>Ga0213865_10000492_pt1 | contig 27002 bp, 27 predicted proteins | sample PICome_6_FD_160100 | JGI IMG/M metagenome (GOLD analysis project Ga0213865, IMG submission 160100) | Coastal seawater microbial communities near Pivers Island, North Carolina, United States - PICO282 | ecosystem: Environmental > Aquatic > Marine > Coastal | place: USA: North Carolina...
TTGGAAATTTAAGCGCTGTCCTGAGGCTTGCCTTTGGATTGGTCGCTTTGGCAGCCAATAATTGTTCGTCAATGTTTGATCCTGCTGCGAAATCGATCAGGATATCTTCTCCTGGAAACCAGTATGAGGAAAGCTGAAGCAGTGATGGTCCTGATAACCCACGATGTGTAAAGAGAATACCCTCAGAAAATTCTGCACGATGATTACTAACCTGTGCGTTAAAACTTACCCCAGACCTGGCTGACATCTGCTCTTTTAATTCGCCTGAGAATGTAAATGGAACTAGTCCAGGCCGAGCTGCGACGATTGGAAGGTTGAACTGTTCGGCGATCTGATAACCAAAGCTTGTTGCTCCCATTTTTGGGATGGATTTACCTCCAGTTGCAATAACTAAATTTTCTGTATAAATTTCTTTGGTTAGTCCTGCCTGCTCTGCTTTGACAAAGAAACCTTGAGGGTTGCGAGTGATTTCTTTAATTGCGGTTTCTAACCATAACTCACTGCCTGCGGTTTGTAATTCATCCAGTAAAACTTGAATAATGGCCCCAGATTTTTGGTCACAAAATAGCTGGCCAAGAGTTTTCTCTGTATAGGTGAGCCCATGCTTTTCAATTAGCTTAATGAAATCCAATGGCGTATATCGTGCGAGTGCTGACTTTGCAAAATGTCGATTATCACTTAGAAAATTGTCTGGTCGAGTATCAAGATTAGTGAAGTTGCACCTCCCACCTCCTGAAATACGTATTTTCTCACCTGGTTTTTTTGCGTGATCAATCACTAGTGTTCGGCCGCCATTACCGGCGAAAGCCGCACAGTGCAGGCCTGCTGCGCCGGCACCTATGATCAATGTTTTTAGGTGCATTTTCTGGAGTTAAAACCTCCCAATATTACCCACTAATTCTTCGATTAGACTTATAGTGCGTCCATTAGTAGGAGTGCGGTTTTGGTTTGGATAAATTCTACGGCCGTCACGTAAGCTTAATTCAACAACAGATTGGATACGCCCTCCCGTCATGTCGAGCGCTATTATGCGTCTCTCTATCGGTCTGGGGCTTTGCAAAGATCTAATTTGGAGCCGAGTTCCAATATATGCAATGAAATTTGGGTCCAGAGCTGACTGATACGAAGGTGGTCCTAAACGCTCCTCTAAATTTTCCCGACTCAAACCAGGCTTGAGCTGCTCTGAGTCACTTTCACTTAAAAAGGTGCCACTTGTTTCAATGCTCTGCTGGCAGGCGCTTAACGAAAGAGTAAGAATAAATAAGAATGACGCTTGTAAAAGACGCATTGTCCACTCCACAAAGTTTGCTGTTCTGTCTAAAGATAAAGAATGCGGTTTCTTCGCACTCTCTTAGGCCTCAAGCAAGTCCCTGATCAGAATGAATCAGAGGGGCAAGATCTTTATGCGGCTTTGCTACACCCTAATATTTTGGGATCAGCACTTAAAATTTGTAGATTAGAAGATAGTCTTAACAATCGTTTCGCAGCTTTGTGTTTGTGTGCGGCTGTAGTGCTTGAAGGGCGGAGTAATAGAAGTTTGGTCGAAAGGGCTTTAGTGGGCGCCATGGTGACAGATATTGACATTGCATTTCGGGAAAATTCGTTAGGTGACGCTTCTGTCAAGAAGTATGCCACCAATCATGCTGCCGCGCTGTATGGGCGGTTGCGGGCTTATGAGATTATGCTGCGAAAAGAACCAGCAGACTTGGATATTTTGGCCAGAAATTTATTTGCGAATTCGCCAACAAAACCACAGGTCAGAGCTTTGCCAACGATCTTGCCACAGGTTCAAGAGTTGATAGAGGCCCAACTATGACTGAGGTAACTAAAGTTTTGGATAGAGACGCTTGGCTTCGGCGATTAGAGCAGGAATTCTATTTGGATGGGACTGCGGGACAAGCTTTAGGTAAATTTCTTGACTTAGATGTGGTTAGTTTAAAGGCCGTGATAAAGCCATCTCAGGCGTACCACCAAAAAATTATTACCTTTCGTGGGTCATATGAAGTTGGCCTTAGGCGCACTTGCGTGGTTAGTTTAGAGGAGTTCATTGAGAAGCTAAGCGGTTTATTTGAGCGGTCTTTCACCCTCTCGCCTTCGGCGCCAGCGCTACCGGAGGGGTCAGAAGAAGCCGAGGAATTTCCATATTCAGGTGTGGCGCTACTAGATCTTTTGGGAGACGAGATAGCCCTTAATGCTTCATCTTTTCCAAGGAAGTCAGGCGCTGAATTGCCAAATTATAAGCTGGATGAGGTCGAGATGGAGCAGCGCCCTAATCCTTTCTCAATTCTAGGGGCGCTCAAGAAGGGTTAATTAATATCGTGTGTGCCCGCTCAGTGGTGCTAAAAAAAGTCTCGGCTTGGGAATATTGTTTTGGGTTGTTTCCTTGGGCGTGCTGGTCGGCGGGGATTTAATTTACTTTTAATTTTCTGAGAACCTATTCTAGATTGGTTTCCTAGATCTTCATAACTAATTGCCTTATCAACGTCGGCCATAAGCGCATCAATCCTCTGCTTCTCTGATGATTTTTCCGTTGGGCTATTCCCATTTCTCCCATACTTAGGCAGAGTGTGAAGCATAGGAGAAAGGTCAGTAATGGTCTCAGCAATTAAGTGTACCACTAGACCTTGCTTTTCCAGCTTGCCTTCAATTTTCATAAAGCGGGCATTAATAACTATTTGCTTAAATTTTTCATAAACTGACGGCCAAATTACAATATTTGAACTACCACTTTCATCTTCTAAAGTTACAAATACTACACCTGATGCAGTCCCTGGTCTCTGCCGAGTTAAGACTAATCCACAAACAGAAGCAAAAGTGCCAGTGGGCATTTTCTGTAACTCTTGAGCAAGTTTGACTGAGCCATTTTTACTTTTAGGCACATATGATCGAAGCAGTTTAATAGGGTGTGATCTAAGAGTTAGCTGAAGGATAGTATAATCTTCTAGAACCTGTTCGCCTTCACTCATAATAGGAAAAGTGGTTTTGGTTTCTTTTATATCTTCGCCCTCATCAAATAAAGGTAGGGGGTCTGGAGCTTTGAGTGGTGCGATAGCCCATAGAGCATCTCTCCGGCTAATGTGGAGTGCTGAAAAAGCATCAGCTTCTGCTAGCTTTGTTAGAGCTGATGGAGACAATCCTGCTCGCCTCCAAACATCCTCTGGCTCATTATAGCCGTTTCCACGGGCGCTCACGATCCAGTTTGCATCATCGTGAGAAAGGCCTTTAATCTGTCTAAATCCAAGGCGTATAGATAGCTTTCCATCGTTATTCCGCTCAAGGCTATGGTCATTTTGTGAGTGATTGATGCAAACAGGCAGTACTTCTACTCCATGTTCTCGCACATCTCGGACTAGTTGGGCGGGAGCGTAAAACCCCATAGGTTGGGAGTTTAGTAGGGAACATGTGAATATGGCTGGATAGTGCTTTTTCATCCAAGCGCTAGCGTAGACTAGATAGGCAAAGCTAGCAGCGTGAGATTCTGGGAACCCGTATTCTCCAAAACCTTCAATTTGTTTAAAGCAGCGAGCTGCAAAATCTATATCGTAGCCATGATCAACCATCCCTTGAATGAAGCGCTTAGCATAAAGTCCAATTTCTCCATTTTTTCGGAAAGTTGCCATTGCTCTGCGAAGGCCATCTGCTTCGGAAGGGGTAAATCCAGCTCCTGTTATGGCAATTTGCATTGCCTGCTCTTGAAATAGTGGCACGCCCAGTGTTTTTCCCAGGACTTCTTTTAAAGCTTCAGAGGGGTAATCGATTTCTTCCTCGCCATTCCGTCTTTTCAGATAAGGGTGAACCATCCCCCCCTGAATTGGACCGGGGCGAACAATCGCGACCTCAATTACCAAGTCATAAAACTGGCGCGGTTTCATTCTAGGCAGAAATGCCATTTGCGCGCGACTTTCCACCTGGAAGACGCCTATAGAATCTGCCTGGCAAAGCATCTCATAAACTTCAGGGTCTTCCGGGGGGATATTTGAAAGTGATAAGTCTCGCATCTCATGTTGGCGCAACATATCAAAGCTTTTGCGTAGAGCTGTCAGCATCCCAAGCGCTAGTATATCAACTTTGAGTATTCCTAATGCCTCAATATCGTCTTTGTCCCATTCAATGACTGTCCTGTCCTCCATTGCTGCATTCTCAATCACACATAGCTCATCAAGCCGACCACGTGTTATTATGAAGCCACCAACATGTTGCCCAAGATGTCTTGGGAATCCAACAATTTGACTCACAAGCTCAAGTGTTAATTTTAGGCGTCGTTCTTCAGGGTTAAGTCCTAACTTTTTTATTAAATCGGGAGTTGGGGATTCATGAGACCAGGAGCTCCAGGAATGTGAGTTGAGTTTAGAGATTACATCGTCACTCAGTCCCATTACCTTACCCACCTCGCGTATTGCCATTCGACTGCGATAATGAGTTACTGTGGCGCAAAGCCCTGATCGATGACGGCCAAAGCGATTATAAATGTACTGGATAACTTCTTCGCGTCGTTCATGCTCGAAGTCTACATCTATATCAGGAGGTTCATTGCGTGCTTCAGATACGAAACGTTCAAATACCATCGATATTAGATCAGGAGGTGCCTGGGTAATCCCCATTAAATAGCAGACAACAGAATTAGCCGCTGACCCACGCCCTTGGCATAGGATACCTTGAGATTTTGCGAAACTTACAACATCCTCTACGGTCAAAAAATAAGGCGCATAGTCTAGTTTGTCGATTAGCTTTAATTCGTGAGATAGTAATTCTAAAACACGGGTTGGTGGCCCTTCAGGGTATCTTGTTTTAAGGCCTGCGTCGCAAAGGTCTCTGAGTCGCTCTTGTGGAGACTGACCTCTGGGAGTTATTTCGTCAGGGTATTCGTAACGCAACTCATCAAGCGAGAAATCGCACCGTTCTTCGACAGTTTTTGCTCGTTCTAATGCCTCTGGATAGGCTTTATATAGCGGCTCTAAATCTTTCAGGCATGCTTCCTCATTTTGTAGAGCCTCTCGTCCTAAATTGTCTATGTTTCGTCCCAAACGCAAGCAAGCCAGAACATCAGCTAAAGGACGACGGCTAGAGTGATGCAGTATAGGCTGGTTAGCTGCAATAAGTGGCACGTCGGTTGCTTCACTTAACGTAGCTAGATCTTTCAAGCGCACTTGGTCATAGCCATCAAATTTATGACTTATGACCAAAGAAAGTTGGTCTCCAAAAACACTTTTCAGCTGTTTTAGTGTTTTTGTACAAGGGTTTTCTAAGCAGGCAAGTACTTCACATTGCTTAAGATTTTCTAGAACGTCTTTCAGTTCCAGGTAGCATCCACCTTTTCCGGCACGACGCTTTCCAAGAGTCAGTAATTTACATAATTCAGCATAACCTGATCGGGTGCGAGGTAGAACGCCAATTTCTTCTGGCACATCAACTAATGTCAGTCGGCTCCCTGGGATAAATTTTAATCCGGCGGTTTTAGCTGCTACATGTGCGCGAACCAGACCAGAAGTTGTATTAGTATCACAAATACCTAAGCTAGATAGAGCTAAGTTCTTGGCAGATTCTACCATTTCCTGTGGGTGTGAAGCACCGTGCAGAAAAGAAAAGTTAGTGCGAGCAAGTAGTTCTGGAAACATATTACTTGATGATTATCCAAACTCTCCAGCAACAAACCATCTTGGCTCATCATTTCGATAAAGCCAAAGCCTAGGTCCCTCTTCCGTCTGCACGCACCAGTAGTCACGCTGACCGCACCATCCATGCGTCATCCGCCACCAAGGAGGGCTTATTCGCTCTGGCCCCGTAACACTGTGCACGTTCCTGACTTGCCGCCGCCAACGGAAGATTGATGGAGGGCCATCAGGTGCATTAGTAATTATTTCGATTGGTTCTCCCCGAGGTAAGGTCATTTCTGGGCGAGGCCCAAGAGGCGAGGGCAGATTGGTTTCAATTTTTGTGAGTGTGGGCCTCATGATTATCTGTTCTTCTGGTATATGAGTAGCTTGCGGGGTCAGGTAGCGTAAGTTCTCAAAGCCCAAACGGTTACCTAGATTTGTAAGTAAATCAGTGTTGGTGATCTCCAGCTCTTCTTTGCTTAGTAGAGCGCTTTGTTCATCCTTTAATACTGCCACACTTTTTGCATGCAGAGTTAACGATTCAAAACCGTAGTCGCTGTGTAAGGTTTCCAATTTATCTTCAAGTAGATTGAGGATTAGTGCCGTATTGCGTGTTGGGCTGGCAAATCCGCAATTTAGTGTTTGCATTTGCCCATCAGTTTTTAGGGCGCAAAGAGTAAGTTCGGTAAGGCCTAGATCACGATTTCTAAGGACTAAAAGTAGTTGCGTAATTAGTTTTTCAGCAGCTAAAATTAAATCGCTAAGCATGCTCAGTGGGTCAGGGAATTTAAGTTCTGCACTGAGTGGGCTCTCTGGTGGTAGTGGTGTTAGTGGTTCACTGTGGGTTCCAATTGTTTGGCCTAGCCTATCTACAACTTCTCGCCCGTACCGACGTGTAAGTTGCTTACGGTCTAGTTGCATAAGGTCATAGATTGTTTTGATGCCTAGTCGGTTTAGGGATTCAACTATTTGCTCTTCTAGGCGCAGAGCTTTTATTGGGAAAAGGTTTAGAGCGTAAGAGCCTTGGCCATAAGAGAGGATGGTATTTTCTGACCCATAATGCGTTAGTGCCCAGCCTGCGCCTTTAGTGTCTGCAATGGCTGCTCGCACATTGAGGCCGATATTTTTCAAAGCATCTATGACTTGCGTCATGAGCTGCTCTTCACCTCCATAGAGTCTAGGAATCCCTGTAATATCAATCACGAGACTATCCTCTCCATCAAGAGCTACCAGTGGGCTAAATTGTTGACAAAAATATCCAATCTTTAACAAGTCTTCTGATAGGCGTTTTCTATCTAGAGGAGCAACAATTAGGCCTGGTATTAATGCATAGGCATCAGCTAGCTGTTGACCGTGTCTTAGGCCTCTAGTTATTGCGGCGGGGCTAAGAGTGGCCAAACGCTGTGTGTTTTTCACCCATTCTGTAAGCGCATGAGGTGGTGGGTTCTGAGACTTTGATGCCAAGTCTGTTCCAAGGTGATTAAACCACAGATAAAGTAGGCGCATAGCCCTCTACCTTTAGTTCACTTAAAGAACCCTTTTTGTTTTTAATTTGCTTCCAATGGCTCAAGGGGAGATGGTGTTCTTGCGGCTTCTTAGGCGCTATATGCCATCGTTCTTGCGCCGCTGAACTAAAACTTTGAAAGCTGCTGGGCAGGATAACGATAAGCGATGCGCCTTTTGCTTCAGTTGCTAGTTTAAACCGCCGTGACTGTATGAGGTCATAGGGTTGGTTAAGCACTAGTGCTGCAGTCTTGATGGTTCCGGATCTAAGTACTTGTTCGGTTGCCCAGTATGCTTCCCTAATCGAAGGTGCACAGACTAATAGAGTTTCGGGATTAAGGCTAGGCAACGCTGCTAGGCCGGGAGCTAATATCCAGGTTGAAGACTCATTGTTTATTAAAGTTAGGGCAGCTGAAAAAGCAGATGCAGGTGTTCCTGTAGCCATTAGCTCGATATAAGTTAGGTCTTGGAAGTGTTCTCTGAGAATCGTCATTTGTTCTTGAAATGTTCTATTTTTTATAATTAAGTCAAGAAAGATTTTTGAGATAATTTGATTAAAAAGCTTTTAGGGAGAGCGGCGCACGTCGCAATAAATTTTAAACGGCTCTTGGCATATGCTTCCCTGGCCCCTAGAATCACTTCATGAGTAAAACGAGAAAAGGACCTAATCCTCTTTATAAATGGTGGATTACGCAGACTGATAACCGTCAGGTTGTAGTTTTTGTTCTGTTCGCCGCTGCTCTGATGGCTTCATTTTACTTTCTTGGGCAGCATTTCGCACCAGCGATTGTAGCCCTAATAATAGCATATGTTCTTGATGGACCTACGACTTGGCTTCAGAAGTATGGATTTAATCGTTTGTGGGCGGTAATTACAGTGCTGATATCCAATGTTATACTTCTAGTTATTGGGATAGGGACATTAGTACCAGCTTTAAGCGGCCAAATCGTCCGTATTGGCCCAGACGTGGCCGATGCTATTGAGCGAATGCGCCCAATAATGACAGAATATATGGCAAGCAATGCGTGGCTTTTAGGGCCTGCTGCTGCGGATAATCTTTTCGCAAATACTCGAGGATTGTTAGATCAATTGCTGGGTCAAGAAGGAGGGCTAACTGGAGCCGTTCTTCAGTTAAATGGTCTACTGTCCGGTGCTATGGATGTCATTATATACACTATTTTAGTTCCTCTAATGACGTTCTTTTTCTTAAAAGATCGAGACATCATTATGATTGGAATGGGCCGCTATCTGCCGACTGAAAGCGAATTGATCGAGCGGGTTTGGCGACAAACAAACATATCTATTTCCGCATATATTCGCGGGAAATTATTCGAAATCGTTCTCCTGGGATTTGTCACATACATTGTATTTTCAGTTATTGGATCTGAATGGGCATTAACCATAGCAATACTCACGGGTATTTCTCCTGTGATACCCATTTTTGGTGCTGTGGCCGCAGGACTAATTATGGCAATATTGACATTTGCAGAGTACATTGCGTCTCAAACTATTGGTTTGCCTGTAAGTGGAGAAAGTGAAGTACTTACTTTCTGGTTTTTGGCTACTTGTTGGATTGCTTATATTGCACTGCAATTTGTCGACGGCAATTTATTACAACCCCTACTTTTCTCTGAGGTTGTAAAGCTTCACCCAATAGCAATATTTGTTGCGATACTAGTTTTTGGCGGTTTATTTGGAGTTTGGGGTTTGTTTTTTGCTATTCCTGCAGCGACCCTGGTCCGCGCTATCCTGGTATCTTGGCCAGGATTAGAGGAGCCATCCACTTGACATTGTTCGTGATACGTTCTTCTCGTTATTAAGTGGTAAATTTAATCCAAGCTCTTAGCCCATGGGCACTTTTAGTCGTCGGACTATTGGTAGGTATGTTCCTTGGTATTGCAGCGCTATTACCTCGCTTAAACTATCTTCAATCACGGTTATTTGCTCAAAGTCAAATGAGAGAAGAGGAAACGCAAACTCAAGAACTGCTGGCATTGAAAATGCAAGATATTGCAAATCAAGCACTAAGGCAAAATCGAGCAGATTTCATGCAGATGGCCAACCAAACTTTTGCACAAGCTAATAAGACTTCTGCACAAGATCTGCAAAAAAGGCAGGAGGGCATCACGGCCATGCTGAAGCCTTTAAAAGAATCTGTTGAGCAGTATCGGGTTCAGACTTCAGCAGGTCAGGGTGCACTGAGACAACAACTCGAAAATTTATCGGTTCTTGGACAAGAGATGAATCGGCAAGCGGCAGGTTTGCGCAACGCTTTGACCTCTACACCACGCGGAGCTGGTGCATGGGGCGAGCAGCAGCTGAAAAATGTGATGACAATGGCTGGGATGGCGGAGCACGTTGATTTTGATTTACAGGCTCATGTCAGAGGAAAGGATGGTCAGTCTCTGCGGCCTGATGCAATAATTAAGTTACCAGGTGATGGAAGCATTGTCGTGGATGCAAAAGCCCCTTTAGAGGCTTTTGTAAATGCTCATGAAGCAGATACACCCCAGGAATCAAAGAGACAACTAGAGAGCTTTGTGGACTCAATACGTGGGCACCTAAAAGAGCTAGGTAAGAAAGCTTATTGGGACAATATAATCTCTGCCCCAGAATTTGTTGTTATGTTCCTACCAAATGATGCAATGCTAAACACAGCGTTGGAAACTAGGCCGCGCCTTTTGGAGGAGGCATTAGAACAAAAAGTTGTCATGGCTTCGCCAGGAACTTTAATAGCGCTCCTGACGACTGTTGCGCATACTTGGAGGCAAGAGTCATTGCACCGAAACTCTCAAGAAATTGCTGATCTAGGAAAGAGGCTTTATGACTCTCTTGCTTCACTAGGCGGTCATTTTGATAAGCTGCACAAAGGTATCAGCCAGACTGCTAAAGCATATACGGGCATGGTTGGGTCACTTGACACCAACGTTATGCCAAAAGCGCGGCGGTTTCGAGATTTACAGATGGATCCAGGAGCGAAGTCGCTCGTAGAGCCAAAAACGCTGGAAGAAATGGATTTGCGAGATCCTGATACACTAAGGAACTTGGAGGCACCCTCAGATCGCCAAGTTGTCGATCAAGCGGGTGCTTCCAAGAGTAGCAGCAGCGATTAGACGGCCAAATCCCTTTTTTATAAGCGCATCCTGTTTGGTCATCGTCTCCGCATCGACGTAAGCTAAGTATGAGATTAGGCTGAAACCTAAATTTTTTAAATTTTCCTTCGCTCCTTTTAAGACTGAATCTATCTCTTGCCCGCTAATTATTCTGTCGCGTGCAGTGATCATCTCAGATTGTAGGTAGGGCGCTATTTTTCTCTCTTCCGATGTTAGGTAGGTGTTTCGCGAAGAGAGTGCGAGACCATCTGGATCTCTTCGAGTACTACACCCAATGATTTTTGTGGATATTAACAAATCCTTAGTTAATTTCTTTATTATCTGGAGCTGCTGAAAGTCTTTTTCCCCAAAATAAGCTGTGTCGGCTTTCCCTATTATTAACAATTTCGCTACTATCGTAGCAACACCTTCAAAAAAATGTGGCCGATCCATCCCTTCCCACTTCTGGCCAAGTTCGCCGATATTTACTCGAGTGCTCTCTCCTTTGGGGTACATCAAGTCATTTGTGGGCGCGAAGACGCCCTCCACACCAACACTCCGCAGCTTTTTTACATCTTCATCGAAAGTTTTGGGATAGATCTCGAGATCCTCGTGGGCTGCAAATTGCATAGGATTAACAAAAATTGTGGCTAAGCAAATATGGCCGTCTAGCTTAGCCTTACGCATCAGGTCTAAGTGTCCCTCATGCAGAGCACCCATAGTTGGGATAAGAGCGAGGGTTCTCTCTAAGCCCCTAACTTGAGCTTGGAACATAGTTAGGTCTTCCAACGATTTGCAAATCTTCATGGCGCCACCTATGCCCCAGTTTGTTATTTATTCAAAGGTGAGACATAATGACGATCGGGTCTTCAGCAAAATTTCAATCTGTTGGAAAACATAACTCGTTGCACCCAACTTGTCGTGCGCTTCTTGATAACTCTTATCCTGACCCCTGGGAAATGAGTTTAGTAGAGGCACGCCGCGAGTTTCAGCGGCACAAGAGAGATATAAGTGGTCCCATTCCTTCAATAAGGTCTATAGAAACTGTACATGCGGAAATTAACCAGCGGCAGGTTCCAATCACTCTTTATCGCCCTCGTGTAGATAAAGCTCTACCTCTGGCAATATACATTCATGGGGGGGGCTTCGTTATTGGTGAACACGATTTTTACCATGCCCAATGCGCCCGTGTGGCAAACGCCGTAGACTGCATTGTGGCATCAGTAGGTTATGGACTATCGCCCGAGCATAGGTTTCCACAACCACTGGAGGACTGTCGTTTGGCATACAATTGGCTGCTGAAAGAACATGAGTGGCTCGGAATTAAGGTTGATAATGTCGCGATATACGGTGACAGTGCAGGCGCGAATTTAGCTGCTGCTTTGGGTGTTCTGGCAACTCAAGGTGTAATTCCGGCCCCACAGATGATCTGGATGATTTATCCGGTCACAGATATGCTTGCCCGTACTGAATCTCGTGAAAAATATTCGAAAGGATTTGGTTTGGATGAGAGCCATATGCGGTGGTATCGTGATCAGTATCTTGCTGATAGTGCTGATGCTGCAAAGATACTCGCTTCACCTGGAAGGATGTCTGGATCTACGGCCGCTGCATTCTCTCCAACGCTTATCCAAACTGCCGGATTTGATCCATTAAAGGATGAAGCGAGAGAGCTCGCGGAGCTTCTGTATAAAGCTGAACAACTTCTCTCTTACACATGTTACGAGGAGATGACACATGGATTTATTAATGCGTTTGATTTGCTCACAGAATCACAAATGGCAATAGACGAAGGTATCCGTTGGTTGAGGAAATACATCACGTAACCTCGTGTAAATGAGCAATAATAAAGTGGTGAAGCGTCAAACGTCGATCAGATAATTTGAGACGGAAGTTTTGAGAAATTGCTGTTTTGTTGGATCAAACCATGAACCAGAGGACCACAGGGAGAGTAATTAGTGCTAATAAGTTACTAGTCATTACTAAAGCGGCAGTCTCTTTTACCTGATTATTGTACATTGCGGCGAACATGTAGTTCAGCACGGCAATTGGCATAACGGTTTGTAGTATAAATATGTCTGCCGCCACTCCCTCAAATCTAAAAAGCCTTACCAAAACAAGCGCGATTGCTAAACCCAATAAGAATCTAGTTGCTGAAAGGGAGAGATTTCTAGGCAAACTGGAAATGTTTAGTTTTGATATGGAAACACCAAGCGATACCAGAACGATTGGTATAACCATGCCGCCAAGGATCTTCGTTGCATCCATAAGCCAGTTTGGAGCCAGTAATTGGCCAGTTTGCTCGCGCCACCAAATTAACCCTAAAGTGGCCGTTACTGACCACAAAACGGGACTTTGAAGAACCGTAATAATAGATGCCTCTCCTTGGTGTGCCCAACGACCAATAGTGTGCATAAGCATCGCAGAAACTGAGAAGTAAATTAGCGCATAAGATTCGCCTGCAGCTCCAAATGCAAGAAAACACACGGGAAGGCCGACATTTCCCACATTCGGAAAAGAAAATGCAGCGGTTAACGCCTTGCGGTCACCTCCGAAAATTGGAAGTATGAGATAAGAGGCGATCGTTACGGCTGAAATGACTGCAAGCACGGCTGCCATAAATTTAACCAGTTCAAAGAATTGCACTTCATGGATTAAAAGAAAGTGGAAAAGCAGACAGGGGGTCCCAATCAAGGTAACGAATGCAGTTATTTCTTGTGTTGGATAATTTCGTCCCGATCTAGCCCAGAAAAATCCGGTGCCTGCGACTGCTAGTACAGGCAATAAGATATTTAGAACTGCTAGGAACTGATCAATCAGTAAGGTCATGATTCGATTAAGTTAATTGAGTGTCGCAGAGCCATATAGGGCCCATAGAATTAAGCAGACAGCGCTTCTATGAGGGGTGTATTTTTTTGTCAGTTCTATCCCCTGTTTAACTGTTGGTTTTTCAGGCAGAGACAGAAGTATCTGCAAGCCTTTTTCTAAAGCTAAATCTCCTGGCGGATAGATGTCTTGCCTTCCTTCTGAAAACATCAAGTAAATTTTTGCAGACCAGGGACCAAAGCCTCGAATTTTAGTAAGCATTTCTGTGGCCGTTTCATCATCTAAGGTTTTCAGTTCCATCAGAGGCAATGCGCCGGTGTGGACGGCTTGCGCGAGGTCCATTGCATATTCTATTTTTCTTGCGGATAGACCAGCGGATCGCAAATCATTCCAATCAAGGCTCAGAAAACTAGAGCAACAGGGGGAGCCATCCATGAGTGCCCAGACTCTACCTCGAATTGCAGCGGCGGCTTTAACTGAAAGTTGTTGTCCTATAATAGTAGCTAACAATGTTGGGAACCCTGGAGCACTGTGGCGCGTTTTCGGAATTCCCACTCGGTTAATTGCAAAAGCAATTTCATCGTGCTCTGCCGCCAAAGCTTTCAAGCCATCATGGACTACTTTTTGTCTTGATGCATTTTTAGCCATCATAGGAAATACAATTGCCTTTATCTAAATGAATATGATCATGATGGCCTTCGTCGCTCCAAGGGGCCAAAACAACCGAAAAATATGAACAAGTTGAATTTGTTATTGTCCTAAGAAAACGGCGCTTTAGTCCTTGCCCTCGGAACCAATCGTTAAAGATAGATGTTAAGGACCTATCAGATAGAATAAATACAATCAAACCCCGCATTAGGCTCTTAGCCTGACTGCTAGCCAACAGAAGGTCCATAGCATAAATATACTAGCACTAATCGATCCGCGGATGGTTCCAGAGATTTTAGATCGTCCTGCCTGTCGAGCTTGATACGGGAGCGGAATTTCTTTCCAAGAAAGCTTAGATGAAGCCGCCTTTATTTGCATTTCTATAGTCCAGCCAAAACCTCGATCGGTCATATTAAGCATATCTAAAGTGTCTCGACGAATTGCTCTAAATGGACCTATGTCTTGAAAGTGGACACCCCACCGTAAGTGAATTAGATAGCAAAGTAATCTGTTGCCTATGGTTTGAAGCCAGTTCATTTCGCCGGCTGTGGTTATTCGGGCCGCTGAGGATACTAAGGCCCCGTTTTCTAGTGCAATCACTAAGCTTTGTAGCTGTTCTACTGGGTCGCTGCCATCCGCGGAGGCGTAGACCAATATCTGCTTCGATGCTGCTTGTGACCCCGCCCAGACTGCCGCTCCATAACCTCTTCGCGGTTCACTAATAACTTTATATCCCAAGTTTTTTGCGATTAATGCGGTGTCGTCTGAGCTTCCGTTGTCAACAACTATGACCTCGATATCCGTTGGAAGTCTTTTAGCTAATAATGGCAAGGTTTTTGCCTCGTTAAGCGCTGGGATTATTAAGCTTACGGGCAACATTCTTTAAATATAAAGCTAAAGCAAGAGCAATTGAAGGGCCAAATTCCAGCCAAACTAGCACCTTATCAAAGAACATTTCCAGATCACTCTCCTGGAATAATGGCCTCAAATAATATAGGGGTAAAGTAGCAACTAAAACTAAACCCGACCAGCGGATTGGATGATAAGTTGTTAATAGAAAAGGCACTATCCAAACCCAATACCATGGAAAAAATGTTGGGCTTAGCATCAGAAGACTACCCGTCAGTATCAATGCAACCAGTGCGGGGTTATTTTTAAGTTTTGAAAAGGGTAGCATGAGGCTCAAAAGAATGGGAACGCAAAGTGATAAAATCCGGGCCGGACTTTGACCGAATAAGCGGCTAAGAACCGTAAATATAGCATCGTTTAGCTCCCAATACCGACTATATGCGCGCAGACCTGAATGGTCTGTCATAAAATAAATCGCCTGCGGCAGGAAAATTAACGAAATGAGAGAAGCTAAAGCTAAGCCCACGATTATCTGTAATCTAAAGGTAGGCAGCGCACTCAGAGTGATTGGAACTAGTAGTATTGGCCAGTGTCTGATGGCAATTGCAAGCAATAGAAAGATTATAGCAGGTATTATACGACCTTCCCGCAAGCTAAGCAGCCAACCGAGAAGTGCTGGAAATAACCACACATCAAAGTGCAGACCATTGTATGTCACGAGGACAAGTAGAGGATTCAGCGCGATTGCCCAAGCACAGTACTGAAATTCATGAGGTCGCGCCCAACGCTTTAATATGACTAGCGTGGCGAGCTCCGCTAAAATGAAACTAGTAAAAAAGCCACTTGAAATCGGACCCGGTAGTAAATCAATTAAGGCGAAGGAGACAATTGCGAGTGGAGCATAAATTGTCGAGAACAGCAATGTATCTTGCCGAATTGAGCTAATTAACGCTGTTTCTTGCTTTTGTAATGCAAGAATTTCCGGAGGGAGTTTCGTTAGGAAATCGCTTATTGGATACGCATATGGGTTAAAACCATGAGCTAGTAGTTTGCCGTCCCAAAAATATCGGAAAAAGTCGAGTTCCTCGAAAGGCTCAAAATTGAAGGCAATCAGCCGAAGAGCAAGGCCGAGGCTTACGGCTATCCAGACAGGGACATGCAATTGCCGCCAAAGAGCAAATAACCAAATAAGCCCTGAAACTGTAAGAAGAGATACTACGATCATTCCAGGATAATATTTAACGACCAATCATATGGTATGAATCGAAGACGCTGGGCCTCACCATAGTTATTATCGGTATAACTAGAAATGTGCTGAATAGTTTCCGCATCGGTGCTACCAAAATCCTGCGAAAACCAGTTATATATTTGAGATACACCCAAACGCTTGCCTTCCAAGCCACCAACTCCCCGTGGATGATTTATGTACTCTGTTGCTGCATAGTCTAATTGAGAATTAAGTGAATTACCCTCAAAAACGAGAGCTTGGAGATTTGGACACGACAAGCTAGCGCAGTTTAATGCATAGTGAATCCGCGGTTCATCCCATTGCCGACGAATTATTTGGTTTTCTATATGGTCCAAGGAGATAGCTGTACCCATAACTTCGAAATGATTCGTCAAAAAGAAGTAAGGCTTGTTTCGATCTACGTTGGTAAATTCTCCTAGTTCAAGGACTAAAAAAATCATGCCAGCGTTGTAGAAGTTGATCCAATAAGCGAGTGCTTCCTGATCACTAAGTAATGCGGGGTCAATTTTTTCTAAGCCAGCGATATAACTTCGAAGGGTAGCCTTTTCGTTTATTGCACTGCGATAGTCGAAGCGGTTGATGTTATCATTAGAAGAAGTCTCCAAATAAGAATCTAGTATTTTTTGGAACGAACTATGGTCGACTTGGAGCAAGTTATCTGACCTTGTCACAAATTTCTCGAACTCAAAAGATGAAAGATAAAAACGAAATCCTAGCGCCCCGATAGCAGCGCCTAATAGCAAGATAAATACGGTCGAGATTAATATGCGATAATCCATAGCGAATAGGTAGCTCGCGCGAGTTGAATTTTAAAATCACCTCACGTCACATTAGCGCCATTTGGCAGGCAAATCTAAAGACAAAGCCTTCTGGAGGAGGTCATTATCAATATTGCCGCCAGACAATACTATCAAAGTGCTCTTTCCAGCTAAATCAATCTTATTGGTGAGAGCAGCCGCCAGCGCGACAGCACCTCCTGGCTCCGTGATTAACCGTAGCTTCTGCGCTGCATAGGCAACTGCATGCAGCGCCTCGTCGTCACTAACTGCCAAACCTTGCATTTTAAGTTTCATAGCCAAAGGAAAAGTAATGGCTCCAGGCGTAGGTGTAATTATAGCATCACATATAGAACCGGTTAGTTTGCTATTTCTAATCCTGTCGCCCAAAACCAGTGACCGGCCAAAATCGTCGAAGTCCTCAGGTTCAACAAGATATGATAAAACATCTGGGTATGCATGCCGTAATGCCGCGGTGACTCCTGTGGCAAGCCCCCCACCGCCGCAGCAAATTAACGTCTGATCGAGCTGCGCGCCGTCGAGTTGTTCTGTGACTTCAAGCCCGAGAGTGCCCTGTCCTGCTATTGTCAAATTGTTGTCGAATGGCGGTATCAAATAAGATTTCTCCGCATTTTCCAGATTTGCAGCGACTTCTTCTCTAATCTGATTAACGCGGTCGTATAAGACTACCTTTGCGCCAAATGCCCGCGTGCGATTAATTTTCACTTTGGGTGCATCACTCGGCATAACAATTGTAGCTTGAAGGTTGGCTTCTGATGCCGCTCTTGCAACGCCTTGAGCATGATTGCCGCTAGAATACGCAATTATTGTAGGTCGCTTCCCAGCTTCTGCGAGAGACCTTATGTGATTCATTGCTCCGCGATACTTAAATGAACCTGTGTGTTGAAGGTTTTCGGGTTTTAGGTAAATTGTTCCACCCAAGAATTCATTGAGGGCAGGAAAGGTTAATAGTGGAGTCCTAACTACTCGCTTGTTGATGCGATTATATGCCGACTTAATTTCCTCAATCATACCCAATCATTGCCCTCTGTAGATCGATCTCGATGGACTTATCTTTACTAAGTGCGATTCGATACAGGTATAAGTTAGTCAATACACGCTGGACGTAAATGCGTGTCTCCGCAATTGTTAAGGCGTCTATCCAGTCCTCTGGAGCTATTTCTCCACTGCTCGGATCGCCAAAGTCTTCGATCCACCTGTCAGCGTTACCTGGGCCTGCGTTGTAGGCTGCTAGCGCAACAAGGTGGGAGAAATCATATCGTTCTAACAAGTTTCTCATATATGCCTGGCCTAGTTCTAAATTGAATTGAGGATCAACTAACTTACCCTTGTCCCAATCTAAGCCCAACTTAATGGCAATCTCTTGGCCTGTCTCAGGCATGATTTGCATCAAGCCCTGTGCTCCTGCGGAGGAGGTGACACTTGTTCGAAACTGGCTTTCTTGCGCAACGATTGCATGCGTCAGCGCTGGTTCTATCTGTGACTCTGCTAAGGTCTTAAATGGTTGGGGCATCGCACTTGCATGAAAGTATTGTGTGCCGCTAGAGTTCATTACGCCCTTAGTACGAGTGAAAATCAAATCTTCGCGATCGGTCAGCGCCGCTGATGCGGCAATAAGATCATTTTGATGGCTGGCGTGTGTGAATATTAAACGGGCAAATGGCAGAATATCGTGTTCTGGCCTCTCTGCCAAAATTAAGAATTCAGTTACTGCTAAAAACTGTTCAAAATTTTCACTAAGATTACCTTCTGTCGCGTTTTCAGCACGCAGAGGCATATCTAAATCCTCCAAACAAAGAAGAGCATAAAAAGTTGTTTTGTAGGAGGCACACTCTCTAAAGACTCTCTCCGACTCATTTAAGCGGTCAAGATCAGCGAGGGCGCGACCTTTCCCCCGTAGAGCTTTTGATGTGATCCATGGGCCTGAGGCGTTTTCAGCAGTATAATTATAATGCTGAAGTGCTAGTTCCGGCGCGTTCAAGTACTTCAGGGCAATCCAACCTGCCAACAATTCACCAACAAAACCCTCGGTGGTGTTTCCAAGCCCATGGTTTATTGCAAGCTCATATCCCTCGGCATAAGCACCCTCTCGGACTGAATTTCTTATAAGAACCCGCCTAAGCCGCCAAAGGCTTTTTGGGTCAGCAGTGTCCGGATTGATGCTTAAGAAAAGCTTGATTGCATCAAGTGGTTTATTATTTTGCAGTGCCCATGCATCTTGCGCGATTATTGCTGCGTGAGAAGACCAGCTCTCATTTATGTTTGCTCTATCTTCCTCGGATCCACTGGCCCAAGCTCGCAGAAGGCTCATGACCTCAATGGAGATAAAATTTGTCAAGTATTCTGCTGACGAGATCATGTCTAGGCTTGGGCCTTGGTGGCTAGTTCCTGTCTTGCCAAGAATAGCGTGGAAGCGCTCTAAGTGATCATGCTCTGAAAGTTGGTCTCCGTAATCACTGATAAATTTTGTCTGAGCGTCGTGAGAAAGAATAGCTCCTGCTCTCCAAAATTGCGAGACTTCTTGGCGAAGCGTGTTTGCCAATTGAAGTTCCTTAATCGCTTCAAACTTTGCCAGCTGAAGTGAGATAGATCCGTCGTCGAGTTGTGAAAAACGATTAAGTCGCTCTTGTGCATTAAGGGCAACCTTGCCCTGGAGGATACTCTGAAGCGCTATGTCCCTCATACCTGGCCAACTAAGATGTGTCAGTGCGTAGTTATAGCGCTCGTCGTTGGTGCCTTCGCCATAAAATATTTTCCGCCACTGGAAATAGTTTGAGGCAGTTTTATTTCCGCTTTCCTCAGCAGCTCGGATAGCTAAATCTGCTCCTTCGAGCTGATATGTCTCCCAAATACGTCCAATTATTCTTTGCTCAGATTTTCCTCGAAAATTAGCAGTTCCATTTATAACTAACAGAATAGTTGCAGCCAAGGCAAAGGCTATGGGCAGTGACAAGACCCACTTACGTGTTAACGCATCAAATTTGTTCTTGTTTAGAAGCTCTATAATTTTCATGATAGCTTGCCTGCCATTTCAGTTAAGCTTAAAGACGCGCATAATGCTTTTGAAATGTAGCAGAAAGTTATTTATTTCAGGTATTTGTTTAAAGTGAGGTTCGTCTTATGTCCTTGAATTCTTTGCGCGGCTCGATGACTGCTCTGGTCACGCCCATGAGAGGTGGAGCTGTGGATCTGAGATCTTTTCAAGCCTTAGTCGAATGGCAGGTTACAGAAGGAACCCACGCTCTGGTTCCCGTAGGGACTACTGGGGAAAGCCCCACTTTAACGCATACCGAACATGATGCCGTTGTTGCGGCGTGTATAGAGGCTGCAGGTAGCATTCCTGTTATCGCTGGATGCGGTTCAAACTCAACCGCCGAAGCTGTGAGGCTTGCGAAATCTGCACAGGCTGCAGGTGCAGATGCTGCTCTTGTGGTCACTCCGTATTATAATAAACCTAATCAAGAGGGGCTTTTCCAGCACTTTAAGGCGATCCATGAAGCTTGTGAGCTACCAATTATAATTTACAATATACCAGGCCGGAGTGTTGTAGATATGGGGCTTGAGACGTTTCAACGGCTTTACGAACTACCCCGGATCGTAGGGGTTAAAGATGCGACTGGTGATGTAACCAGAGTTCAAGTTTATCGTCAAACTCTGGGGGATGACTTTATTCAGTTGTCTGGAGAGGATGCTACAATACTGCCATATTTAGCTCAAGGTGGGCACGGTTGTATTTCGGTAACCTCTAACGTAGCCCCTGGAAAATCTTCCCAAATGCATTCGTTTTGGGGAGTTGGTGATATAGATGCCGCCAGCAAAATCTGCGATGAATTAATGGGACTTCACAATGGTTTATTTTCAGAGCCAAGTCCAAGCCCTGCAAAATATGCTCTGAGCAAACTTGGAATGATGGAAAATGAAGTACGGCTTCCTTTAGTTCCAATTTCTAGAGACACTGAATTACTAATTGATAGTGCTATGAAGCAAGCCGGGTTGATTTAAGGCTTTGGCATGTCCAAGCAAATAATCGCGCAGAATAGGAAGGCGCGCCACGATTATTTCATTGAAGATACCATGGAAGCGGGCTTGATACTCAGAGGCACAGAAGTGAAAGCTTTGCGAGATGGAAGGGCTTCCATTGGAGAATCCTATGTCGATGAGAGAGCTGGTTCTTTATGGCTGACTGGTGCACATATTTCCGAATATACCCAGGCTAATCGTTTTAATCACGAGCCCACTCGACCACGCGAAATATTGCTAAAAAAGCGTCAGCTAACTAAGCTATTAGGCCAAATTCAAGCCAAAGGCATAACGTTGGTGCCGCTAACGCTCTACTTTAATGAGCGTGGCATAGCAAAATGTGAAATTGCGCTGGTTAAGGGCAAAAAACAGCACGACAAGCGTCAAAGCGAGAAAGATCGCGATTGGTCTCGACAAAAATCTCGCTTGATGCGCGATTATGGGTAAGGTTATTCTGATTTGGGGCGAGCTATTTGCTGTCGTAATTCCGTTAACTCGATGAACTGATCAGCTTGCCTCCGAAGTTCGTCAGCTATCATTGGGGGTTGAGATTTGATTGTTGATATGACCGTAACTCTCACCCCTTTGCGTTGCACAGCAGCAACCAGAGCTTTAAAATCGCCATCTCCTGAGAATAGAACGATGTGATCTACCTTCTCAGCTATTTCGAGCATATCAACAGCCATTTCAATGTCCATCGAGCCCTTTGTTTTCCGGCGCCCAGAAGAGTCAGTGAATTCTTTGGCTGGCTTGGTGATGATAGAGTAACCATTATAATCAAGCCAGTCTACTAAAGGTTTTATTGGCGAGTAGTCTGTATCTTCTAGTAACGCCGTATAATATGAGGCCCGAAGAAGGATCGAAGTTTCACCAAAATGCCTGAGCAGTGACTTATAGTCGATATCAAATTCCAACGCACGTGCAGTGGCGTAGAGGTTTGAGCCGTCGATGAAGAGCGCCAGGCGTTCGCCGGCGTAAAATTGTGCCGTCATAGAAATCTCATTATTTAAAATGGTGGGGGCCGGATATGGCCCCAACCACGATGTTTAAGTCGTCGAAAGAATATGCTTAGTAAATGAAACATGCTCCTGGGGGCTTCAAGTCATAGGCAAAGGTTTAAAGGTAAATATTTGTGAGTAAATTCATTGGGTTGGGCACAAATTTGCCCCTGGCGGACCAACGCAACGGTCAAAAAATACTTTTCGACGCCCTTGAGGTTTTGAATGCGGCGGGTTTGAATACTGTCGCTATTTCAGATTTTTATCGGACTGAGCCTGTGCCAGTTTCTGATCAAAATTGGTATGTAAACGCAGTGGCTGAAATTCAGACAGATTTAAGCCCAGAGCGAGTTTTGGAGACTTTGCACCGCGTTGAGGCTGAGTTTGGTAGGGTGCGCGGAGAGCGGAATGCAGCGCGCACACTCGATTTAGATATTATTGCTTTTGATAGCCTTGTTACACCAGAAACTGGACCAGCACCTCATATTCCACACCCCAGGATGCAAGATCGTGCATTTGTTCTGATCCCGTTAGCCGATGTTTCTCCACGTTGGTGCCATCCGGTAACGGGTGCGAGTCTCTCAGAATTAATAGATCGGCTTCCAACAGGGCAAAGAATCGAACCTCTTGAAGTTTAGGTTGCAACGTTTTAAGGGCGCTTTCTCACCCGGCTGGAAAGTCAACACCTCCCTTCAGAACTAAGGACTGCGATCTATGGCGCGCGTTACCGTTGAAGACTGTATTAACGAAATCCCAAATCGATTTGAGCTGGTTATGAAAGCGGCGCATCGCGCACGTAACATTGGCGGGGGAGCTCCGATCACCATCGATCGTGATAATGACAAGAACCCTGTTGTTGCATTGCGTGAAATCGCTGATCAAACGGTGGACCTAGACAATCTAGAGGCTGGATTAGTTACTAACATGCAGCGTTACGTGGCGCCGGAAGAGAGAGCGGACGTTGCAGATGCAGATTCTTCACAAGACTTGCTTCGTTCTTCTTCATTCCGAGATAGAATGATTGGCGATTCAATGCCTCATATGATCTTCGAAGACGTTGACGTTAGGGAAGATTAAACCCCATATAGGGGGATAGATGCGCCCCGTTTATGATCTTCAAGCGGCATTAACCGCCTATGACCCCGATGCGGATATAGCTTTATTGGGCAAAGCTTATGATTTTGGCCGCGAGGCGCATGAGGGTCAGGTTAGAGCCAACGGCAAGCCTTATTTTGAGCATCCAATAGAAGTTGCAATGATTGCTGCGGATTTGGAGCTAGATCAGGCAACTGTTATCACGGCACTTCTCCATGACGTAGTGGAAGATACGCCGATATCGGTAGCGGAAATTAACCAGCAGTTCGGTGAAGACGTAGCAAGTCTTGTTGACGGCGTGACTAAACTCAGTGTGCTCGAGTTAAAGTCTAAGAGGACGAAACAAGCTGAAAATTTTCAAAAGTTGATGGTAGCCGCATCAGAAGACGTTCGAGTTCTTTTGGTAAAGTTAGCGGACCGACTGCATAATATGCGCACTCTGCATCCATTACGTCCAGATAAGCGGGTCAGAATTTCCCACGAGACAATGGATATTTATGCACCATTGGCCGAGCGAATGGGCATGGCTGAAATGAAGGATGAGCTGAAAGACATCGCCTTCTCTTATATCAACCCAGAAGGCCGAGAGGCCGTAAAAGTTCGTCTCGATGCCGTTATGTCGGATGGTATGAAACTCGTCGAGGGCATCATTTATGAGCTGGAAGGTGTGTTGCGGCTCAACTCAATGGAACCAAAAATCTCAGGTCGGGTTAAAACTCTCTACTCAATATTTGAGAAAATGACTCGAAAAGAGGTGGAGTTTGATCAGCTTTCTGACATCATGGGATTTCGTTTGATTTTGCCCTCGATATCAGACTGCTATGCAGCTCTTGGATACCTGCACGGGGCTTACCAAATGGTCCCGGGTCGGTTTAAAGATTATATATCCCTGCCAAAAAGAAATGGATATAAGTCGCTGCATACGGGCTTAATTGGCCCAAAAAATCGTAAAATTGAAATCCAGATTCGTACTCCTAAAATGCATGAGTTAGCTGAGAAGGGTGTTGCGGCTCATTTCTCATATAAGCGCGGAGATATAGGCCTAAAAAGCGCAGCAGAGTTCGGTTGGTTGAGGCAGCTCCAAGATATTATGGAAGCCAGTGATGACCCTGAGGAGTTGCTCGAGCATTCAAAAATTGATCTTTTTGCGGATCAGGTATTTTGTTTTACGCCAAAAGGAGAGCTTGTAGCTCTTCCGAATGGTGCAACTTTGGTCGATTTTGCCTACCAGGTTCACTCAGCTGTGGGTGACACCTGTGTGGGTGGATTAGTTAACGGAAGAAATCGACCCTTAACCCATCAGCTAGTAAATGGGGACCAGGTCGAGATTCTCAGATCGAAAAATGCACAGCCGAGCCCTGATTGGGAAACTTTTGTGGTTACTGGCAAAGCTAAGGCAGCGATTAGGCGATTTAGGAGGCAGTCTGAGCGTGATCAGTATGTTGAGCTTGGTCAGCAGCTTGTGCAAAGGTTTTTTGAGGCTGAAGATTATGAGTTGACCCGGAAAGGCTTAGAGGCCTCTCTCAGTAAATTACGCCTGCATGAGATTGAAGAGATCCTTGCGCGGGTAGGCTCTGGGATTTTGAGCGCCCGCGAGGTTCTTTACGCTGTTTATCCCGCTGCTAAAGATGCGCATGAGCGAGCTATTCGCGATAAGGCAAATCAAATCACAGATAGACGAAGTGACAAGAAGCAGGGTCCTGTAACTATTGGTGGGTTGGTAAAGGGAATGGCCTATCGTTTGGCCGGTTGCTGCCATCCGCTACCAGGCGATCAGATTGTTGGAATTGTTCATACCGGTTCGGGAATAACGATACATACAGCAGATTGCGAGACTCTGGTAAATTTCGAGGAGGAGCCAGAGCGTTGGCTAGCAGTTACCTGGGAGCAAGACGGGCAGGGGTCTGCCGTTGGTCGATTAGAAGTGATGTTGCATAACAAACCTGGCTCCCTTGGTGAATTATCGACGGTAATTGGTAAATCACTTGGGAATATTTCGAACATAAGAATACAATCCCGTGACACTGATTTTTTCCAAATGCTTATCGATGTTGAGGTGTCAGATTTACGTAATCTCAACAATATTGTTGCAGCCTTGCGTGCTTCAAAAGTCGTCGCGCAAGTAAGCCGGTCTAGGCAGTAATGATAATAGGCTTAGGTAATGACATAGTAGACACTCGGCGATTGAAGGCAACGTGGGATCGGCGGAGCAATCGTTTCGTAAGCCGAATTTATACGCCTGCAGAACAAGAATTTTGCTTGTCTAAATTCAGTCCAATTGATGCTTTTGGTCGATATTATGCTGCTAAAGAAGCTGCGGTAAAAGCGCTAGGTACTGGTTTCACGGGTGGCGTAAGTTGGCGGTCAGTGGAGGTTATCCGACGCACGAACATGAAGCCTACACTCGCCTTTCATGGAGCTGCTCTGCAGCGCTTAGAAGATATGACCCCTAATGGCTACGAGCCAAGATGGGAGTTATCAATGAGTGATGAGCCACCATATGCATCTGCGGTGGTCGTTTTGTTTGCTGTCAAAGTAAGTGAACAAGTTGCCCGGAGTTCAACAACCCGATATAGCCTCAAAGACACAAGAGAGTAGGATCAAATATGGCTGAAAGACGTCGTCGTCGCAGCTCGCGCATGAAGTCTGAAATATCATCAGGGAGTAAGGAGAAGAAGGGCGAAAGCTGGCTATCGTTAATCGTATCGACTGCCGCAATCGTTTTTGTCGTGAAGTCCTTTATCATCGACACATTTTGGATTCCAAGCTCTTCAATGGAGCCTACTCTGGACATTGGCGATTTCATTGTCGTTACAAAGTGGTCTTATGGATATAACCGCCATTCGCTTATGTTTGACCCACCTATCTTCAGGGGACAAAGACTTTGGCCCAGAGATCCTAGTCGTGGCGATGTTGTAGTTTTTGATGCTACAGCTTCTGCCCCGGGTCAAGTTGTTGCAGATCAATCTGCTTATATCGATTTAGAAAATGGAGGTAGGCACATAATTAAAAGAGTTGTGGGTCTTCCAGGTGATCGTGTTCAATTGCTGAACGGCTTAGTCATTATAACAGCAGCAAACGGTAAAACATTATCTTTTTCTAGGGATGAAATCGAGCTCTCGGGCGAGAGCGCTAGAGCGATGACTTATAGCGAGACAAATCCTGAGGGACGGTCTTATCTTGTTCGTGAACTGCGTGGCATTGTTACCGATGACAACTTCGATACGGCAAATGGAGGATGGTTTAACCATTTTACCGACGGCACTGTTCCAGAAGGTCATGTTTTTGTGATGGGTGATAATCGAGATCAGTCTTCAGATAGCCGCGCTTCTCTCCGATCTATACCGATATACAAAATTGTTGGCCAAGCTCAGTTCTCATTGTTCTCATTAAACGAGAACTGGTTGCCTCGGATTGATAAGTTCTTTCGGCCAATTCGTTGATGACTGATCTAACGCCAGTTGAAAAGCTGCTTGGGTATCATTTTGTTGACAAGGGGCACTTAAGCGCAGCGCTTACACACTCATCACTAAGAAAACAGATGCGCACCTCTTATGAGCGGCTTGAGTTTTTGGGTGACAGAGTTTTGGGGCTCGTAATCGCTGATTTGCTACTAAAGCGTTTTCCGAAGGAACCGGAAGGTGACTTGGCGAAGCGCCAGGCGGCCCTCATTAAGCGTGATACGCTTGCTGATGTTGCTAGGAAAATTGCGCTAGGGCCTCACTTGAAAATGTCAAAAGGTGAGGTCCAAGCCGGCGGTCGCGATAATCCCAATATGCTCTCTGATACCATGGAGGCGCTTATGGCTGCCTTATATTTAGATGGAGGCCTCGAGGCTGCAAGGGGATTTATAGTCCCCCTATGGGACCCACTAATTGAAGCCGCTAAAGCACCACCAAAAGATGCTAAAACCTCTCTTCAAGAGCGCACCCAAGCGCTCCGTATTGGTTTGCCAAAGTATGAATTGTTTGAGCAAACTGGCCCAGATCATAGCCCGATTTTTGTTGTGAATGTGTTTGTTCAAGGTCAGCCGTCATGTGAAGGTGAGGGCAAATCTAAACGTGAGGCTGAGCAAGCAGCCGCAGCCAATATGCTGGAGATTTTACAATGACAACTACCAGGTGTGGTTTCGTAACCTTATTAGGCGCGCCCAATGCGGGTAAATCCACATTACTAAACCAACTGGTCGGAACCAAAGTTTCAATTGTCTCGGCTAAAGTGCAAACTACGCGCGCTCGGATCACTGGAATTTGGACAGACTCTTCTCATCAAGTCGTCTTTGTTGATACGCCAGGAGTTTTCTTGGGAGCTAATCGAGTGCTTGAGAAATC
>Ga0213865_10000495_pt1 | contig 26875 bp, 22 predicted proteins | sample PICome_6_FD_160100 | JGI IMG/M metagenome (GOLD analysis project Ga0213865, IMG submission 160100) | Coastal seawater microbial communities near Pivers Island, North Carolina, United States - PICO282 | ecosystem: Environmental > Aquatic > Marine > Coastal | place: USA: North Carolina...
AAACCCTTTCGTCTTTGTGTAGTGAGTTTCTAGTAGTGACCCAGATGATCGACCAGTTGACGGGAGATGACGAGGCGTATTGCCACACCGCCTCTATCGTAAGTAGGAAAATTACCATGAAAAGACCGTCCGGAGCCTCGGCGGCTAATACTTCTGATACGATGTTTACAGTGTTCGGGAGATAGTATGGCGTACGGGTTTAGTGTCACAGATAAAAACTCAAAGGTTCTAATTAACGCGGACCTACACGCGATGCACTTTAGTGGTAAGTTCAGCCACTACGAACGCGTTCAAATGCCAGAGTTGATGACAGGTCCGGGTAATAAACGTTGGGGTCCCAACGAAAACAAAAACATGAATAACATGCCTGCTCGTGGGTATATTTATAAGTACAAGGTGACTAAGTCTGCTGATACAAAACCCCCAATGTGCTTCATTAAACCATCTACAACAGGCAGTAGTGCAGCATTCCAAGCGATTATAATGACTAAAAAGTATTCTACTTACTGGGACATTTGGGTCTTTAGTAGTAAGAGTCATAGTACTGCACCGAAGCTGTATTGTTTTCAAACTATTCCGTCATTTAAGTCGACAAACACCATCTATAAAGAAGCTATCGGTGATGCTTATGGGTGGAAAAACTTTAACTCCAATGGCGAGGTAACATTCGATTCAAGGTTCAAACCGTTGAGAGTCATTGACGGGGGGACCATAAACTCGCCTTCGACACCACATACAGGCTCTCGCGGTTCAGGTTGGACGGCAAAACTAGATATCAACGTAAGTACTAAGACAAAACGGGTAGCGGCTGCGGAGAGTCACGATATCACCGACTTGATCTATTACTGCCCTTCAGTCGCCCACGGGTGCAATCAGTATTCATACCAAGCGTCTGATAGCGGTGTATATGACTGGGATAGTTATGCTTGGGCACGTGCTGATCTTTGGTGGATTTTTACTCGTGTAGGGTACCGATTACGAAGGGGTTCAGACAACAAAATGTACTTAGAATCGCAGCACGGAGTGTATGCGCGAGGGCATGTGTGGGACCACGAGTCTGACTCTACGAACGTTCTCGGCGGTATTGTACTCGGCGCACTAACAGGCGGTGCTGGTTTAGCGGCATTTCTCGGGGCTATTACTGCCTTGGGTGGATTTACAGATAACGATGTCGCTGAAGGTGGTTATCTACCTTACGAAAACGGGTCACGAAACACGCACTCTGTAGGGTTTGCTATAACCAAGGCGTCTTATTATGACTGATGAGTACAATGTACATGACGATCCTTTATGCCACACGGGCGGGTGGGTAGAAGAGTCGCGGTATGAGTGCGGCGGCACGTGGTTTGTTAACGTCCGTATGGTTGCTGTTGATCCGTGTGAGTACGACGACGAAACCCATGAGAACCTCCATAACGGTATGGCTACGCACTGTCACCGCTTGGATATTACTCGGGACTGTTTTGATTTTGACCACGAGCCAACGAGTGACGAAGTAGAGGCCGAAGTAATTGCTACCGGGTTTGAGCCTAAGAAACCTAAAGCAGGCAGCCCAGAAACATTTGTCTATACGGGCAACCCTACAACTACCGACCAAGGAATTGCCCTTAACGCTGACCCTGTTAAGACTATCACCGACGGGGAAGAGTCAGTTTTCGAGTACAGTAGAGTCATCCACCCTACCGAGTACAATGAGCTTTTCTCGATGCTGCCAATCACTGTGGACGATAAACCAACGTCAATGTGTTTAAAAGGCGACTGGATATACTTGTATTACGCACGCGCTGGGTCCCCAAGGCCAGAGCAGTTTTTTGATAGGGATTTCTTTTTGTATTCCATTAGAGTGCACAAAGACACGGGCGAAGTTCGCCGTAAAGGGTACAATAAAGGGCTTACATTAACTGACGAAGAGTTTAATTCTTTAGAAGGGGCGAGTGACTTAGAGGGTATTATTGCCACCGGCTATTACTTAGACGAGCCGCGCTACGCTATATATTACCAGTGTTCATCCGACCCAGCAGACTACGTTGCTGATGCTGCCGTCGTGGAAAAGCCTTACATGGGCGACACATGGGAAAATGGCGTAAAGGTTAGAACTAGAAAATACACCCGAGAAAGTTATGAAGATTAGTGACTTTATGAAAACGAAACGGTATGCTACGAAGTATTTATGTGTTAACGTGTAAACAGGAGTATCCATGGCTAACTCGCGATTAGTGTTTGATGATAAAGAGCGAGTCGGTGCGTGGTTACAAGAACAGACGGGTCACAAGATTCCCTTTGGCTCGTTTTACGCGATGGGCGCTGAAATAAACGGTCAAATCGTCGGTGGTGTTGTATTCAACAACTTTAACGAAAGTAATGCCACTGCTCATATCGCCGTCAGCAAACCCACTAAACTGTTTTTAGACCTACTAGACCATGCGGCGCACTACGCGTTCAGGTTGTGTAAACTAAGACGGCTGACGGGATTTGTTGCGGAAACCAATTCCAAAGCACTGAAACTTGATAAGCGTATCGGCTTCGAAGAAGAGGGCGTCCTGAAACATGCGGGCGCAAACGGACAAGACGTTATCATGCTGGTTCTATGGCCAGAGAACTATTTTAGAGGACTGAAAGATGAGTAAAGGCGATATAGAAGCCCCCGATTACACTGCACTGGCAGAAGCCAGTAAGGAAGCTGCGGAAATACAAGCGCAACTTGGGCGTGAACAGTTAGACTTTGCCAAAGAAATGTACGAGCAAAACGCTCCAATGCTGCAAGAAATTGCTGACACCCAGATGGCTGCCCAACAACAGCAGATGGATCAGGCTAAAGACTACTACGATTATCAGGTAAGCACGTACCGTCCGTTGGAGCAGGGCCTTGTCGACGATGCGCAAAGGTTTAACACTGAATCGTATAAAGACCAGATGGCGAGCCAAGCGGCGGCCGATGCAGGTAAAGCCTTCGGTATTCAACAAGCACAGAATGAACGGGCGATGGCGTCAATGGGTGTTAATCCTAACTCAGGTCGCTTCGCTGGTATGAATGCTGCCACAGGACTACAACAAGCGGCTATGCGTGCTAACGCGATGACAGGTGCTAGGAATAGAGCAGAGCAACTTGGTTACGCTAGAAAGCTAGACGCTGCGGGTCTTGGCCGTGGCTTAGCTGGAGCCTCTACTGCCGCATACGGCGGTGCCACAAACGCAGGTTCTCAAGCAGGTATCAATGCTCAGTCCGCCGGTAGCACCTACATGGCCGGTATGGCGCAGGGCGCAGGTACAATCGCAGCAGGTCAGAACATGCAGATACAAGGCTTGGGCTCGATGCTAAACAGCCAGACACAAGGTTATATAGCCAGTAACGAAAGCATGCTAGGTGATATCGGTGGTTTGATGGGCGGCGCAGCGTCTATGGCGAAAGCAGGCCTTATCCCGTCAGATCGTAGGTTGAAAGAGAACATCGAAGAAGTCGGTGTAGACCAACGCACAGCACTAACACTTTACCACTTTAACTACATAGGTGATGACCGTCGCTACCAAGGTGTAATGGCGGATGAAGTCGAGTTGAGTTACCCAGACGCCGTGGAAGACACGGAACAAGGATACAAAGCGGTTCGCTACGATCTCCTCAACATTGAATTCAAGGAGGTGCACTAATGGGTAAGCGTTCCAAATGGCAACAGTTCGCAGATAACTTCGATGCTATGAACTCCACGATGAACGATGCGTTCTCTGGGTACGAGATTAGTAAACTTAAAAAGGAAGACTTCTTTGAAGATGAACTCGACGACAAAGGAAACGTGATTGGGCAGAAAAAGCTCGAGGGAGATGCCCTACGTATGAGGCAGTCTCAAGGTATTGCCGACATCTACGAAAAGTATGGGATGACTGACCAAGCCAGTAAAACGCGCACTGACAGTGCCACGCTTCAAGGCTTGCAGGATACTAACAGGTATAACGCAGAGACGATGGATGCGCGTATTGAAGGAGTCGGCCTACAGAACAGAAGAGATGAAGCAGCCCTTCGTCTAGCAGGACTGCAAGCAGATAATGAAGAAGCTGCGGTGAAGGACCGGCAGGAGATAGAAAGGATTACTAAGGAAGCTGCGGGCATGGAGTTTGACAGTCAAAAGGATGAGGACGCTTGGTTTATTAACGCTTTCAAAGATTCTACGTTATCTCCAAATGCGCGAACCGCTAACTTAAAATCAATTCGTGAGTTTGGTAGCGAGGCGATTGCTTTAGAGGCAGATAGAATAACTCAGGGCGCAAAAGGGGCCCTAAGGCAAGGGCTGCCCGGCCTACAGAACTTTTACAACACGCAGATTGCAGACGGCACCAACCTAGAAATAGAGAAGGCAGACGATGGCTCCGTGGTTGCATACCTCCAGTCTGGCAGTGGCGACAACATTAGACGTGATGAGCTTGCGCGTACCACTGGTGAAGACGCCTCGTTACAAATGACTAACTCTTTGTACAATATGATAAACAACCCATCAGATGTTATGGGTGCCGCGGTTAACAACCTTGCGTACCGTCAGAGTAGAGCGAACCTCAATAAAACCAACACGGATATCAAACAAGGTGAAAGCAACGTTAACCTTACTGACGCTAAGATTGGTGAAATTGCTGCCAATGTAGACCTAAAAGTAGCGCAGGTTGAGCAGATTGCATCAAACATCAAAGTTAATGATGCGCGGACCCTACAGATCGTAGCGGAAACCACGAAGGCTGGCGTCGCTATAGACAAGATTAAGGCCGAGATAGAAAACATTAATGGGCAAACTGCCAACCTTGGTCTGAAAGGACAGCTAGATCAGGCACAGGTAGCAAACCTAGCAGCTAAGACAGCACAGATTAAGTTCAATATGGACCCAGATCGACCGCTGACTAGAGCAGAAGCTGACAAAGAATGGGCGTCATACATGGCTAAGTTAACGGCTCTTGGCTACGAAGACCCTGCAATTATAACGTCAATGCAGCCGGTGTTTTATCAGAGCTTGGGCTTTCAAGTAGGTGCCAACCGAGCAGGCCTCGGCGCAAACAGTGGCTCAGACAACAGTGGATTTACGATAAGACCGAAAGCAGACTAAGGGGAGCTACACATGCCAGAATACGTTGTAACCGGCCCCGACGGAAAAGAGTACGATGTAACTGCTCCCGAAGGCGCAACTGAAGCAGAAATTATCGCGCAAGTTAGTAGCTATGTCTCGGGTGGCGTTGAAGAACCTAAGCCAATAACACCTACGGCTGAAGAGCCGGGTTTCTTTGGTGATGTAAAAGACCTTGGCGTTCAAGTACTATCCGGTGTTCCAAAGGCACTCGGTGCTGTAACGTCGCTAGGTAGTCTAGTTCCCGGCGTCCACTATGTAGCTGACCCCCTATCTCAGGGCTTACGCTCCACTGGGGAGTTCATTGATGATGTAGGTCTGTCTGACTATCAGAAACAGCAGAACGCAATCCTCAGCCAACGGATTGAAGAAGCTGCGGCCACAGTGCCGCCGATGCCTGAAGACGCAACCAACATGGAAAAGGCTGAGTTTTTCTATGACCACATGATCGCGCAAGGTGGCGAGGCTGCGGAGTTTATATCAGAGAACCCCGGTCAAACGCTGAACTTGATCGCCCAAACCCTTCCTCATATTTTCGCTGGTGGTGTAATCGGTAAAGGTGTTAAAGGTGCTGCGGCCGCCTCCGGTCTGAAACCTATTAGTGGTGGTACCGCCGGTGCTATTGGTGAAGGTGCAGTCGCAGCCGGTGACTCTATCTCGAATATCGTAGCTCAGGACTACGAAGGTGTAGGTACAGAGTACAGTGCAGACCGCCTATATGGTGTTCCAGCGGGTATAGGAACATCCCTCATTTCTAAAGCTGGTTCTAAGATTAACCGGTTTGATGTGGATACTGCTGCGGTTGACGGAATTACAGACCTCGTCAGTAATGCTACTAAGGGTAGTATCACTAAATCTGCGGCAAAGGGGCTTGCTGTAGAAGGCACTGAAGAATTCTTCCAGAGTGGACAAGAACAGATGTTCACTAACTTAGGACAGGGTAAGGAGTTTTACGAGGACGTAGGTAGTTCAGCTGTTCTAGGTTTAGCCACGGGTGCACCTTTAGGTGGTGGCGTGAGTGCTTACGGGCAGTACTCCATGAACAAAGCGGTTGATCGAACCGCGGAGGTTGCACAGGAACAAGATTATCTGGCGCAGTTAGAAGAAGACAACGCCGCTGCGGAGGTGGAGCAACAGGAACGTGAAGAAGCTGCGGTACAACAACAAGCTGAAAAAGAAATTAAAGCGCGTACTCGTAGAGAAGCAGCCCAGACATTTACTCCACGTAAAGAGTTTGTAGCGGCAAGGCAAAAAGAAGCTACTGCCACACTGGAAGCAGAGATAACAGACCCTACTACTGAAATTGGACAGCGCTTTGAAGAACATCTTAACGATCAAAACATATTCGATCCGGCGGATATCGAGGCAGCCTCGAAGAAGTTTATTAAGGCTTACCAGAAAGAAAACGATAACACTGACGCTATTAACCAAGAATATGTAACTGCCCTAGATTCTCACTCTAAGAGTGTTGAACAGGCAAAAGCTGTTTTGGACCAGAACCCTGCGTTGATGGATATGGATGATGCAGCGTTTGAAGCGGAAGCCGCGAACGACCCGCAAACCTACGGTGTGATAAGAAACATGCGCGTAGCTGCTCGCCCTGTGGATGTTGTTGAAACAGAAGCGACGACACCTGCCGAAGCAGCAGTAGAGACCCCGGCGAAACAGACAAAGAAACAAGTCCTTACTCAGAAAGCAGAAGAGCTGCTGGGTCAGACTTGGGAAGAAGACCATCCAGAGTTATCCGCGTTGGCAGCTGACGGTAGAGGCCTTTACTCGCGGGGCAAGAACAGAAAGTCCCGCTTTGAGGTAATGCTCGACAAGATAGTCGTTGAACAAAAAGCTGAGCAAACTGCGGCTACGGAGGAGACAGTTGCTACTACTGAAGAACAAACAACTCCACCGGTGGAAGCGCAAGCAGCTCCTGTGGTGCAAGAAACAGAAACGGCTCCTGTTCAAGAGGAGGAAACTACTGCTCCTGAGGAAGTCCCAGATACAGTCGAAGCGCAGGCAGTAAGCTATGCCACTGAAAAACTAGGTCCCAACTGGAGAACAGAGCAACCTGCATTAGTAGAAGTCCTCAACGCCAAAGAGTACGCGGGGTTTCAGTCCAATGTTGACAGGCTCGCCGTCCAACAACCTGCACCAGCAGAGGCCAAAGTCGAAGAAACCGTCGCGTCGTCGGCGCCCGCAGCAGAAACGACGGTCGAAACGACGAATGAAACTACAGTTCAGGACGCAGTAACGGAATTGTTCGCGCAGCCTATACCTGATGATATAAAGTTCTCACCCGCCCAAAAGAAAGTATTTGATGTAATCCGTGAGGCTCTCGCAGAGAACCAAATGGACTCCATTATGAACAAAGAGGGTTCACTGAACCCAGAGATCATAAGGAAAAAAGCAGGGTTAAAGTCTAGGCAGTCCGCAGCCGAAGCCGTCAATGGCGTACGTAAAAAGATGGCTAAGAAGTATGGCTTGACCGAAGGCCAAGTGAAGGCAGAGATAGCCGGTAGAAAGACAACTTCGAGGGCAGAGGTAGAACCAAATGCGGAGGAGCAGGCCTTAGAGCTACAGGAGCTAGGCGAAAGCATGAACCCACTACAGTCGGTGGGTGAAGGCACTAACAGAGGTCGCTCGATAGAAGATAAAGAGTTTACCGACAACCTACCAGAAGAGCCAATTAAGCAGCAAACTCGTGAAGAGCTTGATGCGGCTCGTGCAGCATTTGATGCCGACCTCAAGAAAGAGAGAATGTACCCTGAAGCTAGGGCCACATGGGATAAAGTGTTCGAAGCTAAAGTTGCAGAAGACAAACGTATCCCGTTTGATACATTAGATGCAGGTACTCGCCTCGAGTGGTTCGCCCACGTCCTAGAATATAACGAAAGAGAAATAGACAAAGAATCGTTGGCGTTTTTCTACGACGACTTACGGCGTTTATTTATTGAAGACCAAGCACAGGAGGCACAAGATGTCCGAACTGAAACCGCCGACGAAAGCGGACCAACTGAAAGCCAAGAAAGCTCGCAAGAGTCTGCAAGCCCTAGTGGAGAAGTACGAGAAGCAGGGACTGGACCTGAGCAGAGCGAAAGCAGTCCTTCAGGGCAAGAACAAGGAAGTGTAGCATACGTTGACGGAAAGCCAGTCACCACAGGGAAGAAACCTGTAGTCACTGTTAGGAAGTCTCGTAAAGTAACCAAGAAGAAGTTTTCGAAGGCCGCCCGTGAAGATGACACTGCGGGAGTTGACCCTGAGTTGTTAATCGACGTTTTGAGGTCCAAGTTTGGTGGATGGAAACTTGGCGACGGCCGGAACCAAGTAATTAGCGGCCCCGGAAGTATATACAGTCCTATTAAAGTACATGCGACACCCAAAGATGCAGTACGCGCCTTGGGCGGTACGATGGAGTTAACTGAACTCGAAGAAGCGCAGGCTTTCATAGACCCGAGAGACCCTAGCGTAGCGCACTTTATTGCGTCCAACATGAGTGCTTCGACAGCGGAAGGCGTGATCGACCACGAGATTGGTGTGCACTTAGGTTTGGAGGCTCTACTCGAGGAGTCGCAAATAGCAACTCTAAGTACTGCTGTTGAAGAGTGGGGCGGTGCAGAGAAAGGGTCAATCGAAAGAACGGTATACGAAAAAGCTATGGCCCGTGTGGCTTTTGCTCGTGCCACAGGTATGCACGAATCTTTGGCAGACATTGAGTTAGTAGCTTACGCGGTTGAAGAAGCAGTGAACGCCGGTGTTAAACCATCAGAGGACACCAAAAACCGTGTTGCCAAGTGGCTTAACAGTGTGGGCGTTTTCTTTATTCGTTTGAAGAAAAAGTTGCTCAAGGCTTTACTAAGCGAAAGTGACACTGCCGATCTTACTATAACTCCGGAGGAGTTAGTTGCTTTAGCTAGAGCAGCAGCGCGTGTAGCCATGCGGCCCATATACGAAGACGGCGCTAATCAGTACGAAAATGACAAGCAGACGATAATGGCGTTTTACGCTGGCGTGGATAAAAAACGACCTCTGAACGCTGACGCTGAACTAACTTTTAACAAATCAGATTTCTTTAACCCACAAGGACAGGAGCAGTTTAAGTGGGGTAAAGACTCCGCTTATGGCCCGTACGCTAACATAAAGACGTTTGCAGAAGCCAATGATGAAGACGGCCTCATCAGGTTTGATGTCCATGTGATGAACGACAAGGGCGAGGTTGTTACTACGGTGGGGCTGTCTGAGCATCTGGAATACCCAAATGTATACGTGATGACTGTGTGGGGTCCTGCGAATGGCGGGGCAAACGCCACCGAAACAAAAGATGTGTCTGGTCTAAATTGGAACCGACTAGAAGGCGTTACGCACGGGCAGAACATGAAACTGCTAACTGAGGCTCGCCGTCGACTAACCCGATACAACAAGGGTGTTGTACCTAACATTGTATTCAGTCGTGTTACGGGTGCTGCCGCTAAGAACAGTGACGAAGGGCGTCAAGGCGTTGTATATATGGACGACGTCAGAAAGCGGTTCTCTAAGAAAGAACAAGAGAAAGCTGACACCGCATTGGGCAGAACGTTAGGCCCTGTGAATGCCGCACAATTAATCTCCAACTTGCGTCAGGTAATTAAGTCTCCGTTGTCTGTACTAAAGCCAATGAGCCGCGTGGTACGTGATAACAAAGAAGCGCTTCCGGAAGCAGGAACATTCCTTGAGACTCTGTACTTACAAGAGCAGACGATACAAGAACAACTGCTCCGCGTGGAAGAAATTCTCATGGCGACAAGAGAGTTAACTGCTAAACAACTTACTGCGATGAATGACTTTATAGCTAGGTCGACGTTTGAACAGAAGTGGGGGTACAACCCACAGATAGAAGGGTTAGAGGTTACATTAGACCCCGTTCTTAAACGACAGTTCGCTAGACTTGACCCACGAGCGCAGGAAGTGGTCAAACGTATTTTCGCATACAGTGCAGAGATGCGCGAAACCATGCAGGAAGTGGCAAAAGAAAATGGTGTTAAGGGTGTGTTTGAGGCGTCCAAGTTACAAGGGCCTTACGCTCCACTGAAACGCTTCGGTGATTACGTGGCGGTGCTACGCTCGCAACAACTCATAGACCTTGAGAAACAAGTTAAGCAAAACCCCGAAGACAAGAAGTTAGCCAAGCAGCTAGACGAACTGATGTCCCAAGAGGAGCATTACGTCGTGAGCTTCTTTGATACGATCGGCGCAGCGACCAAGTTTAAAGAAGAAAACAAGTCTAAGTATGCCGGTGCGTATGTGTCTGAGAAAGCTGTGGGAGAGTTTGAGAATAGAGTTACAAACCCACAGGCGTTTGCATCTGTCATGGCAGCAATCGGCGCTGACGATACCGCCGGGATGGACGCAACAACTAGGAACAATGTTAAAAAGATTGTAGAAAAGTTATTCTATGAGACGCTTGATGAGCAGAACGCCAGACTATCCGGTATAAAGCGTAAGAACCGCGCTGGGTTTGATAAAGATATGGTGCGTGCTTTTGTATCACACGCGCAATCTCAGGCTCGCTTACTGGCACAGCTCAAGCACGGTGGGGCTCTAAGTCAGGCGATGCGCGACATGCAAACAGCAGTACAAGGGCAGACGCGAGAAGACCTACAAGCCGTAGTGAATATCCTCCACAAGAAGTACAACAACCTACTAACGCGAGACGAGCGTAACTTTGCGGCGTTACAAGACAGCATAACCTCGTTCAACTCAATGTATATGCTTACCACTAACGTGGCGTACCACGTGGCAAACGCTACCCAGCCTGCAATTTCCGTGGCTAAGATAGCCGGTGACTTCGGCGACTACTCCGGCGCATGGGGTAAACTGACAATAGGTTATAAAGAAGCTAAGGCCGTCGTCGACAGTAGTATTTTAAAGCAGCTAGGAACGATAACTACGTTAGGTGTAATGGATTTAGGCAACACGGTTGTCCTAGACGTAGATAGTGCGAAGCCAGAGCACCGCGCACTACTCAAGAAACTACAGCTTCGTCAGATGTTGGACGTTGGTTTGGAGCAAGACTTGAACATGGAAACCATGTTTGACACGGGCTATGACTCAATCAATACAGCGTCCGAAGCGTTTAAGAACATGTCGCACAGGCTGTACCAGTCATCTCGTTTTGTGGAAGCCTACAACCGAGTGGCCGTGGCAGTAGCCGCGTATGACATGGCAACCCAGAACCGCTATAAACTTAGCAAGTTGGGTATGACAGCAGAAGAATACGCAATCAGTATTGTAGAAGACACGCAGGGTAACTACGGAAACATAGATGCTCCACTGGCGATCGACTGGCTACCGAAAGTAACTACGCAGTTCCGTAAGTTCCAAATCATTATGGGATGGCTGTGGGGTTCAACAGTTAGAGACGCATTCTCTAACGCAGACGCTTACCAAAAAGCAGCGGCTCGCCGTACGTTAGGTTATCTAGGTGCTCATGTTTCCGCGCTTGCAGGTGTGAGAGGCGTACCTTTCGTTGGTTTCATTGGAACTATGGCGCTGATGGCACTGGGTGAAGATGAAGACGAACCAGTAGATTTCGAGCGTTGGATACGATCTAATGTGGAAGACGAGGCACTTGCAGACGTGCTATTGATGGGGCTTCCCTCCATCCTTGGTGTCGACTTGTCTGCTAAACTTCAGCAGAGAGACATCTTCTTACCACTGAACCCTGACTACATTGATACGGCGCCTGACTCGGAACCCACTAAGAACATAGCGTACAACCTTGCCTTTGGTCCTACTGCCGGTGTCATCGGTAATATAGATAGAGCATACGATCAGTACGAACGAGGTGATTTAAGCCGCGCAGCGGAGTATTTATTACCTCGCGGACAACGCTCCATACTAGAGACGCTTCGCTACTCACAAGAAGGCGTGCAGAAAAAGAATGGAGACGTGATGCTAGACCCTCGCCACGTGGATATTCAAGACTTAATGCTTAACGCGCTAGGGCTTAACCCCAAAGAGGTTTCTAGGTTGAAGTGGAGTTATGGTCAGCAGATTGAGTTGCGTAAGTATTTCACCTCAGAGCAGAGTAAACTTAAACGAGAGTACTCTGAGGCAAGGGCTGAAAAGGATACCGCCGCCAAGAAACGTATACGCGAGGAGTGGCGCGATCTCCAGAAGCAGAAAGTAAGAGTGAGACCGTTCTTCAACGACGACCCCAAAGGACTACCACGTACGTCGATAGAAGAACTACTTAAAACAGATATTCGTCAACGCAAGCGCGAACGTAAGTTACAGAAGGAGCTTGGGACGAGAGACGGGTAACTCCCCTTGGCCCGACCTTCGTTGTCTCCTTAGGTCGGGCCTCTTTTTAGGTAACACCCTAGGTAACATTTGTAGTTACGAAATCTGCTAAGTTGTTGTTATTAAACGCGTAAGCAGATATAACGAATGTCACCTCCTCCGCCATCATCAAAAAATATAATCCAATAAATACAGGCACTTAACCCCCTGCACGACTCATCATGTCCATTTCTAGGTAACATTTTAGGTAACATCCTAGGTAACATTTGTACTTGTGCGCCGACGGATTTGTAGATACGAATGACGGATGGCGTTAATACAGCAAGGTAAAATCTACTATTTCGTGAAGCGTGTTCCGAAGCGTTTCGCACCCTATGACAAGCGCAAGCTCGTTAAGATTTGTTTACGGACAGATAGCGAGAGAGAAGCACTTCGTAAGGTTCCCGAAGTGGAAGACAGCCTAATGAATTATTGGGTTGCCATGAGTGACGGCTCTGGTGACGTGGATAAATTCGAGGCGATGGTTAAGATAGCCGCCGACCGTGGCGTGCGGTATCGCCCAGAAAATGAGTTGATGGGGAGAGGACTAGAAGAAGTTCTCCGTCGTATTGAGTCGCTTAAACCAAGTGAGGCCGACGACGAAGTTATCAGTGGTGCTGTACTGGGGTCAGTCAAACGCCCACAGATAAAGCTATCTGAGATAAGCGAAATGTACTTCGAGTTACAGAAAGATACGTTGCTTGGTAAGTCAGAAGATCAGATACGACGGTGGAAGAACCCACGTAAGAAAGCCTTTAAGAACTTAATAGCACTGCTAGGTGATGTGGATATGGCGAGTGTCGAGCGTGACGACGCGCTAGAGTTTAGGGACTGGTGGCAGGATAGGATAGTAGACGAAGGGCTGACGGCGAATAGTGCCAACAAGGATATGACTTACATATCAGCATCGTTCCAGACGTTGATAGATAGGAAGCGGCTGCCGATACAAAATCAGTTCAAAGGGTTAAGGTTTCAGGAGAAAGATAATCCTAGACCGCCGTTCTCACTGGATTGGATTGTCGACAAACTACTTGCAGTTGATGGGCCGAACGACGAAGCGAGAGATATATTTCTCATACTGGTGAATACAGGGTGTCGTCCTGCGGAAGTGGCGGGGTTGTTACCGGAAGATATTTGCCTGACGCATAATGTACCGCACATAAAGATACGTCCTAATGCACACAGGGATTTAAAGAACGCATCGTCTAAACGTGACATGCCACTGGTGGGTGTATCCCTAACCGCTATGCGCAGGCACCCTGATGGGTTTCCACGATACGCAGGCAAAGATAGATTTTCTGATGATATGAATAGGTACTTGAGGAATAAAGGGTTGTTGGAGAGTGAGGAGCATACTGTCTACGGCTTACGACACAGCTTTGAGGATAGGTTGTTAAGTCTTGATGTGCCAGACCGCTTAGCCGCTGACCTTATGGGTCATACTACACAGCGTGAACGCTATGGGTCTGGCGCAACTCTTGTTCAAAAACTTCAGGCACTTGACCGCCTCGCACTCTGATGTGGTAAATCAGGAATGCTTTCATAGCAGGCGTCGCCGTGCGCTGAATTTTCTCCAACGCAGCGACGATACGCTCTGGCGGTATGGACAGGTCAATATCATTCATGGTCTAGCTGTGTCTCGGTAACTACACCGTCTTCTGTTTCGACAAGCGCTAGTGCTCTACCGTCGAAGAACTTGTTGTACTTGAGTTCGTAACAACGCGCCTGACCACTGGGGACTGTAGTACCTGAACCGAGAGTTATACGTGGGTTGTACGTCCCGTCAGATTGGTGGATTAAGTAACCTGCTCTGTCCAGTTCCTCTCGGATAGCCGCCGGTGCAACACCGTGGTCTTTACACCAGTCAGAGATTGCCTTGACTGTTACGTATACTTTCTTGTCCTCAGTACAGACACGACCGACAGCAGGACCACGTAAGAACTCCATAGGCTGTTCTTTAACTTTGGCACGGCTGTCACCAAAGTGCTTCGTGATAATAAGACGACCGGGCAGTGTAGCGATGAATGCCGCAACTTGCTCACTGATGTCTACGTTGTTCTCTTTCCTGCTCTCACGCATTGTCAGAACTTGGTTCAACGCCCACTGTTTCATCTTAACCATGTCGAACGATATAAGCCCTAGCTTCTCTGCAATCTTACCGGCCACCAGTGCAGTTACGATGGTGTCACGGTAGAAGCGTTCTTTGTTATCGTCCTCGTTCTTAGGATTGAACTTGCTACGGGCCGCCACCATTTGGCGTCGTACCCAGTCTGTGTTCTTAATGATGAACCTCAAGAAAGGAATACATGCTTCTCCGTACACATTGTCCATGTGGTTTTCGATGAACTCTTGCGTAATGTCTGGGTATACTTTGTTCCTGTAGTCAGCAGGAAGCGACACCTCGAAGAAGCGTAACTGTGTGGCCTCAACTCTATAACCAGCTGGTAGCTTACTGATGCTCTCCATGATGCTGTCGTTAGAGGTGATGAAGCTGTTCTTAAACCATTGGCCACCGACGGTACTGAACTTACCATTAGTACCTAGTCGTTCTTTGTCCCTGCCGTTAGCAAGGGCATAACCAGTACGCGTCAATTCATCAGGTGATCTACCTGAGAACTCGTCAAGCAGTACAGGAACAGAACCCATGATAGCGATACGTTTGATTGCCGCATTGAGTGTCGAACCCTGTTCGCCTGTCTGACGTTCCATGAACTGTGGGTTGCCATAGAATCCACAAGCAATCTTAGCGGCAGTAGACTTACCGGTACCACCATGTCCAGTGAACGCTAGTGGTAGGCCATGCCAGTTAGATGAACCCATTAACTCAACAAGGGCTGAACCCATAGAATGACACAAGGCAAACTGAAACGGCTCTGCACCCTCACGGTTGTACAGTTTATCTATGTTAGCAATCCATTCCTCAACTGTGCCGCTACGTCCGAAGTCGACGGCGATGTCCGTGGGGATAGCAGGGTCACATAGCACTTCATGCTCGTCGTCTACTGTAAGTAACTTCGTACCAATAACAAAACCTGTACGGTCTGGTAGCCAACCGAACTGAGTGAATGTCTTAGTCTCAATACGCCAAGCCTGTAATGTCTCAATAAGTCCTTCTGCAAACTCTGCCATATAATTCCTCGCGCTTTTACTGCGGGTTAGGAACACTTCATACGACGCTAACGTTTTAGCCATTAGATCAGTGGATGCTAATTCGTGCATAGGCATGAAGAACTCACGCCACTTGCCGTTCTTTTCGAGTGCTCTCCAGTGGATTACCCAAGTACCTTCGCTGTCTTGGATGCGGTTGATGGGGTAGATGAACGACCTACAGAAAGGGGTCCAGTGTACAACGCCGTCCTCGTCTACATACGAACGAGACAAAGCAGAACCATTCCAACGATAACCAGACTGAGGCCACCAAGGGATTGTCTGCCCCTCAATAACTGTATTCGGTTTCGTCGTTGTGTTCTCCTCTTCGTCGGCGACTGCGACGGTAGGTTCGGCGACGGACTCTGCTTCTTCTGTGAAACCCAGTTGCAATGGGAACTTGCACTTATCAGCGAACGGACAGTCTTTCATACAGCCGACATGTCTATCCATCTCAACGCATGACGTGGGACCGACTGTCCACTCGTCAATCTTCTCTTGCGTCTCAGCCTGTGAGTATCCTGCGTAGCCTTCACTCCACTCGTGGATTTTCGCCTCGCCGTCTGTACAAAATTTAACCACCCCAATCGCACGATGCCAGTGAGGCTCCGCTATGTTGCCACCCGACTCTTTAAACTCACGAACAGCCGCACAGTTACGTGCTACGGCTTCTGCGTCGCTATCAGGGTGATCGCCTAGTGCGGCGGCGAATGGGTTAACAGCCCCTGCCTTACGTGTAGTAGGAGCAGGTTGTACGTTGTTAGTTTTTATATACTCTTGGAGTTTAGTCCGCACAGTATCAACTGAGTAAACCTTTCCCTCTTTAACTAATTCTACTAATCGGGGCGGTTCATACTTTCTGTTGTGCACACCAATGGGACGCAAGATACGCGCTGTATCGCTGTCTACCGCTCGGTCTGCTAAAATACCTAAGTGCATGGTGATGTCCCGCTTCATAGCGGACAACTCTTCCCACACCTCAGGAGTAATATCTTCATCAAGGTGAATGTAGCTGTGGTAGCCTCCACCTGAGTTAACGATTGATGGTGTCAACCGTAGAGCCTTAGCCAGTTCAATGGCACCTTGAAGTGCTTCTTGTTTTGTATCGTACGCGTCTCGTTTATCTACATCGACATCAAAGTCGTCGAAGAGCGAGCGACACGCCACCACATTATCCTGCGTACGGATGCGGCGTTTGCCCGTCTTCTCATCGTCATACCAATCCCCGAATGAGTTAACTCCGAAATAGACAGTCTCACCTTTACTGTCAAAAAACAAAGCTGCTCGTGCCGCCTCATCAGCACTGGGGTAATTCTTCCACTTGAACCAAGACCTACCGTCGTCGTTTATTTGGACAAGACCTAGTACGGTCTGTCCTGTTGACGGCAGGACTCGCTTGAGGAACTCTTGTGTACCCATGCCGTTACCTTATTAAGTTTACGTGTTAACAGAAAAGTAGAGGGGGCGAACCCCCTCTACGAAGGACGGCTAAGGCTAGTCGTCAAAGTCTAAGTTATCTAGCGCTTCGTCTATACTGTCGTAATCGTCAACTTTTGCAGGCTCTGGCTTGGGCTCCGGTGCGGCTTCCGCCACAGGCTCCGGTTTAGCTTCTACTACTGGCTCAGGTGCAGGCTTCGGCTTCGGCTTTGGTTTAGGTGCCGGTGCAGGCTCTGCCGCCTTGTGCTCAATCTCTGGCGTATTAGGGTTAGCTATACCAGTGATTTGAGTGATGGTCTCATCTTCTTCCAGAAGGACTGACTCGATCTCACCTAACTCAGCTTCGTCAACAAACCTAACAGCCTTGAACGTCAAGGCAGGGTGAGCAACGTTGTAATCAAAGCCGATCTTAGTCACCACGTGGTGTGGCTCTACACCGCGCTTAGCTAACTGCTGTCCATACTGACCTAGCGTCTTGAGTGATGCCGCCGGTACACGTAGCAACATCGGGTCATTCAGTTGGTCAGGGGAAGCGATAGCGAGACGCATTGAGTCACCGCAAGCCTTACCTTTACCGCCGTTATCAGTGATACGAGAACCCCACATATTGTTTGGACAAGCCGCACATTTATTTGCTTGTGGGTTTTCTGCATCAGCCGCAGGCTGAATACCGTCGTTAGAGTAGCAGGTTGGTTTAGCAACACTACCTTCCTCGTAACCACTGTCGTAGTAAACTTTAGACTTGTTGGGGTTAACCGCTACGATCACTGCTTCCAGAGATGCAGACGGGTCGCCACTGTCGTCCTTAGTTACAAGGGTGCGCTCGTCGCCACGTTGGATGTGGAACACCTTACCCTTGATAGAAATAACGGGAAAGCCGCCCACGGAAACCGCAGAAGCAAACACGTTGTTTGTTTTAACTTTACCTGCCAAGTGGGCGGGTAGTTTTGATGCTGTTATAGCAACCATATCATTAGCCATTTGATTTACCTCTCAGTTATTTACGGCGGAAGTTGATAACGACAGTCTCGGACCAGTTGGTGCCGGGGGCTAAGTCGCCTTCTACTTCTTTAATCTGCTCTAGTGCAGTCTTGTTCACGCGGCGCTCAAGCAACTCCCATGCTTCATTACTAACCACGTAGTCTAAGAACGCGTCCCAATCCGCTACTGTAGCAGATGAACGTGTTGACTTGTAAGCAGTTCCAACATTGCGGATGGACACACTGTCTATACCTCGTTCTTGGAATCTGCGCAGGAACTCTATCTCAATCTTTTCCTGCTTCATTTTGTCGGCGGCGTCTTCTTCGTTGTACGCGGCCTTTCTTTGAGCACGACGATCGCGTGCGGCAATATAGATTTTTGTTAAGGATTCATCATCCAGTTCTCCGACTTTCGCCATTGTTTGTCTCCTTCTTAGAATTAAGCCAACTATCAATATCAGCTTCATCCCACCGCAGGACCTTCTGCGAGACCTTTATTGGTTGGGGGAAGCTACTCTCTCTTCTTCGCAACGCCGGAAGCGCCGCTTTGGTGATACCAAGTTTTTCTGAAACCTCTTCTGGTTTGAGTAGGTTCATAGTTTTTACCTCTGTATGTGTTCACTTGTTAACAGATTAGTTCATATAGGTTCTTATGTCAAGCAATCACACTGTCCCGATTTGCTTTGACCTCGTCGAGTAGAGCACCCTGCATCTTCTGCTTGTTACGCAGTCGACTATAGATACGCTTCTCTACTGGTGTACCTTCTAACATAATGATGAAGTTATTCATCTTCTGCCCCGGCCTGTTGATACGACCGTTAGCCTGCTCGAATACTTCGTTTGACGTCACACATGAATACCAGATGATAGTAGACGCAGACGTCAATGTAAGACCGTGGGACATAGCGGCAGGTTGTGCCACGATAACCTTAGGGTCTTTACCCTTTTGGAACGCACCGAAGATACGGTCACGCTCATCTTTCTTTACTCCGCCGTGTATGACTTCAACAGTAAAGTCTTTACTCAGTTCTTCTGCTACCATGTTGACCGAACTTACATACGGTACAAACACAATAACTTTGCCCTCTGCTGCGCGTACTATCTCGCGTGTTTCTTCTACACGAGGCGTCGAGGGTATTGTCACCTCCTCCTTTTCATTAGAGTAAACAACACCGCAGGCAATCTGTACTAGCTTACCCATCTTAACGGCTTCGTTTACTGCTGTGATCTCACCCTCTTCTGCTTGGGTGCGCATCCTTGCGACCATCTCCTTATAAGCCTTGTCCTGTTCCTTAGTCAGAGAAACCTGACGCGTCTCATACATTAGTGGTGGTAGATCAACACACTCATCTCGGGTGAACCGAACGGCAGGTTGCATGACGTCTTTTACAATATCAGTTGCCTCTGCCTTTGGAACCCAAGTGAACTGAGATAACTGCTTCATCACTTGCCCTTTGAACCTGTTAAAGTAGGGCGGCACGTTGTTAGGCGATATAAGTCTAGTCTGCGCCCAAGCATCCGTAGGAGCGTTAGGTGTCGGTGTACCTGTCATACCCCAACAAGCGCGTTTAACTTTGTGTTTGTTAACAACCCGATTGATTGCCTTCCACCGATCAGTCCCTGCGTTACGTGCGGCCTGTGCTATCTCGTCGATAATAACCAAGTCGATATCAGGTCTGTCTTTTAAGTACGGCTCGATGATCTGTAGTCCGTCGTGGTTGATAATGTACACGTCCACGTCTGTGTTAAGTAGCTTGATGCGTTTCTGTTTAGCACCATGCAACACAGCGTACTCAAGGTGTGGGAAGTGGTGAAACACTTCGTCTGCCCACGTACGTTCAAGGGTCGATAGTGGTGAAACTATTAAGACCTTATTCAGATGACCTGTACTACGTAGATAATCATAGGCCCACAACGACGCCAACGACTTACCTGTACCTAGTTCACTCAAGTTGAACGCTCTATCATACATAGATAAGAACGCGGCGGCTTCTCTCTGTGCATCGAACGGCTTAAATCGCCCGGGCCATTCGTAGTATTCACGTATGGGCGCAGGTGGCTCGTAGCCTAAGTTACGTAACACGCGGGTCTCCGTCAGCTTGTGTGGCACTGCCACGTACGGAACACCTTTTACAGTGAACTGTTTAGCTGTCGGGATTACGTTGGTTATACGATCAGGCTCTCTACTTTTAAGTAGTAGGGCTTTCTTCTCTTTCCATATCAGCATGGTGTTTTTCCTCAACAAGTCCGGCGTCTATCTGGCGTATACGTTCGTCGCATACGTGTTTAATCTTCTCGTAGTCGAGACGACGTTCGCCCGGTTTGGCGCGTAGTACGCGTTTGATAATATCGGCGTCCCACGGATTGAGGTTGTACTCTAGCCAGATGTCCCATGGTTGGATGGCATGCTTGGAGTAGTCAGACTTACCTACGTTGTGTGCTCTGGTAGGTATCAGTTGTTGATTGAACTCAGACAGCCTAGCAATATAAGCCGCCGCGTCCTTTTCATCTATGTCGCAATTAATTGCTACTTCGTGAGCGTCAGCAGAAGCGCCATGCTTCCGTAGGTATGCCCACACTCTCTCATCGGTGTTGTCCATCATTTACCTCGCTTGGTATACATTTCGGGGTTCTTCTTGCGCCACCCTCTATTTGTTTTTTTGCTAACGACTTTGGTGTTCGACTTCTTGGTACTGCCACCTTTGTCTAGCGGTACTTTGTGGTGCACATCCTTGCCGTCACCTTTCTTTACTCGCCCATCCTTAATTGCTTCGCGGCGTGCCTTGTTGTTAGCGACGCGCTTCTTCTGGACACTCGGCTTCTTGTTGTAAGCCGCTTTAGTTTTTAATTCCTGCTTCGATGATTTTGGCATGGATGGCTTCCTTCATTTGTTCGACATCATCTACTACAAGTGCTAACCCGTTAGCAGATTGTATCGCGTTAATTTCACGCTGTTGGTTAGGCGTGACGTTCTTGATCTTGCCCGGCGCTTTTGTTTCAAACGCCATAAATATACCCTCGTAGCATACTAAGATATCAGGACAGCCTACTCGCCCCATGCCGTTAGACACAGGCATGTAGTACCACGCCCCGATCTCTTTCAGGTATTCTTTACACTTCTTCTTGACCTTACCCTCAGGTGTCATCCCCATTAGTGTTGGGTCTCCGATAGATGGTCGCCGTACATATCAACAAACTGTTCAAGTCTGTTAAGTAGTTCTATCTCTAAGCCAGTGAGTATATCTTGGCTCAGGGCTAGAGTGAGTAAGTCCTCAGTGCTAAGTTGCATGAGTTGTTCTAAGTCAAATTCCCTTGTCGCCACGCTATACCCCGCAGAATTCGCAGTTGTGTTTTCCTACAGGGCACCAGTTTTTGCACAGCCCTGAGGGTTTTGGAGTCCACTTGTCCTCTTTGTAACTTATCGCTAGGCGATTAAGTCGAGGCATGAACTCGTTCCATATCTCTGGTAACTGTGCACGTGTAAACACTTCTTTGTCAAATTCACTGGTCTTTAGCCAGATGAATCCAGTCGTAACCTTATCTATCCAAGGATACACGGCGAACGCCAATGCGGCGAATAATTTAAGCTGATCGGTGTCAGGCTTTCTCTTCCCAGTTTTCCAGTCTAGTAAGTATGCTTTGTCAGAACCAACGACACCAATGTCTATAATACCTCGAACCCATACATCTTTAGCCATCCAAGATGTTGGTCGGAAGTTCTTGTCGAGAGCGATACGCTCCTCGATGACACGTTTCCCTTCGTATGACAGTATCTTTTTAACATACCGTTCGTATTTTTTAAGGTGCGTAGGCAGTGGTTTACCGTCTTTAGCAAACAGTTCCAATGCCTTGTGCACTTCATTTCCCCAGATCGTTGCTTCTGTCTGAGGTTCTTTAACGTCTTTCGTAACTCTCGTAAGTTCAAAGCGACGAGGACAAGTTTCGTAGGCCGTTAGAGCTGAATAACTCCAAGCCTTTATCAATTCCACGGTGGCAATTCCCCCTTATGTATCTCGGTGTCTATAATATCCCAGAACTCCAGTAGCATTTCGGAACGCAACTCAGTATCAAGTCTTTGTTGCTTTATCCTAACACGCTGTTTTTCTAGGAACGCTAACCGGCGTTGTGCCCATTTATGTTCCAACTCCGCCATCCACTGTATCCGTTTAGTGTACGCGATTTCACCGTACAGTTCCTCGGCTTTGGCTACTGCCCTTGCCATACGCTGTCTGCGCTGTTGCTGTACGTATCGTCCATTTACCCGACGATAGATTGACTGAATGTCCACAAACTGACGACTTCTTCTGTCAAAGTTATCTCTCAGTTCGAGAAGATATTCCGCAAAACCTCCTAGGTCGTGTGCAAATACTTCTACCAGTGGCTTAATAAGTTCATGTTGTCTGGGTAACGCGAACAACTCCTTGTCCTTCGCATAACTCATCATCTGCTTATCGGCTATGATTAGCCATTCATTCACCTTATCAGGATTCCTTAGCAAGGCTTTAGTAGTATCTTGCAGTGGCGTTCCATCATCAATCTTTGGCACTGTTCCTCCTTCCATGAATGTGCATACATGTATATAACATAGAATGACACTATATGTACAGAAACTGAACACATTTCCTAGTCCTAATTTAGCAAATGCCTAAAATGTTAGCGCTAACGCTTAATTATTTAGCATCTCCATAATTTAGGGCGATATCACCCTCAGACCATGTGATTAGTTCGGGCCACCAAGATGGTGGTGTACGCATAGTTTTCTGTACTATATCTAGTACGGCTTCCGCCTCCGATTCGGGGACGATATAAACTAGTTCGTCATGCACCATGAGTGCAGGGTTCAAACCAGTAATCTGTTGTACCGTTAACGCGTTGTCGGCGATGACACACCGGGCGAGATGTTGGACGATGTTCTCGTCGATCTTCCCTGCGTATATCCTTGCCTTGTTGCGACCATGTCCGTAGACAAACTCCATGCGCCCTTCCTCGTTGCGCTCGGTACGTAAGTCTGGATAACGGATAATACCTTTCGGTGTTTGAAGTCCTTCGGGGGTAGGGATAACCATACCCCAAGGGTCAACGGCTTCACTTGTTGCATCACGCATGATGGTAGGCAGTACGTTGTGACACGTGCGCCACCCTGTAGTGATGTTGTAATACTCACTGCGCCATTTGTTTACGATCTCTTGGCTCTCAGCTTCATCAAGTTCGACACCACCCATGATCTTTGCAACAGTCATAAAGGTTTTCCACCCTGCGCCAAAGCCTAGCCCAAGGTGTGCGACCTTACCTACTTGTCGTTGTTGCTTGGACACCTCTTCGTAAGGAACGTCGTAAAGTTTACTGGCGAAGTCCTTATACAGATCGGCATTCTCAGGGTCTTTAGTAAACATAGCCGTGCTAGATGGTTCTTTCCATAAGAAGTGGTTGACGCGTAGTTCAATCCCGGAAAGATCGGCAACGACGACTTTATGCCCCGGCGGTGCTATCAACGACTTACGCAGTGCATCAGATAGGCGTGGGTTGTATGGGTTAACACGTGGTAAGTTCTGCGGATTGTAACCCCACCCACTCCAACGTCCTGTTGTGTCGGCTCCATAATACTTTAGCGGGATAGGAACCTTGTTGTCGGGGTGTGCCTCTGCGGCATCAATAAACGCCTGTATCCTTGTCTGTAGGATTGTAGACTTCGCATCGAGTCTCGCGGCTGCGGCGGCGGCAACGACGGGATTCTCGTGTTCTTGTAGGTCTAGGAACTCTTGGTCGGTCTTAGCTAGAGCAGGTATATCCTTACCAGTGGTGTTTGAAACCTTAGTAGGTACTTCTACTCCACAAGCGGTTAAGAACTTAGCAAACTTAGGAGCAGATGATAGAGTCTTGAGTACAGCCTCTACGTTCTCCTCCTCAGAAGCGAGCGCGTCATACACGTCCATTGTATGCGCCGCTTCAAGCATCGCTTTCTTCCGTCGCTCACGCTCTTCCTTCAGTGTGCTACGTAGCAGATCAAGGTCAGCATCGAACTGAGGCTCAATCAACATACGAATAGTCATGTCGATTAACTTCACTTCACTACGCTTGGTCTGGGGCATAAGTTTGCGTAGTAGGGCGTAACACTGATCTGTATCATCAGCATTGTACCTACACATGTCAGCAACCTCTTGCTCAGTAAAATCACAAAGGTGTTTACCCTTAGTATTGAACAAGATGGATTGGTTCTTGTAACCAAGATTGTAATGTTCCACGAGTTTAGCAAGTGATAACCCTACATCTTTTGCGTGGATAGGGCGTGCCATAGCAAGCGTACAGCCCCATAGTTTAGGTTTGATACCTAGTCTCCACGACAAAATCATAGCGTCAAAGCCAGACAAGTTGTGCCCGACCACCCAGATATCTGACCAGTCAACGCTATCAACAAACTCTTGCACTGCTTGCTCGCCGACGATGACGCGTGATGAGTCGTCGCCGAACTTGAATGAGCACGATATGATCTCGGTCTCAGGGTGCATACAGTATGCAATGGGCGACATCTTGGACAATGAGTGAGTCACACTCCAGTAAGTCTCAAGGTCGATGGTACAAATTTTCATAAGTTGGTCCTTAGGCGTTGATCGCCCACAGTATGATTGCTACGATGGCAGTAACAGCGGCAAACTTAACCAGTTGGCGCCGAGTATGCTCGTCGAAAAACTCCGACGACGAACGGTCCGTCGTTGCACGTGAATGTTCCACAGAAGGAACGACGCGATTACTTTTATTATACTTCCCCACAGGTGTGGTAAGTGCCCTGTGTTCGCTCCAACCAAGACGTTGGACACGTTGCAACACTACATTAACAGGTAGACCTGCCGCACGTGCTTTAGCAGACAAATTTCTTCTTTTACTTTTTGACATTACAATCTCCTTAACAAAATGAATTGGTCCCGACGATTGCCAGATTTCCGTTCCGAGTGGCTTCTATGTGTCATGCTTACTGATCTGGCATTGGCAGTAGACGCGTCGGGTCGCCTGCTTGAGGAATGATGACACCACATCGGACTTACTGGGTTAAGCGGTGGGCGATAGCCATTGTAGCCAGAGCGTTGCGGTCGATACCTAACTCCTCTGATGCTGTCGGCTCGCCGTTACTACCCTTCTTCTTGCGCGGTGGGGTAGCTTCTCGCATTTTAGAAACATACTTCTCAGGGACATACATCTCCATCTCAGGCATCTCTTTGACTGCCGCATTGAGAGAGGCGTGTTGCCTCATGTATTTACCTAGCTGTTCCTCTACATTATCGTACTGCTCGGCTATCTGGAACCTCTTGGAGTGGACATGATTAGCCTCGTCCAACCACGTGCGGAGTGCATCAGTGCACTGCGACGGACGTAACTCTACAGTAGCCCCGTAGTAGTTTTGGTCGACGTGAGCAGGTAGCTTGATGCCGTCTCTGTTGTTACAGCGTAGCATCGCGGTGAAGTTATCTTCTCCGTCATCTTTTAGAAAGCGAAGTTCCAAGCGGTCATGCTTCTTTAGCCACGTCTCAGGTAGTTTACCTTTTAAGTCTGGGCACTCAGAGTAAATTGAATTCTGAACGGAATCGACTGCGGCATCGAACTCAGGTGTGTCGACCTCGATAGCCATTTGTGGGTAAGCATTTAGTGCTTTGGATTTCATATCGCGGATATTCTCTCTGATGTCATAACAAAGAGTGTCAGTTTTTCTTACATAAGCCATAATGCACCTCCTATCGGGCACTCATACTAATGGATAACATCTCACCGCGTTCTATCTTGCGGATAAGGGCGTCACGGAACTCTAACTCCGTGTCATCTTTTCTAAGGTATTTCTGGATAAAATTTGCTTTCTCACTGGGGCTACCGATATTCGGCGATGGGATAGTTGACGGACGCCTGCCGCTCTCTACTTGTTGTATCCAATTACGCAACGTGTCTTTGTACCAGTAGTTTTCTTGTTCCCAGTTACTCTTCTCAAAGCCTGCAAGGGTTAACCTCACCCATGCACACGTGTAAGCCATTAACTCGTCCCACTTATCTTCGGCTACACAATGGGCTTGGATATCTTTCTGCCACCCAGTCATAGTTTGAACAGAAGCACCATACGCTTGGGTCAGGCACTTGATGAAGTAGCCTGTCTCATAACCACACTGCGTGATGCCGTTTTGAAGCGCTCGCACGATGATGTTACGACGACGTGTTGACCACTTGGTTGGGTCGATGTCGATCGTTACACGTTGAAAGCCTGTATCTTTGGAAAGTTCTGCCGCAATGAGCGACGCATTATTTCTTGCTGCCATACATTACTCCTCAAATTTAATGACATGTCCCCAGTCGAAATCGGTCGTACCTGTGGTCAACCATACTGTGTCGATGTCACTAGTGAATGTAGACTGATCGCCGTAACCATCAGTCAGGTATACAACGCACTCAGGGTCGATAGCGTTGTTGGTTATCCAGTCGAAGACTGGTTTGAATGATGTGCCACCGCCACCTTTAGCATTTATGCGTACAGGGAAGTCGTCGGGAGTAAACTCCTCGACACCTTGTACTGCGGTGTCACAGTACACGACATGCACAACTTCTGGTCTGCACGTGTCAAGTATGCGGTTGATGTGAGCGTTATACAGGTCGATGTCGTCGTCAGTGATGGAGCAGGACGTATCGACAGTTAACACAACAGGTCCCATCTTCGGCACGTAGTCGCTACCCGGAATGTAAATACCGTTGTGAACGAAGCGACGGTTGGGTCTGTTCCATGAGTAGCCGTCCTTGATCTTACTGGTCATGTGGCGTTCGAGAATATCGTACCAAGGAGTTACTACGTTAACTAACTCGTCGACCATACGCTCGATACATGCAGGCAACTTACCGACTGCTTTAGCGGCTTTGGCAGATTGGATTGCA
>Ga0213865_10000497_pt1 | contig 26825 bp, 19 predicted proteins | sample PICome_6_FD_160100 | JGI IMG/M metagenome (GOLD analysis project Ga0213865, IMG submission 160100) | Coastal seawater microbial communities near Pivers Island, North Carolina, United States - PICO282 | ecosystem: Environmental > Aquatic > Marine > Coastal | place: USA: North Carolina...
GCCACATTCGTGCAATCTGCGAACAAAGTGATACCAAGCTTCGAGGTCCTATTCCTCTACCAACTCGCCGTCTGGTCGTTCCTGTCCGACGTGCACCTGATGGTGAAGGAAGCGAAACCTACGATCATTGGGAACTCCGAGTTCACAAGCGATTGTTGGAAATGCACATCAATTCCGGTAAGGATGAAACCTCTCTGCGACAAGTCGCAAAGATCGACATCCCTGATTCAGTTACTATCGAATTATCGATGAGAACTGTAAACTGAAGTTGAAACGTCTCTCTATGAGCGTTGAACTGTTCTAAACAGGCTGAGCCATATTGATTCTTCACAATGGTGCAGCTTCTGCTGCACCTGAATCGATGAGCCACTGAGCCATGCCGGTCTCTAAGTTGTGAACATCTCCTGCTTGCAATATTAATTCAGATCCGTCTGCTGTTGCTACTGCTTCATCGAATGAAGTCAGGATTCGTATTCGAATAAGAGAAGTCATCTCTTCTTTATCAGGAGTCTCGTCCATCCAATCATCAGTAATTGCCGATGTTGCTGATGGGGCGAGTTCCATGGCTGCACCATGCCTACCCTCGCTCGATGGCGCCTGGGGAAGTTGTGTTTGAGGTCCTGAAACCTCTTCAGCATGCTCAGGTATTGGTACGGGTTCCATAGAATCCCATTCCAGGGCAGCAATACGATCTTCTTCATCGAAATCGATAGTATCTACAGGTTCTGGTTGTTCATCTTCAAAGATCAAGTCTGGAGGAGGCTGATTCGTGATTGGCTTTTCAGTAAAGTCACCTAATTGCATTGTTCCTGGCTTATGTGTCGGAGCTGCAAACTCCATTTCTCCACGAAGTCCATCTTGCATCTCCTGCCATCCAATGGTCTTCTTGAATCGATCCATCTCTGTTTGAATTGCAGTGTACAATTGTCGCTCAGCACCATCTGTTTTTTGCCAATCCAATGGTGGTAAAGCCGTTGCATTATCGGTGACACTTGTTGCCATACGAAGCGATTGTGATGCAGCATGTTGCATCATTGCAACCAATCGACGACGTGCTAATTCTGAAGCAATATGTCGAACATTCGCTTGTCGCTTCTGTTCATTTTGCACTCTCAAGTCTGCACCATGTTGGCGAATCATATTGTGGATCTGAACATCGAGGGTCGTCAATAATCGCTTGACCATTTCCCAGAAGTCTTTCCGGGGAAGATGAACAGGAACTTGGCGGTTGGTTTGTTGCCGATAGGTGGCGAACAACTGCTCCTGAATCTCACGGGCTTGAAGATCCGTAAGCATGGTGTCGCCTGACATCATCCAAGCCTTAGTCTTAGAGTCTTTGAACTCTCTTGCGCGGTCTTAAACAGAAGAGACGAGGCTTCATACCAAATGGCTCACCTTGCGGAGCAAGGTGAGTTTAATGAAAGGACCCGAAATCAAGTACAAAGCGGTGCTTCTCGTAGCGCTCATGGTACTGGTTGGGCCTTCAACTCTTGTAAATGGTGCGTCGACATCAACATCATCTGGTGAAATAACCCTAACGCCAACTGTCGGGAATAATTCTATTCTAGCAAATTTTTCGTCCATTGTCCAAGTCCCTGAAAACCATACAATTACAGGAGGGATGTTAGAAATTTTGACAGAATGGGATACCGTTGTTGAGGGAGGATCCTATTACGGCACAGGATACGGAAGGACTTGGTCAAATGGGACTTATGACAACACTTCTTCACTTGCCCATGGAGGAAAACTCTCACTTTCAACCGATTCATCACTGGGTTCCTTGACCGATTTTGAATCGACGACAAAGGTCCCAACGGGTTGGCTTGTAATGGGCCCGGATGGCTATGATTGGTCTGTTGTCAATGTGACAACACTTCAGAGTCAACAACAGCCAACCAATGCAAGCAACGGCATTCATGCTCTTGCTTTTGGTTCCGATCTTGGTCTTTCAGCCAATATGACTTCATGCATTCTTTCTCCACGCTATTCAACGCCTGAAGTGGTTCGAAATCTTTCACTTTCTTTTGATCACTGGCGTTCAGCCTCTTCAACTGATGCACTATGGGTCGAGTATACATTTGATGATGTTGAAGCATGGACTCAATTGATTCCAGAAAACGGTTACAACGCTTCGGTAACCTCCTCTCATCCTGACTCAGTCCAATCTTATTCATCTGTTTGGAGCGGTTCCTCTCATCAATGGGATTCAGAGCGTTTCCAGTTAGATCACCTCACAAACATCACCTCTTCTCAATCTATGCGGTTCAGAATGTGTGCTGATATGAGTGATGATACCTCTCAACGAGGGGGTTGGTTTATTGACAATCTCACTTGGTACAATCAAGGGGATGAACCAGGCTCTTGGTTCCATGGAAACCTGACTGGTGATTACGCTCCTAATGCAGATGGAACGCTCCTTATGCCCGTTGATTTCACTGGACTCGTGTCTCCGATTGAGCTTGAAATCCGAACAAATTGGGATATTGAAGGCGGTGCAAATGATGGCATGACCATATGGTATTCACTCGATAATGGGACTTCATGGGTGCTTCTCACGCCCCTTCCTGGCTTACCTGGTAACGGTGTTGCCTATCAAGGACAATTCTACGTCGACGAGTCCTTTGGATGGCTTCCTATGTTCTATCCCGTTCCAAATAGTGTCTCAAATCACAGCAATGCTTCTCACGGATTATTGAAATTTAATGTTCAAACAGATGCGATTGTCAATCACGGTGGTTCCGCACCTGCCTCTGGTTGGGAAGGAATCATGATCGATGATGTAACACTCCATTCAGGTGCAAATACCGCCACTCCAATCAAGCGAGTATTGAATAATTTCACGAACATTCCAGATTATAGCAACGGTTCAATCGATGGATGGCTCGACAATGTGAGCGCTCCAAACCAATGGCAATGGATTTCCTCAATGGGTGTCAACGGTCCGGTGGTTGCGTTTGATTCATTTGAAAATCCTCACGATGCTCCTGCTGGATGGGCTATTGAGAACATTCGAGGAGAAGGATGGACACTTGGTCCAGTGAACGCCTCTTCTGGAAATGGACCAAGCGGATGGCATTCAGGCCAAAACGGAGTAGGAATCAAACTCGATGGCCAGTATCGAGCAAACTCGTATGCACACCTCATCTCACCAGAGTATCGATTGCCAGTAAATGCGACATCACAACTTTCCTTCCGTCATTGGATATGCACCGAAGCTGCATGGGATGGAGGGGCAGTTTCTCTTTCAACTGATGGCGGTCTAACGTGGTGGTACTTGCCGGCAGACCCTGGTGGCTTCCACGACAGGATCTCAACAGTCAACACAAATTCACCATTCTATGGAGAAGGCCTTCTCGACGGTTCTCAGGTAACGGGCGGTTGCCACGGGGTCATACGTGGCTTTGAACTGAAAACAGCGGATCTCACAAATCTGTCAGGCGAATCAGTACGTCTTCGCTTCTCGTTCTTTTCAGATCAATTTGTTGAACGAGATGGCTGGTATATCGATGATGCTGGAATCGAAATTTCATTATTTGAAAACGAAGGTGAATGGGTCTCTGAACCGTTCACACCCAATTCAGTCTACGGTTATGGTATTCTCGATGCAAGTGCGATTCAGCCTCAAAACACGACGCTACGATTCAGCCTCATGGACATGAATGGCGATATTATTCCAGAATATGAACGAATAATAGCACCTGCACAAATCCTTCTCAATCCCGAGGAATATACTTCTGTTCGAATTGTCGTTCATATGTCAACCACTGATATTCTTGTTACACCAACGCTTGAACGAGTAGGGCTTGGTCTCAAGCATACATTTGGAGCCTACCGTATTCAAACACACCCGACGTACTCCACAAAACTCACAGTTGATTCTACGGGCTATATCCAATCATCTACACAAGGACTCGTGTTTGATTCTCTCTTCCCACATTGTTACTGGGATGAGGTGGTGGTAACTCAACGTGGAAATAATCTGACCTATCTAGCAGCATTTCCATATTTAGCGCCATTTAATTATGTTTTAGAATCAACATCTTACTCTTCACAACCCATTTCAACGACGAGTTACCATTTTTCCAGAATCAGTCCGTATGCTGAATGGATGAAAATGAATGAGTTGAATTTTAGTTTATATTTTGCCACCAACGATCGATTGTTGGACATAAGTGTTGAACCAATCTGCAAAACAGGAATTGATGATTTGAAGGTTAGAATTGGAAATAATTCACTTGACGGCTACCCTTATCCGCCGACTGGCAATGATACGGGGCTTAGTGAACGTACAAAATTCCACTCGGTCGAAAACGGTTCATTCATCAAATATGCTGATGAGCATGGAAGCATTGAATGGGAATCAGAAGCATCAGTCATATACGATTTAGGATATCATGGACATGTTCCAAGGTTCTCAAATTCATCAGGAAATACTGCACAAAGCAAACTCCACTATTTCGATCAATTTAATTTGAAAATTCAAACAGGTGAACATGCCACAAATGTTTCATTGAGTTATTTCAATAGTGGGGAATATCGAGGCTATTCTGTTATTGCAACAGTACCTGCCAATTCGACTCAATATGTCCACATTAAAGATCCTGGTCTGACCTTTACCACAACGCACCCATTTTCACCTCCCACTATAACCCAACCAACCGCCAGCTGGATTGATTGGGGGCGCATCTCCATGTTCTTACATACGGATCAAGATGCTCAATTATCAGCGTATTCTTTGCGTTCAGCCTATGGATTATCAGCCATGGAGGCTGTAGCATACAATGAATCACTTCTCAATTCAGCATTGAATGCCTCGAATAAGAATGATTCGCATTCAATGTCTGATATTCCGATTTCAATTGAAACAGGAAGCGGTGGCGTACGTTTTAATTTCACAATCTTTAGTGAACCCGTCCTCATTGATACGGTTCTAGACGCCCCTGCTTCGAGGTGGTTACCAGGGACACTACGAGAGGTCACAACACATCATCTACGAACCAATCCAACAGGATTACAAATCGATGCACCTGCATTGGAACGAATCAACATCTCGATGGGGCCATCAACGTCTGTTGGTGATGTCCGAATTACAGCGGAACTGGATCGATTGGATACAACACCACGTTTCATCCAAACATCTGGTGCAGGTATCGCCTTCCTTCATCCATCTTCAACCGCTTCATGCACTCAAAGCGAATGCACAGTGACGTGGGTGTTTGAAAGCACGTGGTTGAACGATGACATCGATGATGTGCATTGGATGACCTTTGCCATCGATGAAACTGGATTGAAAACAGGTCCTGCTGTTTGGGCCGAAAATACGGCATATAACGATGTAGAGAATGATCTCGAAGCGTTCGAAGTCCGAGCCTATGATGATGAAGGGCGCGCCCTCCATGATTGGACACAGCCGTTGTGGCCATTGCATGTCAATCCAGATACGGAGATGACGGTAACTGGACGCGTTCGTTTCGAAGGCGTTGCTGAAAGATGGGTGGGGCTCGGCGAAGCACAAGTTGCGATTGAAGTGCGTGCAATCCCTCCAAAAAACATCAGCGGCGGATTGGATGAATGGCCTGGAGAACCCATTGTATGGGCAATTAGCAATACCTCTGAAGTTGACCAATTCGGCCGTTTTTCTATTCCATTAACCATTCCTGATGCAGAAGAACTTGTCAGTGGTACGCTGTTAGATGTACGTACCATCATCACACGGTGCGGCCCTGTAGGGAATCAAGCCAATACGGCATTCGATCGAACTGCTGAATCAACATCGTTTGAGATTTTGTATGATGAAACACCACCTGATCTGATTTCAGTTCAAATCTTTGATCAAAGTGGATTACAGCCTGCTGATGGGCATATTTGGATGCCAGATAGGCCGATTCCTCTTCGATTACTAATTCAAGATGGAGATGGCTTGGAGACGCCTATCACAATTCATACATGGTCAGAAGACAGAGATGATGCAAATGGAAATGGACTGATGGAAGAAAGCGAATATCAATCGTTCACAACAAACATCAATCGAGGCGTTCTTGAAGCAGAAATTGATTTGCCACTTCTTCAAACCAGCGATGTCCTTCCTCCAGGGTATGTTGAAGGCCGCCTGAGCGTTTTCGTATTAGGCTATGATTTAGCAGGAAACCCGTTGCAAGGCGGTGGAACATACGGGGAAGAAGCTGATGCAGCAACAATCTATGTTCAACCATGGCAACCGACACTCCTCGATTGGGATTCTCTTGAAATCGATACCATTGATGGACATTTATTCCCAGGTCAAACCCATCATGTTTCGTTTGACCTCATCGACGGAAATGGACTTTCCAGTCTTGATTCAATCACACTTGGCCTCTTGAATTCCCAACAGGATGAATGTTGGATTGAATACGCGCCACGATTCAACACAACCACGGGCGACATCACCTGTTTCACCGCCCCTCCATCCGTTACTGCAGAGAAAGACCCGATCAGTTCTAGGTGGACTCTAACCGCCTCATTCAGAATGCGTTGGGATTCTATGAATGACATGAGTGGTCAACAATATACGCCTTCAATAGTGGTACTGGATGAGAACCAAGATGTCGGTTTGGGAGCCTCCTATCTTTCTGATTTAACTTGGACAACCCATACTCGATTGTCGCTTATTGTCGATGATGTTTCGGACAGAGTTGCTCCATTTGGTGTGTATGAAAACAGCACATTGACCATGCATCTGGATGATTTCGCCGATATTGATGTCATCGTTGTTCACGAAGATACATTAAAACCCGCGCTCCATATTCCATTTGATAGTCGAATGACATGGGATGTGTTTCATAATGCAGACACGTCTTTTTCAACAGAATCAACAATCGATACAGCAGGCTTGGCTAGCCACCGTCTGGTGCTTAATTGGATGACCATTCCAAACGGTGTAGCGACCCTCAACATTGGACTAACGGGCAGTGTCTTTAATTTCTCATCACCTCTTAATATTCAACTGCAAATCGATGAGCAGTCACCAACTGTAACGCTTGAACCTGGAATGTTCAATGACTTGGATTCGAATGAGATCAACGACATTCCAGTTACAATTCATATCCGTGATGATTTCGGAGTATCCCAGAATGGGGCAATGATTCACTGGTGCTACGTACGCGCTGGAAAGGTCGTTGAAGGTTCGATTGGAGAGATGTCTCTGGATTGGATCGGGACATCTGGAGAAATCATCTCGTTCCAAACCAATCTTGATGTTGAACAAACAGGCGTCCTCTTTGAAAAGAGCGACCGACTTAGCGTTTGGTTCTCTCATAAAGATCTGTCAGGTAATGTCATGGTTGGTGAAGCAACCGAGTTTAGCCCACTCGAAGTTTACGTCGTTTGGATGGCGTTTGAGCCCGTTCCAGTATCGATTGAAGCGACACCTTACAGGCCATCAGTAGGCGAAATCATCGATATTGTCTTGACCGTTGAGAACATTGGTTATCTCAATGGTTCGACCTCATTTGTTCTTCAAGATGGGGATGGGATCAAACTACGTGAAATCACATTCAATCTCGAAGCTGGAGAACGAGAGAGCATAACTTGGGAAATCGAAGCATGGACAACAGGGCGTCTTGGGATGACCTTGAAGATGGATAATAACAGCGTCCTCATTCCAGTTCCGATGGCTGATGTTACGGGTGATTCTATCGAACAGAAATCATCTGCATCAGAACTCGGATTAAGCATTCTCTTGTTCATTCTTGCAGCAGGTGCTGTTGTTGCAACCTACCTGATGCGGAAGCAACGCATCAACGACCTGCATGATGAATTTGAACTCGATAATGATGGCATCAAACCACCACCTCGGCCGTTTGATTTGATGGATAGCGGTGAAGAGGAATAGTCAAGAAGAAGACCATCGAGGGCAGGCTACGTGCCGGGGTTCCCGAGCGGTCAAAGGGGGTGGACTCAAGATCCTCTGCGTAATGCTTCGCAGGTTCGAATCCTGCCCCCGGCACCATTCTCACAGTTCTTCGAGTTCTTCTTTTGCATCTTCAGTTAACGATTGAAAGACCAATCCTTCTGGATTCTCGATCGCAACCAAGGCCTTTAGAGAATGCAATTCAGCCAACTTTTCAGGTGCTTGTGCGACCTTTACTCGACTGTTTGATAAGGTGATTTTAGCACCGGGTTGGGGTGCTTGAATCGAAGACGGCATCCAGATTCCAATCGTTCCTAAAGATGGATGCTGTGCAACGATGAGTTGTTCTTCAACCGCTTCTCCAACAACTGCAGAAATGTACAATGGTCGCTCATCATCCAACAAGACTTCAGAGGACTGCCAATCGGTTGAAACTTCAACATGTCGTTCCTCTTCTTGCCGCTTACTGATGTCTTCAACCGTTTGTTCAACAGCTCGTTGTTGCTGAGTTGTTTGTTCATGAATTCGGTCCAGAACACGACGCAGACCTTCGACCTCAACATCATCATCATCTTCCATTGCTCGATGAGCCATGAGCACCAATTCTCCGAGGTGTTCGTCGATGTTGCCATCGGCTGAGGAACATTCCATCGCCTCATCAAACAATTCGATTGCAAAATCAGGACGATTTAGAGCAAGGAAAGATTCGCCCAGTTCAGTGAGTGCCTGCATGGCGACTGTATGTTCTGCTTGAACCATGGTTTGGACCTTTGAAATCGTTCCATCATAATCTTCACCATTGAGGAATTGAGCCATCGCTAAGACCACGTGTTGTTTCAAGTTCATCGAATCATTGAGTGCTTCTAGGCCGATTGCAGCAGAAGATAATCGCACTGCTTTTTCGTATTTGTTGGTGGATAAAGCCAGAACAGAGAGACGAGAAAGAATTCTTGCTTCAATAGGATCGTCATCAACGTGTGTGGCTTGAAACAACGCACTTGCAAGGTGCTGATGGGAGCCCATCGAATCGCCTTTCATTCGCTTCATAATCGCTAGAGCCATTTCACTACGAACAAGAATACGAGAACTGAATCGATGGGCTACGTCAACCAGTTCACGATTCAGTGGAGCCAAATCAATACCAGAATCTTCGAGAACTTCAGCCATGAGTTCCAGCGTTTCTGAAATAACAACTTCCAATGATTCATCAGAAAGTCGTTGTTTTAGATTGAGAACATGTTCCTCTAAACGAAGCATCTCTCGACAACTTTCGAACAATGGTTTGAGTTTTTTACGATGGCTTGTTTTGATATCATCACCATCAAGATGGCGGCGTAATTGATGCAGATAGTCTACGCTTTGCCCCTCAGCAGCAGAAGCGGATGTGGTCGTTTTGACCTTTGCAGGAGCAGTCGCAAGAAGCGAATCAACCATCCAAGTGATCTTTGCTTGAACGTCGTATTCATTTCTTCGACTGATTGCATATTGCATTTCAGCAGCTCGAATTCGACGTCCTAATCGACGTAATTCACTTGCATGCTTTCCTTTTGCAGATTTAGAAATACGCTCGAAAAACGTCGAAGGAGGGCAGACCTCAGCAGCGAGTTGATGCTCTTCAGTTGCCTTTGCCATTTTGAAATCATCAGTAACGAGGAGAACATCGTGACCTTCTCGTTGTAAACTGCTCGAGAGAACCATCAATGACAAATCAACATCCTGGGGGGATGCTCGTTCTCCAATCTTTAAGGCCAAACCCCGTATTTGCCCGTCATCAACAGAATGCGTCGTAAGAAGTGGTTTGATTTGATCAAGAAGGTTTGGCCTTTGCTTCCAGCGTTGAAATCGCACGGTTCGAATCTCTCCATGAACACCATCCGTGACGTGCATCGTTTTGAGGGCAGATTTCAGGTCCTTCAGAAGAGTGGTTGCACCCATCGCTCCCATGTGAATAAAACAATTCGAATCCACAACATAGGTTACCATGTTGTTTCGAGTGCAACTCGAATCATAAGCCTTGAGCCGAATGAACTGCGAGAATCGCATCAACAAGAGGGGCGATGGTTGCACTGTTTGGATAAGGTGACACCACATCTGCAGCTGCGCGTACATCAGCGAATGGAGTTCCGACTGAAACGGACCAACCTGCCATTTCAAACATGGATAAGTCATTTGGAGCATCACCAACACAGAGCAAATCTTGTGCAGACCACCCCATCTTTTCCAGAAGCATGGTTAAACCACTTCCCTTCGATAGGTGTGGCTCCATGAGGTGAATAGCAAACCCAGTTCGTACAACATCGAGATGCTTCCATTCACTCTGACTGATTGAAGAGGTTACTGCTTCGAGATCTTCATCGGCAAATAAACACCATTCACTTTCTCTCCATGCGTTGGTTGTGATTCCGTTTGGATCGATATCTGGATGCTCTTGAGCCAACCATTGTGCTGCTTGTTTCGCCTCTTGTCCAGATGCACGAACGATGGGGCTAGGCCATGAAGGGTGCCACAAAACGCCTCCGTTTTCGCAACATATCGGTCCAGTGAGTCCAATAAATCGCCACAACCCGTAGGTGATTGCCCGAACATTACCCGTAGCAAGAACGACGGTGATGCCCGCTGCTTCAAGCCTTCTCAAGGCTTCGACAGCATTCATATCCAGCAGTTTGTTTTCATCGGTCAGTGTCCCATCAATATCGAAAGCAACAACCTTTGGACACCATCCTGGGGGAAGCCACTCCATAGACCATCGAAAGCCTCCTCTTTGAAGAAGATTCTTACAGGAATTCCGCCCAAATTCATGAGAGTCTTAATCAAACAGGAACAAGGCACTCAGTACATGGGGGATAAGGACGAGGAGGTGTTCTTTTCCCTCGAAGATGAAGAGCAGGTGGAAATAGCTGCTCCGGTTCAAGAAAAAACTGAACCAGTCATCGTTGCCGAACCAGTGCCAGAAAACATCGAGATTCTTGATGCGGATGTGATTATGCAAGCCACTGGAAATTACGCAGTGGAATGGCCACTGATTGGAATGGATTGTCCAGATTGCGCAAGTAAAGCAACGAGAGCTCTCAATCATCTTCCGCAAGTTTCCAACCCTGTTGTATCAGCAACATCAGGGGAAGTACGTCTTTCCGTTGATTTAGAAAAAGGCTCGATAGCCGAAGTATCCAATGTCCTTCGATCACTTGGCCACGCTCCAAATACCGAACATCATCTGCTAAAGGGAGTTAAGGCTTCCACGGTTGCAAAACGCAACAATATCGAGATTCGTGAATTACGTAAATTGCTGAAACTTCAGCCAGGAATTCTCGATGCAGAGATTGAAAAAGAAGGTCAAATACTTGTACAACTGGTCTCTCAAGCAGATGCTGACTTGCTTAGAAAACGAGATGAAGCGTTGGAGAATGTTTGCGGTACGCTTCCAAAACTCGTCGCAACAACCTCCAATCGACTGCGACCAGATCAATACCGGCTGCTTGGAGCATCATTTGCAGTTCCTCTTCTCGTCGTCGTTTATGCTCTTCACCTGATGGGCGTTGAAGGTTGGATTCCAGCCGTCATCGCAATCCCTGGCATCATTATTTCCAGTTATCAGATGTTCCGAGAAGCAGTTGCAGGGCTGCTTAATCGCCAGATTGGTTTCCAAGTGTTGACCAGTTTAGCCGTTATTGGTGCCTGTGGGTTGATGATGTGGGAAGAGGCGCTGATTGTTTCGATTTTGGTTGCCTTTACTGCCCATTTAGAAGGTGACGCCCTTGTTAAGGCGAGAGAAGCAATGCAAGGAGGATTAGACCGATTGCCTCGTGTAGCCCGACGATTGAATCGTCAAAACGCACCCAATCCAAGTTCGATCAGTATTGGAACTCCAATGGTCATGGCTCAATCAACGCCCTTAGTGATGTCACATCAACAGCCAACAAGCGAACAGATTCCAATCGATTTACTCAACAAGGGCGATTTTATTGAGATTCGAAGTGGAGAATTAATCCCTGCAGATGGTGTCATCGTTGAAGGAAAAGGAGCACTCAACAAAGCGCCCCTTACTGGAGAATCCGTTCCAGTTGATGTCACTGAAGGCGATAAAATCCAAGCAGGACTCGTTTTGGCTCGAGGTCCAGTGGTTATGGAAGTTGAAGCCGTTGGGGAAAGCACTCAATTGTATGAACTCATAGAAGCTGTTCACACGTTTAGAGATGAACCACCCCGTCATCAGGCAACCATTGAGTTATTCACTTCAATATGGGTTCCACTCGTCCTCTTTGGAGCAATTGGAGTATATTGGTTCCTTTTCCCTCAGGATTGGAAGATTGTTCTTCTTCTTTGGGTCGTTGCTTGTCCTTGTGCTCTTTTGCTTGCAGCGCCAGTCCCTCATGCAGCATCACTTGCTCGTTCTGCTCACATTGGCGCCATTGCTCGCGGAGGAAATGTTCTCGATCGCCTTGCTAAGGTCAATCACGTCTTGCTGGATAAGACTGGGACATTGACATCAGGAAAACCGTCAATGGGTGATGTCATTATTGCCAAAGGACGTCGCAGAGATGCATCAATTGCTTTGGCAGCAGGTATAGAGGCACGTTCGTCACATCCATATGCTGACGCACTGCGAGAATACGCAGAGGAGCAGAACATCACTGCTTCAGAAGTTAGTAAAATCAAAGATATTGATGCTGGAATACAAGCTCTTCGAAACAAAGAAATTGTCCTCATGCTCCGTCCAGATGCGCTGGTTGATCATGGAATCGTCTTGCCTGAAGAACTTCGCATAGGGGCAGTGGAAGCTGAAGCCCAAGGCCATGGTGCGTCTATCTTGACAAAGGGTGGCAAGTGTGTTGCTCTCTTTACATTCATTCACGATGACACACGGCAAGGCGCTGATGAATTGATTCCTGAACTCCATAGGCGAGGCATTAGTGTCGAAATTCTCTCAGGAGATCAACAAGGGGCAGTCGATCGATTCGCAGCCTCTGTTGGACTACCAGCAAATGCAGCCCATGGCAATCTTTCTCCAGAAGAAAAAGTCGCTTGGGTTCGTAGTCGTTCAAAGACACATGTCACCATGATGGTCGGTGATGGATTCAACGATGCAGCAGCATTGGCAGTGGCCGATGTTGGTGTTGCAGTAGGTTCAGGAGAATCGGTAAACGTCGAAGCAGCGGATGTTCTTATTCCAGGAGACGACCCGAGAATGCTAACCGAACTTATCCTCTTGGCCCGCAAGACTGAACGCAACTTTAGACAGAACCTCTCGTTCTCGATTCTGGTCACAATAACACTTGTCTTTGCGGTTATCAACGGCTTCTACGACCAACTTTGGGTGGGCGTTTTGGTTCACGAAGCATCCGTGATTCTTGTAATCCTCAATGGAGCTCGGCTTGCGGAAGGATCTGGAACGTACAAACTCCTACTGAATACATTCAAAGCACTATGGGATGCAACTGTTTCAGCATTTAATACAGGTAAAAAGCAATTCCTAAGCAGCGAGAATTGAGAGGATATCTTCAAACCTAAGCAATCCTCAGTGTAAAATGGTGAGCGCATGAGCCGAGTACGAACAGACCCCTTAATCGCCGCTCTGACCCACCCAACTCGTCGACATGCATACGAGGTTCTCTTGAAAGTGGAAGAGATGAGCACCGTTCAATTACAAGACCAAGTTTCAGTCGACAGATACAATCTCTATCATCACCTCAAGCGTTTGGTTAAGGTTGGTCTGATCGAGAACCATCGAGACGTTGGACGCGCCCGATGGTGGAAGGTATCGAAGAGAGTTGAACTTCCTGGAATGATCAGCGATCAATCCACTCAAGTCATCGCAACAGGATCTCCGCTGGATGATATCGCAGCACTCACACACGTTCATTCGATAGAACTAGTGAATTCAAGAGGCCAAGTTGGAGCGAAACAATTCGTACAGCAATTGGCACAGGAATACAACATACCGTTAGATTTACCATGGAACTTCCTTCCAGTAAAACTGATTCTTGTTGGAAAAGGAAGGGAAGACGAGGAATCCTCCTCTTGAGATTTATCGTCGCCGAACAAGTCAAAACGTATTGTGAGATGGTCAAACATGGATGAGCCGATAACAGTGGAATCAAGGGTTGCGCCACCTCCTCTTTCATGTCCAAAATGCGATGGGCTTCTTCCTTCAGCACTGGGCGACATCCAATGCGAATTATGTGCTGCAAACGTACGCACAGATCACGCCCCAACCAGGAAGAAGTGGGAAGAGGAACGCCTTTCCTGTCCTTCGTGTTCAAAGGTTCTTATCGCAGGAGTCAATGACCGTCCTGCAGAACTACGTTGTGGGGGATGTGAAACACAATTCACACTTACGGCGAAAGTCATTCGAGTCGAAATTCAATGCCCAGCTTGCGAAAGAGGCCTTCGGATGAAGCAAAGACCAGGTGAGCGCACAATCACCTGTCCTGCTTGTGAAGTTCCGTTCAAGATATCTTTTTGAGATGAGATTATGAAATCAACATTCCGATTAACAGGTATTGCAGACTACATTACGCTCACAAACGCTATGTTTGGAACGGCTTCCATCATGTTCCTTGTTCTCGCAGTTGAGGATATGAGTCAACCATTCGGAGACGGGCTGAAATCAAAATACATCTGGGCATCCATGCTTTGCATCTTCCTTTCAGCACTTGGAGATATTATCGATGGGCCAATAGCTCGTCGATATTCAAAGCAGAAACTTCTTGGTGGATCTTTGGATATTATGTCCGACTGCCTCTCATTCTGCGTAGCTCCCGCATTGATGATGTTCATCATGTTTGGGCGATGGGGGGAAGCAACACCAATTTGGACCATCTCTCTCGCACTTGCAGGCTTCTGGATCATAGGAACAGGAATGCTCCGTCTCGCTCGTTTCCAACACGAAGAAGGGAGCGGTTTGCCTTACTTCCATGGACTTTCTTCACCAGGAAATGCAATTCTTTTGATGAGTACGGCTGGATTCATATGGTTGCAACCTATTCTCAACTTCGGACCTGATTTAACCCATGTTGATATCTGTCTAGGTGAAGGTCAACCATGTCATGCAACTCCAGGTCTTGATTTGTTCATCTTACCGATTATGTTCATTTCTGGAGCAATGATGATCAGCGATCGACGATTATCGAAACTTAAACACGGACTAGATCTCAAACTATCAATCTTGCAAATGGCCTGTTTGTTAACAGCAATTCTCTATGCTATGATTCGTACAGGAGTCTCTGATAATCAATTAGAACTTGGTTCTGAACTCGCCCCACCAGGGTGGCTCTTCTTAGCATCATGTCTCTTTGCTGTTTACTATTTGGCAAAACCACAACCACCAGTCTTTAATCCAGAGAATGAAGAAGAGTAAGACGAGCACGGTTTTTCGCGGTAAAAACAGGCCTTTCTGCCATCGCCAGCGTCGCGCACCTTATGTATGAAGAAAGGTCGATACACCTCCGGATGGGATGTTATGAGTGCTAGCGAAAGCAGGCCAGACGAGCTCTTGGATGCTGCTCGAAAGAAGCGTGAAAACGCGGACAGGCTAAGCCTTGCAGCTCTTCGTAGTCAATTTACGACGTCTCCAGCAGTATCAACAGATCAGGCAATGTTGACCAGTGCTCGATTCCGTCAAGAAGAACGAATGCGAGCGGATATTCGCCGAGAACGTCGATTGCGTCAACAAGCGATAGCAGAGAGAGTTTCAGCAATGCAGGACGCCATTGCAAACGACCTTGCAGTACAACACGAACTTACACTCGACGCTCTTGAAAAAGAAATGCGAACCGATATGGAAGTTGAACTTGCTGAAATGGAACGTTCAACACTTGCTGGTGAAGAAACTCGAATGCGAGAGCAACTCGACTTGAGACTAAAGCGAGAAATTTCAAATCTTCAAAATCAACTTGAGCACGAACACGATCGAAGACTCGAGGAACATAAAGAAAATCTAAAGCAATCGATTGAAGGACAACTTCAGGATGAACATCGTCGTCGCCTCGCTTTGCAAAAAGAGCGATTAGCATTGGAATACAATCAACGCCTTCAGCAACGAATTCGTGAACTTGAGGCCGGTATCGAACAGGAGATGGAATCCCGATTCATAGCTCTTGAAGAGAAGGAAATAGAATCTCTTGAAGAGGGTCACAATGCTCGCCTTGCAGAACGCGAAGAGCAACTAAGGCGTGGTATTCGTACCCGTCTCGAGCAACAACTTCGCAATCGACTCCAACAACGCGAAGCACGACTTCGTGCAGAATATGATCGTCGCAGTCTCCGCCTTGAAGAGGATATTGCCCAACAACTCCAACAAGAACTTGAAACTCAACTTCGTCAAGAGACTGAAGATCTCGAAGAGAGAATGCGTGAAGATGTTGAACTTGCAATCGCTCGACGTCGAGATGAATTGAGAGTTGAAATCCAAAAGCAACTCGAAGAGAATCATGCAGAACGTCTCACAGAACGTAAGGGTCGCTTGAAGGAAAAGTATGACATCACATTTTCAAAGGCTGTTGATGACATCTCTAAGGTTCTCAAAAGCGAGCTTGAACAAGAACTTGCTCGACGGTCTGATGATGAATTCACATCCTATCGAGGTGCTCGTGAAGCAGAAATCCAAAATCGACTTGCTCGATTCCGATTCGAACGTGAGACAGAACTCCGTGGACAACTTGAGGAGCAATACGAAGCGAAGCGAACCGATTGGGCAGAACGCCTTGAAATCGAATTCCAATCCCGTGAAACTGCAGCAAGAAAGGCCATCATGGCCGAACTCGATGCTCAATTACGTAACGAGCGCTTGACCTTTGAGACCGATTTAGATCTGCTCAAGGAAGAAACGGCTTTGGAACTCGAAGTCGATATGGAAGAGCGTCTTTCAGCCTTTAGAACTCGAAAGCAAGAAGAGATCGCTGTTCAACTTGAACGACAACTCGACAAGCGTGAAGAGATTATGCGAAACAAGGCTCTCATCGATGTTCGTAAGCGTGAAGCCTCTATCCGTGCAGAAATTGAGGCTCAACTGGGTCTCAAGCGTGCTGAGGTTCGTGACCGTCTGAACAATCTTTCTGAGAAGATGGACTCCTTCCGTGAAATGGCTGAATCCAAGATGCGTGATGCTATTACTTCACAGATTCAAGGAGAAATTGATGTCTCTGAATCTGAACTCCAATCACGTGAACAAGAGTTTGCTGAACTCCAATCAACCGATACTCGTGCTGAAAAGCGACAGAAGTGGATGCAATCCATCTCTGGACAAGCACCAGCAGCAATGCCACTAGGCCAAGATCCATCTGCACTAGGAACACGTGCACCAGCCCTTGGAGGGGCTATGCCTCGTCCTCTGGGAGCATCACCTCAGCAAGGCATTGGACTTGGCGGAATGCGAGCACCAGTCGGTGGAGCAAAACCTCTCGGGCAAGCCCCAGTCCTCCGTCCTGTCAAGGCGCCTATCGGTGCATCGGCTGAGGTCGCTCTTCCAAAGCCTCTTGAGCGAAAGGTACGGATGCCACTTCAACCACAGACTCCAGTCGTACAACCACAGGTCGAAGAAGTCCAAGCAACTCAAGAATTGCCTGCTGAGGAAATCATTGTACCAGTTGGTGCGGTTGAGGTCAGTATTACCCCAGGTGAAGACGGAGCGTTTGGAACAAGCGATGACGAAGCCCGAATTACACGCCGTGATGTTTCAGAAGTTTCAGAAGTTATGGAGCAAGGGGTCGAAGAGATTGTTGAAACAGAATCTGCAACAATGCGTCCGATCACAGGAACAATGACTCCATTGAATGTGATTCCGAAGGACTCCTCTGAACAGCAAGAAAGTGCTGCAACCGCAACCCTACGACCAGTTCAACGTCTAACACCGATTTCATCTACAAAGAAGGAAGTGAAGACTGCTTCCATCACTCCGGTCCTTCCACAAATGAAGCCGGCTGATGAAGAATCAGACGAATCTTGAATGGACAATCATGCGTCTGTTTGATAATTCCCTTCGTCCTCCCCGTACTATGCGAACCATAGCAACGATTGTCCTTTGTTTGCTTCTACTGCCGATTTTAGCACCTGTTTTATCGACATCCGCGTCCCTTATTGATGCCGGACAAACCGAACAGATTAACGAAAAAGTCGTAGCATGGGAACAACTTTCTGATGGGAAAGTTCTGATGGTAACGGGATCGGGTATCCTTTCGGTCAACACATTCGAATCTGGAGTTCATACGGAAGTTTGGAATCTTGATCTCAACGTCTCGGCTAATTCTGCTCGAGTCGACTCTGGTGAGAATCTAGTTTCTGTAGCACATGATTCAGGCGTTGTAATCATTCAAATGACACAGCAAATCATCACACAATACATCAATACATCCAATCCAGTCGATGCTGTTGATTGGGACAATGATGGCGATGTCTGGATTGGATATTTCCCAGGTCAACAAAGAGCTGTGGAATACAGTGGAGGCGTGGCGACTGGCATCGTTAGCAATTCTCACTCCGGTGGAATGTCAACGATGTTGGTTACATCAGATGGACATGTCCTTACTGGAGGATACGATAACAGAGTCAAGGTCCATGACAATACAGGAACCTTGGTGCGGCAACTTACAGATATGACATCCGCAGTAAATGCACTTGAAATTGATGCTGAAGGGCGTTTGCTTGTTGGAACTGCTGGTGGTGATTTATTCCGTTACAATCTCAGTGATTACACATTTGATGTGATTTCATTGAGTTCAAATCCCCAAATTGTCTACATTCAACAAATGGATTTTGCATCTTACCATGTCGGCACACAATCAGGTGAAATTATTGTTGTGAACGTAAAAACCTTCCAAGAAGGCGATATGTACGATAGTAGTGGTAGAGTCATCGCTTCACTAAAAGGCGATAATGGAGAAGTCTACATCATTTCTGGATTTACCTCTTCAACGCGAGTACGCTTGTATGATGTTGATAGTGATGGAGATGGGGTCACTGATGCATTGGATGCTTTCCCAACCGATCCAAATGAGTCGTCGGATTTAGATGGAGATGGTGTAGGTGACAACAGCGACGAGTTCCCTAATGTCGCAGATGAAAGTGTCGATTCTGATGGCGACGGTGTTGGAGATAATTCTGATATGTTCCCATCCAATCCAGATCAAACCATCGATTCCGATGGCGATGGTTATGGAGATAACTCTGATGGTCAAGACGGTGACGTCTATCCTTCAGACGGTTCACAATGGGCAGATACAGACAGAGATGGTTACGGCGATAATCCTCAAGGAACACTCGCTGATGGTTGTCCATTGATCAATGGATTCTCAACCAAAGATCGTTATGGATGTCCAGATGGTGACCTCGATGGTTATTCCGATCCAGATGAGAATTGGACTGCTGAACAAGGCGCAGATGCCCTCCCGAATATGTTCTCACAATGGGCAGATGGTGATGGCGATGGCTATGGAGACAACGCAACAGGTGTTATGCCTGACAAGTGCCCAACAAAACCTGGAACTTCAACTAAAGCATGGTTGCCTGATCCAGAAGACCCTCTTCAGAATACCGAACTCGAATCCTATGGATGTGAGGACAAAGACGGTGATGGTTGGGCTGATGGCTCAGAATCAAAGGATATGGATTTAGATCCAAACGAGTATCTCGATATTGATAGAGACGGAACTGGTTCGAATTCAGATTACAATGATAACGATGCCCGAATTCAAACCATTCAAGATCATTGCAATCTCGACTTTACAGATGTACGAGACGTTTGCGTCGGCTGGAGAACTCCAGCCTATGTCCAGTATGTTGCAGATGCTCAAGCAGCAAATCAAACTCCAGAATCATTCTCAAGTTGGAATACAACATCGGAAACAACGTCTTCTGATGAAGAATGGTATAAGTCAGATGCAATGAACGACGCACTCGTCTACGGAGGAGGATTGTTTGGAATTTTGACTTTGGTTATTGTCATAATTGGAATACTCTCTTCACGTCGTAAATCAACCCAGACTTCGAAAACTTACGGTGGAGCAGGACTACCAACTTCAGCCGCAATGAATGAAGCATTGGAAGGAACAGCAGGTTCTTCTGCCTTCGGAGGCGTAGAATCAGACTCACTTTGGGAAGACGATGTCCAACCATTGAATCTTGAAGAACAAGAGAAGGAGGAGGAAGTGATTGAATCATCTAAGGAAGTTACAGCTGAAGAATTGTTCAGTGATGAAGCATCCATTGAATCGATTGCTACATTGGGCGAATCAACACCTGAACCTCAGGCTGAGGCAGAACCAGTCGTAGAAGAGCCAAAAGAAGCTCCACCATTGCCTGCTGGAGGTTTGCCTGAAGGATGGACAATGGACCAATGGAAATGGTATGGTCACGAATACCTTGCGAAGATGGGCGACCAGTGATCAACGCCATTCAATAGGTAAACACGAACGCAAGGTTCCGAGTTCAACACCGGAATAGATTGGCTTTCCATCCTCTTTGAGTGTGTTCATAATCAACCATAGAACAGCATTCCATGATTTGTTAAGAGCAAAAAGTTCGACTTTACCAGCAGCAGCAGCAGTCAGTAACTTGGATTCATCCGTTGAGTCATCAAACAGAGCACGAACAAGTTGTTGTGTCGTTAGGAGGTAACCTGGTGGACGCCATGCCATCATTTCCAATCACCTCAAACCTTGAATGGAGCCATATTCAATCGATTGACTAAGTGCTCTACGTTCACATCAGCAACTCGCTTTAGGTGCTCTTGTAAAATATCGAGTTCACCACGCATTTGAGCTATTTTATGTGCCCGAATAATGTCTTCAAGAAGCATATTTACGCTCTTATGTCCATTCACCGTCCGCATAGTATTCAATTGCCTACGAACTTCATAACTTACACTTACCGAGGTCATCCCTTCTCCAGTCATATGTGCATCCCGATTCGAATGCGTACGCATTCGTACTTAACCTGACCGCGCGAAAAGAAGTCGAAGAGGTTGATTTCCGAACCATTTAACGTCGACCAGTCAATAATTTCGGATGCTCTTTGACACCGAATTCACGACGCATCGATTGAACTCTGTTATGGAATTCTTTTGCAAGTGTCCAATATTCAAGGGATCCTGCACCAGCTCCACTCGCTCTTGGCTCATTTAACAACACTGTTGGAGCACCACTCCAAGGCGCTTCAGCGACCTTGACCAAGCGTCGAATCGTTGTGTTGAAGACCTTATTTGGAATCTTACGACTCACTTCAGTACAGACATGGCGACTGAGTTTTGAGCGGGCATCGACCATCGTCATGGCAACACCAAATATTTTCAGATTACGATTAATACGCTTCTGAATCATCTTGATGGAATTCATCAACATACTAAATCCTTCAAGTGCATAGTATTCTGCTTGAACGGGTACCATCACCCAATTGGCAGCACACATAGCATTGATTGAGAGCAAACCAAGAGATGGAGGAGTGTCAATAACGATGTAATCAAATTCATCGATGATCGGTTCAAGTCCTTCTCGAAGTCTCGTCTCACGTCCAATTTTATGAGACAATTCAATTTCTGCTCCTGAGAGATGAATGTCGCTTGGAAGCAACCAGAGATTGTCTATGGTCAAATTCTGAGGAGCCTTCTTTCCTTTACGTAGAATAAACGCCTTTTGCATTGCATCAGTAAGTTCTCTTGGCGTAAGCAGGTATTCTTCCATCAATGGAAGTTCTTCACCTGAATCATTTGCAAGAACATCGTATGCAGTACGTCGGATGTTTTTCTTCTCAATACCGAATGATGTCGCACAGTTTCCTTGAGGATCTAAATCGACGAGCAATACTTTCGCAGGAGGGACACCTTGTTTTCGATTCCCTTTTGCAAGTGCAGCAGCGAGATTCACCGCAGTTGTTGTCTTTGCACAACCGCCTTTTTGATTGGCAACAGCGATGACCATTTTGTACGGATTCATTGTCATTCTCGCTCCCCTCAATGCAACCTATGGCGGTCACCCATTTTGAACTTCAGCCTTCAACAAGCGATTATGTTCAAGAAATTACAGGAACTGGAACTTCCGAGAGAATCTTTCGAACGATGTGCATTCCAGTGATTCCACGAATCTTTGCTTCAGGCTTCATAACAATACGATGGCTGATGATTTGAAGGGCGATTCCCTTGATGTCATCAGGGATAACGTAATTTCGTCCTGCAATAGCAGCAGCAGCACGACCAGTCTTGAACAATGATTGAGATGCACGAGGAGAAGCACCGTTGACGACACGATGATCTTCTCGAGTACGTTGAACGATTTCGACGATGTATGCAAGAATTGCTGGATCAACATGAACTGTTTCCAATGCCTTTTGCATAGCGACGACCTTCTTTGGAGAAGTGATTTGTTCAACATCGTGTCCGTCCTTTCCACGCAACTTTCGTCGAGCGAGAATTGCTTTCTCTTCAGCACGGTCTGGGTAACCCATACTCATCTTCATGAGGAAACGGTCCATTTGCGCTTCAGGAAGCGGATAGGTTCCTTCTTGTTCGATTGGATTCTGAGTTGCAAGAACAACGAACGGAGCAGGAAGTTTGTGAGTGATTCCTTCAATGGTTACTTGCTTCTCTTCCATTGCTTCAAGCAAAGCAGCTTGCGTCTTTGGAGGAGCACGGTTAATTTCGTCAGCGAGTAGGATGTTTGAGAACAACGGTCCCGCACGCAACTTGAATTCACCAGATTTTTGATCATACATGTAGGTACCCATGATGTCTGAAGGAAGCAAGTCAGGTGTGAATTGAACACGCTTGAACTTACATCCAAGTGCACGAGCAAAGGTGTTTGCTAGGAGTGTCTTAGCAAGTCCTGGAAAGTCTTCTAGAAGCATGTTGCCATTGGACAGGATACCAACGGTTACTCGGCGCAGGTTCTCGTTCTTACCGATGATAACCTTGCTTACTTCGTTCATCAAACCGCTCGAAATATCTGCAACGGTTCGAATGAGATCTTGTGTACGGGCGTCTCCGCCGCTGTTTTGTTGTGAAAATCCAGCATCCATCATGAATCACCTAATGTGTTCTCAGCCTAACGACCGCTTGACATGATACTTGAATGTATGCCGTTCTTACGTCGAACAAACATCACGCAATGTGGCGTCGACCCCAGAAATGATCGTCTTTGCGGTGGAGTTTGACAATCTCTTCAAGAATTTCCTTTTCAAGTTCTGTCAACTCAACTTTTGCAAGTCGTGGAACGTGCGACTCAGGAATATCGACATAGAATTGTTCCAATTCTTCAATGTGCCTTCCAACAGTTGGGCCCATGATTGCAACAGCGACTTCTTCGCCTTGTTTCGCCTCCTTGAGTTCTTCACTTGAGCGCGAACGTAGGCTACGAATCTGTCCAACTGCTGTTCCATCAACCTTCATCAATCTCTGTCCAAGATGAACTCGACCCCCAAGGACCCTCATGCCAACAATCGCAGGTCCTTTGTTACGGAATGTATGATTTTCAAGATAGAGAAGTTTACCAGGATAGATGAGGTTCTCTCGAGTTGCAGCATCAATTGCTGTTTTGCGTTCCTCCTTCCATTCTTCGAATTGGTCAATAATGTGATAAATGATATCTCCGCCAATCCATGTGACGCTATCGTCGCCTTGATTGACAAGGGAACGAACTTCATTGTTCGGTTCAATTGAAAACCCGAGAATAATCTGATTCAAGGGGCTACTTGCAGCCTCAGCAGTCATCAGGTCTCTTTTGTTGACTGGACCAACGGTTGCCCTTCGAATAGGCACCTCAATCTTCTTGAGTTCAAATGCAAGTGCTTCAAGCCCACCAATGGTGTCTGCCTTGATGACGATTCCTTCCTCATCGAGTTCAACAGAAACTTGGGTTTCCTTGCGAGCTTCTTCCCATGCTTCTTCGCTCGAGAGTCGAATCGTTGTTCCTGCCAGTGCTTTCTCAAGTCCTTGTGCAATAATTTTGACACCTGCCGCAGCATGAATGGTATCGACTGATTCCCATCGATCTCCTGCATCACGCATCTCTGACATTCCACGAGCACGCTTCAGTCCCTTGATGCGAACATCGAATGGACCATCAGCACTCACCACAGTAATGGTATCGGTAACGTTGAGTGAGCCACGGTGAAGAATAACATCGATTGTTTTCCCCATTCCAATCTCATCCTTCATTTCAAGGATGGTTCCCTCAGCAGGTCCGAGCGTATCGGTAAGGCGATCTTCAAGGAAACGTTCGGCCAGTCCAACTGTAACCGTGAGAAGATATGGCAATCCCTCACCTCCTTTAGCAGACATTGGAACAAGCGGGAATGATTGTCTGAAATCCTTGATTTGGTCGTATCGCTCCAAGTTAATTCCATGCTCTGAAACTTGTCCAACAAGTTTCCAGTAACGCTGTTGGAACAAATCTACAACATCTTGACGTTGGTCTTGCAGGGATGCAAGGAATGATCGATCTTTTTGACATCTCCATCCATGAATTCTGTCAATTTTATTTCCAGCGATGACGAATGGAGTTTTGGTCTGTTTGAGAATATTGATCGATTCAATCGTCTGAGGTTGCAAACCTTCCATGATATCAACAACAAGAATAGCAATGTCTGCCAGAGCTCCACCACGATTTCGAAGAGAAGCGAATGAGTGGTGACCTGGGGTGTCGATAAAGAGCAATCCAGGTGATTTGAATGGCCGCCCTTGCATTAGTTCAGCACATGTTTCATTGAGTATTTTCGCAGGAACTTCGGTCGCACCGATGTGTTGCGTAATTCCACCGGCTTCACGGTCCATGACGCTTGCTTGTCGCTCGCTACCAAGTGAGCGAACCAAATCGAGAACACTTGTTTTTCCGTGATCAACGTGACCGAGTACAGAAACAATCGGTTGACGATTCTCGCCACGAGCCACCGGCTCTTCGGCGATATCTTCTGTCTCCTCCATAGCACGACCTCCTCGTGGAGGATGGATGAACCTTACTCGTAAACCCAAGTACCCATGGTGTTATTCCAATCCATGAGTCCTTCAGGGAACCAAAGTCCTAGTTCAAATTCTGCTGTTTCAGGAGCGTCTGATCCGTGAATCATGTTGTAGCCCATATCCATTCCGAAATCTCCACGGATTGTCCCAGGCTCAGCTTCTCGGCCGTTGGTTGAACCAATGAGTTTGCGAGCAACTGAAATTGCATCACGACCTTCCCATGCCATGCAGACAACAGGGCCTGATGTGACGAATTTGATGAGTCCAGGGAAAAACGGACGTTCCTTGTGGACATCATAGTGTGTACGAGCAATTTCTTCGGTTGGTACCATTGATTTGAGTCCGACTAATTTCAGACCCTTTCGCTCAAAACGGCCAATAATTTCGCCGACTAATCCTCGTTGTACGCCATCAGGTTTTACCATAATGTAGGTTGTTTCCATGTTCTTCACCAGCCTGAGCCACCAAGGGCCCCTTTATCAGTTCACCGAATGAGATCAGCGAATTCCGCCACGAACATAGTGTCGGGTCCACTTCACCTTACGTGAATTTCTTCCCAACTTGACCATGTTCTTGCGGGCCTTGCTGTTCTTGAACCAGAGGATACTTCCGTCCTTACGGACAAACATAGTTCCTGTACCTGGTTCAATTTCTTCTCCGGAGAATGTGCAAACTCGTCGTTCTGGCATAATAATCACCGTGCGTTTAGCTTACGGGCTTCTCGTCCCGTATCTCGGAGCATTAGGATATCTCCCATTCGAACAGGTCCAATCACGTTTCGTGTGATAATTCGACCAACGTCTCGTGGATTAGGTGCATCGTTAACACGGACTTTGACTTGAGTTGCTTCGCCTGTCATACCAGTTCGGCCGACAATCTCAACAACTTCAGCAGGCCATCCGCTTACTGTTTCATCACTCATCTAATTTCACCTCAGTGTTCAGTTCTTGAGTCCGTTGATGGTCTCAATTACAGCGCTGAATGCTTCTGTGTTGCTCTTTGGAATTTCCATAAGAGCGATGGAAGCAGTCTTGACACCGTTAGGAAGTCCTGTTTCTTTAGCAAGGAATTCTTGGGAAGGGACGTATCCGTATGGGATCCCTTTTTCTTCACAAATCAAAGGAATGTGAGCCAGAAGTTCTGGTGGGTTAACGTCTTCTGCAAGGATGACGAATTGCGCAGTACCGCGTTCTGCGGACTTTGTTACTTCGTTGCTTCCTTTCTTAATTCGGCCACCGGAATTTGCTCTGATGAGCTCATAAATTTTATCGGCGACGTCGCTTGGGGTTTCAAATCGTACATGTACACTCATTGGTATTACCTCGTGTGGTAATCCTTCCGCTGTAACTCGTCCATATAAACGCATTGGACAGCAAATTGAACACAGTAAAGCGGTCAGTTGCCAAGAAGTTCACGAACACCACGGGCTAATGCCTCACCAGCATCGATAACCGAACGTGGATTGGCTAAACTTCCAGTGGCGTGAACTCCGTCGACAAATTGTGTGAGCCGTCGTATGGCTCCTCCGGTGAAAAGTCCGTGAGAACAAGCGGCGTGAACTTCAGTTGCGCCCTGGCTTCTCAAAGCATCAGCAGCCCGGCAGATAGTTCCACCAGTTGCGATCATATCGTCAACGATTGCAACAACTTTTCCTTTGACATCCAAATCCTTTGCTTTGTGAATAATCGTATGTGCATCGATTCGAGTTTTCTCAAGATAAGAAAATTCACAATCGATCAATTGTGCAACTTCACTTGCTCGATCAATTGCACCTTTGTCAGGAGAGAGAATGAAATCAGGCTTAACTTCAGTCTGTAAGTGGTTTGCCAATTCAGGCATTGCTGAAGTAAATGCTACAGGAATGTTGAGATTTTCAAGCACTTTTGGAGAATGTAAATCGAGCACTGTCAAGCCATCACACTGTGTTGCAAGCATGTCAGCAATCGCTCGTGCTGAGATGACTTCTCCTGGCTTGACTCGCTTGTCCTGTAGAGCATA
>Ga0213865_10000498_pt1 | contig 26817 bp, 40 predicted proteins | sample PICome_6_FD_160100 | JGI IMG/M metagenome (GOLD analysis project Ga0213865, IMG submission 160100) | Coastal seawater microbial communities near Pivers Island, North Carolina, United States - PICO282 | ecosystem: Environmental > Aquatic > Marine > Coastal | place: USA: North Carolina...
TAAGAAGGCCACAATAAAAACTCTGTTTCTCTTGGGTGGAAATGTACCTCATTCTCCAACCAATCTGTTCCCATAAACATCATGTTATCATATCCCTCTCTTCCATGATATTTGTCTCTCGAAGTATGTTGAAAGGTTGCCATTAGATTTGGATTTAAAAACTTTATGGGTGCAGTGTCTTCGTTAGTTGTGATATACCATGTCCCTGATATAAATGAATCTACATGATTATGAACTTCATGTGCGTGTTCACCTTTATAAACACTTGCCCATGAGAATAAGTGTATATCATGTCTGTTAAGATAATCTAACTCATGACCATATATGTTTGCACAAAACTCAACGTAAGTGTCTTTGATTCTATCAGAAAACTCTTTGTACCAATCCAGTTCGTACATTTCTTCTCTGATTTCATCTATGAAATAGGTGGTGTAATTTCTTGCACGGTCTTCACCTTCTATCTCTTTAACTTTACTTACAAGTCTTCTGATATCTTCCCTCACTTGTTCCATGTCTAATATGAGTTGACCTCTAAACATGTTAGTGGGAAATAAACTCAACACTTGACCATGAGTAGGAGAGAATTCTTGAGGATTATATCCTCTCTCTTCTACTATTGGTTCTTGTTGATTTTCTATAATATCAGTTTGTTTTGGTGCTTTCAATCTCTACTCCGACTCCTTTCTCTCCGTTGGGTAGTGTCACGTTTCTATAATATATGATAACTTCACCGAGTTCTCTTATGTATCTACGAATCTCTTGATTGTTGATTGTCATTTTTTTGTAATCACCAACAGTGGTTGCAACAAATACAACGTCACCATTATTTTGGTCTTTCATATCATCTAAAAATCTATCAAGATATGTATAACCAACAGGCCAATCAGGATTCTCTCTTTCTTCTAATTCACACTGTTTTGGTCTTTTGAGTTTTTCTACTCCATTCTCATCAAATCTTTTTGGTTCGAATGAAATAGTTGCAACACATGGGTTTACAATACGTGCTTCTGATACAACATACCATTTTGGTGTTTGTAAAGAGATTTCACGAGGTAATGTAGGTTGTATGATATCCAGTTGAACTGGTTTTGATACTACCTCAAGTTTCTTTGTTGGTAATAACGAACAACCACTAATCGTTGTTATTAATGCTATCGAGATTACTAATTTCTTTAGTATCATTTTCTAACTCCCTTAATACTTCGTCTGTTCCATTATTAAATCTGATTTCCATCAATCCTGGCTTTGCGATTGCAAGTTTTTCGAAGTTGTGTTTTGATAATATAGACAAATACTTATCTTTGTCCGCCTCTATTTGTGCATTCTTCCTCTGTAGATTCTGAAGTGCCTTACCTTGTTTTTCAAGGTTGTCTTTAATTGCTTGAATTGTTTGTTTCTGTTCCTCTACTGCAGATTCCAATTTGACATTGTTTTCTGTAAGTGTTTGATTTTCATTGAACAGATACCATGAACCCAATCCAAGAACTATAATAATTCCTATAAAAAATTGATTCATTATTTCTCCTCGATTTTATAATCTAACCCACTTGCACATCTAATCTCAACAGTTTTCTTTGTGTCAAAATCTCTGAATTTCAAGTGTTTTTCTTTTTGCACAAAGATTTTTCGTGCAGTGTATTGTGATTTATACATCTGACCAGTGTTTTCTGATTGTCGATATACGGTGATTTCATAAAGTGGAGATAGAATCATCTTCACCCATAATTTAAATTTTTCCCACATAATAATCCTCATATGCAAATAGACTGGATAACCAGTCTATTATTTAGTTGTCTGAAATTAACTGTTTCTTAGTTCTTTCAGTATGTTGATTGTCTTTTCAGCACTCTCATGAAGGATACCAATACCACCTGCATCTTCCCATGCTTTGATGTTCTTTGGTCTATCGTCAATTAGAACGAATCCTTTCTTTGCAAAAGCACCTTTTTGACTTCCACTATAAGTGCAAGTGACTACAACTGTTGGGTCAATATACTTTCTGACCCACTTGTTCTTATCATAGACTACCAGTTCCCTGTTAACGGTTCCTGCAGCAGTCAATATTTCCCATGGAAGACCTGTATGTTTTACATATCCAATCAAGTCTGCATAGTCAACCATTGGAGGTAATAACCCAAATAGTCTCTTGTTTGTTAATTCCTCTTTTCTCAAGTCATACTCACTATGACCTGCATCGTCACTGGTAAGAGGTTTACCCATCATTTCAGAACAACCTGCAAGGAAGTCTGCAACGACTCCGTCCATATCAACGAAGATTCTTTTTATTTCTTTATTTTCCATACTGTTAGTATACACAAAAATGGGGTGCATTGTCAAGTGTTTTACACTGTTTTTAACACTTTTTCTAACGTGTATGCCTCGTTCTCATCTATGACTCCATCAGTCAAAACTTGTCTCAAATGCACCATTTCATGTGCAAGTGTAGTATATCTCTCACTATCGTATTTTATGTAAATGTCTATATGTGTCTCTTCTTTGAAGTGTCTAGGGTATTCGATGATTCCTTTTTGTTTAAAGGATGGTGGTAATCTTTTGATGTACACGGTGACATTGTGTTCATCTGAAATTTTCAATTGTTCTGCAAGACCAATTGCGATGTTCAACATCTTTTGGTCTTTACAATATATTTCCATTATTCATCATCATTTAGTTTTTCACTACAGAAAGGACAATGTTCTATTTCGTATTCTCCTTCATGTTCTATAGTAAATTCATTCACACAATTTTCACAAAAAAATGTTTCTTTATGTGTGTCTTCCATTAAATCTCTTCCTTGGGGATATAATCATCCTCCGCCTTTTCGGTATTAATAATTACCTTTTTATATAAGTGTTCAAATGATATTCTTTTACCATCAATCACTGCATATGGTAATGGGTACTTTGCATCCTTTTCAGAAAACTCTATACCCGATATGTAAACTCTCACTTCGTTATGGATACGGTCAATCATTCCAAACAAGTGTTTCCACCTTTCACAATTTACATTGTGGTCTTTCTCGGGTGGAAGATAGAGTTTAAACTGTTTCATTGCATATCAGACTTTACTAGTTCTTCCAATTCCGTATAACCCCCAATCTTGTTTCCATCAACAATGATTTGTGGGAATGTTCTTGCAGTTGGAAATGTTTCCATCATTTCCTCTCTTGTGAAATCAAATCCTAAAAGTTTATATTCGTATTCTTCACCGATTCTTTCACATAATGCTTTTGCTTTGTCACAATAAGGACAATTATCTTTTCCATATATTTCAATCATACTAAGTATTTCTCCCTGTCTTTCTTTGCAGTATATATTGTTCCAGTCTTACGACCATAGTAAGGTTCTTTTTCAATCCCCTTTGTTCCTTCTGAATCAATGAGTAATCCGATAATCCCATAGAGACTTCCAATCATCATTGCTCCTAATAACACTCCGTCCATTATAGTTTAAAGTCCTCAAATGTAGAATCATCTACATCTTGTTTTATACCACCTATGAGATAAGATTCAATCTCAGTCTCTTGTGGTGCATTCTGAAGTCCTCTACTGTTGAACCAATGTTTAGTCCATGGTAAAGGGTTATTCGTTGAACTAATGTCGTATATAGGGTTTAAACCAATTGCACGTAATCTCTTGTTTGCAATGTACTCGACATAGTTCCCTAAAAGTTGTGTTGATAATCCAATCATTGACCCATGTTGAAATAAGAAGTCTGCCCAATCTTTTTCTTGTTGAACTGCATCTTCATACATCTGATATACTTCCTGTTCACAATCCTTCATGACTTGGTTCATTAACTTATCATTCTCGTGTTTCTGATAACACTTCAATATGTGTTGTGAGATTGCAAGATGTTGTGATTCGTCCCTTGCAATTAGAGATATAATCTTTGCACTACCTTCCATCATCTTAAGTTCACCGAATCCAAACGAACATGCAAAGGATACAAAGAATCTGATTCCTTCTAATATGTTTACAGATATAAGTGCAAGGTATAATGATTTATAAAGGTCATAATCGTCAACTTTTAATCCAAGTAGTCTTCTACGACCAAGTGCAATAAACTCATCATACTTTTCAGTGACCATTTCTGCACGTTTTACAATTGCATCTTCGTCTAATATAGTATCAAAGATATCACTTGGGTCTGAGTATACATTCTTTATAATATGAGTATAAGAACGTGAATGGATTGTCTCCATGAAATCCCATGTGATGATACAAGACTCCAGTTCGGGTAGGGTCACAAATGGTAAGAATGCTATGGATGGAGCCCTACCCTGCACTGAATCTAGTAATGTTTGATATCTTAAATTTGAAGTAAATATGTGTTTTTGTGCATCATTCAATTGTTGGTAATCACTTCTATCTTTTTGTAGAGACACTTCTTCAGGTCTCCAAAAGAATCCCAATTGTGTTTGTGTAAGTTTATCGAATATAGGATATTTAAACTCATCAAATCTTTGAGTGTTTAATTCTTCACCAAAGAATATTTTGTTCTTTGTAAAGTCTATATTCTTTTTGTTGAATACCGTCATTTATCTTCTACTCTCTTTATGTGGGAAAAGTTATTTATATATTCTTTTGGGTCGTATTTCCTTTCATTCCAATCTCTACTTATTTGTTGGAATTCATGTGATTGTGTTTCTTGAGCAGAAACATATCTATTTGGTCTACCATCGTATGCAAGTACACTTCTTTTGTGAGGCATACCTTCTCCTACCTCTAATTGTCCATTAGGTAAATCTTGAATCCTACCCAACTCATTTATCCAGTGACAAAACATATGATATGTGTATTCACCCACAAACGTATCTCTCCAATGAATTACATTAGGCCCTTGATACAATAACATATCTCCAACCTCAAGTGTAATACATTTCATCGATGGGTCTTCCTTTCTTTTTCTAATTGGAACACTTTGAGAAATACTTTGTACATAATCATGGTCGTATTGTTTACCTTCATCATCACTTACATAATTTCTATCGTTTTTTACCCATATTTTCCATGGTTTATTATCGTCTGATTTATAATCTAAACATAATGTAGAACTTACTTCACATGATGGTCTATCCAAATGTGCAGTTAAATATGCACCTCGGTCATATTTTCTTGTATACACATATGTTTCTTGAAGAGATAAATCTAAAACCTCATTCAACCTTTTAGTAAGATAATTATGCATCATCACACCCATAGGTGTTGTGTGTCCACCGTGTGATTTAAATAAACTTTCAGTTGGTGATTTGTATATAATATCTTCTTCTAAATCAAAAATTGCATCATGCATACGAGGTTGACTTTCGATAGTCTTCCAAACGTCCATCGTCATTTCTATTATTTCTTTGGGAATAAAATTCTTTAACACTAGATATCCATTTTCCATAAAGAACATGGTTTCTTCATTAGTCCAACCAGTAATCGGTTTATTACCATCGTTGAATGAAGTTTGAATTTTTACATTTTTTTCATTATATTGCACAGGCGTCACAATCCTCCTCGTCATTATAATTTGACATTACATTAGCTGCATCTTCTACTGCACTTGGTTTATCTTCTATTACGTCTTCAGTTTTACCGTCCATAGTATTCTGATAATACGAAGTTTTCCATCCGTATTTATATGTGTTTAACAAGTCTCTTGCCATTACTGATACTGGAACTTCTCCATTCTCATAATTTTCAGGGTTGTAAGACCAGTTCCCACTAATTGCTTGGTCAAAGAACTTCTGCATGACTGCAATTACATTTATATACCCCTCATTGGATTTCATATCCCATAGAAGTGTATAACTGTTCTTTAAGTGTGAGTATTGTGGAACAACCTGTTTGAGTGTTCCTTTCTTACTCTTCTTAACACTTAGATAATCTCTTGGTGGTTCTACTCCATTAGTTGCATTAGAAACCACTGAGGAACTCTCTGAGGGCATTTGTGCAGAAAGTGTAGAGTGTCTTAGACCAAACTCCTTTATATCCTTTCTTAATTCTTCCCAGTCATATCTAAGTTTAGGGTTTGCAATCTCATCTACTTCTTTTTTATAATGGTCAATGGGTAATTTACCCTCTGCATATTTTGTTCTATGGAAGTATTCACATGCACCTTTTTCTTTTGCAATGTTATTGGATGCACGTAATAGATTGTATTGGAAACTCTCTGTAAGTTCGTGTACGAGGTTCCATGCATTAGGGTCATCATACTTAACCTTATTCTTTGCGAGGAAGTGTGCGAGTCCTATGTATCCTATACCAAGACTTCTTCTTGCGAGTGTTGACCTTTGAGCTGCAGTCACTGGATACTGTTGATAATCAATCAACTCTTCCAATCCTCTTACTGCGAGGTCACATAGGTTCTCTAGTTCTTCTTCCTTAATAATACCCACATTGATTGCAGATAAAATACACAATGCAATCTCACCGTCCCCATCAATGTGTTCGATTGGGTCTGTAGGTAAAGTAATTTCTTGACAAAGATTACTCATGTTCACTTTGTCAAGAAAACTACTATGTTCATTACAATGGTCAATATTCATAATGTATATTCTACCAGTCTCTGCACGTTCTTTTAATAAATCTGTAATAAGTTCTCTTGCACTTATTTTCTTTTTAGGAATAGAAGTTGCACGTTCATACTTCATGTATAATTCGTCAAACTCAGGTGTTCCAAATGCATCGTATAATCCCTCTACGTCTTGAGGTGAGAACAATGTAATCTCTTCATTCTTCAGAAATCTTTCATAGAAGAGTTTTGATAATTGTATTGAGTAGTCTAATTTACGTACTCTGTTGTCTTCTGTTCCTTTGTTGTTTTTGAGGACGATAATGTCTTCGATTTCTTGGTGCCATATTGGGAAGTGAACAGTTGCACTTCCACCTCGGACACCATTTTGTGTACAACATCGTACTGTTGACTCAAATTTTTTAAGGAAAGGTATAACTCCTGTATGTTGGACTTCACCACCTCTAATTTTTGAACCAATACCACGTATTCTTCCTGCGTTAATTCCGATACCCGCTCTTTGTGCGACATACCTTCCGATAGCCATATCAGACGAGAAGATACTTCCGAGAGTGTCGTCTGAATCGACAAGGACACACGATGCAAATTGTCTAAGTGGTGTTCTAACTCCTGCCATAATTGGGGTTGGTATGTTGATTTTAAATGTTGATATTGCATCATAGTACCTCTTTACATAATCTAATTTATTTGTATAATTTCTAAACAATGTCATTGCAATTAACATGTACATGAATTGTGGTGTTTCATATACAACATTGTTTGACCTATCTTGAACTAGATACTTATCTACAATCTGTTGCAATCCTGCATATGTAAAATCTGTATCTCTTCCGTGTTTGATGTATTTGTTTAGTTCGTTAATCTCTTCTTCTGAATAAAAGTTTAGTATATCAGAATCGTAAACTCCATAATCTATATTTCTTTGAATGATATCACCAAGTGGTGGATAAATTTCTGAGTCTTTCCATTTTGTATTGAACACTTGTTTCTGTATTCCAAAAAGTAATAATCTTGCGGCAACGAATTGATAATTTGGTGATTCTAGTGAAATCAAATCACTTGCACTTTTCACCAATATCTTTTGTATCTCTTGTGTTGTAATCCCATCAAAGAATTGAAGACCACTATTCATTTCTACTAACGATTCAGAAACACCTGTAATACCTCTACATGCTTTCTCAACCATTCTATGGATTTTATCTAAATTTATTTCTACCTTTGACCCGTCAGACTTTACAACCTTGATATCCGTGTTCATACTTTCTTATACTCCTTAAATTTCAGTTTTGCAGATAAACCACTGAAGGTTGATTTATCAATTATATCTTTCACTTCTTCTTTTGTCAATCCACTTTGTATCATGTCATTGATATCTTTTAGGTCTTGTACTCGTTTGTCATCCCACAAACATACATTGTATCCTAGTTCAATTACTTCTTCTATCTTTTTAAGTATTTCTGTATTACGTGGTTCATTATCATAAATGATTATACTATTGTTTTTAAGTTTTTTGTCGATTTTCTTAAAATCACTACCACCGACTGCAATACTGTTTGGTAGGAATAAACTATCTATCGGCCCTTCAGTCACATAGATAGTTTTTGTTTTGTCCACGTTATCAAGATTGAAGATGAGTGGAAGGTCATCCCTGAATCTCATAGTGAGATATCTAAGAGGAGAGTCATTGATTGCTCTCCCACTTAGACCTATGAGTTCACCGTCTCTAGTAAACGGCAATAATATTCTAGGGTCATTACCCAAAACTCTATCTCTATACTTTTTGTGTAGATATGATAAAGTTTGAGGTTTATCAATAAACCATAGATTACTGTAATGATGTTCAGGTATATTTCTATCCTCTAAGTATTGTTTTGCGACTGGAACCTCATTACAAGGTTTGCACAAAAATTTTAGATTTTCAATACTCATTACATCCTTACTGTTTTTATTTAGTAATTCTTTTCTTGGAGTAAACTTGAATGCATTCGCACTGGGCATTCTTCTGTTCTCAGTTTTCTTACCATACTTTTCTTTCATGAGTTCTTTAACAAACTCTTTATGTATGGTTGGAAAGTGGTCTTTTAGGAAATTTTGTGAGGAAGTGGATTTTCCACAATTGTGACATTTGTATACAAAAGATTGTTCCACTAGAAAGTGAAATCCTCTTGCTTTATATTTGTTTTTTTGCGAATCACCACAATAATTACAACGGTGATTTAACGTATTCTCATTCTTCCACTTGGATTGTTCTAAGTGCGACATAACCAAGGAAAGATACTTTCTTTCCAACCATAACATGCATTCAGTATAACACTAAATGCATGTTTTTACAAGTGGATTTTCTTATTATTCAGCGTCTATAAGTGCTTGAATTTCTGCAATTTGAGATTGGTTTGTTGCAAGTGAAGTGTCGTATGAAATCTTTGCAGGATTGTCATCCTCCATGTCATCATAACCTTCAGGTTTTACTGGAGCACCTGCACCTTCAAACCATGCCTTTCTCTCTGCAAGTTCAGTAGGGACTGTAATCTCTACTCCATTTGGGTCTGTATAACTTGACATGTTGTTCTCCTATAGTTAATATTAACCTATTATTTATCTTTTGACAAGTCTAAAACCTTCTTTTTTGGGACTTGTAAAACTATTTTTTGAGTGGGTAAACGTTTACTATTGACTCCTGATGGGTGTGCAATTAATCCTGCACTTGACACTAGTAATAACACTGCAAGTGGGTCAAACACAAAAATAAGTGCAAAAATGACCCATCTAACTGCGTTGTCAAGGTACTTGACACTTTCCTCTTGACCGTATATCACCTCTGCAACGTACTTGATGGGCCCAATCTTTGAATCCTGTTCGAGTTGTTTTCTTTGAATTGGAAGTTTTTCTTCAGTATATTGAGTGATAAGTGCAACAGAAGTGTCAATGTCTTGTGCAATCTGTTGACGTTCTTCTCTCTGTTGTCTATTGATGTAGTTTCTATCTTGTGGTCTACCAGTGGTCACAACTAAATCAAGACCTGCGACTCTATCCTGTAATCTTTTTATCTTATCTTCTTCTGCATCGATTCTGACATCTAGAATTGATAACTCTAAATTATTACCGTCACCAACAAGTGACACTTCGATATTTGCCTTTGATAGATATCCAAAAATACCAAGTGAAGTGATTAACATTAACACTCCAACTGCAGTGAGTAGATACCATTTTAGATAATTGAGTTTGTCCCATGCAAGGTGTAGATAGGCTGCAGTGACTAACTTACCAAATTCTAATGCAGTCATCATTACAACTGTACCTAAGAATGCACCTGCAAACATAGTTGCCATTCCTATAACTGAAAAGTATGCGGCTATACCTGCAATGACGATAGACGTAAATAGGGCTAAGTAATTCAAATATTTCATATTTTAAAATTTACGTTTATAAATCTTGTCAAAAACTAAATTTGGAGTGTGTTTCTTTTTCTTTCTCACTATCGGAACATTAGATGATACTGCACTACCTGTTGCATTTAGGGGTGCATCCTCATTTAGTTTGTCTGATTTAAAAAATTCTTTAAGTTTATCTGCAATCATATATGCACAATGTTTATCTGAAGGATAATGCACTCCTGCATTTATTCTCCCCTCTGCACTCATATCTGCACCTCTTAGTAAGTATTTCTTTTGTGCAGGATACTTCTCTCCATAATAATGTGCAACCATTCGTGCTTGTAATGCATGATTAGATGGATAAGCAGGAGTGTTAGTTGTTTCTAATTTTTCATAAGAGAACTTCTCAAGTCCTAATTTTTCTGCAATTTGTCTTGGTCTTGGACGATTGAATTTTTGTTTATAATATTTACCAATGTGTTTTACGGAGTCTGTAATGCGTTTTATGACCTCTAAATCATATTCTAGGTCTTGACCATCTAAGTGTTCCTTTATATAATAACAAGTGTCTTTGTTGGTGTTTATATAGACTCTTTTGTCAAAGTCTGATAACATTTCTCTTCTATCAATAATTTCATTAATTTCTGCGAGTGTTTGTTTAGAATTATTTAAAGGTGGAGGAGGAACGTCCATATCCATCCATTTGTCGTCAAATAGTTTATCCGACTCTTTCTTTTTAAAAGGTTTTGTGGGTTTATCAAAAACTAAATCATTAACTTCTAATATGTTTTTAATATAGGTCATCTGCAGTCACCAAGACTCTATCCCCTTCTATCTGACCCACATATAATCTGATTCCATAGATTATACTATGTTCACCAACAAGTGTGATTTCTGTTTTTTCGGGATATATCTTTTCGTTTTGTTCTTTTAATTGTCTTCTCAATCTATAAGTTTCACCAACTAATCCAGTTGGAATTTGTGCAGCTTCTGATAAATCTTGTGGTTCAAGTAAATCATTTTGTTTTAGAAGTTTATAAAAATCTTCACATAACTCATCTGCTTGATTTTCAGTCATTTTTGTTTCTTCTTTTAGAAGTGCAAGTGCAACTGCATAAGAGGCGAACTTGGATTTACCAAAAGGTACTTTATTAATTATTCTCTTTAGATTAAACACTAGTCTATCCAACATAGTGTATGAAGACTTTTCATCAGGAGTTTCTATTTTTCTTGACTTGACTCTATTACCGTTTTTGTCAATAAGACCTAATTCATATGCCTTAGTTTTATCAAAAGGTGTTGTTAACATTTTGATTATTTTAAAGACTATTAATGTGTTTACTAATTTACCAACCATAATACTATTTATACAATTAAGATGGTGCTGGTTGTCGGATTCGAACTGACGACCTACTGATTACAAATCAGTTGCTCTACCAACTGAGCTAAACCAGCACGTTATAAATCTCTCAATCTTTCTATTAATTCGTCCTCTAGGGGTAATTCGGGTCTCCATGTCTCATCAATATACCCAAGGTATAATAACATGGTTTTAATTGAACACCAATATCTCTGTTCTTTTATTTTGAACTCTAACATTCTCATGCAAGGTTCATATCCAAAAACATTGAAAAGTGTTATAAGATGGTTTAACATGAGACGTTCTCTCATTTCACCTGATTCATAATATCTATGAAGTAATCTTTTGAAGTATCTGAATCTACGCAAATCCTCTTCAAAATCTTCCATGTCCTCACATTGAGGGTCATCATAGTGTTTGAGTGCGTATGCAGAAAAGTTTTTTGTTGTTAATTTGTCAAAAAGACCCATAATATATAATTGTTAAGTTTCTCTCTAGTATATAGGTATACTAGAGAAAACCTTAATCTAAAGTTCCGTAAACTTTGTAAGAACCTGTTTCTAACTGTTCGTATCGAATGTTAAGATTGTAGACTATTTCTTCTTTATCGATTTCATCGATAGGTGTGTCTACTGATTTACCCATGATTTGTCCATATCTAGAAAATGGCATGACAAATGAACCATTTGCTTCACTGAACTCTACATCAGAAACTTCATTTCTTGGGTCTTCTGATGGTACACTTGTTCTATTTAATCCTAATAGTGCAAGTTTCGCTTCCATTTGTTTTACTGCAGACATTGGATTTAGAAATTCTGATACTGCAGTGTGACCTAAAATCGCATTGATTTTTGCCTTAACGTCTGCATCATTAATATCATAAGGAACTTTCTCTGAAGTTCTTAAATCTATTCCTTGTGCTTCTGTTATAAAATTTTTAAATGATTTCATAATTTTTCCTATGTTGTAATTGCGACACCAACACCCCTAACATCACTTGAACCTGCAAAAATCTCATCTGACTGAATTTTTTCTACAAGTTCAATTGCACCTGCTTTAAGTGTAAAAGTACCTATTAGAGTATTACTTGAATCCTCTATTGAAATGAGTTGGTCGGATGCATTTGTGTTATATAGTCTTACAACAGTCGAACCACCAAAGCTCGAACCATTACCACTAGATGTTCCACATGCACCCTCTGAACCTAAAACTTTAATTTTCATTATGCTACACTAATATCTGCGTAAGTTCCTGTTCCACCTGAACCCAATCTGTCACCTGTCACGAATACTTTATCAGATGCAGTAGATGTTCCATCGTCTACGATAGTTCCACTGATTGTCTGAGCACCGATTGATAGGTCTTCAGTTTGAGAAGGGACAGTAAATGTGAACTCAATGTTGTTTTTACCATCGTGTGCAGCTGCAGTAGCAGTAATTGCACCTGATACTGAACCAGTGACAACTAATGTTGCACCGTTAGTCACATCAACGTTTTCATTGTAGTTAACAACTACAGTTCCAGTATCACCTTGGTCATATGATGCATCTTTGAACCATACTCCAGTGATGTCTGCATTACCTAATGCAGTTGCAAGGTTTGTATTTGAACCAACTGCAACTAGAACTTCTTCTAAGTTTCTAGAACCAACTGCTTTCTTTAAAACCCAACCTTCTGCTTTTGCAACAACGTTGTTTTTGTCTTCTTGTTTCAGGTATTTTGGTTTCGCTTCATCAGCGTCTGTTATTCCCCAAAGTGCCATTTTTTTCTCCTATTTTGCGACTTTTAAAACTGTATCAAAAGTCTTTTTGAAAGACTTTGTGTCTTTCTGTAATAACTGTATGTATTTATGTCTTACGGGTGCTCTAACCTTCATTAAAGTGTCATAAACTTTAACTGCATCATCTCTTTTGACCTTAGTTTTCTTATTGTCATTAGTTGATACTTCACCCTGTTTTACATTAGTAAGGTCTTTAAACTGACCTAATTGTACTAAAATGTTTTTGTCTGCCCATGATTGTGTTCCACTAGACTTATCTGATAATGCACCTACAGCAGTTCTGATTACTTCATCTTCACCTGCTTCTGAATACTTACCACCTGCCATTTTAGAGATTTTCTCTAATTTTTGTCTAAGTTCCTTTTCGTTCTTAGATTGTGAAACTGCACGTGCAACTTTTTTATTTCCTGCATCAGACATCATTCCAAAATCACCGATTTTTTCTATGATTTTTTTGACTTCCATTGCAGATTTTTTAACATACCCAAGTTTTTTAATCTTCTCTCTGAAGATTTTATATCTTGCATCTGCTGTTAAAACTTTTTCCATTAATCTCTATCCATGTCAATGACACCATCGTAATATCCTCTTTCGATACCACCCATGTAATTGAATATTTCCTGTTCAGCATTTACTAGACTTTGATAAATCCCATGTGGATTTCCTCTCGAAGCACTTCCACCCGTTTCTGCAGTGTATTGCATAGCATCTTGCATCTTTGCAACTTTATGAATTGCCTTTTGCATGTTCTTTAAACTTTTGATTTCTTTCTTTCTATCGAACTCTTTACCTTCAAACTTAGTAGGTTTATACTGAGGTATTCTTGCCTCTTCTATTTGATGCATTTCCTTATATGTTTCTAATAAGTCTTTCATTTTACTTTTTGTTGTTTAGGTTCTGAACAATCTTTCTGATGTTATCGCCTGGTTTATAGTTCATGACTGCTTTACCTACATCTGTAAGATTTCCTTTTTTGTCATACATCATGTCAATGAACTTAAGGTCTTGTTTATTTAATTTTTCTTCTAATGATTCTTTGTTTATAATCTTTTGTGTTTGAAGTTTACCAATCAATGATAATACTGATTGTGACATTTTTAAGATATCTTCGTATTCTTTATTATACTTTTTATCTTTAAGTTCTTTGTCACCCATGTTTACAATCTTCTGATAATTTTTCTTAATCTTTTCTGCATCTTTTGAAAGTTGTTTCATTGCATTGATTTCTTTATCAGTGACTTCTACGATATCTGATGCATCTTCCCACATTTGTCTGTATGTGTCCATAATTGATTCTTTCTTCATAGACTTTCCTTCTTTATCGTATCCAGGCTTCCCTGCTTTTTCTTTCTTGGATATTGCGATTGCGGCCTGTTGTGCAGCAGACTTACCACCTTCTGATATCCATTCTGAATCTTTACCTTTATTAGGAAGATTGGATTTTATTTTTTTGACATCACCTCCATCGAAAGTTATGTCTAATTCGAGGTCTCTACCCTTTGGTGGTGAAAACTTTAAATTTTTGCCTCCATATTTCTTGATGATGTCCATATACATTTTTTCATCACCTCTTTTATATGGTTTGTTTAATTTAACAGAGAAGGCACCTTCATCTACTTCTTCAACAGAATTTTTCTGCATCATTCTTTGTGCAATGTCAACAAGTGTAGAGATGTTTGAGTTTTCCATTCTCTTCTTGTTTTGGTCATTTACTTTATCATAGATTTGAGAAATCATTGATGCAGTAAACATATCAATCATTACTCCACCAACTTTAGCTGCACCTTTAGTGTCTACAATTTTCTTAATTGCAGGAACTAAGTTTTTACCTTCTGTTATAGTTTCTTCTTTGATTGGTTTTGCATTACCACCACCATGGTCTTCTGCAGTTTTTAATTTTGATATTTGGTCAAGTAAAGGTGCGAGGTCATGATTTGGGTCATTTGTATGATGTTTTGCATATAAACTAATCTTGTATGCACTTGAACCTTCTTCAGGAGTTCCAAAAATTCTTTGTCTTGGACTATCCTTTATATTTAACTTATGTTTTTTACCGTATGCAGTAATCATTTTCTTTGCAGTTTCAAAATCTTTTTTGTTTTCAGGTGAAGTAATTCTATCACCTCTACCACCTCTGAACTGAACATAGAAGTCGGTGACTCTTTCATAACCTTTCATGATATATGGTTTGAATTTTTCGTTTAAGATATCGTCTATGAATCTTTCTGCATCGTCTTCATTACTTATCTCACCTGCATCGAATCCCCATGAAAGTAATTCATCTTCTACTTTTGCAGGTAAATCTTTTTTGTTTTTTCTGAAGTCGTCAATTGCACGTCTATGTCTCATGACTAGTTTTTTCCAACTATTGTCTCTTGGGAACATTTTTATAACTTTCTGAATGTTCTCGTCTAATACTTCTTCTTTGACTACTTCTTCGTTTGCATGTCTTAATGCATTTTGAACTTCTTTTGATTTGAGAATTTTATCCCCATAAAATTTTTTGATTTCTTGACGTGCAACAGTGTCTGCACCACCTAAATCGAGTGCAACCTCTACTGCCTTTTTTACTTGTGGGTCTGAAACTTTATTCTTTTTGAAATACTGGGAAACTTCTTTACCTGTAAGTTTTTGTTTACCATAAGGGCCGAGAGCATTTACTTTCCCGTCTTTGTCTAAAACTTTTTTTGCTTCTGCAAATAGGTTCATAATTAACCTCTATACTTTTTATCTTTATCAGAACACGAACCTTCTTCTACTTCGTCTTCTTCGTTTTTTCCTTTGAAATTTTTGTCAACGTAGTCAAAGAATTTTTTCTTTTCTTCGTCTGATTTGAAATCTGCAGGTGAGTTTACACCAAATTTTTTAAGTGCTGATTGAAAAAACTCATCATAATCTTTACCTTGTTTGAGTAAAGTTTTTGATGATTCGATTAAATCTTTAGGTAGGTCGTGTATCATTGGTTAAGTTCTCCCTTTTCAAAGTAGTCAAACATTTTTTGTTTACCTTCTTCGTTAAGTTTCAATTGTTTTGCAAGACGACCTAACATGTTTCTTTCTACAAGTTTTTCGGTTGTCTTTTCTACTGATTCTCTTACTGGAGTTTCTTCGACCTCATCTTTAATAGGTTTGATACCTTGGTCTTTGAACATCTTCATCAACTGATTGTTTGTTGCAAGTTTGATTTTATTATCTTTACCAAGTGCTTTTACAGTTTTTAAAAATCCTTGTGGATTTTGTTTCTGCATTGCTTGAATGACCTTTACACCAGTCATGTTTAACATTTTTGCAACACCATAACCAGCATCTTTATCACCTTTGAGATTGAATAATTTATCAATCATCTCACCAGCAGATGCTTCTAAGATTATGTCTTCTTCTATATTTACAGACTCTAAGTCTTCTATTTCAGGAAGTGTATCTTCCTCAAAAGAATTTTGTAGTTCTTGTTCGATTTCTTCGTCAAGAATCTCGTCTGCAGTCTTCTCTACACTACCCTCTTTTAGAGTAATGTGATTACGGACTTCTTCAAGTTTCTCTTTCCAGTTTTCTGATTTATAACTCATAGTACTATTATTTATATAATTGGGAACCTTATTACTAGGTCATCCTCACCTTTTATTATTCTATGGTAAGTGTATCTAGGTATGTGATACTCTTTACCTATTTCTAATTCTTGAGGAAGTTCATCTTCCTTTTGTAGTTTCCATTCTGAACCACTCAATATATGTATGGTTCTATTCTGACGGTCTCTATGCCAGATTAATTCATCTGCATTTACATCCTCAGAAAACGTTCTAACAACGTATTTCTCAAGCGTCCCGTGTTTGGTATATTCCTTTTCAGTGTAAGGTTTAGTCGTCAACTTCGGGGTCGTAGTTATCAGTTTTTTGGTTATATCCATAAAAACTTCCTTCCTTTTCAATGTCAAAAATACCATGCACAAAGTTCTCTGCAACATTCTCTGCATAAGTTTCAGAATGTTTATGAACTTGTCTTGTCTCTTTTAAGTCGTCTCTGTATAGGTCGACTTCAAACCCTTCTTTCTCTCTGCGAATGACTGCTTTTCTACCTTCATTCCAATATTCACTAATCACTGTATTCATAATGTTCTCCTATATTACCAAAAAAATGAACCCCCACCACTTAAACCTAATTGTTTTGCATAGTGTGGTAATCTACATGCCCAATATGATGCAGTTGTTTTATCGTTCTGTTGGTCACATTTATGACGAGCTGCGAATGATTTTCTTGCATCTTTATTGTTTAATTTTACTTTGAGACCTGTTGTGTCTCCCCATGTAATCTTTTTGACTTTGTCTCCGTCTTTCACATAGACGTAATATTTTTTTGGGCCACCGACTTTTGGTTTGTTGAGTTCGGGTTGTTTTTCTTCTTTTTCCTCTACTATCATCGGACAATCGAGAGGGACTAATTCACCCTCATATACTTCGAATTCACCTAAATCAGTCTCTAGTATTTGTTTGTCAACCTCTGTAAGTGTGTATCGACCCTCTGCAACTAGTTTACGTGCTTCTTTGATGGTCTCAAAATACATCATAGAACCTAATCTAAACGGATTGTCTAATAGGTTTGTTTTCTCCTGTTGGAGTGTATCAAGTGTTTCGCTGATTGCAAGTTGGTGAAAGGTTTTCATTATCCACCTGCTTTCTTTGCGAGGTCTTTGTCTGCACCACCCCATGTTCCTTTTGATTTAGTGACAAAGGAATTCACTCTTGCATGTCCCCATTGGACTGCTGTAGTGCCTGGTCTATGACCTGATTGCCATGCCTTTACACCTCTTTGGAATACTTGTTTGAGTATACCTAAAGATATACCAGTCTTCTCCGCCTTTTTCTTTAATGATGCATCAGGACTTTCTTCTAAATCTTCTTCTTCAACTTCTGCAATTGATTCTTCTTTAAGTCTTACTTTGATTGCTTCGTTGTAAGGGAAACCTTTTAAAGGATTATCAAACACTTGACCGAAGTGTTTCTTTTTCTTTTCTTTTGCTTCTTCGTGATATGCTTTATTTCTATCCTCGATATATTTTTCTACTGCCTGTCCTGGCGTATCTTCCTGATATGCATTTCTGATTTCATCAGTTCCTACTTCGTGGACTCCGTTATCGTGTTTATTTCCTGCCATTTGGTAATAACCCCTTTTCTTTTAGTTTTCTAAGTCTAGGTTCAGACCTATTGTATTTTTGTGATACAATCGATAGATTAGACTTATCGTTGTTCATAGGGTTATTATCCTTATGATGTACGTCTTTTCCTTTTATATCTTTTCTATCTTTTAAAATTCTACGTGCTTCATTTCTTTTTGCACGTCTTTTAATTTGTTCAGGTTTAGAGTGATAATCTGCATACTCTTTTTTATAATCCCTATCTTCCTCAACCTCTTCTTTCTTATTTTTCTTGATAGATTGTCTTGCAAGTTTTATTATTCGTTGTTGATGTGCTTTTTGATTAGACTTTTCTTTATCTCTTAATTTATCTGCAAGTCTTTCTTCAATAGTTTCTTCGGATTGTGATTCTCTTTTCTTTTCTGCAGATTTTCTATCTGCATCACGTTTTGACTGAATCTGTTTATCTTGTGTTTCTTTTTCTTTTTGACCTTCTACTCTTTTAGTTTCTCTATCGTGTCTATCTTTAAGTGCTTCTAATTCTTGTTCATGGTTTGCCTTGAGTCTTTCCATTTCTTCTGCATGTTTTGCCTTAAGTTGAGCTGCATCAACAGCTGCATCTTCTTGTAGTGAATCACCCATTCTTAAAAATAGAGTTCCTTTCTTTTGTTCTTTATCTGATACAGTCATTCCAACCATTTTTGCAATTTGATTTACAAGTTTTACACCATCTGACTCTCTCTTTCTATATAAGTTTTCCATTTTCTTTTGGATTTCTTTTGCAACTGTTTTTATAACTTGATGTGCTGGTGCAACTAATTTACCTTCTTCTAGTTGTTCACCCATAACTAAACCTGATAATTGTTGTGCAATTACTACGAGTTGTGATTGTGGTAATGATGCAAGGACTTCCATTTGTTTTTTAGATAAACCTTTGACTTTAGATAATGCCTTTTTGATATCAACCTTTTCTTCTATTTCTTCGGGAACACAATTAGGAACCATTTTGTCCCCTTTCTTTTTCATACCTTTTTGTGTATATCCATCCCAACACTCATCCTGTTCTCCTTCTCCAAACATTTTCTTATACTTCTTAGTGTGTTGAGAAGGTTTTGTTTCTGCACCTTTATCGCCTGGTGCAGGTTCTGTACTACCACCTTTACTAAAGTGAGCTGCACGTTTATCTTTTGTAGACTTAGACATTTCATCCCCGTCAGCATCTTTTGCATAGTACTTTTTAGGTTGAGTGCCTTTTTTATCCTCAACATCTTTATCCTGTTGAGTTCGTCTTAACTTTTCTCTTAAACTTTCTAACATACTACTATTTAGGTCTTTTTAGACTGTAATTCCTGTTCTCTCCATTTCAGAGCAGGTTTGTTTGAAGGGAATGAAGTAGTCCATCCCATTAATTTTGCATAGAGACTATTTGCTTTCTTCTCTAAAGTTTCGAGGTCATCATCATTTCTTACCTCTACAAAGTCTCTACCAAAAATCTTCTTAAGATTATTCATATTTTTTTGTGCATTTTCCCAGTCTTTTTGCACAATTTCTTTTGGTAATTTTCTCGGTCTCATTTCATTTCGTTTTTGTGCATTATCTAGAGATGCGTTTACGTATATCATTTTTGATTCATATCCGATTTTATCTAACATTGTTTTGTATGCCTTTACCTTTGTAAGGTTTGCACTTGTAGTGTCAAATATCATACCAAGTCTACCCATAATATAGCCGTCCATATTCTTTGCAGTAATCTTTTTTGCCTTTGCACGGATTGGGTCTACTTTACTAAAGTCTGCACCTCTAAGGTCAAGTGTAAGTCCTGCCTTTTTAAGTCCGTTCTCGAATGCTTTATCTGTATTAACAAGTTTAAGACCAAGTGCCTTTAAAGATAATTTATCTACGACTGTAGATTTTCCTGAACCTGGCCCACCTGAGAAGAACACTGCCTTGAATACGCCTGGGTCATATACACCTTCTGTAATCAAATCTTCTACCATATAGTGTGGAAGTGTTCCTTCTGCAATACCCATTCCTTTACGGATATCTTTATATAATAATTCTTTGTCTCTCTTATTTCTTGTTGGAACTCCGTCTGAGAATGCATCAAAGTCTCCCTTCTCTGCATATGCTCTCATTTTACTTGCACTCATTCCACTTACGTCATCACTATTAGAATCTCTTTCTCCTGCAGATACAACTTCAATAGAATCAAACTTGTAGAATCCATGACGTGCTTTAACTCCGTTATATTTGTTCAATAACATGTCAAATTCTTTGATACGGTCTGAACCTACAACCATTCTTATTTTTTTATATCCTTTATAGTGTAGTTCATTTGCAATATCAAACACTGTTCTTGCATTTGCATCAACAACAATTCTTCCGAAAAATTTTCTTAGATATTTTATTTTGTCTTTGTGTGATAGTGGATTTTTTTGACGGTCATTCGAGTGTGAAGTAAACAAAAGAGGCACATATCCACCACCAGTTTCTTTCTTCAATTTATCGACTAACTTTGCATGTCCAGTAGTTGGAGGGTTAAATCGTCCAAAGGTAAATACTGCACCCTTGTCTTTTGCTTCTGTTAAAAATTTACCAAATGTTTTCATTAGTTGTCCCAATTCTTTTGTGCAGTAAAGTTATTAAATGCAAACTCCATTCTATCTACGAGTTTTACAGCACTACCTGTTTTGTCAATTGCAACATATCCTTCAGGATTTACTGCTTCAAAACCTTTATCAGTCTTTTTGAAAGTTCCGATACTCTTTATTCTATTTAGTCCAGTGATGATAATCTGTTTTGCTTCTACTAGATAACCCATAAAGTCCGTCAAGTTTTCGATAAGTTTTTTAAGACCTCTCATTTCTGCGTAAAGTTGGTCACCTATTTCTGTTTTGATTTGTTTAGTTTTTTCCATTTTAACTTTTGCAACTACTTTATTTTTCCAATACGATTGAAAAAATTGCATGTATCCATTATAAGAAGGATTGTATTTACCGTCTCTGATAAGTGTGTTGCAATATGTCTTGTATGAACCACCAGCACCTTTTTGGAGTATAGTTTCTTGCACTTTCATAAACTTCTCTAATTCTTTTCTTTTTATACCATGGAATGCTTTACCTACTGCAGTGAGTTTTGAAGTAAGTGCAAGTGTTTCTTTTGCAGTGAGTGTAGAATTACCTGATACGTCTTTGTATGTCGCATCATCAACCCATACGTCTCTACTTTTACCTAAAGTAGAAATATTTGCACCAAAAGATGCAGATAGGTCTTCGATTGAACTACCAGTGTAAGTAGTGTGAAACACTATTCCCATTTTTGCATCGTCAATCTCTTTACCCAATACGGAATCTTTTTGAACTGCGTATAGAATAGTATTTGGTTGGAAAGTTATAAACGATTCACCATTTATTTTTTGTGTCTTTTTATCGTCTGTAAACATCAAATCGCCTTGCATGACATTTGACCATGATAATTTGGATAGATATTTAAAAGAGGTTAGGAACTTTTCCTGTAATTGATTTGAAAGACTTGAATCGTCTTTGATTTCTTGTTCAGTTGTATAAAACTTAGGTTCTTTATTAAAAAGTGATTTTTTTGCAACAAAAAATCTACCATCATCAGGATGTTTTCCACAAAAGATTGCAGGAGCTCCGTCCCATTTGACTGTCATGTTTACTGAAGAGTTAGAACTACCCTTCATCATGTCTCGAAGACCTCGTAAGAAGTTTATTGCACCACGACCACCATCAATCCCCTGATTGATAATCTCGTCTTCTAAATGTTCAAGATGTAAGTTTTTTGCACCCATAATAGTAATTATACACTTTTTTCATGTGTTTGTCTACTATTTAGGTATTTTTAAAGGGTAATATTGATTATGCAGGGTCAGCTTGTATAGTTGCAAGAGTAGATTCTGCAGTTGCGAGTTCAGACTCTTTTGTTGAAATCCAAGAAGTCCAATCACCGTTTTCATAACCCTCTGAACCAATCATTTCCCACTGCCACCAATTGTAGTTTACATCAGGAATCATAGTTGTTCCACTATCGTCATATGGTTCCTTGAGAGTTCCAGTCATATTGTTATTTTCAGAATCGTATGTTAAACCACTCCATGTTGAGTTTGGATTATTAGTTCTCCAGTCTGCCCAAAATGCAGTTCTAGTTCCATTCCACACACGAAAAGGATTACCTTTTCCTACAAAATTGTATGAAACGTCTTTAACCCAGTTTATATCTTCTTTTAAACCATCGACTATGTCTTGTTGGTCTGCAATTTGTTTTGTTGTATAAGGCATATGTACTCCGTAAGATAAATCTTATATCTTTATTTATACTTTTAAGTTCTTTGTTTATGTACAGGTGATAAGAATTTATCATAAATTTCATTAAAATTATCACCTTTATACTCATAATCTTGTGTAAAGGATAACCAAGTTTCTTTTGATTTTTCCTTATCACTTGTATATAAGTCTTCCATATATGTGATTGGAATTGCAAGTTGTTGTGATAAAGTATTGATTACCTTTTCTGTATATAAAAAATCATCAATTAAAGGTTTATCCTTTTCTGTAAGTTCTACGGGTTTAAACTCATACTTATCCCACCATGTACCATATTTGTGTGCATGTAGAGCCGATAGTAATCTTTGAGACAAATCTCGTCTAGTTATTATAATTACCTTATCAAACTGTAGACTAAACTCCATAAACCATAGTGTTCTTACCTCTGCATCTTGTTCATGAGACAAAGATTTCAATTCGGGGTCAATATACATTTGATAACATGGAAGACATTTTATCACATGGTTATCGGGAACTACAAACTCTTGTGTTTGTCTTGGTGATTTCTGATAATCCCAATTGAAAGGTTCAGATATTTGTGAGAGGTTATAATGTTCTGACAAACACCATATCAATCTTGAAGTTCCACACCTACCCGAACCAAGTATTAAGACTTTCATATTTTAGTAAGTGTACTACTCTTTAACTGTTTATCTATTTTGGTAATTTGTTTTTTAACAGATTCGTCTTCTTTGTTTTGCCTAAGTTTTTTCTTCAATTCAATTTTTTCTTGAATCTTATTAATCACATCGTTAGGTTTTAATGTTTTTTTAACCATAATTTCTAAAACTTGGGGGTTTGTGCGACTCCTCTCTCATACCAAATGGAACTTGAACTGCAGATATATTTCCTGAAATTGTAATTCTATAATCTTCAGAGGTATAAAAAGGATATACAGAATGAGTTGTTTCTGAAGGGAATATTAAACCTACCCCCTCATGTTTTTTTGATAATCTTATAGAATGGTCTGTATTGGTTTTAACGTATGGGTCGATTCTACTTATATTAAAACAACTATTTACTCCTGATTTGTCATTAAAACAACTATTAAGGTCTGTAAAATAACTAAATTCATCTGTATCATATGGTATTTTCATAAAAATCACAAATGAATAATCACCACTATGTGTATGTGGAGGATTAAATTCATATCTTTTTTGATAATTTACCCATAACATATCTAATTGTATTGTCCATTCGGTACCATCAGAAGTCATTTCTTTTATTTTTTGTTGAAAAGAAGGTTTAAAATTGTCACCATCTAAAATATCAGCAGATACTCCAGTGTATTCAGGTATAACTTTTCTAGTTGCTTTCGTATCAAATCCATAAGTGTCCTCATATTCATATACTAAAGATTCTAAAAATATACTAAATTTTTCCCATAGTTTTGGTTTAATATTATTTAAAGAAAACTCACTTTGTAAATGACCTGCAAGGTTTGGAACCATAGTATCAGTAAGATTATCATTTGGTTCTGTGCCTATATATTCATTCATAATCTCTGAATATATGTCTGTTGGGAGTTTGAACTGTACAACTCCACTTGTGGATAATTTCAATTCTCTTGTAATCATATTTTAAAATCACTATATTTTGCATGACTCCCTTTATCAAATACGGGTGTATCATCTGCAGAGTCATATAACTCTTCTTGTGCTTCTTGTTCACAATCGTAGAGTTTCATTCTACTTCTATCGATTCCAATGACAAATCTTTTAAAGACTGTAGGGTCATTGTATCGATTCTTTAACTGTTTGACTACTAACTGGTCTAGTTCTTCTAGTTCGTCACTAGTAATCAATGCAAACATAAAGTCTGCAGTTGCAGGTAGACCAAAAGATTCTGAAGTATCAGTAAGTTCGATATCACTATTTCCATAACCACTTCTAGTAGTTTGAGTTGCACTCACGATAGGGACATCATACTCAACTGCAAGTCCTCTAAGTTCTTCTGCAATACTCTTAACCAATGTGTAAGAGTTTGCACCTTGACCTGGCCTTACTCTATGTGATGCACATATATTTAGGTAATCTATGAATATCATATCAGGACTAAAATCCTTTTTCAAAGAAAGTTCCTGTAATAAATGTCTAAAGTGTCCTACGTGTGCAGATGCAGTAGGATATTCTTTGATAATCAGTTTACCTTTAGTTTTATCTCTGAGTTTATCAATCTTCTTATCATACATTTTCTTAGATAAGTCGGGAAGTTCTTTCATAGGAACGTTCATGATGTTCGCATCAATACGTTCTGCGATTCTCTCTTCTGACATTTCAAGTGTAATGTATAGAATGTTCTTGTTCATCATCAGAGCGGCACCTGCCATGTGACACATGAACAATGATTTACCAACACCAGTTCCTGCAAGACAAATGTTTAGAGTCTTATTAGGTAAACCACCCTTAGTAATTTTGTTGAAGTATTCTATATCAAACGGAATCTTCTCTTCTTCCGTGTGATAGAACTCAAATCGTCTATCTGAATCCTCTATTTGGTCGTGTCCAATGTGTGTGTCAAAGGACACGGAAAGTGCATCTTTCAATAGTTCGGGTATTTCACCTTTAGAACGTTTAGACTTTTCATCCAAGACTTCAATAGAGTCCATGACTGCAATATAGATTGCTCTATCTTTACACCATTTCTCTGTTTCGTCTACTAACCACTCTTCAGCAGTTTCTTCGGATGTTCCCATGTTCTGTAGAATCGTTTTTGATGACTTCACAACATTATCGGATAACGTTGTGTTGTTATCAAGGTTTATGAGAAGTGCCTCTACAGTTGGGGATTTATTGTATTTGTCAAAGTTAGTTCTTACTTCTTTAAATACAGTCTGTTCGTCTAATTCGTTGAAATACTCTTCCTTAATGAAAGGAAGCACTTTTCGTGAAAAAGAATTACTCTGAATCAGATTCTTCAGTATTGTCGTTTCTAGTCTCACCATACTTAAAATATTCCTGCGCTTTTTCCTCTAATGCATTCATTACATCTTCTGTAAAATACTTTTCGGGATTGTTATTGATTGTCTTACCAAACTCTGTCTTACCGTTTGGAAGTTCCACTCTTGTAGACGATTTCTTAAAGATACCGAATGCAAGTGCCATATCGAGTAATCCGTAATATCTATCTAATCCTTTGTCATAGGATAGTCTTACATCAACTACTCTATTCTCTACGGTCAATCTTGACTTCGCATTTTTACAATGAATTATATTTCCAATTACTTCGGTTCCTTCCTTCTCTTTTTTCTTTGAAAGGTAAACAATAGAAGAGGCTGCATATTTCAATCCACTTCCACCACCCATTTCTTTTTGAGGGAACATAGAACCAATCACATCATATGTGTGGTTAGTGACAATCATAGGAACTCCTGCACGACCAAGTTTTAGAGTTAAGACTCTGAATGCACCCTTTACTACTTGGGCACGTGTCATGTCTCTTGTCTCTTTACCGTCTGCAGTGTCTTCGATTTCTTTGGTTGTTGATAACATACCAAGTGAATCAAGACACATCATCATTTTTGGTCTTTTTTCTTTAGGTGTTTCTAGATACTTATCTAGTATACTGATTGCTTGTGTTCTGAATTCTTGAACCGTGACAACTGGAATAATAACGAATCTTGAAGAATCAATTCCTCTTGACTCAATCATTTCTTTACTGATTGCAGATTCTGATTCAAAATACATTACTGCAGAATCAGGATTGTCTTCAAGAAACTGTTTACACATTCCTAGTGCAAAGAAAGTTTTACCTGTTGCAGACTCACCTGCGATTGCAGTGATTTTGTTTGAAGGTAGTCCACCGTGTAGTGAACCACTCAATAATGCGTTGAAGATGTAGGAACCTGTATCAACAAAGTTATCTACGTCTCCAGCGGCAACTCCCTCAGAAACTATATTTGCATATTCGTTTCCACTGGACTTGACTAAATCTTTTATAAATGACATAAAACACTCCTCATAAATGTATACTTACTAGTATACTCTAGAGTCTAATGTCTGTAAAGGGGTTTTTTTTAATTTTTTTTGTGGTCTTCTATGCAATCAAATTTGATGTGTTCTTCCATCATAGTTTTGATTTGTTTTATCTGCATTTCCATCATAATAATAAAACCAAATATAGATGCAATTGATAGAATGTAAAAACAATCTAAGGGTGATAATGTCATAATTCTACCTCACCTTTTTCTAGTATAATTTCTCTATTTGCGAGGTGTTGTTGTTCGACTAAATCTTTGTTTTCACCATTATATTTTACTGCATGGTGGTCTTTAATCATTTGGTCATTGATATTAATTTCTGTTTCGTATACG
>Ga0213865_10000500_pt1 | contig 26672 bp, 25 predicted proteins | sample PICome_6_FD_160100 | JGI IMG/M metagenome (GOLD analysis project Ga0213865, IMG submission 160100) | Coastal seawater microbial communities near Pivers Island, North Carolina, United States - PICO282 | ecosystem: Environmental > Aquatic > Marine > Coastal | place: USA: North Carolina...
CATCTATGACTCCCCTAGCAATATGGGTATGAGTAACGCCTAGGTCTTGAAATAAAGAAATTGAGACATTGGATGGTAATGTTGAGCACTTAAAATCCCAATAGAATTTTAAAACGCCAGCTGCATTATTTTCATTGAAATCTACTGGTTGATTTAGCTTACATTCATCTCCAAGAATAATTGCATCGTCTAAATAATTTATAAAATCTTCATATGATTGAAATTTTTTACCTGGATTTAAAGCTTCAAAAATACCCCTCTTAATGGTTCCCGTGATCCTTACCTCAACTCCACTTTCAAGATTGAGAAACTGAAACTTTGAATAAGATTCGCTACGATTATGAGCTTCCAGCGGCAACAAAAGCGGAAAGATAAATAAAAGTAAAAGTTTTTTAGAGGTCATTTGCCTTAACAACGTCATACCAATTTCTTAAATCCTCTAAATATTCGTCTAACAGTTCCTCCCCTTTGGATCGAATAAATTCAGACTCCACTTGTTGATAGACATCATTAAATTCAGGCGCGCTGGATATAATTTTTTGCAGCGGTACTAATAAATGAAAATTTCCATCAAGCTCTATCAGCTCACTCACCTCGCCTTCCTCCAGGCTTAATGCAATCTGAGTGAGAGAAGGCCCAATGTATTCCCTAATTTTCATTGCCGGCAGCAAAACATTAGGGAGGCTAATTACTTCATTTTCAGCAAGCTGTTTTGCAGCAGCAAGATCACCTTCAATAAGTAAGTCTCTAGCTTGATTACCAGCAATCATTTGATTGCTCTTAAAACTTAGCTTTAAAAGTTGCAGCTTAGGACTGGGCGTAAACAAATCTTTATTCACTGAATAGAAGTCTTCAAGATCTTGCCTCGAAATGCGTATATCATTTGTCTCAGCAATAATTGAACCAATCATTTTTTGAATAATTGTGCTTCTAATCTCGGTATCATTCTCAATCATTCCAAGATCAATCCCTCGCTGAATCAACAACTCCTCATCGATCATTCTTTCGAGGATGTTATCTGGATCTGAGTCTATTAATCCGGTTTTCCTTGATTGAGCAATTGATTCTAAATAAATCTCATACTTTTCTTTTGAAATTGCCCTCTCATCAATTTTAGCAACCCAATTTAGCTGAGAGACATCAATCTCTTTTACAAAACTTGAGCCTATAATTCCAATGGAGATGACTCCACCCAAAATAAGCAATGGATGAATTCCAAGCCTCCATTGAAAAAAATTTTTGTGGTTTGATGTTGGGGTCAAGGTCATCTTGATATGCTCTATATCATCCTCTAGATATACCTCTCCCTGAGGAACAAAACCAAAACCCTGATAGAAATTTAAAAGCCTGTATTGTGCAGATAAACCTATCTCATAATTTGCATACTTGGATGCACAAAACTCAATGGCCTCCTGAGTCAAAATTTTTCCGGCACCTTCTCTTCTAATTTTTTCAGCAGTTAATACTCTACCAATTTCTGGCCCTTCGTAACGTTTTCCAGGCTTGGCAACTCTAAGATAGCCCACCAACTCGTTGTTTTGATAAGCAAGCAGATGATCACAATCTTGATCTTTAAAATCAGCATCAATAAATGGACAATCCTGCTCAACAACAAAAACTTGCTGACGAAGATTGAGCAATGCATATAATTCATCTTTTGTTAGCGCGGAGTACGATTTCCATTTAATTTCCATCCGATGATTATATTTGTTTTATTCCGTATAATCTAAATTCAAAATTAGGAGTTCTAAATGAGTGAGTTATACAACATTAGCGTTAAAGACATTGAATTAAATTCAGTGGATTTAAGTAACTATCAAGGAAAAACACTATTAATTGTGAATGTTGCTAGTAAATGTGGGTTTACTCCTCAATACAAAGACCTGCAAAGTCTATATGAAAAATATAGAGATCAAGGATTGGAGGTGCTGGGCTTTCCGTGCAATCAATTTGGTGCCCAAGAAGCTGGAACAAATGAAGAGATTCAATCATTCTGCGATCTTACATTCAATGTCTCATTCAAAATGTTTGATAAAATTGAGGTTAATGGTTCAAATGCCAGTCCGTTATTTAAATATCTCAAGCATGAGTCTCCTGGAATCCTTGGCACAGAAGCAGTCAAATGGAATTTCACTAAGTTTCTTGTTAACAAAGACGGTCAAGTGGTAAAAAGATTTGCTCCCAAAGATGGGGAATCAGCAATTGAGTCTGAGATACAAAAAATTCTCTAAACTAAATCTTTAAGCTCATCAGCAAAGCATCCTCTTTTGGGGAGCCGCTATAATAATCTGGCCGAATGGCGTCTTTATGGAATCCTCTTTTTTCATACAAATTTATTGCTGGTAGATTGGAAACTCTCACCTCAAGGGAAATTGTCTTCACTCCAATTGTTCTATTTTGAAGAATAATTTGTTGTAACAATTTATCTCCAAGACCCTTGCCTTGATAAGCTGGATCTATGGCAATATTTAATAAATGTGATTCAGGGATAATTGGGGAATAGATAGCAAATCCTAAAATATCACTATCTTTATGCATCACGACTGAATAATGGCCAACCTCCATTGAGGAAAGAAATTGGGCTTTTGACCATGGCATTTGATTCGTCTTATTTTCTATTTCTACAATAGATGAAATATCATCAAAGCTGGCAGGCCTGATCAAAGCAATCATTTAAGTTGATTGCAAGGGCTTGAGCTTGCTCCAAAGATCTTTCTTCAAGCTCGGATTAGATAGCATATCTTCCAATGCTGGTGAACTAATTAGGTCTAGGCCATCAAGGAAATTATTTAACTTACAAAATACTAATGTGGCTTTAAGATCAGAAGAACCTTTGAAATCTTTGATATTAAAGGGCTCTTCAGAGGAAGAGGTGATAACCCCTTGAGAGGCTGATTGATTGGGACCACTAATTGCACCAATAATAGCTTCAAGTAACTTTACCTCTTTTTCTGAGTATTCATCTACAGAATTAGCATGTAATGTTAGAATATTGTCCTTTTGAAAGAAGTAGATGTTAATTTCATCATTTTTAGTAGGATTTTTAGCATCCTCAAATAGAGGGATACCTATTTTAGAGAGAATATACTGAGATTTATTTGATAGCATCACAAAAGCAATCATGAAAGATTTAATAAAAAAATACAAACCTTTTGAGCCCATTCCTTTAAAGGAAAGAAATTGGCCAAATGAATTGATCCAATCAGCGCCCAGATGGTGCTCTGTAGATCTGCGCGATGGAAATCAAGCTCTCATTGAACCCATGGGCCATGAAAGAAAAAAACGAATGTTTAAACTTCTTTGTGATCTTGGATTTAAAGAAATTGAAGTAGGCTTCCCGGCAGCCTCTGAAACTGATTTTGAATTTGTGAGATGGTTAATAGAAGAAAAAAAGATTCCTTCTGACGTCACAATTCAGGTATTAACTCAGGCACGTGATCACATTATTGAAAGAACTTTTGAATCTCTCAAGGGAGCCTCACAAGCAATTGTTCATTTTTATAATTCAACCTCTACCCTGCAAAGAAAAGTAGTCTTTGATCAAGATAAGGAAGGTGTTAAAAAAATTGCAACCGATGGTGCATCGCTTGTAAAAAAACTGGCATTGGCTAACCCTGAAACAAAGTGGTCTTTTGAATACTCTCCTGAAAGTTTTACTGGCACAGAACTCGATTATGCAGCAGAAGTTTGTGACGCTGTGGTAGATATTTTAAAAGATGTATCTTCCGAAAAAATTATCATCAACCTTCCTGCGACTGTAGAAATGGCAACCCCAAATGTTTATGGCGATCAAATAGAGTGGATGAATAAAAATTTAAAGCATCGTGAAAGTATTGCTCTTTCATTGCATCCACACAATGATCGTGGAACGGCAGTTGCAGCCTCAGAATTCGGTTTAATGGCTGGTGCTGATAGGGTTGAAGGAACCTTATTTGGAAATGGCGAGAGAACTGGTAATGTTGATATTGTTACCATTGCACTTAACCTATTAACTCAAGGGATTGATCCAGAGCTTAATTTTTCAGATATTAATGCAGTAATTAGAGAAGTTGAGTACTGCAATCAACTTCCAGTTCATCCAAGACACCCCTATGCGGGAGATCTTGTTTTCACTGCCTTTTCAGGGTCCCATCAAGATGCAATCAAAAAAGGACTTAATGCACTTCAGAAGTCAAACAACCCAGAATGGGAGGTTCCCTATCTGCCTATTGATCCAGCAGATCTTGGTAGATCATATGAAGCGGTTGTAAGAATTAACTCTCAATCTGGTAAAGGTGGAATAGCATTTATTCTCGAAAAGGATCATGGTGTATCTCTGCCTAGACGACTACAAATAAATCTAAGTGAAAAAGTTCAAAAGGTTGCCGATGAGACGGGCAAAGAAGTTATGTCTCGAGATATTTGGAAAGTTTTTGAAAAAAACTACATAGCTGTTGAAGGCAAGCTTGAATTAATTAATTACGCCTTGTCATCAACAGAAGATTCTCGAGGCAATACATCAGATCATGTAGAAATTTCATTAAAAGATGAAAAGGATGAAGTGAATCTATCCGGAGTTGGTGGAGGTCCTATTGAGGCCTTTGTATCTGCAGTCAATAATCATTTTTCAACATCAATTACTGTCTCTGACTATCATCAACATTCAGTTACCTCAGGTGCCGATGCAAAAGCTGCCGCATTCATTGAGTTAACTCAAGAGGGTCAAAATGAGTGGGGGGCGGGTATCGATGGCAATACTGTAAAGGCCTCTTTTCAAGCCATTGTGGCTGGACTAAATAAACTAATTATTTAAAGTCAGGCTGGCGCTTTTCTAAAAAGGCTGTAACTCCTTCCATGTTTTCTGCAGATCCAAAAATATTATTTTGTGCTTCGGCTTCCGCATTAAAAGTTTCATCATAAGATTGAGTTAATGAGTCATTCATTAATTTTTTAGTTAATGACAAAGCCTGGGGGGATCTCATAGAAAGATGCTCTGCCCATTTTTTGGTTTCAGCAGTCAAATCGTCTAATTCTACTACTTTGTTAGCGATACCCATATTCAAACAATCACTAGAGGATATTTTCTTTGCTTCAATTGCATATTCTAAAGCTCGAGCATAGCCAATAGCTCTTGTTAATAGAAAACTAAGGCCGCCATCTGGTACCAAGGCAATATTACTAAACACGGACATGATGTATGCATCTTTCGCCATGATTCTTAAATCACATGCCATAGCCAATGCAGCTCCAATACCAGCAGCAGCTCCATTGATTGAACCGATTACTGGTTTTGGCATTTCAATTATATTCTTTAAAAAGGGATGATAGCCTCTTAATAAGGCATCCTTAGTATCTGACCAAGATGCATCTCTTTCGGTTAGGTCAGCACCAGCAGAAAAGCCTCTGCCCTCTCCAGTTATTACCAATACTCTGATTTGTGAATCATTTTTTACTTTTTCAGTTGCATCTCCCATATCCCAAATAAGCTGCTCATTGAAAGCATTCATCATTTTTGGACGATTGATTGTTAGAGTGGCTACTTTATTTTCAATATCTAAGCTTATAGTTTCGTAACTCATATTTTTCTCCGAATAGATTGATTATTTCTCATTTAAGATCAAATCACCATCACAAAAAGTTAAAAAAGCGCTCTTTTGATCATTGTCTGCTCTTGACCAGTTAACCTTAGTTTTTGAACTAGGATTAGAGCGAATGAATGCTTTAAAAATTTCATCAATTATTTTTTTGTTTGGCATGGCTATATTATTAATTTTTATCCAATGCCTTAAAACTTCTGCACAAGTATCCTCTTCAAGCTCGAGCAAAAACTTTCTTTGTAATTTATGCCCTCTTATATACTCTCCGAATTGTCTATCCAGCAAAAAGTCATGAGCTTTTTTATGTTTTGAGACTAATTCAGCAGTTTTCTGAATTTGGCTGCCTGCATTAGGCCAACGCTTTGAAGCCATCCTTAGAACCTCATTGCGAATAAAGTTACGATCTTGATTGTCCTCAAAGTTAGTTTCATCAGAGATAAACTGAATTTCTTGAGAAGATAAATATTGCATAAGATCCGACTTAGTATAGCCAAGCCATGGCCTTAAAAGCATGCCTTCTCCAAGGATGCGTTTTTTCATTGGTCCTTGGAGGCCGTCTAATCCTGTCCCGCGAAAAAGTCTAAATAAAATTGTTTCAGCCACATCATCAGCATGATGCGCAAGCAATAACTGGTCTTGAGGTTGAAGGACTTCTTCAAAAATTTTGTATCTCGCATTTCTTGCGGCTGATTCAAGGCCTGATTTTTTTGAATCCACATTCACAGAATAGCTTTTAAGAGCAATGTCCCTCTCCTTGCAAAATTTTTTGCAATGATCTTCCCATTGATTCGAATTTTTGCTCAATGAGTGATTTATGTGTATAGCAGAGATACTTCCATGCAAAAGTCCTTGCTGATTTAGCTCATGGCAAAAATGTAAAAGAGCAGAGGAGTCTCCTCCCCCACTAAATCCAACTATTACGTTTTTGTTGGGATCAACTAAATCAAAAAAAGTTTTTGAATCAAACAAATTCAGGCACCAATTTTAAGTAAGCGCTGATAACGTCTTTTAAGAAGCTCCTCTTGAGAAAATTTAGATAGCTCTGCTATATTTGCAAGCAAAGATGATTTAATGTTTGCCGAGACCAAGTCATAATCTTGGTGTGCTCCTCCAATAGGCTCAACAATAATCTCATCAACAATATCTATTTTTTTTAAGTCGCTTGCCCCAACTTTCATAGCCTCTGCAGCTTCTGGAGCCTTCTCTGATTCCCGCCATACTATTGAAGCGCAAGCCTCAGGTGATGCAACTGAATATGTACCATATTCCAAAATTGCAACATGATCGCCCACTCCCAAAGCCAAAGCTCCACCAGAACCTCCTTCGCCTGTAACAACAACTAATATCTTGGTTTTGAGGCTAGACATAACAGCTAGGTTCCTAGCAATAGCCTCACTCTGACCTCTTTCCTCTCCCTCAACACCTGGATATGCTCCAGCTGTATCGATAAAAGTAATGACGGGCATATTAAATTGCTCTGCTAACTGCATCAGTCTTTTAGCTTTCCTGTAACCCTCTGGCTGAGGCATTCCAAAGTTTCTCTTAACTTTTTCTTGAGTATCTCTGCCTTTCTCATGACCGATAATCATTACAGGCATGCCCTCTAGTTTTGCTATTCCTCCAACCAAAGAAGCATCATCGCCAAATTGACGATCTCCATGCAATTCTTCAAATTCATCAAAGATTCTTTCAATAAAATCTAGTGTGTGTGGCCTGTTGGGATGTCTTGCAACCTGAACTTTTTGCCAAGTGGATAACTTGGAATAAATTTTCTTTGTCAGCGCAGCTTGCTCAGATTTTAATTTATCTATTTGAGGTAAAAGTTCTGGATTATCTGAAGCTGCTAATTGCAAAGCCTCAATTTTCTCTGCAACTTCTGCTATTGGTTTTTCGAACTCTAAAATATTTATACTCATTTGTTTAATTTAATCGCTTGATCACCGAACATATCTTTTAGGATCTTAATGTTTTCTGGTGAAGGCATAAGTTTAAATTCATCTCCAAGTTCTATTATAGCCTCAGAGTTATCATGCAGAATTTTTAAATGTATTTTGCAGTTCCCATGCTTCCAAAAATCCCCATTCAAACTTTTTAAATTTGCCATGTTAGATTGAATAGAATCATTTGGGAGGTTTCTAACATCAATCAGAATAGATTTATTTCCTTGGCTCATCTGTGATTCAAGCGAAGTGACTGATCCGACCTTCATCTTATACATTCTCCGATTTAACTCTTTAGACTTATAATCATCGATCTCAATTGAGCCAGCAAAAATGAGAATAGAGTTCGTCTTGAGTAATAGATGATGCCTTTCCAAAATATCGGTACTAATAGTACCCTCCATTGTGCCAGTGCCATCATCAAAACTTATAAAAGCAATTTGCTTATTTGAACGATCTCTTATTTGCCTGTATGAATTTAACAATCCAACTATTTTTGCTTTGCCAATATCATCTGTAACTTCTCCGATGGTGTGGGATCTTAAATTTTCGACCATGCCCTCGATTGCAATAACTGGATGGCCTGAAAAATAATATCCGAGTGCATCTCTTTCGTGATTAAGCAAATCCTCTTTTGATAAGTCTTTAACATTTACATATTTCTCATATGGATCAAACGTTTCTTCCATTGAAGCAAATAGATCAGATGTTCCGGCTATTTGAGAGCTATTCTTTTGGCCTTCTCGGAGCATGTCTTCCATACAAGCTAGCGCTATAGATCTAGAGGGGGCTAACTCGTCAAAAGCCCCAGCTTTAGTTAAAGCCTCAATTGATTTTTTACCACCTAATCTAATATTTACTTTTTTTGTTAGATCAAATAAATCTTTAAATGAGTGATTTTTTCTTACCTCCAGCACATGATCAATAAATGAGTCTGCGACACCCTTAATGGCGCCTAGACCATATTTAATATCAAGATCTGAATTTACATTAAAGTATTTATTGCTGCTCTTTATATCAGGGGTCAATACCCTAATTTTCATTTCCTTACATTCATTGATGAGGGTGCTGATTTTATCTGTATTCCCCAATTCAGTAGATAAAACAGCCGCCATAAAATGCTCAGGAAAATATGTTTTTAAATATGCAGTTTGATAAGAGAGCATTGCATAAGCCGCGGAATGAGATTTATTGAAACCGTATCCTGCAAATTTTTCGATGAGATCAAAAATCTTTTCAGCAGTTGCTTTTTTAATTTCATTTTGAGAGCAACCATCAACAAAAATCTGTCTTTGTTGTTCCATCTCTTCAACTTTTTTCTTACCCATTGCTCTTCTTAAAATATCAGCTTGACCCAATGAATAGCCTGCTAAAACTTGCGCAGCTTGCATTACCTGCTCTTGATACAAAATCACCCCATATGTCTCAGATAATACAGGGGCAAGTAATTCGTGAGGAAATGTAACCCTGCTCTTTCCATGCTTTCTATCGACAAACTCATCGTGCATACCAGATTCAAGAGGACCAGGTCTATATAAGGCAAGTAACGCAACTATCTCTTCAAATTTAGTTGGTTTCAGTCTACGAATCAATTCCCTCATACCAGTTGATTCAAGTTGAAATACGGCTGTTGTTCTTCCAGAAGCAAGTAATTCAAAAACCTTGGGATCATCCAGAGTTAGAGTATTTAGATCTAAGGTCTTCTCATTTTTCTGGCTTAGATATTCATTAATTGTTTTTACCGCTCGATCTATAACCGTTAGAGTTCTTAGCCCTAAAAAATCAAATTTTACTAACCCAATAGTCTCGACATCATCTTTATCAAATTGAGTCATGAGGGAATCAGATTGGGGGTCAAAGTATGTAGGACAAAAATCTGCAATTGATCCAGGCGCTATAACAATCCCTCCCGCATGTTTTCCAACATTACGCGCTATTCCTTCAAGTTTATAAGCTAAATCTATAATTTCAGAAACCTCTTCCTCATCATTAATCATTTTCTTAAATATTGGTTGAGAACTTATAGCTTTCTCAAGAGTCATTCCAGGAATGAAGGGTATCATTTTCGAAATTCGATCACCCAAGGCATAAGGTTTGCCAAGCGCTCTTGCCACATCTCTCACTACCGCACGAGCTGCCATGGTGCCAAATGTAGCAATCTGAGATACAGCAGATTTTCCATATTTTTGTCCAACATAATCAATGACCATATCTCTTTTATCCATACAGAAATCGATATCAAAGTCTGGCATGGAGATTCTTTCTGGATTAATAAATCTTTCAAAAAGAAGATTGTGCTCGATCGGATCTAGGGCTGTAATTCCAAGAGCGAAAGCAACTAAAGATCCAGCCCCTGAGCCTCTGCCCGGGCCGACTGGAACATCATTGTCTTTAGACCATTGAATAAAATCTGCAACAATTAAAAAATAACTAGAGAAGCCAGTTGCATGAATCTGGGTTAGTTCATAGTCCAAGCGCTGTTGATATATATCTTTTTTTTCTGCTGAGTAAGAATTAATAATTTCTTCAAGTTGTTTTTTAGAAAGCTCTGATAAAAAAGAATTAAAATCATGTTCCTTGGGAACTGGATATTCAGGAAGGAAGTATTGATCAGTTGTAAGAGTAACATTGCATTTTTGAGCAATTGCATAAGTATTATTTACAAGTGTATCTGGATCGCAATCACCGAATAAATTAGACATATCCTTCGTAGATTTAAAAAACTGTTCTGGGGTAAAGAGCCTTTCACGATTTGAATCATTCAGTGTTTTGCCAGTGTTAATACATACTTTTGTTTCGTGAATATCAAAGTCTTCTTTTTGAGCAAACATAACATCATTGGATACTACAACTGGGATTTTGAATTCAGATGCAATGGGCAAAATACATTGAATGAACTCCTCTTCAAAGCTTTTGCCCAACCTTTGAAGTTCAATGCAAAAATCATCTTTAAAAGTTTCCTTGAAGGAGGCTAATTCAGTTTTTAGATCTTGATTTTTTTTAAGTTTAGCTAGATTAAAAATTGTTGATGCAGGGCCGCCTGCAATTACGATAATATTTCCAACACAACCTCTTAAATCTTCAAAAGTTATAGAAATATTTCCATTTTCTTGCTGGAGTTGAGACTGAGAGATTATCCCCATCAAGGACTTAAGCCCATCATTATTTTTTGCAAGGCAAAGAATTTCACCCAACTCTCCTGAATGTGATCTTAGATTTAAGATTGTTCCTGCAATGGGTTTAATGCCGGCGGACTCTGCTTTTTTAAAAAATTTAACCATGCCAAACATATTATTTAAATCAGACAGAGCAACTGCTGGCATATTGAACTTCTGAGCGCTTTCAATGATCTCATTAATTCTCAGAAGCCCTCTTGAAATACTAAATTCTGAAGATACTCTGAGATGAATGAATGAAGTTTCCATAATTAAACCACCACCCCTTTAAAGGATTGACGGTGAAAGCTTGTATAGCCTGCTTCTTTAAGAGCATTTAAGTGATAAGGAGTTCCATAGCCTTTATTTTTTGCAAAAGCATATATGGGGTACTTTTTATCAAGTTTTTTCATGAATTCATCTCTATGTACTTTAGCAATAATTGAAGCAGCTGAAATTTCAGGAATTAGCTTATCACCCCCTATCACTGCCTTGCAATTTACCTCAACAGTTGGAGTAAATTTTCCATCAACATAAACCAAATCTGGAGTGATGGGCAAACTTATTATAGCCTCCTGCATAGCAAGCAAGGTTGCCTGATGAATATTAATTTCATCAATTTTATGATTTGAGATACTAGCAAAACTATAAATAGATTGTTCTTTAATAATTTTTGATAAAGATTCCCTTTTTAAAGATGAAATTTGTTTTGAGTCTTTTAATTCAGATATCGAATTTTTTAAAATTACTGCGGCAGCTGTAACAGGACCAGCTAAACACCCTCTTCCCACTTCATCAACACCAGCAATAATCACAATAAATTGTTAATTGCCTCAGCTGCAGCTTCAAAACCCTCACCTTGCATAGATTCATTCATACTTGAGAGGTGCATTTGATATTGTGTGGGATCAGATGATATTTTTAAAAAACTGTTAACAATTGAATCGGGGGTTAAATCATTTTGAATTAATTCAGGGAAAACATGATCCTGAAGCAGGAGGTTTGGTAACCCCACAAATGGAGTTTTAACTAATCTACTTAAAATTGCGTAATTAAAAAAATTAGTTTTGTAACAAATTATAGGCACCGAACCTAAGACTGATGCTTCAAGCGAAGCAGTCCCTGAGGTAACAATCGAAATGGGGGATAAAGTAAGAAAATCTTGAGCTGCATCGACGGCTATGATGTGAGGAATATCTTTCATTCCTTTGGTTGACTCAATCATTTCAGCTAATTTTTTATTTGCAGCTGGGACTAAAAAAAATGCATTAGGATTCATTTCAGAAAGTTTTTTTGCTGCTTCAACATACACTGGCATTAGTTGAGAGATTTCGCTTTCTCTGCTTCCAGGCAAAATGCTAATAAAACTATTTGAACTATCTAAACCGTATTTAGAAATTGCTTCATGAATTTTTCCAGGCTTTAATTGGCTAAATGGGTGGCCCAAAAAAAAGCTTTGCATATTTTTTTGGTCATAAAAATTACATTCGAATTTAAATAAGCACATTGTTAAATCAACATGAGCTTGAATAGCGTGAATTCTATTTTCTCGCCAGCCCCAAACTGACGGGCTTACAACTTGGATGGTCTTAATATTTTGAAGTTTAAGTTTTTTATGAAAAAACATATTGAAATCAGGCGAGTCAACACCGATAAAAATATCGATTTTATTGGACATAAAAAGGTTTAATAGTTTTTTTCTAATTGAAAGAATTTTTGGCAGATTTATTAATGGATCAATGAGACCCATCACATGTAAATCTTTATAATCAATCCCCTGAGGGGTGACTATCTTACTGGAGTTAACTTGAGGGCCGCCAAGACCAAATAGGTCTACTTCAAAGGAATTTTGTAATGATTCAAGAAGTTTTGATCCTAGCCTATCACCTGAATGCTCAGCAGCAATGATGCCTACTTTTAACTTCTTTTTAGACACCTATCGAAGTAAGCCTCTTTGAGATCTTTCAATAGAGGAAATAAAGGTTGTGAGAGCTGGATTTTCATCTTGATTCAATGCATGAAGGCGCTTAATGGCATCATCTAGAGAATAACCTTTTCTATAGATAGTTCTGTAAGCTTTTTTGATCAAGTTTACCGTGTCAGTATCAAAATTATTACGCTGCATTCCTACAGTATTTAGGCCTATTGGCCTAGCTGGATTTGCAGCAACTTTAACGAAAGCAGGGACATCCATGGTAATTAGTGTATTTAAACCAGTAAAAGAATGGTCACCCAGGGAACAGAATTGATGAACTAGAGTTACAGCCCCAAGAATCACATTGTTTCCAACAGTGACATGCCCAGCCAATCCAGCATTATTTGCAAATACATTCTGATCTCCAACTAGGCAGTCATGAGCAATGTGTGAATATGCCATGAACAAATTGTCACTTCCAATGATAGTTTTAGATTTATCTTGAACAGTGCCTCGATGCACAGTTACACCCTCTCTAAAAATATTATTGCTTCCAATTTCCAAAGAGGTAGCTTCTCCATTATATTTTTTGTCAGGAGTATCCTCGCCAATGGTAGAAAATTGATAGAAGATATTTCCTGAGCTAATTTTTGTAGGCCCTTTAATCACCACGTGAGAATGTAGAATGCAGTCAGGTCCTATTTCAACATCTGGCCCAATTACGCAGAAAGGACCAATTATGACGGATTGATCAATTTTTGCAGAAGGGTCAATAACAGAATTAGTCATATTTATTTTGAACGGTCGGCACAAAGAATTGTTGCTGTGCAGACATTTCTTCCATCCACCTCAGCCTTGCAATCAAACTTCCATATTCCTCGTTTTTCAGATCTTATACTTGCATGCAAATCAATCACATCGCCGGGGCTTGCCGAGTTCTTGAACCTCACATTATCAACTCCAACCAAATAATAAATACTCCCCTCATCTGGAGTTTTATTCATAGTCAAAAATCCTAAAATACCAGCAGCCTGTCCAAGAGCTTCAATAATTAACACGCCGGGCATAACTGGCTTATTCGGGAAATGCCCATTAAAAAAATCTTCATTAATGGAGACATTTTTTTGCGCATGTACGCTTTCACCTAATTTAACAGAAACAATTTTATCAACAAATAAAAATGGGTGGCGATGAGGTAAAAGCCTTAGTATGTCTGAAAATTCATAGCTCATTTTGATTTCCTTTGTTTGATAAAGACTGAAGATTTTGCCCAATCTTTTTGACTCTGCGCTGGCATTATACCGACATAATTTCCTGCCTTATCAATACTTTTAGTAATTAATGTATGAGCGCCAATTAATACATTATCAGTTATTTTAAGATGGCCAAGAATTCCAGACAAACCTCCCATTTGAAGATTTTTCCCTATGATTGTTGAGCCCGCAATAGCACAAGATGCTGCGATTGCAGAGTTTTTACCTAGAATCACATTATGAGCAATGTGTACTTGATTATCTAGTTTTACGCCATTATGAATTTCTGTGTTGTCTATGGCTCCTCTATCTATGGTGCATCCTGCTCCAATTTCTACATTATCTCCAATAATTAATTTACCCAACTGTTCAATTTTAATGTATTCATCTTTTTCTGAGGCATATCCAAAGCCATCAGAGCCAAGTATAGAATTAAAGTGAATGATGGTATTTTTTCCAATCTCAACATTCATTACCAAAGAAGAATTAGCATGAATAATAGAATTTTCGCCTATCTTACACTCAGGTCCAATATATACATTTGGCCCAATGATGACCGAATCATGAACATCCGCAGTTTCATGAACAAAATAATTCACGGCTTGATTCGCATAAGGATTTTTGTACTTTGGAAATAATCCAGAGATTTTGGCATAGGCCGCATATGGATCATCTGCAATGATCCCTGGAGTATGAAGATCTTTGGACAATTCTGGACTCACTATAATTGCAGAAGCGGATGAATCCGCAAGAAATTTATAATATTTAGGATTTGCTAAAAAAGAAATGCATCCGGGGGATGCATTTTGAATGGTTGCTATTGAGCTGATGATGGTCTTTGGATCACCAACCAGCTCACCTTTAACTGTATCAGCTAGATCTTTAAGGCTAAACGATGGCCCAGACAAGCTTAGTTGTTTTCTGCGCCATTAGCAGCAGCAACGTCAAGCATGGATGTTACATCATCTGTAAGATCCAATGCAGTATCGGCAAAAAGAACATTTTCTCTTCCAAGCAATACTTTTACTTCTTTAGCTGCAATTAATTCAGAAAGAATTTTTTGTAGAGATGGATTAAGGTCTCTAAAGACCTTGTCAGCTGTTTCACTTTGCTTGGCTTGAACCTTGCCAACAATAAACTCTATATCTTTTCCTTTTTCTTGAATGTCTCTTTGCATATCTGCAATTTCTTCTTGAGAAAGAGTCTCTCCATCTTTTTGAAGCTTTTCAGCAATTGCTTGTCGCTCAGACTGCAATAATGTTGCTCTTTCAATATTAGCTGCGTACTCGGTCTCTTCTTCTAATGCTTTGAAGGCATCTTGAGCAACCTGAGTTGCTAAAACAGCATTTCGCATATCGATTACAGCCATACCCTCAACAGCAAAAGCTGAGATAGACGCAAACAATGATGCAAGAAATAATGGTACAAATAATAAATTTTTCATCTTTAACCCCTTAAATGGTTGTTACATTTTATATCAATTGAAATAAAAAACACTAACTAATATTTAAAACACTTGTCCGATGGTGAATTGGAACTCTTCTGTTCTATCAAACGGCCCATCGTTAAATGGTTGAGAAAAACTAAAGCTCATTGGACCAAAACCAGTTATCCATGTAACCCCAACTCCGATGGAATATCTTAGCTCATCTACTGAAGGCTCATCACAATTAACTTGATAATCCCTACAATCGGTGGAGAAAACATTACCAAAATCTAAAAAGAATGCTGACCTCATAGATCTCTGATCTTCAATCATAGGAAGTTTGAAAATAAGCTGCAGACTTCCCTCAACTAAAAAGTTACCTCCAATTGGATCCCTTAGCTGCTGATAAGCATAGGGATTTTGTGCAATTGAATCAGGCTCTCCATCAAAATCTGTGTCAATAATTAATGGGCACTCTCCTGTTTTCGCATTAAATTCATAGCACGGGGATGGTGTTACTCTTGGTCCTAAGGTATTTGATTCAAAACCTCGCAATGAACGCGGACCTCCAGAGTAGAAGTTTTCAAAGAAAGGGGTAATTTTAGTATCTCCATAGGTATCAATGAAGCCTAGTTCGCCGTCAAACCCAAAGACTAGATTAGCAAAGCCTAACGGACGATAAAATTTTTGACGAATGTTTGTTTTAAGGTAAGTAAGGTCACTGCCAGGGATTGTTGCTTGCAACATAATATCTGTTGAAGCTCCATAGGTAGGAAACATACCTCTATTTAAAGTAATTCTTGACCATACCGCCTGAGCTTTCAAGACATCAAATACAGTTCCCTCCGAAGCAAGAAAATCAGCAATTTCCCTAGAAGGAAGAGATCCAGGGTCAATATCTGTATTATCAAAATTAAGATTTAAACCTATTCTTTGAGTATCACTAATTGGATAACCAAACTGGACTCCAGCACCCATAGAATTTGTAAGATAATTTGCTACGTTATACTCACCATAGTCAGTTTCACGAAAATATAGGCTGTAACCTCTGCTAACGCCATCCATTGTAAAATAAGGATCAAAGAATGAGATATTATATGCTTCCTGGTAGACACTTTTGTTGATACCTAAATTAAACCTATTTCCACTGCCCAAGAAATTGTTATCAGATAAATTTAATCCTAAGTTCATACCAAAATCACTGTATCCAATAGACCCACCTATACTAGAGGTGCTCTCCTCCTCAACCGTAAACTCAATATCAACTTGATCCTCTGTACCAGGAACTGGAATTGTCTCTACGTTTACATCTTTAAAAAAGCCCAATCTTTCAAGTCTAACTTTTGAGCCCTCAATCAAATTATCTGATGCCCAAGCTCCTTCAAACTGCCGCATCTCTCTTCGCAAAACCTCATCATTGGTTAAATAATTGCCTGAAAATAAAATCTTTCTTGCATATGTCCTATTTCCTGGTTGAACAAGGAAGAATAAAGAGACTGTATTTTCATCCTGACTCATTTCAGGATTGCCAGTCACCTCAGCGAATGTGTAACCCTCATTACCTAAAAGATTAACAAAATACTCCTCAATTTGAGTGATTTGCGCTTGGGAATAAATCTGATCTTTTTGACTATTAATAACAGGCGAATACATTTCTTCTTTTAGAGGCATATCACCAATGACCGTAACTTCATTAATTGTATATTGCTCACCCTCACTGATACTCAAAGTTATAAAAATATCCTTCTTGTCCTTTGAAACTGAGACTTGAGAGGATTCTATAGAAAATTTTAAATATCCTCTGTCTAGATAAAAAGATTCTAAATTTTCTATATCGCCTTGTAATTTTTCTTTTGAATATTTATTTTTATTTGATAAGAAGGAATACCACTTGCCCTCTTTAAGTTCAAAATTAGCCATGAGATCTTCATCAGAAAATAGCTTATTACCGATAATATTAACTTTTTTGATTTTTGCGCTTTCGCCTTCATCAATAATAATCTTTAACTCAATCGTATTTCTGGGTTTGTCCACCGTTTCAATTTCAACATCAGCTCCATATCGACCCTGAGATGCATATTGTCTTACAAGCTCACTTTTCATTCCGTTTAAAGTAGATCGCTTATATACCTGACCCTCTGCAATTCCAGCGCCCTCAAGACCCTTAAGTAAATCCTCTGATTTCAATGCTTTGTTGCCATCAAGCTCAATGGCGGATATGGATGGTCTTTCTAAAACACTGATAATAAGGGCATTACCATCTTTCCCTATTTGAATATCATTAAATTGAGCTGTTGAAAATAATGCCCTAGATATTTCAGAAACTTTAGCCTGATTCATGGTATCCCCAACACTTACTGGAATAGCAGTGAATATGCTGCCAATAGAAACTCTTTGTAAACCAACTATTCTAATATCAGTGATCAAAAACTCATCAAAGGCTGAGGCTGAAAACGATATAAAAGCTAAAAGATAGAGCGCTATATTTTTCATCTGAAATATTACAAGAATTTAGAGATATCATTAAATACGGCAAAGATCATTAGAAATCCAACCGCAACCCAGCCTGACATATAAAATAAATTTTCCATTTTTTCTGGCATAGGAGAGCCTCGAACAGCCTCTATACCAAGCATAACCAGCTGCCCGCCATCTAAAACTGGAATTGGTAATAGATTTAGAACCCCCAAACTAATACTTAGAAGAGCCATTAAGTACAGAAACGGCATAAAACCTGCTTTGGCAGTATCTCCTGCCATCTGAACTATACCAATTGGACCGCTTAGATTTTGTGTACCCAGATCTCTCGTAATCATTTTGCCAACAAAGGTTAATGTTTTAATGCTCAGGTTATATGTTTCATAGGCTCCCTTTGAAAGGGAATCTAAGAAAGACCTTTTTAATCCAGGCATTATGCCTATATATTTTTCTTCCTCTCCATCAGCGTTTGTTCTGGTGCTCAGAGGCACATTCAAGTATAAAGTTTTCTCAGCCCTCAGAATCTTTAAGTCTAGATCTAATCCTTGATAATCCTCAAGAAATGCTCTTAGATCGTCAAATGACTTAATAGGCTTACTGTTCACTGCCAAAATTCGGTCATTAACCATCAACCCACTTTTAGAAGCTTCAGCATCTTTTGCGATCACACCTACGGTTGGTTGTAATTTCATGGATAAATCAAAACCCATAAAATTTTCTGGTGCATTTTGCTCTTCTGGATCTGAAAGATAATTTTCTACAGGAACTGAAACAGTATATTCAGATGCACGCGAACCAGTTACAAAATTAAAATTAATCGCTCCATTTGTTCCTGATAATGAAAGCAATTCCAACCTAATATCCTGAAGGTTTGAGACTGGTTTATCGTTGATAGAAATAAGGATATCCCCTGCCTGAAGAGATGAATTGCTTTGAAGGTATTGAGAAGAAACTGTAGATACCTCAGGGATAAATTGACGCTCAACAGAATTAACAAAGATTACGGATAAAATCCCTATAGCTAAGATAAAATTTGCAACCGGACCTGCCAACATGACGAGTGCCCTTTGCCATTTAGGCTTACTTTCAAAAGTATTCGCATTTTGCTCAGGTGTTAACGGCTGCTGAAGGTCTAATTCCTCTTCAGAAGCTTTCTCAGTATGAAAAGCTACATACCCACCCAATGGGAGTGCAGAAAGAGCAAATTCAGTGCCATGCTTATCTAGTTTTTTGTAGATAACTGGTCCCATACCTATTGAAAAGCGATAGATGTGAATATTACACATCCTGCCCACAATAAAATGCCCAAATTCATGAATGGCAATAAGAACACCTAGTAAAACTATTGCTGAAAGAAGATAAATCATATTATTGAAAAATTTAGTTTAAGGATTTTATCACCTTCTCTGCTTGAATGCGTGCTTGTTTATCATATTCGAATATATCCTCTAATGAGCTCACCTTAGAACATGAAAAGTGATCAAAAGTTCTTTGAATAACCTTGTATATATCAACAAAATTAATCTTTTCAGCTATAAAGGCATCTACGGCAATCTCATTTGAGGCATTGAAAATAACTCCTAAGTTTCCTTTCTTGTTGCATACTTCTCTAGCCATATCAAAAATTACTTCTCTACCATCTGATATGGGCTCAAATGACAAATTTAATCCAGGAAAATCAATTGCTTCAAAACTAATGGGTAGCCTTTGATCCAAGCCTAACGCATTTGCAATTGGTACTTCCATATTTGGATTGCTCATCTGAGCTATGGTAGATCCATCAATATACGTAACCATTGAATGAATAATGCTTTGAGGGTGAACCACAATTTCGATTTTCGATTCGGGGATTTGGAAAAGATAATGTGCTTCGATTAACTCTAGACATTTATTAACCAAGGTTGCTGAATCAATTGTAATTTTGGTGCCCATGCTCCAGGTGGGATGTTTTAAGGCATCTTGTAATGTCACCCCACTCAACTCCTTAAATGTCTTTTCCCTGAATGGACCTCCTGACGCAGTAATCATAATTTTAGAAATTTCTTTTAAATCTCTATGCGGAGGAAAACATTGGTGGATAGCATTATGCTCACTGTCCACCGGAATAATTTCTGAATTTTTAATTTGAGCAAGCGGCATTAAAATATCACCAGCGGCAACTATGCTTTCTTTGTTAGCGATAAGAATAGTTTTACCAGCGTCAATAGCAAAATAACTTGCTTTCAAACCAGCAAATCCTGAGATCGCTGAAATTACAATATCAACGCTTGGATCTTGAATCAGTGTTTGTAATTCATTTTCAGTATTAAGAATATTTGAATGTGATTGCAACAAATCATGTGATTTATCAAGATGAGATTCAGCTACAAAAATATGCTCTGGACTAAACTCTTTCGCTATTTGTTGAGCCTTATCAAGGTTGCTTCCAAGCCCAATACCAAATAAATGAAAATGTTCTTTATTTTGCCTTATTACATTTAGGCAGCTATCTCCAATGCTGCCAGTTGCTCCCAATAAAACAATATTTTTCATGCCATTAATACAGTTAATACAATAAAAATTGGTACAACGGCAATATGTGAATCTAAACGATCCCAAATACCGCCATGTCCAGGGATTAATGATCCGCTATCCTTTAAAGACTTATCTCTTTTGAGCTGACTTTCGAAATAATCACCAATAAATGCAAAAGGCAGGCTAATTAATGAAGCTACTACTAAATCAAATGAAATTAAATTGTAGAAATATATTGCTGATACAAAGATTGCGACAAATCCAATGCCTCCCAACAAACCTTCGATGGTTTTGTTTGGACTGATTTCTGGATATAGTGGAGTTTTTCCAATGCTGCTACCAACTAGATAGGCCCCAACATCAGCTAAAACAGTATTAAATATGATTACAAAAAGTACAAAAAATTTATTTATATTATTAAATTCTGAAAATGCTATTAAATATATGAGGCCATATACAAAGCCGAGTACCAATAAAAACCCCAAATAGTTATTATCAAAACTGAAAAATGATGAACTTTTATTTGATATCAAATAAAAGCCGTATATGAACCAGAAACTTGAGATGATCAAAAGAAAGAAACCTATAAAGTCTTTTGTGTAAAAGATAGAGAATAGAACAAGGGTTACAAAAAATATGATTTGCTTTAACTCTATTTTTAAATCAGAGAGCAAAAGCCATTCTTTGATCAACAGAAATCCAGCAGCCATTACAAGAGTCAGAATAAGGAAAATATTTTGTAAGTATAGGACTCCAAATATACAAAAAACTAAACTTAATGCAGCAGGCAATCTCTGAAGAATATTTTTATAAAATTCGTTTGCCAAAACGCCTCTCCGTATTTGAAAATGCTTCTAAGCACTTTGTAAATTCCTCTTCCGTAAAATCTGGCCAGAGTGTGTTAGTAAATTGAATCTCAGTATAGGCCAAATGGTATAACAAGAAGTTACTTATTCGGTGATCTCCGCCAGTTCGAATTAATAAATCTAGTTCATTAATAGGCGCTTTTAGGTATCTAAAAAAAGTCTCATTAGAAACATCTTCTTCAGAGAGTTTTTCTGATTTAATATCACTTGCTATTAATTTTGTTGCTTCAATTATATCTGCACGTCCTCCATAACCAAGTGCAATATTTAATTTAAGCCTTGGATCATGAAATGCAGTTGCTCTTTCAGCTTCTTCGATCGCACCAATAACATGATCTCCAAAAGAGGAATAGTCTCCAAAAAAATTTAATCTTACCTCTTGATCAATTAATTCTGGAACTTGGGAATCTATTGCACTAATAATTAGTTTTTTAATTCCTAGAATTTCTTTTTTAGGACGCGACCAGTTTTCAGTACTAAAGGCATATAAACTAAGAGACTCTAACTGCGCTTTTGCTGCAGACTCAACAATTTTTCTAACAACCTCAACACCTTTTTCATGTCCTGAAGTCACATTTAAAGCATTCTTTTTGGCCCATCTTCCATTGCCATCCATGATAATTGCAGCATTAATCCCAGGGAGGTTGAGTGATGATTGCTTGTTTTCTGCCATTCTGGCTGGGTATGAAATAACTAAATTTCTATTAAGTCTTCTTCTTTTTGTTTTAGCTCTGCGTCAACAAGACCAATAAAATAATCAGTTTCCTTTTGAACTAAATCTTCGATCCGCTTGAGATCATCTTCAGAAAAATCTCCAGCTTTTTGTTGATCTTTTGCATTATTGTTTGCATCTCTTCGAGTATTTCTTATAGAAATTCTAGAGTTCTCAGCTTCATTTCTTGCTTGTTTGATGTACTCTTGACGGGTCTCTTCTGTTAAAGCAGGCATTGTCAGTCTAATTAAATCACCGCTTGTGCTTGGGTTTAAACCTAAATCGGATGCCATAATCGCTTTTTCTATTTCTCCAATAAGAGATTTATCCCAAGGAGAAATAGCCAAAGTTCTTCCTTCCTCTACAGAAATATTTGCAGCTTGATTAATTGGAGTGGGGTTTCCGTAATAGTCAATCTTAACAGAATCAAGAATGCTGGGATTTGCTCTACCTGTTCTAATTTTATTAAACTCATGAGCTAGTGAATCGATAGCTTTCTGCATCTTAGGTTTAATTTGATCAATAATTTCGTTCATAACTATGATATTAATGTTCCAATTTCCTCACCGCAAGCAATTCTTTTCAAAGCATCTGGATGATTTAAGTTAAAAACTTTCAAGGGTAGGCTGTGATCTCGAGCTAGAGTAAGAGCAGTTGCATCCATAACTTTGAGGTTTTTTTGAATTGCTTCATCAAATGAAAGGGATGGATAAAATGTAGCATTTGAATCTTTTTCAGGATCAGAAGAATATACTCCATCAACCCTAGTTGCCTTCAACATAATATCTGCTTCTGTTTCAATAGCTCTGAGACAACCTGCACTATCAGTGGTAAAAAATGGATTGCCGGTTCCAGCTGTGAAAATAACAACAAAATCGTTAGACAGCAGTTGAATTGCTAGCCGTCTGTCATAGTGCTCAGCAACACCAGACATTGAAATGGCTGACATAACTCTGGTCTTAACTCCCGCTCTTTCTAAAGCATCTCTGAAAGCAATACCATTCATAACAGTTGCTAGCATACCCATATGATCACCAGCGACTCTATCCATTCCAGCTTTACTTAACTTTTCACCTCGAAAAAGATTCCCTCCACCTATGACAATTCCAATCTGCGCTCCAAGCTCTTTACAATCTTTAACAGATTGAGCCATTTGGTCTAGTATTTTAGGATCTATTCCATGCTCATCATCTCCAGCAACAGCTTCTCCACTAAATTTTACGAGAAGGCGCTTATAGGAGAGTGATGTCATTGTTGGAGTTGTTCAGCTACCTCTGCTGCAAAATCTTTAACCTCAACCTCTATTCCTTCGCCAACTTTAAAGCGAGCAAAAGATATAATTGATGTGTTGTTTTCTTTTAATAATTCTTCAATTGATTGATCTGGGTTTTTTACAAAGCCTTGAGAAACTAAGGTAACCTCAGACAGAAATCTCTTGACCTTGCCTTCAACCATTTTTTCCATAATGGATGCATCTTTTCCAGATTCCTCTGCTTGGGCTAAAAATATTGATCTTTCTCTCTCAAGTAATTCAGGATCAATATCCTCTGATTGCAAGCAGCTCGGATTGGTTGCAGATACATGCATAGCTAAATCTTTTGCCAGTTCTTTGTTATTTGAATCAATAGAAACTAAAGCCGCCAACCTTCCGTCTGAATGAACGTATGACCCAATACAACCATCAGCTGGAACTTCAAGCGTTTCAAGTCTTCTTAACTGGATATTCTCACCAATAGATTGAATTAATGATTGTCTCTTCTCTTCAAACAACGAGTTTAAATCAGTAATATCATTTACTTGATTGCTAGCAAGATGTTCGGCAACATCATTGGCAAAATCTTTGAACTGAGAATCTTTCGCTGCAAAATCTGTTTCTGAATTAATTTCTACAAGACTGGTATATTTAGAATTCTCTGCAATCTTTACCTCACCATCAGCCGCAACTCTTGAAGCTTTTTTCTCCGCCTTTAGCGAGCTATTTGCTCTAAGAAGGTCTATAGCCATTTCTAGATCACCATCTGTTTCAACAAGCGCCTTTTTGCATTCCATCATGCCTACACCAGTAATCTCTCTTAGTTCTTTAACTTGGCTTGCAGTAATGCTCATTTTTCTTCCTTAGAATCTTCGGTAGCATCCTCTGATGCACTTGGGTTTTCAGCAGAGATTTCATCAGGCTCGTCTGTTGATTCTTCACTATTCTCAACCGTTTCTTCTGCAGATTCCTCAATAGCTTCATCTGTTTCAATTGGCAAATCTTCTTCTGGCTCACTTAACTCAGCCTCCTCAACAAGATTTAATGCTTTTCCAGAGGTAACTGCAGCCTTTTTAACTTTCACAGCTGGAGCCTCATCATCAGTTTGTATATTTAGCGCTCCACCCTGAGAAGAGGCCAGGCCTCTGGCACAGGCATCACTAATGACTTTTGTGATTAATCGAATGGACCTAATTGCATCATCATTACCAGGAATAATATGATCTATCCCTTCTGGATTCGAATTAGTGTCAACAAGAGCAATTATTGGAATGCCCATTTTCTTAGCTTCTGTAACTGCTATTTTTTCATATGCAACGTCGACTACGAATAAAGCATCTGGCAGACCTTTCATATCTTTTATACCGCCAACACTTGCATCTAACTTTTCATATTCTTTTGTGATATCTACAGCTTCTTTTTTTGAAAGTTTGTTAATTCGTCCTGATGACTGCAGCTCTTCAATATCTAAAAGGCGTCTAATTGAGCCTCGTATCGTTTTCCAGTTAGTTAAGGTTCCCCCTAGCCATCTTTTATCAATATAAGGCAAGCCGATTGAAGACGCTGACTCTTTGATGGTTTTAGATGCAGAGCGCTTAGTGCCAACAAATAAAATTCTGTTGCCTTTAGAACAAATCTCTTCGGCCTTTGATGCAGCTGCATTGAGACATTCTTGTGTCATCTCAAGATCGATGATGCTAATTTTTTTTCTAGTATCAAAAATAAAGGATTCCATTTTAGGATTCCAAAACCTTTGCTGATGGCCAAAATGAACGCCTGCATTTAACAGGTCTTTTATAGAAACAATACTCACAATTTCCTCCGGGGTTATTACTCCGGTACCTCATAATGTTGACTCGTTTTCACAAGCACCCCAACAAAAATCTTCTCGGTACCTTCGGGATTTAAAGTTTGTGTATTCTATAGAAAAGTTGGGGTAGATTAAAGCTTTTTGTTCAAGAAGTCGGCAAAGCTGTACTCTCCAGCCTGTTTGGTATTAATCCACTTAGCGGCCTTTAATGCTCCTTTTGCAAAAATATTTCTAGAGTTTGCGATATGTTGAAAAGTTGTAATTCCTTCTGCATTTTCAAAAATAATTCTATGAATTCCAAAGATATTACCAATTCTATAGGCATGAACATCAATGAGACCATCTATTTTACTTCCAGGCAGATTTTCTAAAAAACTTTTAATTTCTATTGCTGTTCCAGAAGGGGAATCTTTTTTATTTGTATGGTGAATCTCAATAATTTTACACTTTGAGGGAGTGCTGATTGATAGAAGATATTGCTCAATTGAGATCTTTAAATTAGAGACTCCAAGTGACATATTGGAAGCAAGTAATATGGGTATAAATTTTTTTGCAGTTCTGAGTGTTTCTAATTGCTCGGCTGACAGACCTGTAGTTCCTGATATTAAAGGTATTGAATTTTCAATACAAAAATTGATGCAGGCAGTGAGCCCCTCTGGAGATGAAAAATCAATTACAGCAGAAATATTATTTAAATCTTTTGTTGCTGCTTGAAAATCAGTGGCCTGAACATCGGACTCCTTGCATTGAGCCTGAATAGCCTGACCCATATTTCCATTAAAGCCATTGATTAAAATATGCAATATTCTATTTATTATGAAATTTATCGGAAGCTTGTTTGAAAGATTGTTTGATTGGATGATGTTGTTCGCTTGCGATTGATTTAGCAAATTCTTCAAACATCTTGAGTTGAGATTTTGAAAGATTTACTGGGGTTTCAACAATTACCCTACATAAAAGATCGCCTCTACGTGAATCTCGAACCGAAGCAGCTCCCTTACCTTTAATTCTAAAAATCTTCCCTGTTTGGGTATAGGAAGGTATTTTTAAAGCGATTTTTGATTCAAGGCCAGGAACATTAATCGTTCCTCCTAATACAGCAATTTCAAATGGGATCGGAGCTTCAAAATATAAATCTCTTCCATCTCTCTCAAAAATTTCATTATGCGCAACTTGAATAGCAACATAAAGATCGCCAGTATGCCCCCCCCTTGCTGCACCACCTTCTCCTGAAAGCCTAACTTTGTCTCCATTATCTACGCCTGATGGAATGCTTACGGATAGAGATTTTGTTTCTTGCTTAACTCCAGCACCTCTGCATGAACTACAATGATCCTTAATAATCCTACCTTCACCTCTGCATGCATTGCAGGGCTGTTGAACTGAAAAAAAACCTTGTTGCATTCTGACTTGACCAGCACCATTACATTGACTGCAGGTAACTGGAGATGAGCCTGGCTTAGCACCAGATCCAGAACAATCATCGCATGATTTATCTACAGGTATTTTTATTGTTTTCTTGACACCAAGAATTGCCTCTTTAAGAGATAGCTCTAAGGTATATTGAAGATCCTGACCCCTAGCCGTCCTGCCTGAAGAGCTTCGACCACCAAAAACATCACCAAAGATATCTCCAAAAATATCTCCAAAGTTAAAATCTTGAAATCCAGCTCCTTGACCTCCTCCCATGCCTTGAACGCCTGCATGGCCAAATTGATCATAGGCTGATTTTTTTTCTGAATCAGATAAGATTTCATATGCCTCGGCAGCTTCTT
>Ga0213865_10000501_pt1 | contig 26653 bp, 28 predicted proteins | sample PICome_6_FD_160100 | JGI IMG/M metagenome (GOLD analysis project Ga0213865, IMG submission 160100) | Coastal seawater microbial communities near Pivers Island, North Carolina, United States - PICO282 | ecosystem: Environmental > Aquatic > Marine > Coastal | place: USA: North Carolina...
AGTTGCGGAACATCAGGTTCATCAGGAAGTAGTGGAACATCAGGTAGTTCAGGTTCATCAGGAACATCAGGAGAGTCAGGAACATCGGGTTCTTCAGGAAGTAGTGGAACATCAGGTACCGCAACAATAACAAACTTAGGAGTTAATAGAGTACTAACCTCAACAGGAACACAAGGAGAAGCGAACGCTGAAGCTAATTTATCATTTAATGGTGGTACATTGGGATTAACTGGTGACTTAGAAATCACAGGTGATATTGTAACTTCAGGTAATAATAATATAGTAATAGACCCAGGAGGTACTGGTTCAATCACATTAAAATCAGATAACATAATTATGGAAGGTGCGGGTACAACTACGGTACCTGAATTAAGATTAGGTGAGTGGACTGTAGCAGGTTCTGATTATGTTGGATTTAAACCACCTTTTAGTGTAACTACAAGTACTATTTGGACACTTCCTGACGGTGACGGAACGGCAAATCAAGGATTAGCAACAGATGGAAGTGACACCCTTGTATGGAAAGATTTTATACTAGAAACCAATCCAGTAGTTGAAGGTACAATTACAGTAAAACCAGTAGGACCTAGCGTCCAACCTGCTAAAATATTATTAAAAGATTTCGATAACAGTAATGGTATCACAATTCAAGTACCAACAAATGTAACTGCTGACTACTCATTAACATTACCGGCCGACGATGGTACTAGCGGACAGGTTCTTTCAACAGATGGTAGTGGTGTTTTATCATGGGTTACAGGTGGTTCAGGTTCTTCAGGTTCAAGTGGGACTAGCGGAAGTAGTGGTTCATCAGGAACTAGCGGAAGCAGTGGTTCTTCAGGAACATCAGGTTCTTCAGGTTCAAGTGGAACTAGCGGAAGCAGTGGTTCTTCAGGAACATCAGGTTCTTCAGGTTCAAGTGGGACTAGCGGAAGTAGTGGTTCATCAGGAACATCAGGAACTGCAACTATTAATAATAACGCAGATAATAGAATTATTACAGGTAGTGCGACTGCGGGTGAGTTAAATGGAGAGTCAAACCTTACATTTGACGGAAACTTTTTGGACGTATCAGGACGAATACAGTTTCAAAACTCACATGGTGCAAGTAACCCCTCGATACAAGACACTACAGGTGATTATGGTTTAGCAATCGCTACCAACAGTACTGTATCACTTGTTGCTGGAGGTTCAGCTAAAATTAGTATGACAAGTTCAGGTATAGAGATTTTTAGTACTATGGATATGAACCTAAATAAAATAGCTTTCGATAGTGATTCAACTAACAGTTATATCGCAGCAAATACAGACAATCCAGAAGATATAGAAATACATGCGGATGAAGACATACTTTTAATGGCTGACGGACAAGTTGGTGTAAAAACAACAACACCCGCTTATGATTTAGATGTTGCGGGTAGTATAGGTCTTACAGGTGATATTACGGGTAATGGTTCTACTTTAAAAGTAAGTGAAATAGCTTCAGGTATAGGAGCGGCATCGGCAGCAGGAGATAAAGGAACTAATGCTGAAACCTACACAGCTTATAGTACAACTGTTATCGCGGGAGGTATTTATTATTTAGGAACATCCGCATGGACTATATCAGATGCGGATGCCGCATCCTCTGCAACTGGACTTATGGGAGTTGCTACCTCTACTAATTCAAACACAGGTATGGTTATACGTGGTGTTGTTGGTGTTTTTTCAGACCCTGGTGGTTCAGTTGGGGATGTTTGTTATTTAAGCACTACTTCAGGTAGATTAACAACAACAGCTCCTACAGCGGCGGGTGATATAGTTAGAGTAATGGGTTATAAAATAGGTACAAACTTAGTGTTCTTCAATCCATCAAATGATTGGATAGAACTATAAAGTTTTTTATACCAAAATATATACACTGATGAGCTTCTCAAAAAAAAATGGAGTTGATAGTACACTGATAAAAAAATACTTTTCAATACCTAAAAGAAAAGTAAGGTATCTTAAATCAAGTACTATAAAAAGAGAGCAGGTTTCATATACATCATCGACATATAATTTTGAAAGTGAAACCACATCCGAAGGTACCACAACCCAATGGTCACCTACCACAGATTATAATACATGGACAAATGGTAGTAACGCAGTAGACGGTACATTTTGGGGATTGACGAGTAATAAAACAGTTGCGGGGTGGGATTTAGGTACAGACCCAACACCATCCTCACAGACAGGACCCAATGGAGGAGCAACTGAACCTAGTGGGTCACCTAGTACTGATGCTTCGTCCGACAACTTTTTATATACGGAAGCCTCAAGTAATCAGAATAGTAATTGTTTTGTAGTTAGAACACCTGGATTCTACTTTGGTGATTTAGTTTCATATATTGGAAATAACTTTAGACTTGAATTTTTTGTTCATGCGTATGGTACACAACAGCATGATTTGTTTGTTTACTTAAGTACCGCAACCACATCAAACCATACTGAGGCAACACTGATTGAAACTTTTACACATAGTCATTCGGGAAGTAATAACGGAGGTACGTCGAGATTAACTAAATCAAGTGACAGTTCTACCTATGACTTTGTCACATATTCTAGTTCAGTATGGAGTAAAGTACAGGTAGACTTAAATAGTTATAAAGATACCGATGAAACTTATTATATATATTTTGTCGCTCAGAATGGTACAGGATTCAGGGCTGATTTAGCGATAGATGAAATAAAATTTTGTGAAGAATCAGTAATATGAGTATAATTGATGTAAAATATATTTGTGAAGTAGATGGATATAAAATCTATAGAAGAGATAATAATAATTTTATTGTTAAATTACATGACATAACACTAGACCCATCAGATGAAGAAGTGGGTGTGTTTGAATATGGAACTTATGATGATGTCACAGGTAAATATACACCTAATTAATGTAACTTCATAGGTTTGTATTGATATTGAGGTAAACGTTGTTTTTCCATAGGTAATATCACACGGTTAAACGAAAGGTAATCAGGAACCTCTAAATGACTATCAAATGTTTTGTGGAATAAATCAAGTACAGAAACATTATTTATTACTTTATATTCAACACCACTCATTTTTATTAAATTGTGATATCTAAAGAAATCTTTTTTTCTTGGGTAACTACAAAAGTCTACACTGTCCCACCAACATAAATCAACATATATTCCATATTTATTTAAGGATAAATCTAAACCGTATTTAAATTTGTCATATAATTTTTGATAATCATAAATTGGTCCGGTAAACATTACATCTACATCATTAGAGATTGACGGATTAATCATAAAACTACCACCTAAATATATATTATAATCTTCTAAGTCTACATTTTTTTTAAATTCTAACCACCATTTGTTAAAAATATCCCATGTTGGGGTATTCCACTGATTAAATGTGGATACTTCATTATATCTATAAAAGAAGTTCGTTATATTCGGCATTTAAAATTTAATACTTATTATACGATTTTTCTTCTACAAAATCAGAACCATATTCTATATTAATGCGTTTTTTTACATCAGCTCTTTTATCGTTAGTAAAGTATACTGACCTTGCTAATGATATAAATTCTTCATCAAAAGATTTTTCACGTTCTTTATCCCTAATACCGTCTTCAATACCCCATAACTTTTTATTTATTAATAGTAATTCTTTATAAAGTTCACTATCAGTTGATATATTAAGTTCGTTTTCCACGACATTAAAAAGGTAGTCGTACTCGTTAACAACATTTTTTAATTTTATAGAGTCAGTAATATTTTCAGACTTTATTTTTAATATAGATAGTTTATCTACTATCTCACCTATTGATACTTCTATTTTCATTTTATTAAGTGTTTTATTTTATTATAAACATATTCGGGAGTGATTGAATAGTGACATTCGAATTGACGAGGAGTATCTTTATGCTCCGGACAAAACTCCCAATCAGAATAAGACGAATCTTTATTCCACGCCTTTTTGTTCCAACAACCATGACATACTGATTTATTGGTTATTCTTATATAGTCCTCTATATTTAAATCAAATTCTGTCCAGTCCTCAGTAAAATTAGATATCATTACAACAGGTTTACCTAAAGCATGAGCAACCCACGACAAACCTGAAGATAAACCTATAAAAAATTCAGAATGATAAATATAATTTATTGTTTCATCTAATGGGGTGTTTATTTTTTTAATACAATTTGATGGTAAACCATTCATATTAGGTGACACACCGAAAAACTCATCTTTTTCAATAACCACAGGTAAATAACCATCTTTTTTAATCATTTTAAACAATTTAGACCAATAAGGGGATATTTTTCGGTACTGACCACCGATAGGGTCGTTCCAATACTTCATTTGAAATGTAGAATGAATTCCCGATGATATATATTTTTTTTTCATAGGTCTCTCATCTTTAGGTAAATCTATTTTAGGTCTAACATAAGACCAATTAATAAGCCCCATTTGTTCGGCGAAACCACTTTGCATCGGTTTTCTAAAGTCGTAATGTATATCTACTTTTTTATCATAAAGAATATCATCACTATAGTATTTTATATTTGGATATGATTCTTTAAACAAAGTTTGAAAAAACGGTTTTATTTTAATATAAACCTCATCCTCACTTTTTTCGTTTAAATAATCAATACATGGCATGATACAAATAGTATCTCCCAGTGAACTTGATTTTAAATCAAATAATATTTTTTTCATAATTCTAAATTTTTAAAAACCTGTTCTGCTGTTATTGATTTTTGACATATGTGTTGTCTTTTAGTCCCTTTATAAACAGGACACCAATCCCAATCAGAGGCGTCAAAAGTATGTACAGGGTCATTCCAACACTTAATACAAATATCATTACTAATTCTTTTTATATTATTTTTAAATTCATGACTGTCTGTAGAAAATCCGTTTATCATGTAAGTAAACTTATTAAGTGACCAATTTAACCAAGATATACCTGAACCTAAACCCACAGTAAATTTAGAATGTGTTAGATATGTTGCAACTGTATCCCAAGACTCGTCAAATATATTTATAGTTCCCTCAATAAAATAAGGATTTTTAGTTAAAATAACTACTTCATATCCTTTATCTTTTATAAGTTTAGATAATTTAACCCAATTATCGTAAACCCACTCTTTACACCCAGCAGTTGCTTGGGGAGCGAATACGACAAATGGTTTATCTAAGGGGTTGACATCTATATTTAATGAAATACCATGATTTACTTCACTATAATCCAAACCTAATATATCTGTTGCTGTTTGTTGTAAAGGGATTAAATTAACTGAATTAGGGTATTTGTTAAAATTATTCCATTCACCATTGTCATCTTTAAACCAACCTATTGTATATGATGCGTAACATGTAACGGATTGACCTGGTTGTATAAAAGTAATATCTTTATAATTAGGATTATCGTAAAACCAATCATTATGAAAAGTGCTTAATATCACTCTACAATTATTTTTTTTCGCAAATTCTATAGCGTATGGTGCCCACGCTATAGTGTCTCCCACAGATTTAGAGTCTAAAGAAATTAATACTGTTTTATTAGTGACATCAAACCTATCATAAATTTCTCCATTTATTTTTATAATCCAATTAATGTAATACTCGCGAGAACATTCACACCACATATTACGTCCTATTGTTGTAGAATGGATTACTTCGTTAGTATCTCCATTAACAAATTCTACTTTGTACTCCTTATCCTCATCACCGAGTATTTCCACTCTAGGTTTATTAATATATGAGACATTTATAACATTTTCCCTAATGGGTCTATCCAACCAAGGTTTACGAGATAGAAAATCATTGACAGTATCTAAACCTATTTCCGCAACCTTATCCCAATTAAATTCAGACCTAATTTCCACAGATTCCTTCAAAGATTTATCTTTATATATTTTGTAATTTGTATATACGTCTCTCATAACTTCAGACAAGTGATTAAAATCTGGTTCGTAATAATTACCTGGTAGGTCACTCATAGTATACCTAGCGTAATCGTTAAAACTAGCCGGTTTCTCATTGATTATTTTAACAGGAATACCACGACCTTTCGCAAATTCAAGCTGACCTGAACAATCTGAATATATTGAAGGTGTACCACAAGCCATAGATTCTATAAGAGGTAGGTTCCATCCTTCGGACCTAGCACATGACAAGAATACATGACCAGTCTTTAAAAACTTTATATAATCTTCTCTTTTAGGAAAAGACAATATTTTAATCCTATCATCGAGTAGATTATAATGAGACAATCTTTCTTCAGTTGTTTTGAACCCATCCATTTGTTCTCCCCACATATTATCAATCGATACGACTAAATCTACAGGCTCATCTTTATCGAATGTATTTAGAAAGGACTGTATAATTTCTTTAGTGGACTTTCTATAATCCCATCTACCAAACAATAAGAATTTAAATCTACCATCTTTGTATTCGTCTAATACATCCACTTCTTCAGGAAAAAATGTATCAACATCAACACCTTCAGGTACTACTTTCACTCTTTCTTCATTAAAACCTTGTTTTATACTACATTCTTTTTGCCATTTAGACGGAACCCACAATTCATCATACTCTAATAATCGATTAAAATAACCTTGAGGTTGTAATGTTGATTCCCAAACATTATACGCGATTTTAGGTCCTATGTAATTATCATAGAAATAGTGATGATTTGTTTCTGATAGTATTATATTAAGGTCATGTTTAAAATCCTTACCATATTTTTCATAAATTGGTCTATCTTTTCTTACATTATTACCAACTAATACGGTTTGTTTATTTAAAATTTCTCTATCCGTGTTATTTAAATAAGATTCACCTTCATGTGGTTCGTCATTTTCCATTCTATTCCATGACTTACCTACAGTAAAGTTTCTAACTTTTATATCTGCTATTTTTGACAAATGTCTAGCAAAATCTCTTGTGTGATTATTATAACCAGTTGTTCCGATGTAAGAACCATGTAAATATATTTTTGGAAAATTTTTCATAAAGTCGAATTTAATATTGATAAGATACACAAAAATAACTACTTTTTCAATAAAAGAATGTATAAATGAATAGTAAAGATTTAATTTGTATAACGGCACACTGCCCAACAGAAGAAAAAAGAAAAATATTATATAATTTAGTTTTATCTTTACAACCAACAAGAAAAGACTTTGACCTAATTGTTATTAGTCATACTCCTGTTACATTTGATGTGCAGGAAAGTGTTGATTGGGTAATCTTTGATAAAGACAATGAAATTTTAAAGGATTGGAAATATCAAAATCAACCATGGTTTTCACCTGAAAAAGGAAAACGTATACAATCCATATTTTTTGGAATTGGAAATACCTACTTAACATTACATAAACAATTAATTACAGGTTATGCTCATGCTAAGGCTTTTGGTTATAAGAAAGTTCATTTTATTGAATACGACGCTTATTTTGAAGACCATACAGAATTTTATGATAATTCTAAAATATTGGAGGAATATGATGCAGTACTTTACACAAAAAAAGACGGGTTTGGTGAAGTAAATTTACAATATGGTATTGGTAATTTTCATTCTATAAAAATAGATAGTTTATCTAAAAGAGCATTTACCTATAAAAAAGAAGAAATACTTAATGAACTAGAAAACGCACCGGCAAAAACTACCGAAAAAAGAACTGAGGATTTGTATTTAGAAAATGGTAATAAAGTACTATTTAAAGACCATAATCTTATAACTAAAAACGGTAATATATTAAGAATTATTGATTTCCATAAAGGTGAATTTGAAATGCAATGGGCAGTTCCTTATTATGACCCTAAAAAAGACACGATTGATTTTGTTTTTTGGAATGACGCGTCAGATGAACCATGTGATATTGTTGTTATAGTTAATAACGAAAGAATCATAAAAGTCGAAAAATTACATAAATTCACATGGAGAATTGAGACACTCGGAAAGACAAATGAGGTAAAAAATATTAAGATAATCATTAATGACAAATTAAAAAATTCAATTAATATAGATGAAACTAATATTGAAGAATTTAAAATTAATAACTTTATGACATATGATTGAATTTATAGAATTTAACGAAAACAAAACTGGAATAAAATTCTTATCTAAATTTGATAATGATAAAACAGTAATACTGTCTGTTTCGGATGGGTATACAGGACTTAATCTTTGGAAAGATAGGATAAATATTAAACCTAACGTAATATACTTTTTTAATGCACAAATATTCTCAAGTGAGAGAAAGTTTGAAATATATGATGAGTATGAAAATGAAAAACTATTTTCAATTTTTGTTAAATTAAATGGATATCCGTCCATACAAAAACAAGATAAATTAAATATTTTAAAGTCATATAACCATGATTATAAAGAAGAGGGGGTAGGACTTCCTGTATTTGAAATATTTTTAAACAAAACATATGAGAGTGAAGACGTTCAAATTGAAGAAAATGATATAGTATTTGATATTGGAGGTAATATAGGTATTTTTACATACTATGCTATTTGTAAAAACGCGAAAGAAGTTCATGTATTTGAACCTGGAAATAAACAATACAATTCAATAAAAAGCAATATAATTGATAATTTTAGTAACGTATACGGAAATAATTGTGCGGTTGGTAAAAATAAAGGACTATTAAAATATTACATTAGCGATGAGTCCTCAGTTCAAAATAGTACAACCAATACCACTGATACTTTTTATGAAGTTAATGCGATAAATTTAGAAGAGTACACTAATGATAAAAACATTAAACAAATTGATTTTCTAAAAATTGATTGTGAAGGATGTGAATATGAAGTAATAAAATATCTAAGTGATGATTTTTTAAGAACAAAAATTAATAAAATCGTAATGGAATTTCATAAAGATTTAAATAGTACTGAAACTTTACTATTATTATCAAAATTAGAAAAAAATGGTTATATAAATACAGTTAAGGGAGATATAATACTTTCTATTAATAAAAATAAAAAAATAAAAAAATGAATAACAAAAAAATAGACCTATTTAAGGTATTTATGGCGGAAACTGCAGCCGAAGAAGTCGGTAAAGTGTTAAAAAGTGGTTATATAGGTCAAGGACCTAAAGTTGATGAGTTTGAAAATCAACTAAAACAACATTTTAATCACGATTATGTGACTACAGTTAATGCAGGAACATCTGCGTTACATTTAGCATTACATCTACTTAAAAAACCAAATAAAGAAAATGTAAATGTTACAGGTGTTGGAGGGTATCAATCTTTTTGGCCTGGTTTAGAAGAGGGTGATGAAGTATTAGCAACACCAATGACTTGTACCGCGTCTAACTGGCCGATTTTAGCTAACGGTTTAAAAATCAAATGGGTAGACATAGACCCTGAAACATTAAACATGGATTTAGATGATTTGGAAAGAAAAATCACACCTAAAACTAAGGTTATTATGTTGGTACACTGGGGAGGATATCCAAACGATTTAGACCGAATAAAAGAAATACAAGAAAAATCTTATAGATTATATGGTTTTAAACCTGCAGTTATTGAGGACGGAGCACATTCATTCGGTTCAAAATATAAAGGAAAACCCATCGGAACACATGGTAATTTGACTATGTATTCTTTACAGGCAATTAAACACATTACATCTATTGATGGAGGTTTACTTATGTCACCACATAGTGAATTAAATAAAAGGGCGAGATTAATAAGATGGTATGGTATTGATAGAGATGGTGACAGAAAAGATTTTAGATGTGAAGCAGATATTGAAGAGTGGGGTTTTAAGTTTCATATGAATGATGTTTGTGCCACTGTGGGTATTGAAAATCTTAAACACTTTGACACTATAGTTAATCGTCATAAAGAAAATGCTAAGTTTTATGATGAACAACTCAAAGATATTGATGGAGTTACACTCTTAAAAAGAGAAGAGGGACATGATTCCGCTTTTTGGATATATTCAATTTTAGTAGAAAATAGAGATGGATTTTACAAACATATGCATGAGAATGGTATTGCAGTATCTCAAGTACATGAAAGAAATGATAAACATACATGTGTCAGAGAGTTCGTGAGTAACTTACCAAATTTAGAAAGAACTATAAGTAAAGTAGTGTCAATACCAGTAGGTTGGTGGGTAAGTGATGAAGATAGAGAATATATTGTTGAAACGATTAAAAAGGGATGGTAAAACACAAACATATTAAAGTTGGTAAACATACTTATGGTGTACACGAAAATAAGGTATTTTGGAATGTCTCCGCATATGATTACAAAGGTAATTATTTTTTACCTAACTTAATTGTGGGAAGTTACTGCTCAGTAGGTACTCGTGTTAAATTTTACTTAGGGGGTAACCACAGACATGATTGGATTAGTTCATATCCATTCCATGTTAAATCGATTCATAACAATACTTTTAAAAGTTTACCTGATAAAATTAAAGGATATCCACATACTAACGGAGATATTAATATCGGTAACGATGTTTGGATTGGTGAAGGAGTAACAGTAATGTCAGGAGTCAAAATCGGTGATGGTGCAGTAATAGCGACTAATAGTACTGTGGTTAAAGATGTTGAACCATATAGTATTACAGGAGGTCATCCTGCTAAACATATTAAATATAGATTTAGTGATGATGTAATTAAAAAATTGCTCGAAATAAAATGGTGGAACATGGAAGAAAATAAATTAGATAAATTAATACCTTACATGGTGAGTAATGATATTGATTTATTTTTTAAAAAATATGAAGAATTAATATGATTAAGTTAAAACCACTCACTAAAGAAGATTTATCATTTTTACTTGAAGTTAGGAATGATGAATCAACTAGAAGATTTCTTGAAAACGATTCTGTATTTACGATTGAAGAGTGTGATAAGTGGTTTACAAAAACAAACCCTAAATGGTATATTATACTTAATGAAGATAATCAAAAAGTGGGATATATTAGAACAAATGGTGATGAAGTAGGATGTGATATACACCCTGATTATAGGAGAAAAGGTTATGCTCGTTTATCGTATATTGAATACTTAAAAGAAAAAGATTACGCGACCTTGTGGGTTTTTGAAGACAACTTTGCATTGAAATTATATGAAAGTCTTGGGTTTAAACCTCAAGAAGAGTATAAGATGGTTAGAGGTCGTAAATATATTTATATGATTTATAAAAAAATGTAAAATGAAGGACTTAATAATTATAAATTCATACACTCCTGACTACGAAAGAGAAGAGTTATTGAGAAAGTTTGTTAATCAAATAGACAAAACAAATTTTGATATAATGGTTGTTTCTCATAGTAGATTACCTGATGATTTATATGAAAAGGTTGATTATTTTATTTTTGATAAAGAAAATGAAATTTTAACTAACATAGAATCTAAGTACGATTCTTGGTGGGCAAATGAACACTTCAAAATAAACACCACAGAAGCTCGACAATTTAATCACTCTGTCGCGGCTTATAAACTATTTTTCATAGGTATAAATAACGCTAAGATGTTAGGGTATAAAAAAGTGCATATAATAGAGTATGATACCTCATTGAATAATATGTCACATTTTAATAATAACTCTAAACTATTAGATAATCATAGTTTAGTATATTATAAGACTAATTATAGACCTGTTTTAATAAGTTTCCCGATGTCTTTTAATCTTGATAAACTTAACGAAGAGTGGTTTAAGCCACAAAAAAATAAAATTATCCACGGCAAATATAAAACTTTAGAGGACTTGGAGTTTTTTTTAATAAGACAACAACAAGACACTTTCTACAAAAGTCATGAAACCTTAAAAGACGGGAGTATTAAAATAAATTTGTACGCTTCTTTCGGTAAAGAAATATGGACCTGTCCATTAGTGAATAAAAGTAACGACTTAATATTATTTGTTAATAACAAAAACGAAGAAGAATTAAAAATTAAGGCAGTAATTAACGAAAACATAATTAAAAATTTAGTCACTAAACCAAACCATTGGTCAACTATAAGATTATCAAAGTACGAAGACACTAATAAGCTACTTATTATAAAACAGGATAAACAAATTATTGAATATGATTTCGATAAAATAGATAAAGATACCTATAAAATAAAAAATTATATAGTCAATAAAAATGAATAATTCAGTATGTTATGTCGTTAACTTTTATTTTGGAGATAGAAGAAGAACCGTACCTGAGTTTGAAAGTGACAGGTTAATTTTTCTTAAAAAACAAATAGAGACTCTTTCTATTTATTATCATAATTTAGACAAAATTATATTTAATTTTAATGTTGAAAAAGAACACTATGATTATTTAAGTGAGGCGTTAAATATAATCCCTAAAAAAGTTCAGAATACTGAAGTAGAAGTACTAATTAGAGAAAATAAAGGATTCAGCTACGCCACTTTTTCAGAGAGCTTTAAACGGAATAAAGAGAAATATGACTACTTTATCTTCAACGAAGATGATTACTTTGTTGTAGAAAATAATTGGGATGAATACCTGATAAGAACATATAATATGTTTCCTAAGTCAGGTTATTTATGTCCATTACAAAGGGATGCTGAAGATTGGAACGGTAATAAAATTCATGCAGGTCATTGTTTTGGAATAGCGTCGACAAAATCATTAAATAAAGTATGGGATAAATATGGAAAGTTACCTCATAATTTAGATAATAATGATTACAAAATACAAGAAAAGGTACAGTATGATTTCACTTATTCCTTTGTTGAAGTAGGATTAAGAGTTTATGATATTAGAGAAGATTACAGGGTACAATTTGCTATGACTAATAAAAATGACCATGACATATGGAGGTTATTTTGGTGGAATGAAAAAGATTTTATAGTACCTGCAATTATTTTATTAAATAAAAGACATACTTGGTGGCAATCATTTGACGGTCCTTTTGAGAGAAGAACTAATTTAGAAAAATACACATAAAATGAAAAAAATTGCATTAATAAGTAGTTTTTGTGATACAGAAAAAAAACAAAATGTTCTTTTAGAAAATATTAATATTTTAAAAGAAAATGGTGTTGATGTCATGTGTATATCTCCTAATTTTATAGAGTTAAAATATGATATAATAAAAAGTTCAGATTTTACTTTTTATACTAAAGAAAATCCGATACTAAATTGGCCAGAAAGGGCATTCATGTTTTGGAAAACAATACCAACAGACAAAGGATGGGTAAAAATGACTCATTTTTTAAATGATTATGGATGGGCAGCATTGTATCAAACTAAGAAACTGAGCGAAATCGCTTTAACATTTGACTATGATATTTTTTACCATATGATTTATGATACGGTTTTAGACAATAATCTAATTAACGAAATAAAAAATAACGAGACCAACATAATACATCCAAGAAGAAATCCTAATAATCAAGATGATTTATGGGAAACATCTTTACATTTTATGATTTTCGATAGAGAACTTATGAAAAAAATAATTAAAGAAATAACATTAGATGAGTATCTAAGTACTAACGGGACTGCCGAAGAAGAAGTGTTAAAATGGAAAAATAAATTCAATATTAGTGGTAGTGAATATGAGGTTAAAGATAAAATTTTCTTATATGAAGGTGAAGATTTTTTTAACTATACCGATGAGTTAAAATGTAAAATATTTTTCAGTAAAAACCAAGAAAAGCTTAAACTAATTTTTTATGATATTAGTTCTGATTTAAAAATACAATTTTTAGTAAATGACACTGAAAATAATTTGGACATTAAAAAAGGAAAAAATAAATTAATAGAAACTGATTTTTTGTGTAAAGACGTGTATAAGTTAAAAATTAAAACTGAGAATAAAGAAATTGATTTAACAAATATATACAGAGACACTAAAAGAAATTTTTTAAATTATAATTAAATAAGAATATAAAATGAACAAAGTAAAGATTGTAATAGGGTTACCGGGTTCGGGTAAATCGACACTAATAAATAAAATCAATAATAATGACCATATTATTATGTCAGATTGGGGTTGGAAATATGAAATAGATAATGAAGGTAATGTTAAAGGGTCATTCGATGAAGAGTATAGATTTAACAATTTAATTGATAGTATAAAAAAATCTAAAAATGTCATTATAGACGGAGGATTTTTATGTAATCATAAATTTATATGTGAAGCTGAATACCACCTAAAATTAAATTTTCCTGACATTGAAATTGAAAGAATTCATTTTGAAAATAACCCAAAGGATTGTATTGCGAACGTTTTATATAGAGAATATGTTGGAGGTAATCATTGGAAGATGATTGATAATAAATATATATTTTTTGGGCACCATTATAATGAAGAAGGTCCTAATAAAGGTAGGAGAATGTATGAATTAATAATTGAAAACATAAATAAACTCTCTAAGAATTATATAATACCTTCTAAGTATGAACAAGTCAAAGTCGAATTACAAGACGAAAAATTTTATGAGGGATGGAGAGCATTAATTAAAGAATAAAAAACTAATTTTAAATGAAAATAAGTTTAATAGACGGTGTAACTATAGAACAATCTTATAGTAATATTAAAAGTTTAAAAATAGAAAATACATCGGAAAAAGACATAAATATAAAATTACTATTTTATTGTAATTCGGTAGTAAACGCGATTCACCAATGGAGTGGTAAAATAAAATCTAATACATGGATAATTCCTGAAATTAATACACTTAATACCAATTATTTTAAAGTATTAATTAATGACATAAATAAAGGAATAATACCTATTTATGATTTAAACAATCAAATACCATTAGAGGAAAAAATTATATGTCTTGGTTTAAATAAAACAGGAACTTCTAGTATAAAAAAAGCCTTTGAAGATTTGGGATTTATAGTTTACCCGCAAGGTCATAACGACTCGAACTTTTTACATAATTATTTTACAGGAAAAAATGTTGGAACCGCGATAGATTTTATGGAACAAACTAACCATACCTTTTTTAAAGATATACCGTGGTCTTGTCCCGGTATAAGTGAAAAAATAATAAGATACACACCAAATAGTAAATTTATATTAAGTGTTAGAGAAAATCCTGAAAAATGGATAAACAGTGTAAAAAGATTTTGGACAGATATACTTAAAGATGGTGAAATAGACTACACTTATATAGCTGATGTTAAATTTTTAGAGTATGATTATACAATTCCTATTTATGGTTACTTGTATGGGATGTTCAAATCTTGGAATTTAGAAAAATACGATGGTACTTTTGACGAAAAGTTATATCAGGTTTATATTAATCATAATAACTCAGTTAGAAAAACACTGAATAAGTATAATTGTAATTGGATTGAAATTGATGTTAGTAAAGAAGGTGAACATAAAAAACTAACAGATTGGTTAGGTATATACAGTGATAAAATTAATTTTGAACATATAAATAAAACAAAATAATAGAAAAAAAATTTATACTATGAAAAAAATATTAGTAATAGGTGAACTTTGCGTTGATAGATTTATTTATGGCGATGTGAAAAGACTATCAGCTGAAGCGCCAGTTCCAGTATTTAATGAACTTGAAAAAGTTGAAAATAACGGTATGGCAGGTAATGTAGTCGAAAACATAAAATCACTTTATGAGGATTGTGACATTATACATTGGCACCAGCCGGATAAGATTATCAAAACACGTTACGTAGATTTTAAAAGTAATCATATGTTTATCAGGGTTGACGATGAGAAAATACCGTGTGATAAGATAGTATATATAACACCTGAACAAAGGAGAACTATTTCAGAGTCTGACGCTGTAATTATTAGTGATTATGATAAAGGGTATCTAACCAAAGATATAATAAAAAACATTGCCGCAATTTCTAAACTTACAATCTTAGATAGTAAAAAAGTTTTGGATTATAGTACAATATCTGATATTGATTATGTTAAGTTAAACTACAATGAATATCTTAACAATAAAGAACTTTGCGATAGTTTTAAGGAAAAGTTTATCATTACAAAAGGAAAGGATGGAGCGTCATTTAATGGTGTTGATTACAAAAGTGATAACCCACAACAAACCATAGATGTTAGTGGTGCGGGAGATACTTTTATGGCTTCTTTTGTGATTAAATTACTAACTACTAATTCGGTTGAGGAGTCTATAAAATATGCAAATATGGTGTGTGCTGACGTTGTAAACAAAAAAGGAGTCAGCATACCCGATGAGAAGTTTAAATTAAAATAAATCTTTATAAATCCTCAATAGATTTAAAGACTCATCTACTTTACGTTCTAACTCTTCAATCTCTGTTGAGTTATCATTAGTTAGTGTTGCGTTGTAAAGATTATCTTCAGCTTCTTGTATTATTTCTTGTATGGTATTTAGTAATTTCATTTACCATAAATATTATATTGGTATGAAATAACTTTACTATTTTAATAAATGTATCATTTTTTTAAAAAAAGATTATGGCACGTAAACCAGAGACAATTTTTGTACAAATAGCGGCTTATAGAGACCCCGACTTATTAAATACACTACGAGATATCTTAGAAAAGGCTAAGAACCCTGACAATCTTAGATTTGGTATTGCATGGCAACATACAAGTGAAGATGAGTGGGATAATCTTGACGACTATTTAGAAGACAAAAGATTTCGAATATTAGATATTCCTTACGAAGATAGTGAGGGAGCTTGTTGGGCTAGAAACCTATTACAACAACTTTATGAAGACGAAACTTATACACTTCAGATAGATTCACATACTCGTTTTATTGAGAATTGGGATTATGAGTTAAAGAAAGAACATAAACGTTTAGTTAAAAAAGGCATTAAAAAACCATTGATAACAAGCTACGCACCTTCTTTCGAACCTGATAACGACCCTGATAGTAGGATACAAAAACCATGGAGAATGGATTTTGACAGGTTTAGTCCTGACGGAAATGTACACTTTCTACCATCAACTGTAGACGATGCTGCAGAAAGGACAGAACCAATACCTGCCAGATTTTATTCAGCTCACTTTGCGTTTGCTAAAGGTGAGTTCGTAAAAGAAGTACCACATGACCCACAATACTATTTCCACGGAGAGGAAATATCAATAGCGGTTAGGTCTTACACTCACGGTTATGAATTATTACACCCACATAAAGTTTTCTTATGGCATTATTACACTCGACGAGGATTAAAAAAACATTGGGACGACCACAACGAGTGGGGAGGAAGAAATGATGGGTCTCATAAGAGAAATAGAAAACTCTTGGGTATGGACGGTGAAGTTTATGACCCTGAATTTTTTGGTATTTATGGATTAGGTACTGAAAGGACTTTAGATGATTATGAGAGATATGCGGGAATATCATTTAGTAGGAGGGCAGTTCAACAACATACATTAGATAAAAAAGATGCTCCATGTCCTATAATTGAAGATGAGAAAGAATATCAAAACTCGTTCTCAACACCGTTTAAACACTGTATAGATATATCATTTGATAGTGTACCGCATGACGATTACAATGTATGGGCGGTTGCTTTTGAAGATGAGGAAGGCAATGAAATACATAGGGAAGACGCCAATGGTGATGAGATAAAAAGAATGATGACCGACCCTGATAGATTCTGTCGTTTATGGAGAAGTTTTAATGCTGTTAAAAGACCATATAAATGGATTGTTTGGCCACATTCAGAAAAAGAAGGTTGGATAAACAGAATGGAAGGAGTTTTATATGAAAAAAAATAATACTATGAAAAATACTATTTTTGTACAGATTGCGTCTTACAGAGACCCTGATTTAAAAAACACCATTCAGAGTATGTTGGATAATGCAAAATACTCTAAAAACTTAGTTATCGGTATTTGTAGACAGTATCACCCTGATGACACTTTTGAAGATGTTCAAGAGTGGAGAAGTGACAAAAGATTTAAAATATTAGATGTTAAATACGATGAAACTAAGGGAGTGTGTTGGGCAAGAAACCAAATACAACAGATGTATAATGGTGAGAACTATACACTACAGATTGATTCTCATATGAGGTTTGCAAAAGATTGGGACGTGGAGATGATTAAAATGATTGAAGATTTACAAGAAGAAGGACATAAAAAACCATTATTAACTGGTTATGTATCTTCATTTGACCCAGATAATGACCCCGCGTTGAGAGCTAAAGACCCATGGATGATGGTATTTGACCGATTTATTCCTGAAGGTGCGGTTTTCTTTAAACCTTCTGCAATTCCTGATTGGGAAAACCTAAAATTACCTGTACATGGAAGATTTTATTCTGCACACTATTGTTTTACAGTTGGTGAATTTTCTAACGAGGTACAGCACAATCCTGACTATCTGTTCCACGGTGAAGAAATTTCTATAGGTGCTAGAGCATATACTTGGGGATATGATATTTTTCACCCACACAAACCATTAATTTGGCATGAGTACACAAGAAAAAATAGAACTAAAGTATGGGATGATGACCGAACATGGGGAGAAAAAAACATGAAATCTCATTTAACAAACAGAAAACTATTTGGGATGGATGGTGAAACACAAGAAGGACACGAAGGTAAATACGGTTTTGGAAGCGAAAGAACTCTTCAGGAGTATGAAGAATACGCAGGAATGAAATTTTCAATCAGAGGAGTCCAAAAAGAAACCATAGATGGGATATACCCTCCAAATCCAGGAATTAAAGAGTTGGGTGGAGAAGAAGAATGGTTAAAGAGTTTTACATCACTATTCAAACATTGTATTGATATTGGTCATTCTCAAGTTCCTGAAAAAGATTATGACTTTTGGGTGGTTGCATTTCATAATGATAAAGATGAAACCCTTCACCGACAAGACGCAGATAAAAATGAAATTAATCGTATGATAAATGACCCTGATGGTTATTGTAAGTTGTGGAGAGAATTTCAGGCAACAAAAAAACCCGATTATTGGGTTGTTTGGCCACATTCAGAATCTAAAGGGTGGTGTGATAGATTAACAGGAAAATTATAAGATATGAAAAAAATCGCATTCCATTCAAACCAATTAGGTATTAGAGGAACTGAAATTGCTATGTATCAGTATGCTAAATATAATGAAGAAATTTTAGGCAATAAAAGTGTTATCTTTAGTTTTCCAAATAGAGACCACAGTGCAATAAAAAAATTTCAAGACAGATTTGAGGTTGTATTGATGGAGTGGTACGAATATGAATTGTACCTTAAACAAAATAATTTTGATTATTTATATTTAATTAAAATGGGTAATAATGATGGTTATTGTATTAAAAGTACACCGTGTTTAATTCATTCGGTTTTTAGATATAATGAACCTCATGGATATAGATATTTTTATGTTTCAGATTGGTTAGCTAAAGACCAAGGATATAATCCTGATACACATTCATTACCACATATTTGTGAAAAATTACCTGAACCTGAATATAATTTTAGAGAAAAAAATAATATACCTAATCATGCAACTGTTTTTGGTTGTTACGGCGGTAGTACTGAATTTAATATTGAATTCACAAAAACAGCCATTAAAAATATCGTATCTGAAAGAGATGATATATATTTTATTTTTATGAATATTAATAAATTTTATGACCACCCACAAGTTCATTTTTATCCTGGAAACTATGATTTAAAGGAAAAATCTGCATTTGTTAATTCATGTGATGCTATGATTCATTCTCGTAGTGGTGGTGAAACTTTTGGACTTGCAGTTTCTGAATTTGCTTTATGTAATAAACCAGTTATTACTTATGGTTTATCGGGGGAAAGAAGCCATTTAGAAATTATGGGTGAAAGAGCAATAATATATGAAGGATATGGAGACCTTTTAGATATTTTTAAAAATTTAAAATCACATATTAAATTCACAGACTATGATGAACCATATAAACAATTCAGTCCTGAATTAATAATGAAAAAATTTGATAAACTACTATGAGAAATATCCTAGTGTCCGCAATATCATTTGTCAATGATAGGAAAGGAAAAGAAGACTCTGTGATATACACGACCTTCGCAAAAAGATTAATTAATGACGTTTTAAATAAAACCCCTTGGGATATAATGGTCTCAACAAACAGAAAAGATTTATTTGACGATTTACAACTTAATCAGAGAGTCATTATAAAAAATGAAAAATTAGAAAACCATAAAACCCATGTAGGTGCGTTTAATCAACTATTAAAATTTTACGCAATACAGAATATTGATTCTAAATACGATTATGTTCTTTATTTGGATTGTGATGCAGGTTTCATTGAAAATGTTAATATTAATGACGTTGAACGTATGATAAATATTTGGGAATCCGAAGAATATGATATGATGGCATTAAGAACTAACGCCACATATAATCATGCAGAGGAAGAATTTAAAAATACTGTTGATTTGGAAAGCTTTCCAAGACCCCTATTTAATAATAAGTTTAGATTTTACGGTGTAAAAGAAGAATGGAGAGGTGCTAAACTTCCATCTGAACATATTTTCTTAGTTAGAAATAATGAAAAATTACAAAAAATGGCAAATCATTTTGAAGAATTTTGTACCATTTTTGAGACTCAGAATGAAGATAACCCAATCACTTTTGATATGGAGGCTTTTGAGATTGGGGTTTCCGCTCATTTAGCAGGGTTTAACATGGGTGATATAGGATGGGAAAACCAACACTCAATATTTAAAGTTGGTTTTAACGCAAACAACTGGGAAAAGGTTAAAATATAATAGATAAAGACATGAATACACTAAAAGTTGTAAGCGATAACTTTACTATTAACATATTACCCAATGACTGGTGTGGGTTAAGTATTTTTAATAATAAATTTTGGGAACCACATATTACTCAAGTACTAAAACGAAATCTTAAAGATGATTCAGTATTTGTTGATGTTGGTAGTAATTATGGATGGCACTCAATTAATAGTTCACCATTTTGTAGTATAGTTTATAGTTTTGAACCTCAAAAAATTATTCATGACATTCAAAACACAAGTATTGTTGAAAATAACATTTTAAATATCCAATTATTCAATTGTGGTATTGGTAACTCTAATGAGACTAAAGAAATGTCACCAATTGACTATAATACAAGTGTTAATATTGGTGATTTGAGTGTTGGTACTGGCGGAGAAACTATTGAAATCAGAACATTGGACTCATTCCAATTCCCAAGAGTTGATTTTATTAAAATTGATGTACAAGGATATGAAAAGTACGTTTTAGAAGGAGCTAAAAATACCATTACAACTTATAAACCAATGATTATTATTGAAATGGAAGACCACCAACTAAGAAAGTTTAATTATGGTGTTGTTGAATTGTTTGAACAATTAAGAAGTTTGGGATACTACATTTATTTTTTAGATTATCATTACCCGTCTGACCACGTTTGTGTTCATAAAGATAAATTAGATGAATTCATACAAATCAATAACCAACAAATTAAACCATTAACTAATAGTAATGATTTAAATCGTAATATTGAAAATGGTGTAACTGAAAAAATTATTTATGACTCAGAATAAAGTAAAAATGAGAAAAAATATGAAAAAAATAAAAATATCTTCAAACTACGATACGTCAGAAAATTTAGTCAAAAGATTATTATATCAGTTTAAAACATCAGATGATGACATATCAAATGTTGAGTTTGTTTATGATGATTCATATGATATCATAGTTTTTTTTAATCACATTAATTGTGAAATTAAAAAAGGAGCCAAAGTTTATGTTTTTCCACATGAACCATCATGGTCAGGAACACATCAAACTAATTACCAAAATAATGTAGAAGACATAACCGTTTTTGGATTTAATAAAGAAATTTATACACCTAAAGAAGTTTGTTTAGAGTCTAAGGCACACACTTTTTATGGAGGTAGAGGACCTTGGGTAGATAAAGAAGAGGATTGGAACTATGAAAAATTAATTTCACATACACCAGTTAAAACTAAGAGTATTTCATCGGTAATTACTCGTCTAAATTCCGATGATATAAATCCTGAAGGTAATTCTTATAAATATAGATATGACTTAAACAATTTTCTTTATGAAAAAGCTCCTTTTATTGATTTCTATTCAGGGTGGGGTGAAATAACTGACCCATATAAAAAATCATCAGTAAAAGATTATAGATTTAGTATTGCAATAGAAAACCAAATAACAAAAAATTGGATTACAGAAAAATTTTTCGACTCTATACTTTATAACACTATCCCAATATATTTTGGATGTACTAATATAAAAGAGTTATATCCTGAAAATGGGTATTTTTTATTTGAAGATATTACAAATCATGAAAAATGTTTAAATTTAATAAATGAAATAGAAAATAACTCTAAAGAAATATATGAAGAAATGTTACCTGAACTTTTAAAAATAAAACAAAGGTACTTTGAAGAGCACAACATAATAAAAAAAATAAATAACTTATAATATGAATTTTAAAAATGAAATAACCAAAAAATGTAATTTAGATGCGAACGATAGTATCTCTACATATAGAGGATGGGGAGCACAGCAAAACCATAACGCTTTTGAGGTTTTTCACAACTTTATCAAGGAAACAAAACCTGCAAGAATTTTAGAAATCGGGACATCAATAGGAGGTTTTACACAATTTTTAAAACACAGTTTAAATGAATTAAATTTAAATAGTAAAATTTTATCTTTAGATATTCACAGACTGAATTGGTATGATGAGATAATCAACATGGGAGTCGACATAAGAATCGAAAACATATTTTTAGACAACTTCAAAGATATACCACAAGAGTATAAAGATTTTATTAATGAAGAAGGTGTTACAGTAATTTTATGTGATGGTGGTGATAAAATAAGAGAATTTAATTTACTTTCTAATTTTATGAAAAAAGGAGATTATATTTTAGCACATGATTATGCATATGATAAAGAATTATTTGAAAAAGAAATCAATAAAAAAGTTTGGAATTGGCATGAAATTTCCGAAGCCGACATAAAAGAAGCATGTGAAAGAAATAATTTGACAGACTTTAACAGAGAAACATTTCAAAGTGTAGTATGGGTCTGTAAAACTAAAAATTAAGTAATAATGAGTAAAATTACTATAGTAACTGGTTTATGGAATATAAAAAGAGATGAACTTTCAGAAGGGTGGTCTAGAAATTTCGAACACTATTTAAAAAAATTTGACGAACTATTAGATTTACCTTATAATCTTATAATTTTTGGGGAAAAGGATTTAGAAGAAGTTATTTTTAAAAAAAGAACACAAGAAAACACACAATTTATCGTAAGAGACAAAGAGTGGTTTAAAAATGAATTCTACGATAAAATACAACAAATTAGAAAAGATGAAAAATGGTTAAACCAAGTAGGTTGGTTAAAAGATTCGACTCAAGCCAAACTAAATTTTTATAACCCTTTGGTCATGTCTAAACCATTTTTATTAAATGACGCGAAAATTTTAGATAAATTTAATTCTTCTCATTTATTTTGGTTAGATGCTGGTATTACAAATACAGTTCATGTTGGGTATTTTACCCACGACAGAGTTTTAGATAAATTAAATGACATTGATAAGATATCATTTATATCCTTTCCATACCAAACAAATACTGAAATACATGGATTTAGATATGATAAAATTAATGAATATTGTGATAGTGAAGTAAATAGAGTTTGTCGTGGAGGATTTTTTGGAGGACCAATCGAAGAAATTACAAAATTTAGTACTCAGTATTATCATTTAATGAGTGAAACACTTAATGAAGGTTTAATGGGTACTGAAGAATCACTATTCACTATTTTAACCTATACTGATGCTGAAGACTATCAGTATTACGAGATAGAAGGTAATGGTCTTATAAGTAAATTTTTTGAGGATGTTAAAAATAATAAACATAAACCATTATCAGAACCTAAAAAAATTGAAAATAATGAAGATATTATACACAACGATTTAAATGTGAGTAATACTGCATTATACGTAATAACTTTTAATAGTCCAAACCAACTAAAAACATTAATACAATCAATGAAAGAATATGACCTTGATTTTATTAATAAACCAAAATGGCATGTGTTAAATAACTCAACTGACGAAAGTACTACCCCTGAATATTTGAAAATATGTGAAGAATATGGTTTAAATCATATTAAAAAAGATAATCTGGGTATTTGTGGTGGAAGACAGTTCATTGCTGAACATGCCGATGAAAATAATTATGATTATTATTTATTTTTTGAAGATGACATGTTCTTCTATCCTAAAAAAGGTGAAGTATGTAAAAATGGTTTTAATAGGTACGTTAGTAATTTATATAAAAATTCTTTACAAATTACTAAGAGAAATAATTTTGATTTCTTAAAGCTATCTTATACCGAATTTTATGGGGATAACTCAACACAATGGGCTTGGTATAATGTACCACAGGATGTGAGAAAAAAAGTTTGGCCAAATAAAAATAAACTACCAAAAATGGGTTTTGATAAAAATTCACCTAAAACTAAGTTCACTAAAATAAAAAGTTTTAATGGTGTGCCTTATGCGCATGGTGAAATATATTATTGTAATTGGCCACAAATAGTTAGTAAATATGGTAATAAAAAAATGTTCCTAACTGAGAAGTGGGTGAGACCTTACGAACAAACTTGGATGTCTTATATATTTCAAGAAACTATTAAGGGTAATATAAATCCTGGTATTTTACTAATTACACCTACAGAACACGATAGATTTGACCATTACGATAAAAAACTAAGAAAAGAGTCATAATTTGACTTACATAAATTTTTATCTTTATAAATAGAAAAGAGAGGACTAAATTAGTTCTCTCTTTTACTATATAAAAATGACTTTTAGATTATTTATATAGTAACGAAAAATAAGTAGATGCCTAATTATTACGTACAGCCATGTGGTGGAGGGTCACAAGAGGTGTGGGACATACCTACTAGTGTTATACCAACTGCTAATATTGTCTTTAACCAAACTTCGGTCATTGATAACCCAAACCAACACATTTGTTTTGAAATAACTGCAGGTGCTATCGGACAAACAGCAACATCTACTGCAACCAACGCATATGACTCTTGTGAAAAATGTTCACAAGATACCCCTAGTAATTCACCGACACCCACACCTACATTGACGCCGACGCCGACAGTGACACCATCATCCTCAAGTAAATATTACCTTTCATTAAAAAGTTGCTGTGACAATGAAGAGGTAAGTCCTTCAAACCCATTTGACTTTGCCTCTGTTGGTGAACCAATAAACAATGAGAGTGTAATCACCTATTTAGGTGAATGTTATCTAATACTTACTCATACTCAGACTACTGATACACCTTCAATATCTGTAGGTACTATGTATAATGGTGCTAATGCATGTAAATCTTGTACTACTGCTAATCCTTGTCCATCACTATCACCGACACCCACCCCAACAGTAACTCCAACGGTAACTCCAACCAATTCAGTAACTCCAACGGTAACTCCAACCAATTCAGTAACACCGACTAACTCTATAACTCCAACCAATACAGTAACACCAACTAATTCAGTCACACCAACTAATTCAGTCACACCAACACCTTCTTATAAAAAATATATTTTTAATTTATGTTGTGACCCTTCTTCATCTGGTGTTAATGTTAGAATTAATAGTAATATAATAGTTGGTGCTGGAACGTCAATTTTTTATGATGGTGATTGTTACGTTTACAGTTCACCATCTGTTATACCTATTGCTGGTGTAATCATACCTGACGATGAAGTATACAATGATTGTGAAGATTGCCAAGACTCAAATGGACTAGCTTATTGCTCACTAACACCTACACCAACACCTTCAATAACTCCCACACCATCAGTTACACCAACCAACACTATTACACCAACAGTAACAACAACTAATAGTGTCACACCTACTATTACTGTAACTCCAACTAATTCAATTACACCAACAGTAACACCGACCAACTCTATTACGCCAACTAATAGTGTAACACCAACCAACTCGATTACACCAACAGTTACACCGACCAACTCTATTACACCAACTAATAGTGTAACACCAACCAACTCGATTACACCAACAGTAACGCCAACTAATAGTATCACACCTACTAATACTGTAACTCCAACTAATTCAATTACACCAACAGTTACACCAACCAACTCAGTAACACCAACTAATTCAATTACACCAACAGTTACACCGACCAACTCTATTACACCAACTAATAGTGTAACACCAACTAATAGTATTACACCAACAGTTACACCGACCAACTCTATTACACCAACTAATAGTATTACACCAACAGTTACACCAACCAATTCGGTTACTCCGACCAACTCAGTAACTCCAACTAATTCAATTACACCAACAGTTACACCAACCAATTCGGTTACTCCGACCAACTCAGTAACTCCAACTAATTCAATTACACCAACAGTTACGCCAACCAACAGTGTAACACCGACTAACTCAGTTACACCTACTAATACTGTAACTCCAACCAACTCGATTACACCATCAGTTACACCGACCAACTCTATTACGCCAACTAATAGTGTAACACCAACTAATAGTATTACACCAACAGTCACACCTACAAATTCGGTTACTCCGACTAACTCTGTTACTCCAACTAACTCAGTAACACCAACAGTTACACCAACCAATTCGGTTACTCG
>Ga0213865_10000502_pt1 | contig 26622 bp, 28 predicted proteins | sample PICome_6_FD_160100 | JGI IMG/M metagenome (GOLD analysis project Ga0213865, IMG submission 160100) | Coastal seawater microbial communities near Pivers Island, North Carolina, United States - PICO282 | ecosystem: Environmental > Aquatic > Marine > Coastal | place: USA: North Carolina...
ATCCTTAAAGGATTCCAACGTACCGACAATGAAAATGGTTATGAGATTTTCCGTGTAAAAGGATGGAATTACCCTGAACTAATTGATGTTTATCAAAGAGCAGGACAAATAGCACGTAATGAGCATGTTCCTGTTCTAATACATGTACAAGAGCTAACCCAACCTCAAGGGCATTCAACTTCGGGATCGCACGAACGTTATAAGGATAACGAAAGACTAACATGGGAAGTTGAGCACGATTGTAATACGCAGATGCGTAAATGGATCATTAACAATAATATTGCTACGGACGATACATTGTTAACTCTAGAACGTGAAATAAAAAAGGCTGTGAGAGATGGGAAAAAGGTAGCTTGGTCTGCATTTTTGAAGCCAATTCTCAAGGAGAAAAATGAAGTATTAGATTTATTAAAACAGCTTGCTTCATCTAGCCCAAATGGTGTATTTATCAACAAATTAATTGGTGAATTAGAATCTGTTAATGAACCATTAAGGCGAGATGTTTTATCAATAGCTAGAAAGGCCCTCAGATATGTATTATCTGAAAATTCAAAGGAAAAAACCACCCTTCAAAATTGGATTAGTACCTATATAGAAGATGTTCAACTAAAATACAGCTCACACCTTTACAGCGAGTCTGATAAAAACGTATTTAATCAAACAGCAGTAGAACCAATTTATGGCAAAGATTCTAAAGTTGTTGATGGGCGTATCGTCTTACGAGAAAATTTTGATGCCATTTTTAATAAATATCCTGAAGCGTTAATTTTTGGAGAAGATTCTGGATACATCGGTGATGTAAATCAAGGTTTAGAGGGATTACAAGAAAAACATGGTGAACTAAGAATATCAGATACTGGAATTAGAGAAGCTACAATTGTGGGTCAAGGTATCGGAATGGCAATGCGTGGATTAAGACCTATAGCAGAAATTCAGTATTTGGATTATCTCATGTATGCTCTTCAAATTATGAGTGATGATTTGGCTACAGTTCAGTACCGCACTAAAGGAAGGCAAAAAGCTCCAATGATAGTTAGAACTCGAGGTCATAGATTAGAAGGAATCTGGCACTCTGGATCGCAATTAGGTGGTATACTAAATCTAATTAGAGGTATTCATGTGTTAGTTCCCAGAAATATGACTAAAGCAGCAGGGTTTTATAATACCTTACTACAAAGTGATGAACCAGCACTCGTAGTTGAATGCCTTAATGGTTATAGATTAAAAGAAAAATTACCTAGTAACATTGGTGAATTTAAAACACCAATCGGCGTTGTTGAAACCTTAAAAGAAGGTGAGGATATTACTTTAGTATCTTATGGTTCTACTTTGCGTTTAGTAATGGAAGCCTCGAGAGAATTACTAGAAGTAGGTATAAATGCAGAAGTCATAGATGTTCAGTCATTACTTCCATTAGATATTAATCACGATATTGTAAAAAGTATAGCTAAAACTAATCGTGTTTTAATAATAGATGAGGATGTTGAAGGTGGTGCATCAGCTTATATATTAAATGAGATTTTAAATAAACAAAATGCCTTTGAGCATTTAGACAGCCAACCAAAAACATTAGCTTCAAAACCTCATAGACCTGCATATGGAACCGATGGTGATTATTTCTCAAAACCATCGACAGAAGATATTTTTGAAACTGTGTATACGATAATGCATGAATTAAATCCAACCAATTATCCTGCATTACGATAAATAAGTCTTGATTATAGCAATTGTTACATAGAGCTCTCAAAAAATGAGGGCTTTATTTTTTCATATAACATAAATCATAATATATTTAAGGTGTATTAAATAGATTTGAAACAACTATTATTATAAACAATACTCTTCTATGCTGACTAGAGAACTTATAAATTCTTTTAAAACAAAATCTGATCTTAATGATTATTTAGAGGTTAACAGAGCTTCAAATTTAAGTTTTGACAAAGTGCTTGAAAAACATGCCTATGAACAAGAATTATTGCCATTACAGGCTGAGTTAGTACAATTTCAGAGATGGGTACAGAAAGAGAATAAAAAGATAGCTATAATTTTTGAAGGTCGGGATGCCTCAGGTAAAGGTGGCACTATAAAACGATTTAAAGAGCATCTTAATCCCAGAGCCATGCGGGTTGTTGCATTGAATAAACCAACTGAGGTTGAAAGGAATCAGTGGTATTTTAATCGCTATATAAAAGAATTACCTAATGCTGGAGAAATTGTATTCTTTGATAGAAGTTGGTACAACAGGGCAGTTGTGGAACCTGTAATGGGGTTTTGTGATAAAACACAATATGATCGTTTTATGATTCAAGTACCAGAATTTGAACACATGTTATTTGAATCTGGTACTCACATCATTAAATTTTGGTTTTCAGTTTCTAAAGAAGAACAACAGCGTCGGTTTGAAAAACGCTTAAATAATCCACTTAAAAAATGGAAATTTAGCCCAGTTGATGAAAAGGGCCAAGAACTTTGGGACGAATTCACTACCTATAAAAACCAAATGTTTAGCAGGACCCATAATCACTTTAGCCCATGGGTAGTAATAAAATCTAACAACAAAAAGCAAGCTCGCTTAGAAAGTATAAAGTACGTGCTTAGTTTATTTGATTACGAAAACAAAGGTGAGATTGGTAAAAATCTACTGCCAGACCCTAACATTGTACAACGTTATTTTAGAAACACCATTCAGCTAGACCAGTAATGAAAAATTCATTTAATCTAACAGATAAGGATCTTAATATTCTTAATTCTAAGAAAGGATTAGAAGCACTTTTAAGACAAAACAAATTTGATCTACAAAAGGCGCTAAGAAATGTCAAGTACGAGAAGCGTCTCGAAAAACTTCAAGAAGAAATGCTTATTTTACAACAATGGGTTGCTAGAAATAATAAAAAAGTAATCATCCTTTTTGAAGGACGCGATGCCGCTGGTAAAGGTGGTGCTATTAGACGTATTATTCAACATTTGCCACCACGTGCTATTAGAGTTGTTGCATTACCAAAACCAAATCAAACCGAAATGGGCCAATGGTATTTTCAGCGTTATATCAATAGACTCCCAAATAATGGAGAAATAGTATTCTTTGATAGAAGCTGGTACAACAGAGCAGTAGTTGAACCTGTAAATGGATTCTGTTCTAAAAAAGAATATGACATATTTATGGGCCAAGTAAATGAATTTGAAAAGATGATTCAAGATTCTGGAATTATTTTATTGAAGCTTTATTTTTCAATAACAAAGAATGAGCAGGCAAGACGCTTTAATGACATCATTTCCTCCTCTCACAAAAAATGGAAATATAGTGAGGTGGATAAAAAAGCGATAACACTTTGGGATGAATATACAAAGTATAAGGAAACAATGTTCCTAAATACACAGAAAGCTACGCCTTGGAAAATCATTAAGGCAAATAGAAAAACAAATGCTAGGATTAGAGCATTTGAGTATATTCTACATAAAATTCCTTACGAAAACAAAGATTTAGAAACTATAAAACCTAAATCCATCCGCGCATTATTAGAAGGATAGTCTTACTTTATATATAGTTGAATTTTATTAAAATTCAGGATAAAGAATAATTCAAATAACAGAAACCACTTTTATGTGGTTGGCCCCAAAACTGACGGGTCGAAATTAAGTTACGGCTTTCCAATAATGCATAATTCTAAAAAAAATGAAACTGGTCTGTTGGTACAAAAGTTTATAAAGTCAATGGATTAGGATTTAAAAAATTACTGATTGAGATAAAAAAGGAATATGAAGGCAAAGCCATTTATTTATTGTATTCATTAATTATAGTTTAAAACGCACTTAAACACAATAAGTGCTTTTTTTATATCTTTAAATCAAACAACTTAAATGCTTACAAAAAAAGACAAGTCAAAACTTAGAAGCACCATTTTTAGACACTTAGACGGTATTGCTACATCAACATCCATTTATACATTACATAAACATAAAGTTTTAGACCATATTCTAAGGTTAGAAACTGTTGATTTGCATGACTTAGCTAAAGAATTTAAAGCCAATGAAGGCTATCTTAATGTGGCTCTGAGAGTAGTATGCTCGCAAGGATGGCTAATCCAAGAAATAAATAATGAAACCAACCAAGTAACCTACAAAACTAACGATAATAGTAAAAAAGCATTTGAGCTTGCATTATTATATGAAGATGTCGTTAATCTATTAAAATATTCAGACAGGTTTGCTCAAGAAAAAATGATAAGTGTTGATGCATTTATTACTTTGGAACGAATCTTTAAAAAATTTGAAAATAAATATGGTTTAGTTGATGAGGATGAATCATCAATAGAATTTCAAGTTTTAAAACATATTGAGGGTGTAATTGCAGGTCCTATTATAGTTTTACTTGGTGTCAATGGTCTTTTTCATAAATACTTTATGGAGGCCTCATTTACAGCCGAAGAATACCATAGAGATCCTGAGAGCTTTAGGAAGATTCTTAACTTCTTTTCACATTTAGGGTGGTTTAACAAGAAAAAGAATACTTATCAATTTACCGATAAAGGTCTGTTTTTTGCTAAACGTGCTAGTGCTTACGGTGTAACAGTTTCCTACATTCCAACTTTTTTAAAACTTGATGAACTCATCTTTGGAAACCCAAAAATCTTAAAGACTACATCACATAGCGAAACCGAAAAACATGTTCATAGAGAGATGAATGTTTGGGGAAGTGGTGGTGCTCACGCCACTTATTTTAAAGTAATTGACAAGGTTATTATTGACTTGTTTAACAGGCCGATTGATGAGCAACCTAAAGGCATTTTAGACATGGGTTGTGGCAATGGCGCATTTATAGAGCACATTTTTAATGTAATTGACCAACAAACTCTCAGAGGAACGATGTTAGATGAATACCCTCTCCTATTAGTGGGAGCTGATTTTAATAAGACTGCTCTTAAGGTAACGCGAGCAAATCTAATCAAGGCAGATATTTGGGCTAAGGTAATTTGGGGTGATATTGGAAGACCTGATCTTTTAGCTTCGGATTTAAAGGAAGATTACAACATTGAGCTTAGAGATTTGTTAAATGTAAGGACATTTTTAGATCACAATAGAATCTGGAATGCACCGAATAATCAATACAATATTATTAGCAATTCCTCAGGAGCTTTTGCAACTAATGGCATAAGGTTGTCAAATAACAATGTTGAAGCCTCTCTTTTTGAACACCTCAACAAATGGAAACCTTATGTTGAGAAATTTGGATTATTAATTATCGAATTACATACAATAAAACCAGAATTGACAGCCAAAAATATTGGCAAGACACCAGCCACAGCATACGATGCCACTCATGGTTTCAGTGATCAGTATATCTTAGAGGTAGGTGTATTTAGAGCTATGGCACAGAAAGCAGGACTAATACCAGATGACAATCATTTTGCCAGATTTCCTGATAGCGATTTAGCCACAGTGAGTATTAACCTATTAAAGGGAGCACTTTAATGTCAAATAAAGTAGAGAATCAATTAATTACTAGAGATTGGCTTGCCATAGAACGCACTAAACTTGCCAACGAACGCACATTTCTAGCTTACTTTAGGACCTTTTTAGTATTACTTGGGACAGGAGTAATAATAATAAAACTAGAAATGTTTTCGGATATAGAATCCTTTGGAATAATATTAGTTAATGTATCTATAATTATTCTTGCGATTGGTATCTTTCGCCTTATACGTGTTAAACATAAAATACGAAAACACTATAAGGTTTAGTTTAAAAAAATATTTTCAATTAGTATATGTTCATTGTTTGACATGAGCAGACCTTAGTTTGTCGAAATTTGTTGGTTAAAAGATATAACCAGCTGAAATTTGTATAAACTTTAAAACAAGTACGACATGAAAAAGCTAAAGCACATATTATCATTCACCTTGATCTTTCTTCTAAACTCTTGTATTGTTAAGTCTTTACGCCCATTTTATTTAGCAGAACACATTAGGTTTAACGACCAATTAATTGGTAACTGGACAACAGGAGAGAATAGTACCTGGGAAATTACATCCTTTAAAGAAACTTGGGAAAAAGACAATGAAGGAAATTCAAAACTGATGGAAGACGATATGGAAGCCTATGAATCATACAAGAATGCTTATGTTGTTAAATACATGAGTTCAGAAAAAGAGGCGTTCTTTTTAGCTATGCCCTTTATGGTAGATAAACATTTGTTTTTAGATTTTACACCATTTGAATATGAGGACAGTGGTATTAACAGATTAGTAGCTCAACATCTTTTAAAAACACATTCTGTAACCTATGTAGATTTTCAAAATGATGGTACCATTAAGTTAAAATGGTTGGATGAATCAGTTGTGACAAACTTAATAAGCGAGAAAAAATTAAGGTTAAAACATGAAAAAACAGGTATAGATGAAGATTTGGTACTTACGGCAAGTAGTGAAGAACTTTACAGTTTCCTGAAAAAATTTATGAAATCTGATATTGAAAACAAATGGGATAAAGATGTAATTAAAACGCTTAAACCTTCTAATGCCAAGCCTTAATATGCAATATATAAAACCAAAAAATATCCACAGACCATTACTGTTTCATAGTGTTCTGTGGATATTGGCTTTTCTAATTTTAATATTTGTTTTTACAAAAGGCAAGCAACCGGTAACAATAGATTTTATTTACACCATTGGATTTCTGCTTCTTATAGCTATTCCTGTTTGTATTAATTTCTATTGGCTCATCCCAAAGTTTCTCAAAAGAGAAAATTATATATTATATATAATAGGATTTACCTTATCTGGCCTAGTATTTGGCTACATTATTTATAATTTTTTTCAAGCATTTTTAGATACTCTTTTTCCTTCTTATTTTTTCATTTCATATCTCACAAACAACAATTTAATCATAGTAATTGTTATATTTCTTATTAGCACTACATTGTTGAAACTAGGAGAGGATTGGTTCTATTTTAATAGCAGTCAGAATAAAGCACTCAAACAGAAAAGTCTTCAGTTTGAAACCCAATTATCAGCTTTAAGGTCTCAAATTAACCCACATTTTTTATTTAATTCTCTCAATGTTATTTATGCGCTGGCTTTAGAAAAAAAAGAAGACATATCTAAAGCGATTGTTCAACTTTCTGATATTTTAAGATATGTTATTTATGATTCTGATACTGAAAGTGTAAGTCTTAAAGATGAAGTTAATTTATTGAAGAATTATATTGCCTTTCAAAATTATCGTATAAACGCAACAAATGCCGTAGATTTTACTTTAGATATAGAAAATTACGACTTTAAGATTTATCCTATGCTTTTATTACCACTGCTCGAGAACAGTTATAAACATGGGGATATCCATGATCAAGATCATTTACCTATTAAGGCAAGTATCTCACAAAAGGGAAATACATTTTGCTTTGAAATTTCAAACGCAAATCTTCAAATAAAAAATGCAATTAATGCAAAACACTCAGGTGTTGGTTTAAGTAACCTTAAGAATAATTTAAATTTGGTATATCCTGATAAACACCAACTAACTATAAGTGAAAATGAAGATATTTTTAAAGTTATCTTAAATTTAACCGATGAAGCACAAAACCAAAATATCATGCTTGATTATTGATGACGAAATTTCGTCACAAAAGGTGTTGCAACATTTTGTTGCAGAAGTAACTGTTTTAGATTTAAAAGCAACTTGCAATAATGCTTCTGAAGCATTTAAATACCTGCAATTAAATGAATATGTAGATCTGTTGTTTTTAGATGTTAATATGCCTAATCAAACAGGATTAGATTTTTACAAAACCCTTAAAAATCCTCCAAAGGTTATTTTCACTACAGCTTATCCCCAATATGCTGTTGAAGGATTTGAAGTAAATGCAGTGGATTACTTATTAAAACCTATTTCGTTTGAACGCTTTCTTACAGCAATTAACAAAACCATAAGCCTATTAAACATTGAAAGCGACACTCAAAATTTTATAATTTTAAAAGAGAACAAATCGCTTCATAAAATTAATTTTGATGATATTCTTTACCTAGAAGCTTTTGGCGACTATGTAAAGGTGCATGCACATAACAAAACTATTGCAACACATAGTACTTTTTCTAGTTTAATTGAAAATTTTCCAGATTATTTTCTTAGAGTACACAAATCGTTTAGTGTAAATCTCAATAAAATGACACAAGTTTCCGGTAATCAAATTACAGTTGATAATTACACAATTCCAATTGGCCAGACCTACAGGCAATCCGTTTTAAATGCTTTAAATTTGTAGAATGAAGATTGAATCTATTGTTACAATTAAAAAAGAATTAAAACACCTTCCAAAAGAGGATTTGCTAGCTCTATGTTTAAGATTAGGTAGATTTAAAAAAGAAAATAAAGCACTACTCACCTATCTGCTTTTTGAATCCCTTGATGAAGATGGTTATGTAACTAGTGTAAAAAATACCTTAGACGAACTATTTGAAACTATGAATACGGATAGTTATTTCTATATGAAAAAAACGATTCGTAAAATACTAAGGCAAATAAGAACCTACAGCAGGTATTCTAATAAAAAGTCTACCGAAGTAGAACTCCTTCTTTATTTCTGTGAACGGTTAAATTCACTTAGACCTTCAATTCACAGAAACAGGACTTTGAGCAATCTCTACCATAGACAAGTGGTTTCTATTCAGAAGAAAATCACTGCACTTCATGAAGATCTTCAATATGACTATACGATTCAACTAGAGGAGATAGAAAACCAGAAATAAACTTATTATTTTCAACTTGACATTTGTCATAGTTATTCTACTTCAATATTTAGACCTTTAGTAAAATTCTAAACTCATGAAGTCATGAAAACTGTTAATAAACTTTTGTTATTGTTATTCGCAATTAATTTAGGCTGTGCTTCTACCAGCGAAGTCGTATATGATTACAACCTAGAAGTAGACTTTAACCAATACGATACTTATGTATTATGTATGGACGACTTTTTTGTAGAACATACCAATCATCCCAATTTAGACAATGAAGAAGTACGAAGAATTATTGGTGACGCGGTTGCCTTAGAAATTGAAAATAAAGGACACCGAACCAATGTATTAAAACCACAATTACAAGCCGGATTTAGATTACTAATTAGTGAAGAGACTGCAGAATTTACGGATTGTGAACATTTGGAAGAATTAGAATATTGGGAGAGCTGTACAATTCACACTGAAACTTATGAAGAAGAGACCTTAGTTGTCTATGTTGCTGATTTTGAAACCAAAAAAGTAATTTGGCATGCTTCTATAGTTTGTGATCTTCAACAATCAGAGAAAAAATTGAAACCATACATATACGACCTAATATCAGATCTGTACGATACTTATCCTAAAACGTATGTGGCAAGGAATCCAAATGAAAAAAAGGATTTAAAGACATTTTAATTATTAAACTTGCTTCTTTACTTTTCGGCTACCTTCGTACATTTCGTATTTAACCAATCTCGACTCCAATTTTGCGTTAAATACTTTAATTTTTCGTGAAGGTCTCAGACCGACATACTTGAGTGCCTCTATATTTGAAGTTATTAACCAAGCATTTGTATTTGGATAACCATGTTTTAGTGTAGTTCCGATATTACCATAGAATTCTTCAACATTAAGATTTTCTAGTCGCTCTCCATACGGTGGATTAAAAACCATATGCAATTTTTCAGAACCTGCTTTTTGAGTTTTAAAAAAATCTTCGTGTTTTATTGTAATAAACTCATCTAAGTGGGCATTTTTTATATTTTCTTTTGCCTTTTTTACAGCAGATGGTGATTTATCATACCCTAAAATTTTATGGTGGAAATCTCTTGTTTTATTCAGTAACGATTCTTCTATTTTTTCAAATAAATCAACATCCCAATCTTGCCAGCGCTCAAAAGCAAATTCTTTACGCATTAAATTGGGTGGAATATTACAGGCAATCATTGCGGCTTCTGCCAAAATAGTTCCACTACCGCACATTGGGTCCATAAAATCAGTTTGACCATCCCAACCGCTCATAATTATTAAACCTGCAGCCAATACTTCATTTATTGGTGCAATATTAGTTGCTGTTTTATATCCCCTTCTGTGCAAGGATTCACCAGACGTATCGAGTGATATTGTACAACGCTGTCTATCGATATGAACATTTATTTTTAGATCAGGGAAGCGAAGATCTACATTAGGCCTTGTACCAGTTGTTTCTCTAAATCGATCTACAATAGCATCTTTTGTTTTAAGTGCAGTATATTTTGAATGGGTAAAAATACTATGATGAACCGTCGCATCTACTGCCAGTGAACCATCCGTCTTAAGGAAATTTTCCCATTTAATTTTCTTAACATTATTATACAAATCTTGCTCACGTATCACTCTAAAAGAATGAATTGGTTTTAAAATCTTTATTGCTGTCCTAAGTCCAAGATTTGCCTTGTACATAAAACCTTTATCACCAACAAAACTCACATTACGAACACCTTTTTCCACATGCATAGCACCCAATTGGGTCAATTCATTAGCCAGAATATCCTCAAAGCCAAATAAAGTTTTAGCAACCATTTTGAAATTATTGTCCATAAGCAAAGTCTAATAGATTGCAAAAATACAGTATTTTTGTACGACATTTATTGATATGAATAAATCCACTAAACATTGGTATATATCTTGGTTTGACACGCCTTATTACCATATTTTATATAAGGACAGAGATTACTCTGAAGCACAGGGTTTCATGGATAATCTTACCAATTATCTAAATCTGCCAGATAATGGAAAAATTTTGGATTTGGCATGTGGTAAAGGAAGGCATTCGGTTTATCTAAATAAATTAGGCTATGATGTTACAGGTGTAGATTTATCAGAACAGAGCATTAACTACGCGAAGCAATATGAAAATGACACCTTAAAGTTTAAGGTGCATGATATGAGCAAACCTTTAAATGATAAGTTTGACGCCGTTTTTAATCTCTTTACAAGCTTTGGCTATTTCGACGACGAAAGCTGTAATCTTAATACAATTAAAGCAATAAAATCAGAGCTTAATGAATTTGGTATTGGAGTTATTGATTTTATGAACACCAATTATGTTACATCCAATTTAGTAGCTCAAGATGTTAAATCAGTTGATGGAATTGATTTTTATCAAAAAAGAAGGGCTGAAAATGGTTTCATTATGAAAGATATAAGTTTTGAAATTGATGGCGAGAAATTTAACTTTCAAGAATGTGTGAGAGCTTTTATACTAGAAGATTTTGAAAATTTATTTGAAAAAGCAGGTGTTCACTTACTTGATGTATTCGGTGATTATAATCTTAATAAATACCTATCAGAATCCTCAGAACGTCTAATTATGATTTTTAAGTAATTTACAGATATGAACAAGTATTTATTTCCTATTTATGCCATAATTATAGGAGTTGTAATTGCTATACTTACTAAGAAGCAAAAACCAATTGGCACGAAGCTTTTATTATCTTTTAGTGGTGCATTTTTATTGGCTCTTACACTTTTTGATCTTCTTCCCGAAGTTTATGAACAATTAGAAGCAAAGAAAACTGGTCTATTTATCATGTGTGGAATATTACTTCAGGTAATACTAGAGTTTTTCTCAAAAGGTGCTGAACATGGTCATATACATTTACAAAAAAAAGAATCTAGATTCCCTTGGTTGTTATTTTTAAGTTTATGTATTCATAGTCTAACTGAAGGATTTCCTATTCATCAGCACAATGATATGGTTTATGGTGTGTTTATCCATAAAATTCCTATAGCAGCTCTTATCACAGCATTTTTATTACAAGCTAATTACAACAAAATTCAGATTTTTAGTTTTTTGATTGTTTTTGCAGCCATGACACCTTTAGGCACAGTAATATCAAACAACACTGCAATAGCACCAGAATATGTAGATATTGTTAGTGCAGTTGCTATTGGTATCTTTTTACATATCTCTACAACTATTTTATTTGAAACTGGCGAAGGACATAAGTTTAATTTATCAAAGCTTCTCGCTATTGTATTAGGTGTGTTAATTGCTTATTTTATTTAATGTTCTCGAAAGAAGATAGTCGCTTATTACGTCAAGAATTTTGGACTAGTTTCGGAAAATCCTTTCCAAGAAAATGGCTTTTATATAACACAAAAATCAAAGGTCTTTCCTTTAAATTTTATTTCGACACAAAAAAGGCATACATTACTCTAGATCTAGAAGATAATTTAGAAAATCGCATTAATTGTTGGGAAAAATTAACTGCACTAAAAAGCATTCTGCACAGTGATTATCTGCCCGATGCTATATATGAAGAAGAGTTTTATTTAGACAATGGAAAAGAAATATCTCGAATCTATTTACCACTAGAACAAAAAGTATCTATTCATAACAAAAACTCATGGAGAGCTGTTATGGAATTCTTTAATACCAACATGATTTTGTTTGAAACATTCTTTGAAGAATATAGAGATATTATCAAAAGATAAGTATTCCCTAATTGTTTGTGTGATATATTATTGCCAGTAAAATTGTGTATTTTTATAAGGTACAGAATTTCAGTATGTCATAATTAACCAATAAATTCTTAGCTCATGAGAAATCTATGGTCAGCTCTATTCATATTCGTCATTATTACATCATGTAATACAAATGAAAAAACCAAGACCGAATCTGAATCAAAAATTACAGAGGTTACAAAAGATATAGCAAGTGATACAACTGAAATAAACTATATCTCGATTGATAATGACGAGGCATTAGTAGCTACAGCCTTAATGGCAGCTCCAAAATCAAGTAGGGCAAATTGCAAAGTTATGGGCTATAATATGGCTGGAGAATTTGTGACGTTTAGAGAAGGTACCAATGAATTCATTGTTTTAACTGACAATCCAAAAAAGTCAGGATTTAATGCTGCCTGTTATCATAAAAGCCTAGAACCTTTTATGGCAAGAGGTCGAGAATTAAAAGCTGAGGGTAAAACAGGAGTAGAAATATTTGATATCAGAGAAGAGGAAGTTAAATCTGGTAAGCTGAGCATGGGAGAACCTGGTGCTACACTTCATATTTACTACGGCACTAGCGATAGATACGACCCCGAAACCTCATTAGTTGAAGATTCAATATACCGTTATGTTGTATATCTACCATTTGCAACTTCAGAAACGACAGGACTTCCTGAAGCACCAGTAGCTTCTAATCATCCTTGGATTATGAACCCAGGAACACATAGGGCGCATATTATGATTTCTCCTGTAAACAACTTAGACAAAAAATAGCTCTTTATAAAAAGATACGCTTTTAAATAACATGGAAATAAATCATAAAAAAATGGCTTATAGCACCTCCTAGCACAAAAAAGTGCCATATCACATGGTTGTATGGTAAGCGTTGTACGGCATAAAAAACGATACCTACTGTATAGAATAAACCACCTACGAATAACCAAAGTAAACCATTAGGTCCAAGAGCATCTGATAAATTACTAAAATCAAATACTATTAGCCAGCCCATAATAAGATATAAGGATGTTGAAAACACTTCAAACTTACCAGTAAAGAAAAGCTTAAGAATTATCCCAAACAAGGCAATTCCCCAGACAGTCCAAAATAAAGGCCAACCAAAGCTTTGAGTCAACTGTATAAGTAAGACAGGTGTATAAGTACCAGCAATAAGCAAATAGATACTTATATGATCTACGATTCTAAAATAATGTTTGCGTTTTTGACCTCTTACGGCATGATAAAGTGTTGATGCTAAAAAAAGAATGATCATAGAAATTCCATATACAATAACGCTGAATAAATGAAACGGTTTTTCCTTATCAACAAATAAAATTAACAATATCAAGCCAACAATACCCAGTGCTGCACCAATGCCATGAGACCAAGAATTAAGCTGTTCCTCTAGCTTTGTTTGTACGCTCATTATTATTTGGTTTTAGGTTTGCCCCATTTATTTACACATGCATAAAAATCGATTTCAAAAGCAGGCCTTTGACGCTCTAACTGTTCATTCTGAAATGCACGTTGTAATATATCTTCGATTAAATAGTCTTCCTTCTCATCAATAGGACTAAACTCCTTTTTTAAAGAAATATCAAAAACCTTCGCTGTATTATTAAACCAAAAAGCTCGCCATCCACTTCGTAATTCTTTTATTAAATCAAAAGTTGTGGTACCTGTTTGCCTATGTATAAGTTTTACTAAAATTTGACCTTCTGTTTTAGTAAGCTTCTTCAACTCAGCAGAAAACTCATCCTCTATATATTTTTGTATCACCTTCGCATAACGCTTTTTCTGGCTCTTGCGCTTTAGTTTTGAGAGTCGTTCCTTTAAAGATTCTAATCGGTCTGCTGCCAACTTTGCATATGGATAGACTTTTAATGTTTTACGACGTAAAACTATATATCTAATTCTTTCATCCCTGTTCTTAAAATTCAATTCTGGTAATACCAAAACCTCATCTAAATCTATAGCAGTTCTTGGAATAGAATCACCATCAATTATAATATATTCTACTACTGTTGAATCTTGTTTTACAGGATCAACTTGAGCAGTGACAAGAAGGTTAAAAAATAAAAAAATATAGACTAAATATTTCATAAATAAACTCTAGCTAAAGCCATTCCAAAAAACCTATTTAGAGTAGCATCAAAATTAAGAATTAATACTACCATTAACCTTAATTTCGTATTAATATTATTATTTTTAAACAAAAATTTTTACACATGGCAAAAAAGCAATTATTGACAAAAAAGTCAATGGACTTTTTAGAAAAATATCTAAATAATGCATCACCAACTGGTTATGAATGGGATGGGCAAAAACTCTGGATGGATTACTTAAAACCTTATGTTGATGAATTTATTACAGACACCTATGGTTCTGCTGTAGCTGTAATTAATCCAAAAGCAAAATACAAAGTAGTTATTGAAGGTCATGCCGATGAAATTTCATGGTATGTTAATTATATTTCAGATAAAGGGCTTTTATATGTGATAAGAAATGGTGGAAGTGACCACCAAATTGCACCTAGTAAAATAGTAAATATCCATACTAAAAAAGGCATTGTAAAGGGTGTATTTGGCTGGCCAGCAATTCATACTAGAAGTAGAGCCAAAGAAGAACCACCAAAACCAGATAATATTTGTATTGATATAGGTGCCAAGGATAAAGCCGAAGTTGAAAAAATGGGAGTACATGTAGGCTGTGTAATAACCTATCCAGACGAGTTTCATATTTTAAATGGTGATAAATTTGTTTGTCGTGCTTTAGATAATAGAATGGGCGGATTTATGATTGCTGAAGTTGCTCGTTTACTGCACCTTAATAAAAAGAAATTACCATTTGGCCTATATGTAACTAATTCTGTGCAAGAGGAAATCGGCCTACGAGGTGCAGAAATGATAACACAAACTATCAAACCAAATGTTGCCATAGTAACAGATGTTACTCACGATACAACGACTCCAATGATTGATCAGAAGAAACAAGGATATGCAGAAATTGGTAAAGGTCCAGTAGTAGCTTATGCACCAGCGGTTCAACAAAAACTAAGAGATTTAATAACAGATACTGCAGAAGAAAAGAAAATACCTTTCCAACGTGCTGCTTTATCTAGAGCAACAGGTACTGATACAGACGCCTTTGCATATAGTAATGGTGGTGTGGCTTCTGCCCTAATATCATTACCACTAAGATACATGCATACAACTGTAGAAATGGTGCATAAAGAAGATGTGGAAAATGTTATTAGATTGATTTATGAAACACTTCTAAACATAGAAGATGGAGAAACCTTTAGTTATTTTAAATAAACTATAGCCTCATATATTTGAGGCTATTTTTTATGGATGAATTTATAGATATAGTAACAAAAGACGGAGAACCAACAGGTAAAGTGGCTCTAAAATCAGATGCCCATAAAAATGGATGGTATCACAACACTATTCATCTTTGGTTATATACAAATGATGGTAAAATTTTATTACAACAACGATCCCATAAAAAATTGATTTTTCCACTACTTTGGGATGTCTCGGTAGCCGGACATATTGATGCTGGTGAATCGTTTATAGAAGCTACACTGCGTGAAACAAAAGAGGAAATTGGTTTAGATTTAAACCCTGGTGACCTTAAAAAAATAGGTGTTAAACTCCACAAATCATCATATGACAATGGTAATGTTCTTGATTATGAGTTTCATCAAGTTTATATTGCTCAGCTTAACAAAAATATTGACAAATTAGAGCCTCAAGAAGATGAAGTTGAAGCATTAAAACTAGTTACTCACAGTCAATTTGAAGAGTTACTTGAAATGAGTGAGTTTAACAGCCATTTTGTCCCAACTAATAAACCCTATTACCAATTTGTGCTTAATGCAATTAAATCATTAGGCGTATGAATTTAGTGTTATTATGATGAAGTTATTTTACCAAAAAATACGAGACATAAACTTATTAAAGCATTCAGCATGTTAGAAAATAAAGAAGTTAATAAACCAAAACGTAAACACAGTAATATTCCTCTGTAATACTATTTAATTAGAATATGCGCAATCGGTACACTGACCTTTAAGCATAATATTTGCTGATTCAATGTAACGATTGTTCATTTTTGGTATAGTAATATTTACATCTAAGCACTCTACTTTACCACAGTCATTACACTCAAAATGTGGGTGCAGATCATTATGTTGATGAGTCGTACAATTTTGACATCTCGCATACCATTTAAGTCCATTTGTACCTGAAAACGAATGGATGGTTCCCTCCTTCTCTAAACGTTCAAGAATACGGTACACTGTAGTCTTATTCATTTCATCCTTAAGTTGTTGAACTAGTTCCACAACAGATAAAGCCTCATATCCATGTTCAAAAATGGACAAGATTCGATTTACAGATTTAGTCTTTCTTTTAATACTCATATCACAAATTTAAGGCAACAATGTTGCATTATCAAATAATAATTCTTTTATTTGCAACTAGGTTGCATTATTAGTTTTAGTCTTCATTGAGAAATTTATAAAGCAAACATTTTGACAACATATGGCGAGTACTTATTAAAGGTAGAATTCTGTTAGGGTTTTAAATTTGCATTCAACCAGTAAAAGACTCGCCATTCTTTATTAGTTCAAAAAGTAGTAGAATTAATATGATTCTTTAATTATTTAAAATAACGTGTTCTAAATCTATTGCTACATGATTAACAATTTATACCAATTTAGAATAATAAGCATAGGTAATCTATATATATTATTTTAACGCACCTTTGTTGCGTTAGTGATTTTTTTATATTTTTGCAATTCTGTTGCATTAATATTATGATAGCAAAAACTTTCGTAAAAAAAACAAATCCTAATTCAGTTGGAGCGTTGGCAAGTAGTCTGTGCTTAATACATTGTATTGCTACACCATTTCTTTTTTTAGCGCAAACTTGTACTGCAACTTGTTGTACATCCACGCCAGTATGGTGGGCTACAATAGATTTTTTGTTTATTGGTATGTCCTATTTTGCGATCTACTGGTCAGTAAAGAATAGTATAAATTCTTGGATTAAATATGCTTTATGGACAAGTTGGGTTTTCTTATGTTTGGTCATATTAAATGAAAAAATTGGGCTATTAACAGTACCAGAGACAAGTATTTATATACCAGCAATCGCTTTAATTCTTCTGCATCTGTATAATCGTAAATACTGTGAATGTAAAGATGAAAACTGTTGTGCTACCACAAACTAATTAATTAAAAATGAATTCAGAAGACATTGAATTATTAGGAGATGCTCACATATCAACAAGTATTGATACGCCTATAAGACCTGGTGCATTTGATAAATCAGATAGTGAAAAAATTGAAGCCATTCAAAAACATTTTGAGGCGATTATGTACGAACTAGGATTAGATTTAAATGATGACAGTTTATCAGGTACACCGTACAGATTTGCAAAAATGTATGTGCAAGAACTGTTTTATGGACTTAATCCAAGCAAACGTCCTAAAATATCCACTTTTAGAAATAAATATGGTTATAACAAGCTACTTATTGAGCAAAATATTAACATCGACTCGTCTTGTGAACATCATTTTCTTCCAATTACTGGAACAGCTCATGTTGGCTACATACCAAAAGAGAAGGTTATTGGATTATCAAAGATTAACCGCTTGGTCGATTATTACGCTCATAGACCTCAAGTGCAAGAGAGATTATGTATTCAAATTCTGGAGGATTTAAAAATTTCTTTAGAAACAGAAGATATCATTGTCGTTATTAATGCTAAACATTTATGCGTATCATCAAGAGGAATAAAGGACAAAAACAGTTCTACAACCACTATTGAATACAGCGGTTGCTTTCAAAAAATCGAACAAAGAAATTTCTTTTTAAAGCAAATTGGTCAGTTTAATGATCAAACTTAATGCGCTTAATTTAAGTATTAAACGGTTTAATTTGGAAAAGCCTACTATTAATCTGGTAGGCTTTTAACTTTTAATAAAATTGATTTTATATTTTGATTTGATAGTGTTATGATAATTATAAAATCTAAAGCAATCACCTTATAATTAGCTTATTTTTGCACAATGCAAAACCAACAGCGCTCTCAATTTGAATTTGTTGTCTTAATGGCTGCCCTTATGTCAATCGTTGCATTGTCAATTGATGCTGTACTTCCTGCATTGCCTGAAATCGGAGAGTTTCTAAATGTGTCTAGCCCTTTAGAAAATCCTAAATTGATTACCTCAATTTTTCTGGGACTTGGAATTGGACAACTTATTTTTGGCCCATTATCTGATAGTTTTGGTCGAAAACCAATAGTTTATGTAGGCTTTATACTCTTTGTTATAGCATCCCTGATATGTGTTACTACGGAAAGTTTTGAAATGATGCTTTTTGGTCGAGTATTACAGGGAATAGGTTTAGCTTCACCGAGAACTATGTGTATCGCAATGGTTAGAGACTCTTATGAAGGCAATTATATGGCCAAAATACTATCTATAGTAGTTATGGTATTTATTCTTGTGCCTGTTGTTGCTCCTACTCTAGGACAATATTTAATGAATAATTATAGTTGGCAGTTTATTTTCACATTTACATTAATTTTTGGGGTAATTGTAATTCTGTGGTTTTGGCTAAGACAACCCGAAACTCTAAAAGAGAAATATCGAATTCCTTATAGGTTGACAATATTCACCACAGGAACTGTTCAATTCTTTAGAGTAAAATCTGCTGTAATTTACACACTTCTATCTGGTTTTATAACAGGTTCCTTTATGGTTTACCTAAGCACATCACAACAGATTTTTGAAAATCAATATAATTTGGCCGAAGAATTCCCATTAATCTTTGCAAGCTTAGCTATTTCAGTAGGTTTAGCTACTTTTATGAACAGTCAATTGGTTGTGAAATACGGCATGAAGACCATTGTTCATATTGCAATGATTAGCTTCATTTTAACTTCGATTATTTTTTTATTAATGTTCTCAGGGGGAAATAATCCGAGTATTGAAGTTTTAATAGGTTTCTTTGCTGTACAGTTTTTTACGATTGGATTTTTATTCGGAAATCTAAGGGCTTTGGCTATGGAACCTATGGGACATATAGCTGGCATAGGCTCTGCATTAAATGGTTTTATTTCAACTGTGATGGCTGTACCAATTGCAGATTACATTGGGAGTTATATTGAAGATTCAGTACACCCCTTATTTATTGGGTTTTTGGTATGTGGCACTGTATCATTAATACTTTTTTACATGGAAAGCGCTAAATTTAAAAAGATTTTTACTTATTTATTAATTAGAAAATAAGTTTTACGAGCCTTTTAATTTTACTACAGTTCTATTATAAAATTTGAGGAAAAAAGGCAGAGGATCCTTAATACAATATAATAAAGATGTTTGATTTGCTATAAAACTTAGATTAAATATTAACCAAGGTTTTTGAATTATTTTTTTGACAGATCCTTTTAATCTATAATAAATAATAGGTCTATAGGTATATTTCTTCTTATAAATACCCAATGCAGATTGACAATAAACTAAGGGAAAATTAACATTTGTTTTTAATGAACCTTCAACTGAAGCCCAAAAACGACCATTTAATTCAATTATTTTAAACGCTTTTTCGTTAAAATCATATCTTAAATCTATATGAGCTACACCAGACCATTTTAAAGATTTGATAAGTACTTTAACTACTCTTAGAATTTCATTATCCGTACAAAATTTTAATACAATAGGTGGTTTAAAATTATCCTTTTCGTACGAAACTCCTTTTTGAATCGTAAAAGCAATTATTTCTCCTTCACTTGATAGTATACTACAGTCTATGTCATAACCATCGATATACTCCTGCAACACATAAGTGACTGGTTTTGCTTTTTTATTTAGCCACTCCTTGAATTCTTGATCCGAATTTAATTTATGAATACCATTACCTCCAGAACCTTTAGCCGGTTTAGTTATAAGAGGGAACTTAAGATCATGTGTTATACCATTTTCAACATTTGGATGTAAAATAAAAGTTTTAGGGTGTGGTAGTTTAATATGATTTAAGAGACTAGAAAATAATGCTTTATCTAAAGAGTAATCGTAGTTTTCGGTGTCAGTTAGATATACTAACTTTTCCTTATTTTCAATTAGGTGTCTATTCTTAAGAATTTTTTCGATTGCTTCTTGTCCAATAGGTATAATTAAATCTATTTCGTTATCTCTTACATATTCATTTACTACAGCTATCCATTCCTTAGCGCCACATTTATCAATTTGATAAAATTTACTCTTAAGCCTTGAGAATTTTATTGGGTTACCTTTGTCTTGAGATAAAATAGTAACCCTTATATTTTTGTCTTGTGAGAGACAAATAAGAACTTGATGAATAAAATCACATTCACCATCAGGAATTAAAACATTTATTTTTTTGTTATTCAATTTCATTATATAACGTGTGATTTATTCAAATGTTTTATTTTCATGCAATTAAATACTATTGGTGATAGTAACAAAAGTAAAACCCAAAAGAGAATAAATAATAACCAATATTCGATGACGTTATTAAAGAAATATCGAATCCCCAACTCAATAAACAAAATCAACATATAAAATCCGGAAGTACTCAACAAAATATGTACTATTAAGGTCTTACCATAAAAGTCTTTAAATTCACCTTTTGCCTTAATAGCATTGCAATGTTGCTCGGAACTTTTTCTAAGGACAAAGCGCTTATCAAAATCCAATAATTTAATTAGTTCAACTAATCTAACATTAAAATTGGATAATCCATATTCTATTTGCACCAATTGTTTAGGCCATTCTTTAAAAGCAATCAGAATAATTAAAATATCCTCCATAAAATAGCCAAAGGTCTCACCGGTAAATGAAAATAGAATCGTATGAAATACTAATATCATAGCAATAGCATAGAAACGAGCCTTTGGAAAAAACAAACAAATACCAATTAAAAGTTCTGCCAGCATTGCTGCATATGATATCAATTTAGCTAATATTAAATTACTGGTCGACTGATACCATGCGCTATAAACTGGATTTTCAAGCGCAACAAAAAGCCAATTGTGCATAAATTGTCCAGACCACCACTCTATTTGTGTTAATTTATTCAATAATGCGCCTAAATAAACTAGTCCAAGCTGAAAAAATAAAAGCCAAGGACTTTCTTGTTTGGAAGAAAGTCCAGAAAGAAAATACACACAACCGATTATAAATAAATGATTTCTAAAAATTGGTTTGGAAGTTAAAATGGCTAAAAAAATACTACAAGCAATAAATATCGCAGCAAGTCTAACTTTATAATTAAATACTAAAGTAGCACTCCCAATTATGAATAGTGATTTAATTATTGACTCGAGTAGTTTTGGGTATTCATTTAAATTATCCAATGAGCTAATAAAAGGAATAAAAGGGTCTGTTATACTGCCAAAAAAATTATGAGCAATAAGCAAAACAATAAAAATCTTACACATCATTAAAACACCCGGCCTCATTGATGTACCATAGACTTTAAAAGGTAATGATAAAAACTTAATTATTTTATTGGCTTCCAAATTTTCCATCCATTACCATTTGTGTTATATAATATTTCCACATCAGCTTTTTCAGCTTTACCATATGTAGTTTCATACTGTTGCACCAATGAAAAAATATTATCAATAGACCTAGGTTCCCAACCTTTAGATAAATAATTGTAGCGAGATCTAATCTCACTCCGAGACAAGTCTTTACCATTTATATTAACCTTTATTTGATAGTTGGTATGCTCGTCATAAGGTGCCCAACAAAAAAACTTTTCGGGTATAAATCTAGCATACACAACTGAACATAATTGAAGTATTAGGAATGTCATCCCAATGACTAAACAGATATTCTTATGATTTTTCAATACATTATTACTTAATAGCTCTTTGTGAGTAATTTATTACTTTTTTTAATTTAAAAAAATAAAAATAGATAAGCGACATTTTACTGTAGATAAATGACCGCTTATTGCATAGAAGATGTCTAAAATATTTCCAAACTACCCTTACCTTCTCTGACAACTTCTGGAGGATCATCCGAGAGGTCAATTATTGTAGAAGCTTCATTGCCGCCGTAGCCACCGTCAATAACAATATCCACTAAATTACTCCATTTTTCATAAATTAATTCGGGATCCGAAGTATATTCAATTATATCATCTTCATCTCTAATTGAGGTAGATACAATTGGATTGCCTAAAGTAGAAACAAGCGCCAATGCAATAGAATTATCTGGCACTCTAATACCAACTGTTTTACGTTTTTTAAATGGATTGGGTAAATTTTTGGAACCAGGCAAAATAAACGTATATGCTCCAGGTAATGCTCGCTTTAAAATTTTGAATGTAGTGGTATCAATTTGCTTTACATAATCACTAAGATTACTTAAATCTTCACAAACAAACGAGAAGTTAGCTTTCTCTAACTTAATACCTTTAATCTGAGCAATGCGCTCTAAGGCTTTAATATTTGTAATATCACATCCCAAACCATAAACCGTATCAGTCGGATATATTACCAAACCACCTTTTTGAAGCACCTCAACAACTCTTTGAACCGCTTTTGGGTTAGGGTTTTCTGGATATATTTTAATGTATTCTGCCATTGTTTAATAATCTAGCCTCTTCGCCGTCTGGATTGATTATTATAATTATCAGGTCTATTCCTTGCATCATTTCCTCTTCGTCTCGGCATTATCTTTTCTTTTTCTGCTTTTTGAAACTTTAACCACTTTTCGTTTTGATCTTCATTCAACAATGCTTTTAATTGATTGTTTAATTCATCTTCATCACTTCTTATCTGTTCTTGTATTGGTTGTAGTTTCTCTCTAACCAATATCATGGTTTCTCGCATTAACTCTCTATTCTGGGTAGACCTCGCAATTTCCATGTTTTGATTTACTACAATATCTAATCCTTCAAATAAATCCTTATTATCAGATTTTATTTTGTTCATTTGACGATTATGGTTCTCAATTTTAGAAAGAACAATTGTGGTAACAGAATCAGATTTTTTAAGCTTTAACTTTTTCAAGGTTTTCTTAGAATCATACGCAATTATACCAGACATTTTTTGAGAGTCAAATTTTTGAACTTCCCTAGCTCCAGAATTTTGAGATTGATTGGAATAGCCTCCTCTTCCGCCACTAGGTGGCTGTGCATATACACATGCAGATTGAATAAATACAAGTAAGAAAATTAATAATCTCATATCAGTTTATAATAGTTAACAAAAATTAGAATTATCCTAATACTTCAAGTTTTGCAAAACGCAACAGCAATTTTTTAGTGTCCCCATTTTCCAATTTTATTTCAGCTTTTAAATCACCACCTGCACCTTCAATTTTCATTACTTCACCTCTACCAAATCGCTGATGATTTACAACATTCCCAACAACTAACTTCGTGTCAAACAAATTAGTAGAACCGCTAGTCTTACTTACAGGTTTCAACTTTTTAGGCGTACTAATCTTAAAGCTCTCTGGTTTTTTTTTAGGCTCTTTCTTTCGAAATTTTGGTGATTTGGGTTTAGCAAATCGTACTTTATTAGGTTCTATATCACCAAATATTGAAGCATCCAACATTGGGTTAAATCGTTGTTCTTTTAATGGCGTTGTTATATTTACAAATTTATCATCAATCTCTTCAATAAATCTGCTAGGTTCAGCATCAATCAATTTTCCCCAACGGTAACGTGAAAGCGTATATGTTAAGTACGCTTGTTTTTCTGCTCGTGTCAATGCTACATAAAATAATCGTCTTTCTTCCTCAAGTTCACTGCGTGTATTCATACTCATTGCACTTGGAAATAAATCTTCTTCCATTCCTACAATAAACACATGTGGAAACTCTAGACCCTTCGCCAAGTGAATTGTCATTAATGCCACGTGGTTTGGATCGCCCTTATCGCCATCGAGATCTGTGGCTAAAGCTATATCTTCTAAAAATTCTGCTAAGGAGTCGCCTGCATCTGCCAACTCAATTTGTCCTTCTACAAAATCCTTTATACCATTCAATAATTCTTGTACATTTTCCATTCTGGTAACACCCTCGGGTGTGCCGTCCTTATTGAGCTCCCTAATTAATCCACTGGTTTTTGTAACATGCTCTGCAAGATCAAAAGCATTTGCTGTTTGATTCATGACCTTATAACTCTCAATCAGGGTTACAAAATCTCTAAGCTTATTTTTAGTACCGTTATTGATGTTGATTGAGACATTATCAATGTCCTTCATAACATCATAAATGGTTTTGCTAGTAGCGTTGGCTGCAACAACCAATCTGTCTACCGTTGTCTGCCCAATTCCTCTTGAAGGATAATTGATAACACGCTTTAATGCTTCTTCATCTGCTGAATTGAGTATCAATCTTAAATAAGCGGTAACGTCTTTTATTTCCTTACGCTGATAGAAGGATAAACCACCATAAATACGATAAGGTATATCCCGTTTTCTTAAAGCATCCTCTATGGCCCTTGATTGCGCGTTTGTTCTGTAAAGTACTGAAAAATCACTATTAGGTAATTGCTGGTTCATTTTGGTTTCCCAAATGGTGCTAGCCACATATCGTCCTTCATCACCATCTGTCATAGAACGGTGTACAATTACCCTATCACCTTCTTCGTTTGCAGTCCAAACAATCTTATCTAATTTTGTTTTGTTATGATCAATTACAGAGTTTGCAGCACCAACGATCATTTTTGTAGAGCGATAATTCTGCTCTAATCGATAAACGTTAACATCATCATAATCCTTCTGGAAATTAAGGATATTGTTAATGTTTGCCCCACGGAAAGCATATATACTCTGCGCATCATCACCTACTACACAAATGTTTTGGAAACGATCTGAAAGTGCGCGGACAATGAGATATTGTGAATGGTTAGTATCCTGGTACTCATCTACCAATATATATCTAAACTTATCTTGGTATTGTGCTAATACATTAGGGAACCGAGTAAGCAACTCATTGGTTCTCAACAATAAATCATCAAAATCCATTGCACCAGCTTTAAAACAACGGTCCACATATTCAGCATAGATCTCTCCCATTTTTGGTCTACGCGCCATAGCATCAGCTTCCATAAGTTCAGGATTATTGAAATACGCCTTTACTGTAATAAGACTGTTCTTGTAAGAGGAAATCCTACTATAAACTTGCTTCGTTTTATAAATGTCCTTATCTAGACCCATTTCTTTGATAATAGATCCCAAAAGTTTTTGTGAATCTTGTGTATCATAAATAGTGAAATTACTTGGAAAACCTAGGTGGTGACCTTCAAATCTGAGTATTTTGGCAAATACAGAATGGAACGTTCCCATCCAAAGATTTTTGGCTTCGCTTTCCCCAACAATCTTGGCAATCCTTCCCTTCATTTCTCTTGCTGCCTTATTGGTAAAGGTAAGAGCTAAAATATTAAAAGCATCAACGCCTTGACTCATTAGATAAGCAATACGATAAGTTAATACTCTCGTTTTACCAGATCCTGCGCCTGCGATAACAATCATAGGACCATCCTTTTGCAAAGTTGGCGCCAATTGCGCATCATTAAGTTGACTTAAATACTTTTCCAATTACTATTTTTTAAGAAATGTGAAATTAAGTATTGTATTAGGTTTAACCATGTGATTCAATTAATAATTATAAACAATGTATCAAGATTTTTATTGATCAAATTTCAATATATTAGTGAAAAAATTTTTCTAAAAACATGAAAGTACTTTTATCACTACTCCTCGTTACCTGCTCCCTAACTTTTGCCCAAAATTCTATAGAACAAGATATTATAGGCATTGAAGGTAAATTAATTGAATGGAGACACTATTTTCACCAAAATCCCGAATTATCAAATCAAGAGTTTAAAACCGCTGAAAAAATTGCGAAACATTTAAAATCTCTTGGATTAAAAGTCGAAACCAATATTGCCAAAACAGGAGTTGTTGGCCTTCTTGAAGGCGATAACCCAGGAAAGGTTGTTGCACTTAGAGCAGATATTGATGCGTTACCTGTTACAGAACGCAATAATTTACCATTTAAATCTGAAGTAAGAACAACATTTCTTAATACTGAAACAGGAGTAATGCATGCATGTGGACATGATACACACATTGCAATATTA
>Ga0213865_10000503_pt1:5000-26615 | contig 26615 bp, 20 predicted proteins | sample PICome_6_FD_160100 | JGI IMG/M metagenome (GOLD analysis project Ga0213865, IMG submission 160100) | Coastal seawater microbial communities near Pivers Island, North Carolina, United States - PICO282 | ecosystem: Environmental > Aquatic > Marine > Coastal | place: USA: North Carolina...
CTGCGTGAAGGTCGACCGTGAGGAACGGCCGGATGTGGATCAAGTCTACATGGAAGCGGTTCAAATGATTCAGCAGCGTGGTGGCTGGCCTTTAAATGTGTTTTGCCTACCCGATGGACGGCCATTTTTTGGCGGCACGTATTTTCCGCCCAAAGATTTGGGTAACGGCTTGATTCCCTGGCCGCAAGTCTTGATGCGCATCGCAGAGCATTATCGTCGCTCAAAGTCTGAACTGGTGGAAAATGCGGAGGCGATCCAAAAGAATATTTTGGCTGCCAACCAAGCAAATGCAACCGGAGGTGCGGAGTCGACTTGGGAGCCGAGCCAATTACTCGTCGCAGCACAGGGGATTTGTGGCAATCATGACGATCAATACGGAGGCTTTGGGGACGCTCCCAAATTTCCACCGTCAATGAGCCTAAATTTTTTGAATGCGCTGCGTACGACTTCGGGCATTGAATTAGAGCAGGCGAGCTTGAGCGAGAAAATAGATCAATGTGCGTTGACCACAATGAAGGCGATGGCTCATGGCGGCCTTTTTGATCAGTTTGGGGGCGGGTTTACTCGCTACAGTGTGGATGCACATTGGTTGATCCCCCATTTTGAAAAAATGCTCTACGACAATGCTCTGCTGATCGATGCCTATACGCGTGCGCACTTGGCAGCGCCGCAGCCCATTTATGCCGCCGTGGTGGCGGAGACGATTGAGTGGTTGCAGCGTGAGATGCGTTCCGAAACTGGTGGTTTTTACTCCGCTTTGGATGCAGACAGTGATGGGGAAGAGGGCGCCTATTATGTGTGGACTCCAGAGCAAGTGGATTCGGTATTGGGTTTTGAAGACTCCAAAGCCATATGCGCAGCCTACAACATAAGCTTTGAGGGTAATTTTGAACAGGGGCGAAGCAATCCCGCGCTAGTGGAAGCGGATTTTGCCGTACGGACGCAGTTGGCGTCGGCGCGCGCGCAGCTCCGGCTGCATCGTGAGCAGACACGGACGCCTCCCGGAAAAGATCAGAAGATTTCCGCCTTTTGGAATGGTTTACTGATTCGGGCACTCGCCGATGCTGGCTTTTATTTTAATCGACCTGAATGGCTGCAGCTTGCGCGCGAGGCGGCCGACTTTATTTGGGATGCAATGGTTTCGCAGACTCCTTCCGGGATCCGCATAAAGGCTGTCTACTACGAAAATGTCGGTGCCAGTGTCGACGGTTTTTTGCACGATTACGCCGTGCTCGCCGACGCATTTTTGACGCTGTCTGCCAAAGTCGATTGGCTAGACGCGGGGGCTGCTGTAAGATATCAGCAGCGAGCACAGGCCTGTCTAGATGCGGCCTTAAACTTGTTTGAGGATCCGCACAGCGTTGGCTACTTTTTCACTGCTCAGGATGCCGAAACACCGGTTGCGCGTAGAAAGGAGTGGTTCGATAGTGCGACACCTGCGGGTAATTCTATTTTACTGCATGCGCTCAGTGCGATGGATGCGGTTTGTCCCGCTGGTGATTATCGAAAACGCTTTAGCGAGCTTTTGCCAGCTTACAGCAGCTATGCAAAAGGCTTTGCTAGTGGGGTGGCGCATGCACTTGAAGCCATTGTGAGTGATGCCAACGGGATTGTCCGCATTCAAGTGGCCACTCAAGAGGATGTGGAATTGTTGCGAGCGGGTTTAGCCAAACTTCCGTGGCAGCGCTGTTTTGTGCACTTGGCCCCGGCGGGTCAACAAGCAGAACGTTTTCACTTGTGCCGTGGACAACAATGCCATGCACCCACCAATGAGCTAAGTGAGGTGCTCGCCATGCTGGATACGCGCGAGAGGGCTAAATGAGCCGCGCTTTTCACAGGGTGTGATGGTTGATCAGTCTTTGCAGTGTGCATGAAAAAAACTAAAAAAAGTATGCCTTTGGATCAAGTCCAGCGCGGTGGACGTTTTCGGGTGTTGCAGGTGAATGCCGAGAGTGCAAGCTTGACCCAGTTGATGGCCTTGGGGCTTGTGCCCGGGGTTGAAGTCCGCTTGACGCACCGAGCCCCTCTTTTGGATCCATTGGCAATTGAGTTTGGTGGCTGTCATGTATCGCTGCGCCGGGAAGACGCCGCGCAGGTCACGGTGGGAGTCTGCTAGAAGACTGATGGCAATGACACAAAACATCGTACTCATAGGAAACCCCAATACCGGTAAAAGTTCATTGTTCAATGCCTTGACCGGGGCGAAGCAGCGCGTTGGTAATTATCCCGGCGTGACCGTTGAGAAAAAGTCGGGCATTTGGAACTTAGATTCGAAGCATTCGGTGCAGTTGTTTGATGTGCCCGGTACTTACAGTTTGAGTGCTCAATCGCCAGACGAGCGGATTGCAGTGGATGTGTTGACGGGGCAGGTGGAGGGGCTTTCGGTGCCCGACCTGATCATCGCGGTGGTCGATGTGCAAAATTTACAGCGCAATCTATTTCTTGTGTCTCAAGCGGCTGATTTAGAGATTCCGATGGTGATTGCGCTGAACTGCTGGGATCAAGCGGAGAAAAAGGGCTTGCAGATTGATTGCGCGCTTTTGGCATCGCGCTTGGGTGTGCCGGTCATTCCGACGGTGGCCCATCGCCATCAGGGGATGGATAAGCTGGCCTCAGCCGCTCAAAAAGCCTTGCTGGATCAGCCGATGATGGCGCGACCGCAGTGGCCGACTGCGGTACAAACGGCACTCGATCGTTTGGATCGGGAGCTCAACCAACAGCGGGCGGAAGGTCTGCGGCCAGGAGAGTTGCAGCGCTTATTGTTTGATCGTTCGAGCTCGGTGCAGAACCGCTTAAAGACAGCGAGTTGCGAATGCCAGCCGCTGCTCAAGGAAGTTCGCCGTGAACTGTATCGTGCAGGTTATAATCCCAATGCCGCGGAGTCGCTCTTACGCTTTCGTTTTCTCAACCCCCTGTTAGGCGATATTGCGGCTCGTCAATCTGCCATCATGCAGCGCAGTCGCTCAGAAAGTATTGATCAAATTCTATTACATCGCTTTTGGGGCTTGGTAGTCTTTGTGGGGATGATGTATCTGGTCTTTCAGTCTGTTTACAGCTGGGCCAGTCCTTTTATGGACCTCATTGAAGGGCTCACCGGGGGGCTGCAATCACGGATTGCGCCCCTTTTGGATGGCATGCCCATGCTACAGAGTCTGGTGGTGGATGGTATGATTGGGGGGGTGGGTTCCTTTTTAATTTTCCTACCGCAAATTTTAGTTTTATTTTTGTTTATTGCGCTGCTCGAGGAGTCGGGCTATATGGCCCGGGCCGCTTTTTTAATGGACAAATTATTTCGCTGGTGTGGCCTAAATGGCAAAAGCTTTGTGCCTTTACTGTCTAGTTATGCCTGCGCCATACCGGGTATTCTCTCCGCGCGTACGATTGCCGATCCTAAAGCGCGCTTGCTTACAGTTTTGCTGACGCCTCTGATGAGCTGCTCGGCGCGCCTGCCAGTCTACATTTTATTGATTGGTGCATTTGTCGAGCCGCTGTACGGCCCAGGTATTGCGGGGCTGACTTTATTTGCGATGCATGTGATTGGGCTTTGTGTGGCGGCTCCCTGCGCTTGGTTACTGCATCGATTCTGTCTGCGCGGGCAGCCTGCAGCGCCATATTTTATGGAGTTGCCAGCCTATAAACCGCCTAATCTGCGTCATATTGTTGGCCGGGTGTATGCGAGTGGTCGTGATTTCATTGTGCGAGCAGGCACCGTGATTTTTGCCATGACGATTCTTATTTGGGCGCTGCTATATTTCCCCCGGTCCCCAGAGCTGGCTCAGCAGTTGGAGCAGGATTTTCCAGCTGTGCTACAAGATTCGTCCGCTGCGATGGATTCATTGCAAGCTGAAAGCGCACGCTTGCAGGCAATGGATGCGGCCTATTTAGAACAGAGTTACTTGGGCCGTGTGGGCAAATGGCTGCAACCCGTTTTCGCGCCTGCGGGCTATGATTGGAAGATTACGGTGGGCATTTTGGCCAGTTTTCCTGCGCGTGAAATTATTGTTTCGACCCTGGGGATCGCCTATGCACTTGGCGGCGATGTGGACGATCAATCCAGTGACTTGCGCAGTCGTTTGACAGCTGCGAAATGGGAGTCGGGTCCGATGGCTGGTCAGCCTGTGTTTAATATTGCTGTCGCGCTTTCATTGATGGTCTTTTTTGCACTCTGTATGCAATGCGGTGCGACGGTCGCCACGCTGGCACAAGAGCTCAATTGGGCTTGGGCAATCGCGAGTTTTGGCTGCGTCACGTTTATCGCTTGGTTGGCAGCGGTTGCCACCTACCAAATCAGTCATTGGATCCTATGCACGCCCTAGTGGACATTGCCCTAGTGGCGCTGTGTTTACTCACAGCCGTGCTGTATTTGGGGCGAATCTATCTTAAAGATTGGTTCAAAAAGAAGCAGACGCACTCGGCCTGCAGCTGTCAAAATAAGTTCTGTGCTGCTAAAAAGTCTGAGCCTTTAAAAGAGCTTAAGAAATAGTGTGCTCCGCAAAAAATTGAAAGGCTGGCTATGGGTGCTTGGGGCTTAAGTTTTGCAGGCGTAGTCGATGGGCTTGAGCAACCTGAACGTACTTATCCGCCATTGCGTCAATTTCTGCCCGTTCATCTGCGCGGAGTTCGCGGACGACACGAGCGGGACTGCCCATGGCCAAAGTGCCAGTTGGAATCTGTGTATTTTTGGTGACCAGTGAGCCCGCACCAATAATGCTATAGGCCCCGATCGAGGCACCATCCATGATGGTGGCGCGCATGCCGATCAGGCAGTTGGAAGCAATACTGCACGCATGGATGAGCGCCAGATGTCCGATGGTTACCTGCGAGCCGATGTCAACGCCTTGCTCATTAGAGAGGTGGATGACGGTGCCATCTTGCACATTACTGGCGCCTCCGATTTGGATACGATTGATGTCGGCACGCAAGACAGCATTGTACCAGATACTGGTGTTTTCTGCTAGTTGGATGTCGCCAATCAGACTGGCATTGGGCGCAATAAAGGCACTAGGGTCTTTTTTTATGCTGCCCTCTATGCAATAGCGCTGGAGTCTTTGGTCCGTATTCACCCTAGTTAGCGAAACGAATTCTTTATTTGAGTAAAGTGAAATGGAATTGCCCACGCATTAGGCGGCGGGATTTCCTGAGATGTGTTGTATCGGATTCTGTCGGCTGCGGTTTGACATGACGATAGTGATAAAGACCTTACTCTTATGAGTGATGTTTTGGTGAATTCTTACCGTGGTGGCTTAGTGGCGGATGCCTTTTCGATGCCGGTCCATTGGTATTATGATTGTGATCAGATGGATCGTGACTATGGGGAACTCGTAGACTATATGCAGCCACTAGCATTTCACCCAGACAGCATTCTTTGGCGGTCGAAGTATCGAGCACGCAATAAAAGAGGGGAGATTTTACATGATCAAGCGCGCTATTGGGGACAAGGTGGAGTGCATTACCATCAATTTTTGCCGAAAGGGGGCAACACTCTCAATTTTCAATTGAGTGCGGAGTTACTGTGCTCTGTGCTCGCTCAAGGGCAGTATTCCACGGAAGCATGGTTACAGCATTATGTAAGCTGTTTACGGCAGCCAGGCTGGCATAAGGATACTTATATCGAGGAATGGCATCGTGGTTTCTTTGATAATTATGCCCGTGGGGTGCCTATCATCAATTGTGGAGTTAAGGATCTACACATTGGGGGATTGAGCTCCGTACCTGCTTTATTATGCGCCATGGCATTGTTGAAACCCGACGAGTCAGAAGCGTCACTGACTGCGACAGTGGTTCAGCATTTAAGCGCGACCTATCGCCATCAGCATGTGTTGTCCGCCGCCGAATCACTCTGCAGGATTTTATTGGCAATTCAGGGTGGTGCTCGCATACGTGATGCGATACAGCAGCACGCCCAGCAATGGGGGACTGTGGAGCAGTTTGAAATGTGGTCCGCGTGGGAAGATCGCACCGTTGTCGGGAAAGCCCTTAGTCGAGCCTGCTATTTACCCGAATCGTATTCGGCTTCCCTGTATTTAGCCTACAAGTATGCTGATGATTTTTCGGAGGGTATTCTAGCCAATGCGCATTGCGGTGGGGACAATTGCCACCGAGGGGCGGTCGTGGGTTCGATTTTAGCTGCTGCGCATGGTGTGGAATTGCGTTGGATTACAGGGCTTCAAAATCGGACGGTCCTGCGTTCGCTGGAGTTATGTGAGGCGCATATTTCACCTAAGCAATAGCCTGTGCCGGGTCGAGTGCGAATATGGTTTGGAAAAAGTTTGCTGCGGGCTTTAGCGTTCAATTATATAAAAGCTATCGATACTTAGTTTGGCTTTTTGGATTTTTCCTGATTCCATTTAAAATAGAAGAATTAGTTGATGTTGTAAATGTTTGTGTTGATCTATTTTTATTGATATAATAATTTAATATAAATATATATTATTTTATTTGTTTTTTTGTGGTGTGTAGTCTGGAAATAGGAAAGGGAGTGAGTTATGCTTAGCAGCCTGGTATATGCGTATCAAGGTGCTTTAGTTGCTGACGCTGTATCGATGCCGGTGCATTGGTATAACAATCCACTTAAGATGGATGCCGTTTATGGGCGGATCACTAACTATAGAGCACCCTTATCACCGCACGCAGAGAGCATTTTAGAGCGCTCTCAATACCGCGCTCGTAATACGCGGGGTGAAATTTTACATAAACATGCTGTTTTTTGGGGGCGTCCAGGTGTGCATTGTCACCAGTTTTTACCTGCTGGAGGTACGACCTTAAATTTACAGCTTAGCGCCGAGCTTCTGTTTTTTGTAGGCGTAAAGAGAGAGTACACGACTGAGGCTTGGTTAAGACATTACGTCATGCGTATGCAAACACCAGGTTGGCATGATGACACTTATATTGAGAAATGGCATCGCGGTTTTTTTGAAAACCATTCCCGAGGCATACCATTACTTGAGTGCGGTATGCATGATAATCAGATTGGTCGATTGTGCTCCGTCCCCGCGCTTTTGTGTGCGCTTGTGATGGTTCAGCCTGATGCGTCTGAGGAGTCTGTAATTGCAGCGATTATTGAGGATTTAAGCGTCACTTATCGTCATCGTCACGTGTTAGCTGCGGCGGAATCGCTTTGTCGAATTTTACTGGCTATTGGGAGTGGGTATCGAATCCGTGAAGCGATCGAGCGTTATGCGCAGCCGTGGGGGACTGCCGCTCGATTTGAAATGTGGTCTTCTCTAGATGATCGGACAGTCGTCGGTGAGACATTGAGTCGCACCGGCAATGTACCAGATGCTTTCTCTGCCGCATTGTATCTTGCTTACAAGTATGCGACGGACTTTTCTGCCGGTATTCTTGCAAATGCCTATTGTGGCGGGGATAGTTGCCATCGAGGAGCGATCGTTGGAGCTATTTTAGCTGCTGAGCATGGGATTGATACGCATTGGATTCAGGGTCTACAAAATCGAACGGTTCGTCAATCGCTGCAGTTATGTGAAGCGCATCTACAAGATGATCATCAGCTCTGTTTTGACTAAAGGACAGCTTTGAAAACTGTGTAGAACCGAGACGATAATAATTTTTATTGTGAACAAAATACCGATCCTCACTGGAGTTCTGATTGCTCTTCGTATGCATACAAATGAAGCTGCAAACCCAAACTAGAAAAACAGATTTTTTGACCATTAGGACACTGATTGTAAGTGCCTTGATACTTGGCACATGTGTGCCTATTAGGCCGGTAGTCACGTATGTTTATAAGCTTCCTTTGCCTTAAATTGACGAGCACCTTGTGCATAATCCGGGTTAAAATAAAAGTGCCTCGCTATGAAAGGCTGTTTGCATGCTGTGTCTAGGCTGCTTTGCGAGTACTCAAGGAGACTATTAGGCCGAATCGTGGGCACAAGACTTTGTCGGCATCTAAATTTATCACTCGTCTCGTGTCACGAGAGATTTTTGCACTGCAAATGCTACTAAAAAGTACAGAGTCTTTGATGGAAGGTCTTGGGGCAGTCTGCATTGAAGAAAGCTGTCCCAGCGACCAGTGTGTCGACGCCATTTTGCAGGCATTGAGTGGCTGTTCCTAAATCAATGCCGCCGTCCACTTCTAGTCGGAATTTCAGTGCCTGCTCCTGACGCCATTGGCTGATTTGTTGCATTTTAGGCAGGACATCCTGTCGAAACTTTTGGCCCCCAAATCCGGGTTGTACCGTCATTAAGAGCACGATGTCACATGTTTCTAAATAGGGCAATGCGGCTTCCGCAGGCGTGTCTGGATTGAGCACGACGCCACAGCGACAATTGGCTGATTGGATCCGTTTCAGCGTCTGCATTACGGGATAGTCGGGCTCGACGTGGAGGGTGATTTGATCCGCTCCAGCATCTAAGAACGCGTCGATATAGTTGTCAGGACGTGACAGCATCAAATGCACATCAAAAAAGAGCTTAGAGTCCTTACGCAGTGCTTTGATTGTTTGGGGGCCGAAGCTCAAGTTGGGCACAAAATGGCCATCCATAATATCTAAGTGGACCCATTCCAAACCGGCAGCTTCAATGAAGCGTAGGCTGGAAATCAAATTAGCATGGTCGCCTGCGAGCAGTGAGGGCGCAAGGATTGGAGAATTGACAGCTAACATGCTACGAACATGGCCGTCTTTTGGCTTCGAATCAATTGTAATTGATGCGGGCCTTAAATCTTCGCATCTGCAAAGCGTTTTCTTATGCGGCGAAACGGTGCATGCTGCTTTTCTCGCATACGCTCAATCGCATTTTTTTTCGTGAAATTTGGCATCAAATAATCGCTCTTATTTGGGCCATAAGATTGAAAGCCTCATAATCAGATGCTTGCATTTTAAGTGAGCATTTTTCAGGTATCCTTAATACGCTCATTCGATTCTAGATGAAAACTTTTGATATAGAAAAGCGACAAGCGTGAGAAAGATTGCTAGCACTGCAAAGGCAATGATTCGATAAAGCGTCTCCCCAATGTCATAGGCGAATAGCCTGTACACTGGAACTATAAAACTAAGTATAGCAACGTATCGATAAGGTCTGCTTTTTAATACGATCCCTAACACAATGAGACCAATACTAAAGACAGCTAACAAGGGCGTGTAGAGGTGATCTAAGTTTAGTAATGGATATTGAAAGCTTGCAGCAAATACAATAAACGCTGTGATGCCACATACCCACGCTAAAAGCTCCTGCGCGCGGCCAGATATGCGCTGATAAGTTAGGAGTTTTGTGCAGGCTCCAAGGGTAATCCACAGTAACATGGAGCAAAGTCCAGCGACTAGAAGCCGTCCTGCCCAAGGTGCTCCATCCATGAGTCCCCCATTCATTGGATTTAGCCATAGGTCGACAATCCGGATTACAGGGATCGCAGCAAAGACAAGGGCCATGACTAATGAAAACATTTCTCCACGCCATTGCCAGAGCGCATAATAGACACCTCCGAGCAGAGTCCATGTTAGGAACTGATGGGTCATTGTCATAGTTCCTTGCAAAGCCCAATGGGTCCAATAGAGAAACAGTCCATTCAGCACCCACCAATAAGTCGCGTACTTGGCTTGAAAGCGGATGAAGCTCTTAAGCCGAGGCTGGATGATGCCGGCATTCGCAAGTATGCCAATCAATAGAGCACATAAAAGCAGTATATAGGGGGGGTATGCGATTGCTTGAGGTTCAAAAAGTAACAACAGCAATAGTGGCATCGCTGCAACTTCGGCCATTCTCTTTGCTGGAGAGAGCCCGCCTAAAAGCAAGATGTAGCAAAGGCACACCATCACGATCGGATAGATCGCCAAATCCTCGAATGCTTTTAAATAAATAACTGTGGTCAAAACCCACAATAGATGCATTGCAGTTTCTATGGCATGGCGTCTTTTTGAGTGCAGCCTAATTGTACCTAAAATACCGACAGCACTGACGGCTAACACAATGGATACTGTCTTGATACCGGCGGGGTCACTCCAAAAAATGATATGGGCAATAACAAATACGATGCTCCCAACCATGATGGGAATCCATTTGCCAACTACAGGAATGAAGCCGATCACGGCAGCTAATGCTGCCATCGCCGCGACTGTCGCGGGGTTATCAAACCCAGTAATTTTTGATTGTATGGCAAAGGCAACGCTTGAAATTGCTAAGAGTAAGGCTGGTATGGAATAGAGGATTCTTCTCAGAATGAGTTTCTCTCCTTTGCTATAGGCCATCAAATAGCCTAGGCCAGCAATCGAAAGTAGTATGTAAGCAAGTTGAATAAACCAGAGAAAGGACCCCGTTGATTCTATGCTGTCCAACTCTGGAGCAAAGTAGCGAAACGAAACAAACCAAGTTAATAGGGCGATCGCTTCTAACCACACACTCTTAGAACGATGAACAGAGGATGCTAATAAAATGACTTGAATTCCCAATGCGATCCAACGCAAATCTCCATGCAATTCGTTAATAAACCAGAGAGAGGCTAGCGATGATCCCTTCAGGAAGAATAGATGAAATTCAATGCCCTTGGAATTGCGAAAATACCATAGGCCTGACCATGCCAGGAAAGTAATGGCTGTAACGCCATAAAATTCAGGGAGTTGCAAGGGGTAGAATTGATTAAAAAACAGATAGCCCAGTCCCAGTGCCAAGCTAGTATTTACGCTTTGATATAAACGATTCCATTTTTCTTCCAGAACGCGTGATTGTCGGCGGCGCCATAGATAGGCGGGCATAATAGAAACGGCCGCTAGGAGAAAGATCATTACCGGCCAAAAGTTCGGATAAACTGGGGCATCCTTAATGAAATCGATTCCAACAAATCCTCCCAATGGGAGGTAAACTCCAGCCAATGACAAACTGGCTAAAGTCAGTCCGCCTATACGGCGATAGGAAAACAATCCTGCTAGGTAAATCAGTAGAGAGGATATCAAAGCAGCCTCGCGGAATCCTTCCAGTGCTGCAAACAGTGAAGAAAAGTAACCAAAGATAATTGCTAGAACTAGAATACCGCGCTCTTTCCTCCAAATCCCCATGCCAAAGTTGAGCGCAAGTGCCGCCAATTGCATCAGAGCTCCTAGGATCGGGTTTTCAACAATCTTAACCGGCCCGACCGCATAGCCCGCCACACAGGAAATATAAATCATGGCCAAACCCGTTGCCACGAGAACATTGCCAAATGCGGGACGTCTTCTTAGGGAAAATAATCCCAAAGCAAACACACTGATAGAGCTTGCGATCATCTCGATGAATTTTACCCAAGGAGGCGTTCCCTGCGCGACATAGACTGCAAAGAATATGATCGACAAAATACCCAGTGCACCGGCAAGTCTGGGCGTCCACCACTGTATGAGCACTAATTCAGCCGAACCACCCTCGCGCACAGGTGGCCACAAGCCGATGCGGCGGAGAAATGTAATTGCATGGGGACCTGCTGCTACCGTTTCATGTTCAGCTGATTGTGTGGGGATTGCTGCAGCTGGTTGTGCGGCTAATGTGGCTTGCGCCTTCGGTCTAGTTGCTTGGTTAGTTGTCGATTTCGGCGCTGGATTCGGACTTTTTTCGCTAATGATTGGAACATTTGCTTCAAGGGGCGCTTGAGCAGGCCCTGCTGGCGGTAGATTTTTGAAAGCAGCTGTTGAGCTTCTGGCAAGATCTTCGGTTCGAGCCTCTAAGTTCCTTAATTTTTGTTCGAGAGCCTTAATGTCGCCAGAATTTCGACTCATCTTAAAGATGAGAGCGATCAATACTCCGATTGCGGCGAGGCAGAGTAGTATAAAAAGCTCAAACAGCTCGTTCATGCGGCGCTTTAGATTTGCTCATTCAAGTTCCATTCCCTGGGATGCACGACCTCAAATTCAAGCTTGTATTCTTTGAGCGCTTGGGCGCTTAGAATTTCTTTCCAGAAGAAGACGCCTGTGTCTTTGTCTATTTCAATCGCAGACACGCTCGGCAATTGACGCTTCACCATGATTTTTTCGTTCCGCGAGATGGGGAATTGCTCAAATACTTTTACCTCATGTTTTAAGGGATGGAAATTAGTCACCTCAATTGTATAGGCTCGCTTTAAAACAGTGGTCTTATCAATCAGACCGGCATATTCCGTTTCGCGGACTGTTTCCTTTCTTTTAACGATAATAAAGTCATCGACCCCGAGGGACAACTCAAAGTTGTCGCCCGGTATCGCATAAGGAACGGAAACTCTGCTTGTCAGAGCGCCATCGATAAAAACCTGAGCCTGTCCTGGGATGAGTGGAAGATCAAATGCATTGGTCGTTTCCGTTTTTAGGAATCCTTTTTCCTGTACGGCTGGGACGATTTCACTCCAGAATTTTGCTTCAAAATCATCGCTGAGTATGGGAAATCTCGAAGGTTCTGAACCTGAAGCTAAGGCAATCTTACTCGGCAAGGTCGCCGAGAATGAGGCCATTCCGACTTGAACTGTGGTTTCTTCTAAATCGAGGGGAGCCTTGCGTGCGTCTGCTAGTTGTTCGTTGCGGTTATTGCCAAATGGGTCAAATTCTTGATTTTTGCCTAGATAGTAGGATGGAGTCGCTTGTAAATAGACTGGCTGCACGGTTGGTACATTTCCAGAGCGGTCCGGTTGACTGGTCGATATATTGACGACGACATCGTCCCAATTTTCTCCAGAATTTTGGCTGATGTTGGCTTGATACGCTATTTTCATTGAATTGGTGCTGGAATTTACTCGCACCGCATAGGATGGGAACCATTTAGCTTTGGGGATCAAATAATTCAATGTTAGCTTTACATCGCCTGCTGCAGCGGCGAAGAGGCGTAACGTGACTTCCCCTTGAAGTCGATTGGCCTGGGTGTTTGCAGTCGTTAGATTTTGGGACAACTCTTCAGACTTTTTTTCTAATTCGATCAGCTGATCCTCAATGCCACGAATCATCACCTGAGCATCAGATAGCGTCTTTTGTTGAAATTCCAAAACTTCCGATGCCCGTTCCAGTGCGCCTGCCTCAGTCGCATGCTCTCCAAAAGCATTGGTAAAGGATTTGCTCAGATGCTGTGCAAAATGAATGCGACTCGCTTGATCTTTCTTATCGGATTTGAGGACTTCAATTTGCTCACTTAATGTTTTGATCGCCTTTTGGAGTTTTATTTCTTCCGCGGTATCTTGGCGTTCTGCAATGATTTGATATTTTAAGTTATCTAGGCGAACGTTAGCACCCTCCAGCAGGGCTACTTGAATTTGGTTCACATGCAAACCGCTCGGCAGATTGGTAAAACGAAGCACATTTTCGCCCGCTTCTAACTTCACTTCAGCTTCGCGTGTGACACGAGCCGAACTGGCATACACGTCAACTTCAGTGATGGTTGATGCGGTTGAGTTTTGTGATTGTGCCGGGATTTGAAGCATTAATAAAGCAATGCTTATAAAAAGGGTGCGGTATAATTTCATGAGGATTTATGGGGGGATAAAAGTCGGGCGCTAACCGCTGAACTTTATGATCGTCGCAAGCAGGCCATTCTTCTGCACAAGAAAGGGGATATGACTTAGATTGAGATCGGAGAAGTCGTAGGCGTAGGGCGTAGGGTCATTTGTCAGTGGGTCAATCTATGGAAGCGCGGTGGCCTGCAGACTTTATTGCTCGGGTCGTCTAGTGGGGGACTGGTCGGAATGTGTACTCGGCTCAAGAACGCGAGCTTCTGAAGTGTTTAGCTGAGTTAGTCAGAATAAATTCCATTTTAATGTAACCGATGTATTTGTGTTAAGTATTTGTATATTACCGTTGCAAATTACTAGTCGAACAATATGTCGCTAGCTTCGAGTTGTATGAGAGCTTCGCGCGTTATTGCGGTTTGATGGCCGCTCAGACGTAGCGCTTGATTGCGTAAGGATTTCTCAAATAGATTGCGCACGTAGCGGCCATTGCCGAAGTCAAGTGGCTTTTCTTTGAGCGCTTGGGCAAAGCCTTCTAATAGCTTCGTTGCAGTCGATTCAGTGATTTGATATTCGTTGTTCTCGCAGAATATTCTGAAGATGTCTAGCAACTCTTTAGGTGTATAGTTGTTAAAATCGATTGAGAGATTGAAGCGTGAGTCTAAGCCAGGGTTGCTGCCCATGAACTGTTGCATTTCATCGGGATAGCCAGCCACGATGATGATGAGACGGTCGCGATGGTCTTCCATTCGCTTAACTAGGGTGTCGATTGCCTCTTGCCCAAAATCGTTTTCGCCGCTGCTTATGAGGCTATAGGCTTCATCGATAAATAACACGCCGTCGAGTGCATGATCGACGATCTCGGAAGTCTTCTTTGCGGTGTGTCCTACGTATTGTCCTACGAGCCCCATACGGTCTGTTTCGACTAAATGGCCTTTTTTAAGGATGTTGAGGGCTTTGAAAATACGTGCGAGAATACGCGCGACGGTGGTCTTGCCGGTGCCGGGGTTTCCGGCGAACACCATGTGCAGCGACAGTTTCGTCTGTGTGAGTCTTTGTTCGCGGCGCGCTGCCTGAACTTCGAGGAAGCGTATCAGCTTGTTGAGCTCTTCTTTTACGTTATGAAGGCCAACGAGTTTCTCTAGCTTTTCGAGTTCTTGTTCGACATCTACGACATCGTTCAGGGTGGCAGATTCGATTGTGTTGGTACTGCTGTCTTGGTTTATCGCTGCTTTGAGCGACTCGTCGGGTACTACGCTGTAATGCTCGAAAATAGGCTTCATTAACTGATCGAATGGCTCTTGGATTTTGAGCGTATGATGCAGGTTTGCTAGAAAGAAGCGTTCGTCGTGGGATAATGAGCCGTCGCATAATGCGATTGCTAAAGCTCCCTGATATAGAATATTGGCCAGCTCTGGGTGGGCGGCCGCTACTTTTAATTGAGATAGTTCGTAACTTGGCTGGTTCTCAATTCGGTTGATGAGCAGGTGTTCGTAGGTCGAGGACCAATCGAGGAAATGGGCCATCTGTTGGACGAGTTGTCTTTCGTCGTAGCCAGGTTCTCCGTCGATAAATGCGCTTAGGTAGAGCAAGAAGCGGAGCTCGTAGTCGACCTCGAAATCAGAGAGATTTTCTTGGCGGATGAGCTGATGCTTGGTTTCGCTATAATCGCCGAGGATCTCGCGAATCATTGCATGAGTGTTATGCATATTGGTTCTTTTCGGGAGGAACGGCCATCGCTGGTGGTAGATTGAGCCCTCGGTCTACTGCGCGAACAGTTGTTCTCTCGGCGTTGAACTTTGCGCCGATGGTCGCGCACAGTGTGTCGGCAAGTGCGGGCGCTCCGCAGGTGAATACATCGACTGCTGCATAGCCATATTCCGGCCAAGTATGAATCGTAATATGGCTTTCGGCGATGACCACCACACCACTTAGGCCGTATGGGTTAAATTTATGAAACACGGTCTCTACGACGTGCGCGCCTGCTTCCGTGGCGGCATCGACGAGGGTTTGTTTGATTAAATCCTTGTCGTTCAACATAGGTTGCTCGCAACCATTCAGTTCGAGCAACATATGACGAGCGAGAGCATTGAGATCAATGTCGTCTCGCTTCATAGTCGTTGGTTGTTGGGCGGAAGTCGGCACGCGCAGTGAGTTAGTAGGATTGCTTTATGCGGTCTTGTTGGCCATTTTAGCTTTTAAGGCGCTAAGCTTGTCCTGCACTTCAACGCTCGTGCCACTCGACCCGAGGTCTTGGAATTCTTTTTCCAAACTGTCACCGCCCTCAAAGGAGGTCGCCATTTCTTTGGCGGCGTCGGCTTCGTAACCTTGTTGCTCGGCTTTTGCTTTCATACGCGCCATAAGGTCGTCGGCATTGTGACGTTGGCTGACACGAGCTTTAGCCTCATAGATATCTTTTTTTACTTGAGCGGCTTTGCTTTGAGCGATGATGAAGTCTTTATTGCGCTTAAACTCTGCGAGCTCGTTCTCCATAGAGATAATATCTTTTTTAAGATCTTCTAGGGCTTGGCGCTGGCTTTGCCAATTGGGTTTAAGTGTTTCGACTTTCTGTTCATGTTCGGTTGCGCGCTGCAGCGCTTTGACTGCGAGGTCTTCTTTGCCCGCACGCATGGCTGCTTCTGCTTTTTGCTCCCAAGCGAATTTCTCGGCTTTGTCTTTTTCGAGTAGCGCCTTGGTCTTACGCTCAGTGGCGATACAGGATTGTACCGCTTGTTTGGCTTCGCGGATTTGCTTGTCTTTATCGCGAATCGCTTGTTCGAGCATTAGTTCAGGTTTTTCGAGTTTATCGACGACCTTGTTTGCGGATGCTTGGCCAATTTTAAAGATACGGGAAAAAATACTCATAATAAAATCTTAGTGTGTGATTATTGGTTGATTTCGGCTTTGAGCAGGGCTTCTGCTTTATCGACTGCGAGCTCAAGCGCATCAAATACACTGAGCGTTTCGTCATCGTTGAGGTCGCTTGTTTCACGGCTTTCGACGAGGACTAGGCGAGGGTCTTCAGTGTTGCTATTATTGATTCCAAAGCTGACGGGGAGTATCTCAGTATTGAGGTCGAGCAGTTTGAAATAAAGCTCCTTACTTGCGATTTCAGAGATGTTGCCGAGGTCGACTTCGAAATATATATTCTTGTCGTCGACTTTAACGAAGACCGGGAGTTCGTTCTCCCGAGATATACGAAAAACATCGTTGTCCAAGTTTTCTACGTCGAAGCCGTTTAATGAAAGGAAACGGCTAATCTCCTCTTTTTTTTCTATTTTAATGATAACGTTGCTCATAGGTTTTGATATTAACTGTTTTGGGAAAGTTCAAGTAATTCGGATTCGATATTGGTGAAGTCGCTTTCAGTGCAAGCGATGACAATCAGCGCATCATCTGGTTGAATGACGGTATCTGGCGGGGGTGTTAGGCTCTGGCTATTTTTTTGGATGATACCTACAATTTGCAGCGAGGAGCTATGTTTAATCGCAGCAATTTGTGCGTTTTGGAAGCGCACGCCGGTAAGTTTGTTTTTTAGAATGTAGAATTGGCTGCCTGTTTGATTGGAGGTGAGTTGCTCAAATGCGAGGCAAATGCCTGGGTGAAGATATTCTTGGACGAGTAAGGACACTTTGAGCGTATCGGTTTGCACAATACTGTCGATGGATGAGCGTTGCAGCATCTTATGGTTTTCTTTACTGATAACCTCCACGATCGTACGGATGTCACGATTTAACTCTTCTGAGATGGATTCGATGATTGAGCCGATGGCATAGGATTGCGCATCGCAGTTGGGGTCGGTGATGTCTGCTGGCAGGATGAATACGCCTTCACAGTGTGCGATATTTGCACGATGAAGCACTTCCTCTGATGAGGGCCGCCCTCGAACAAAGCGTATTTGATGATTCGAAAGCGTTCTAGGCAGCTCGTCAATCGTATCGGAAACTAAGACGATGGCGACGTCTTCATAGCGTGCGACTGCGCGAATTTCATTGATCAATTGCTCCAATTTGTCGCCTTGAGGGAAATTGCAAATGATGAGGTGGTTGGTCTCTTTGATTTTCATTAAGCCCTTTTGTTTTTTTGAAACGCGTTCGACAATGCTTTCGGCAAGTGTCGAGAGAAGATAGCCCAATAAGCCGATGCCTACGATGAAGCTAGGGTAGGAAACGAGGAACCGGCCGCACCATGTTTGTGCATAATAATCACCATAGCCCACTGTAGTCATGGTGACCATCGCCCACCAAATCGAGTCGATTAGAGTGAGCCCTTCTTGCGCATTACGCTCGGCGAAGTAGAAGCCGATACCGAACAAGAGATTCAGGACGACTGCGATGGCGAGTGCTTTAATGAAGCGTATTCTGGTGGTGCCTACGCGTCGGAACCATTTTTTAAAGATGATAAAAAGCATCTTGCAAAACTAGAGGTGCCAGCGTCCTTCCCAGTGAGATGGTCGGTAATCTGGATCGTTGTAGTGTTTGTAGTAGTCGATGTCGTGTTCGGGGAGATCGACTGGCGCGACCATTTCGGCCTGTCGTTCACTGGCCGCACCTTGGTGGTGAATAGTTTTAGACCGATCGGCTTCTTGCTGTTTGAGCCGAATCAATAGGCTTGTGGCTTGGCAGACGATGTCGCCCATTACGATCTCCCCAGAGACGACGCCCTCTGCATCCTCGTAGCCTAGTTGTTGGAGTTGCACTGCGTTATTGCAGATCTCAAGGATCTCATCCCAGACTGAGCCGAGCAGTAGGTCGAACTGCCAGCCGATTTGATCACGCCCAAAGCGCTCTTCGCTCAGGTAGCTCATAAATACGATTTCGATTGGGTCGATGCCTTTGAAATCAGCAACCGCTATGCGTAGGTCTTCCCAGCGTTCTGCTGCGAGGAAGTTTTTCCAACTGCTGCGATCTGGGAAGTCAAAATAGGAATCAAAGGCGAATTCACCGCGGCCTAGGTCGACTGCGCAATAGATATCGTAGACGTTGAGGAAGTCAGCATAACGAGCCATGAATCGAGTGAGTGCCGTGCGGCCTTTGTCTATGGCTAGATAGTTGGCGTCGTCTTTTATCTCTACGTATTCGCGAACGAGTAACCACTCCAGGATAGGCTCTAGGTCTTCTTCCTCGTCTTGCAGTAGCACTGCGAAACGCTTCGGGTGATTGATCATATATTCCAATAGATAAATGCCCGCAAATTGCATTTTTTGCGTATCGTCGAGTGTGTAAAGCGCGCTCATTTTATCCTAAAAGGGCTGTTAAGATCAATGCGAGCCCGATTGCGCCACAGCCTTCGATAAGCGCTGCCCCCCAGTTGCGATCTTCGCTGATTTCGGCATCTAGTGATGCTTTAGGAAGTATGATTTTATCGATGAGGTAGCGGCCGACAATTAACAAGAAGGCGCCAAAGATAAACCAGAGTGCTAGCCCTAAGAAAGAATCGTATTTCATTAGATAACCGGAGAGCAAAATGCCTGTTGCGATGAGGGTCATGCCAAAGCCGACACCGACAGCGATGTTATCGTTCTCAATCTCTTTATGTAAGTCAAACGCGCTGACGCGTTGATAAAGGATGGATAAGAGGATGAAGGCGATTTGGCCGATGGCGAAATAGACAAGAGCGGCGATGAAGCTTATGAGGAAGGTGGTTTCCACATCGCCATATAACGCAGCTTTGATCATGAAGGCTGAGCCAATGTAGGCTCCACATTGTATGGCGCCCGCGCCTAGATTCTTATCGGTGAGGAGTTCTTTCCATACATCGAATTTATGCAGCAGCCATTTATTGTTCACAAAGCGCGAGACTTGAAGCAGTGCGATGCCGACCAAACTCCACAAGCTTGTGTCGATAATGTCTGCCCATAGTCCCTTACTGGCGCTGGCGCTAAGCACGCTGTGAATTATGATAACTATGGAGATCAAGTAGCCTGCAAAGGCTAGGGCGATTGCTTTATTGTCTCTGGTAGTGAGTTGCTCATTTAAGTTGTAGGGGCTGATCCAATCGTTGATGAGCTTGGCAATCGAGAGTAGCACGACGCTTAGTGTTAGGTAAATAATTATTTGTGAATCAGTTGTTTGCCAGACATCTTCGAGGTTGAGCCAGTTATGGAAAGGTGAATATGTGTTCATGTTATAACGGTGGTTTAGACTTGGTTATTTACCTCCAAACAAGGAGCCAGAACGAGATGAAGAGCCACTGCTGAATTTGACTGATGGGCGGCTTGGAGTGGGAGACGATTTTGGGCGCCCAAATCCGCCACTAGCTATGGTTTTTGATGGGTTGCGAGCTTGGAAGCTTTTTTGGGAGGTCGTTGGACTGCGCAACGGGGCTTTGATGTTCGCCGCGGACTTGTTTGCATTTGGAGAGCTAACGCTTGAGCTGACGGTTGAGGTCGTGCTGCGCTGCATGTTCGATTTACTGACTCGACTTGAGATGTCGCGCTTGTAGTTACTTTGGCTGCGGACGTTGTATGGGCTATAATAGGTCGGATAGCGACCGTAACCCCACGGTGAGCTGTAGTCGGGGCGGTTACCACTGAATAGCCAGCCGACGACCAGTATGTCTGTTAGAGATACTCTTGAGTGGTAGTAATGGTTATTGCCGTAGATCTGTTGGTTGCCATGTGTTTGCACATTAGCGTAGCCATCGGCATTTTTCTCAATTTCGATGGTGGCGATTTCTTGCTCTTGACCGTCGGTCAGTTGCGTCGTCAGTGAGAAGCCACGCAGACTGTCTGCGCCGTATTCTGTGACTTCGATGTAATCCGTTTTGCCGTTTTCATCTAGGTCGAGATTGTTGACCTTTTCTGCTGGATCGTTGAGCGCTCGCTCAAAGCTTTCGGCGTCCGTTACATTTTTGACGAGTTCACCGACCGCGATTAGGTCTAGACCAGATGCAGCATCGGTTACGGTTGTCTGTTGTATCGTGACATTGTAGTTGTCACGATACGAGCTGGTCGAACGGCCACAATTACTGATAAGCGACATGCAAAAGATGCCAGCAAATATTGCTATGAACCAGGGCATTATATTATTCATATGCGTGGGGGTTGCTTAAATAGTTGCAGTTTTTAAATTGAGCCATGTGTAATGCAAACATTAAAACCCATTCACTGCACTCCAGCCATTTAAATAGTAGCTGTAAACGCATGGGCTTGCGATTGTGTTGAGATCTACCTTGGTTGAGTTAAGTTGTCCTTTTCCAAAGGCGAGCGAAGCTTGTATTAACGAGTGGCTCAGGTATTTTGTGTGGACCTGCAGATCGTCGATACTGCTGATTTTGCTGTGAAGCGTTTCGGGGGTATAACGATCGTCGCGCCCGCCGACCCACCAGCCCCATTCCCCGAAAGTAGGCACGTTATCGTGGTAAGGAAGCACTGCGAGGCCTGCCGACACCATAGTGCGGCCGATACATAGAAATGCCTCTTTGGCATGTGTCGGTGAGGTTGATTGCTGAACGAATATCCCATCGGCGGCCAGTTTCTTGCGCAATAAGCCATAGAAGTGTTGGCTGTATAGCTTTGAGAGTTCGATGGCGTTGGGGTCCGGGAAATCGATGATGATGACGTCGTAGATTCCCGGGGCTTGAGCGACGAATTTTGCCGCGTCTATATTGAGGATAGAAACTTCAGCGACGAAGTCATTCTGTGTAGGGTCGAGTGCATTCTGATTCGGCACGAAAATGGGCTGTGTCGGCGCAGTGATTAAGGCGTTGTTCCTTAGTTGTGTGAGTTTTGCATGACTGAGACTATCGCCATTCATACGACTGAAGTGCTGATTATTCCTAGCCAGATCTGTCATGGTGGGGTCTAGATCAACGAGTGTAATGGATTCAACTTCGCTGTATTTGAGGACTTCGCGTGCGGCTAGGCCGTCTCCTCCACCTAGGATGAGGATGTTTTTCTTGCGCGGCGCGATATGCATCGCTGGATGCACGAGGTTTTCGTGATAGATGTGTTCGTCTACACTATTGAATTGTAGGTGTCCATTGATGTAACAGGCGATTGTCTTACTCGTAGACTCGGTGATGACGATGTGTTGATATTTGGTGGTTTCGGAGAAAATAATACGGTCGCGGTAGAGGTATTGCTCCGCGTGGTGAGTCCAGTTCTTTGCTTGTGAGAAGCCAGCTGCGAGTGAGAGCAGTGCCACGATACAGATCGCCCAAGATGTTTTAAGGTGTTGGATTTTCGATTGAAAAAGGAGGAGGCAAAGAATCGTGGTCAATAAAGTAATCGC
>Ga0213865_10000504_pt1 | contig 26602 bp, 38 predicted proteins | sample PICome_6_FD_160100 | JGI IMG/M metagenome (GOLD analysis project Ga0213865, IMG submission 160100) | Coastal seawater microbial communities near Pivers Island, North Carolina, United States - PICO282 | ecosystem: Environmental > Aquatic > Marine > Coastal | place: USA: North Carolina...
CAGTGCCAAAGTTCCAGACCACATCTGGTTTGTGACGTTCGATAAGTTGTGCCGCAGTCATTGCAGCGTTAACCTTACCGACTCCAGTGAAGTGCACATTCTGCCACGATGACATCTTAGGTGCTTCGATTTCAAGTGCGATAAAGATTAGACTACTCATCGTAGGTCACCACGGTATATGTTTTAATATGTTGACTGCGAAGTTTCTCAGTGCCACCAAGGTGAGCAAGGTCAATCACGCACCCGTAAGATATTTTAGAAACATCGAAAGAGTGTAACAGTTCCGTGATGGCAAGTGCTGTTCCGCCTGTCGCACTCACGTCATCAATGATGCATACCTGACTGTTCTTGTTCAGTGGTGCAGTCGTTTTGATTTCAAGTGTGCGTGGTGCATACTCGCACTTGTACTTTCGGGAACGTACTGGTGGTGGTAGACGACCTGGCTTACGAATTATGTGCAGGGGTATACCCAAGTACAATGCGACAGGCGCACCCCAAAGAAACCCACGTGCATCCGGAGCGACAATATCCGTATAACCCTGACCTTCCATTTGGTTCACTAGGGTACGGACACTCTGTTGGAATGCCTGTGGGTTCTGTAGGAGACTGGTCACATCTTGGAAGTTGATTCCTTCCTCAGGCCAGTCCGGTACAGATTGTATTACCTGTTTTAGATTCATAACTACTCTTCGTCATATTTGGATTCTGGAGTCGCGTCGGCCCCGCACATAGGACAGTGCGCCGGTGGTTCTTCACTATAAAGAACTTCAACGGATGTCTCTATATCACATATAGGGCATTCAATTTTATAGACAGTTTCCATTATGCTACCTCTAACTCTATTTCCTCCCAGCCGAAATCGTCACCTTCCATACCTACGACTGAGTATTCGGTCACACGCTTCTCAAAGAAGTTATCATGTGACGCTCCGTTTAGGACCCAATCCAACCAAGGGAGTGGATTGTCCTTTTGATTGAACAATGGTTTCAGTCCAAGTTGAAGTAGGCGTCGGTCCGCAATGTGACGGATGTATGCACGTACTTCTTTCTTGGTGAGCCCCTGTACATCGTTTCCTCTAAATGCGAGGTCGATGAACTTGTCCTCTAAACTAACTGCGTTTTCCGCCATGTTATATATCTTTGACTTTAGCTCGTCATTTACCACACGAGGGTGTTCCTCGCAGAACGTGCGGAACAACTTTGCGTTACCCTGCACGTGGATGGTCTCATCACGGATGGACCATTCGACGATGGTTGCCATACCCTTCATTTTTCCGAATCGTTGGAAGTTCAGGAGCATGACGAACGACGCGAATACCGACATACCTTCGTTGAACACTGACTGCGCAAGCGCGAGTGCAAGACCTGTATGAGAGGTGACATTTCCCTCTTTCATAAAATCGATCTTGTCAGCCATCGCCTTGTAGTCAAGGAACTTGTGGAAGTCTTCGTCCGGTAGACCAAGTGTGTCGTTCAGTAAGGCATATGCACGTTGGTGCACTGCCTCTCGTGCCGCAAATGATGACAACATGTTGCGGACTTCGTTATTTTTAAAACGTGGTATAAGTAGTTCGTGATAGTTCTCACCTACCTGCACGTCAGACTGAGTGAACAGACGCAGAACATGAGTGATAAACTCCTTCTCTGATTCTGTCAACTTAGTTTTCCAATCTTGCACGTCTTCGGATAACTCCGCTTCATCTTCAATCCAGTGAATCTCTTCGTGTTTCTTCGCAAGGTCCACTGCCCATGGATAAAGAAAAGGTTTGTATGTTTTTGAAAAGTTAAGTAATGACATTCATTATCCTATTATTGGGTTTAGGTAGGGAGCGAGCGTCTGTGCGATGAGTTTATTCCCCGCAATGTTTGGATGACCGCACCCTGCCATGTATTGTCTATCGTATTTTCTTAATTTGTGGGTTTTAAGATATAGTGTCGGTGCGAGTTTCGCATCGTCCATCAACCAATGACCCAAGATAATGTCAAATAACGTATTGTAGGAGCTACCACTTTCAATCCAGTTAGGATCCCCAGATGGTCCTTGCATTTTCCATGTTTTACTCCCTAATCTCACATCTTCAACACGACCATCATCATACATCTTTGGAACCCATATGTCAAGGGTATCACAAAAATTTTGATGGTCGAAACTGTTAATCATTCTGTAAGGTATGTCTAATTCCTGACATAACTGTTTCAAACCAAGGTAACACATTTCTGTAGTTATGCGTAGTGTAGCTTCGTCTGGGTCTTTGACTTGAGGCCAACGAGACCACACAATACCGTTTAATGCGTGATGCACATCTGCATCTTTGACATTTGGATTTCGTGCGGTCTCTCTCAACCAGTCAGAGAAACATATTAAGAACGCATAATCTTTTAGTTCGTCTTTCGGCGTTCTACGAATGAAAGACACAACGTCGTTTGCAATCGCTAGGTTAGAGTGACCATGATGTCCTAAATTGATAACTTCTGTGCCCAGTTCATCAGCGAGATAATATGGGAAATTGAAATTTACAATTCTGGGATTCGGGTCTGCCCGATACCCCTGAACATAACTGTCACCGAATACGACTAACCTTCGCAAGCTCGACATTCTTCACCGCCTGGATTAGTATATACCTCATCTGTTAGATAAGACATTAGGTCATCATATCCACCGATGTAACGACCCTCAAGATATATCTGTGGTACAGTAGTAACCTTGCGTCCCGTAACTTCGGCTGCGGTTTTTTTAATCTCATCGAGATCAACATAATCAAACGGTATACCACGAAGAGATAACTCTTCGGTTGCCATCTTGCAGTATGGACAGTCTGGTTTACCGTAGAGGATGGTTCTGTTATCATCTTCGAGTGCCACGCGCTCAACTTTCTCGCTGACGTTCTCTGCACGGTTCTTCGCCTCTGTGCGTAGATAATACAGACCTTTCAACCCTTCCTTCCACGCCTTGAAGTGTACTTTGTTAACGTACCTCTTCGAGGCACCAGATGGGAAGAATAGGTTGACTGACTGACCTTGACAGATGTATTTTTGACGGTCAGCCGCGTGTTGGACAACCCAAGTCTGGTCTAACTCTTGGGCGGTCTTGAATACTGCCTTCTCACCTTCGTTGAGGAATGGAAGGTGTTGCACCGAACCTTTTGCTGTGATGATTGATGTCCACGTAGAATCGTTGTCTTCTTTCTTACTCTTCAACAATTGTTCTAGGTACCTGTTCTTCACTAGGAACGAGCCCGCACGTGTTCGGTGCGTGTATGCATTCGCCTTCATTGGTTCTATCGAAGGTGACGTGGAGAGGATAACACCACTCGATGCGTTTGGTGCAATGGCGAGTAGGTGTGAGTTACGTTTACCTGACCCTTCTCCGTCGAGATACTCTCCGCGTTCTCTAGCGAGTTGTTCTGTCTCTGCGCGGGCGTGACGATTGATGTGGGAAAAGACCACGTTGTTGATCTCTCGCGCCTTGTCTGATTCCCAAGCGACAGAGTGTTTTTGCAGGAGTGAATGGAAACCCATCGCTCCAAGTCCAATACTTCTTTCTCTTTCTGCCGAATAACGGGCGCGGGAAATACTATCGGGCGCATTGTCAATGAAGTATTGGAGAACGTTGTCCAACATACGAACAAGATCACGGACAATGTTAGTTTCTTTCCATTCATCATAATATTCAAGGTTCAGTGAAGACAAGCAACACACCGCAGTCCTTTCTGCGGAAGTAGGTAGGTGGATTTCGTTACATAGATTCGACCCGTGAATGCGCAGACCCTTTTCCTTGAGGGACATTGGTAGTGCACGGTTCGCAGTGTCAATGAAGTTCAAGTATGGTTCACCTGTGCGGAAACGTACCTCAAGGATGCGTTCCCACAGCTTACGTGCATTGACAGACTCTTTGACAGACCCGTCTTTAGGGTCTCGTAAGTCAAACGTCGTGTTGTTCAGGACCGCGGCCATGAACTCATCGGTAATGTTGATTGCGTTGTGTATGTTTAGTGCCTTACGTTGCACGTCACCTGTAGGGATACGGATGTTTAGGAACTCAATAATGTCTGGGTGTGACACGTCCAGATACGCGGCGTATGACCCTTTGCGCGTTTTCCCTTGTCGATATGCAATCATGTCTGCATCGACCGTGTGCAGAAAAGGAATCGGGCCTGGTGCGATGTCTGAGACGGTACGCACATCACGCCAGTGACCACCGACACCACCACCCATGACAGACAACCAACGCAACTCGCTGGAGTGTTCAATCAGTCCTTCAAGGGTATCTGGTACGTAAGTTAGGAAACATGAGATAGGGAGACCGCGAGTCTTCGTACCTTCCTTGGGTGCGTTCGACAATACAGGTGATGCAAACATGAACCATTTCTTACTTACATATTCGTATAGGCGATTTGCGAGTAACGGGTCTATCTCACCTTTGTAGGAAGCCCACGCCTCTGCCGCTCGTGCATATGCCTCTTGCGGAGAGGTTTCACCGTCAATAAAATAAAAATCCTTTAACATACCGACGGCGTAGTCGGTTAACAGACCATCACGGTCTGGTACAGTAGTCACACTCATGGTTTACCTAGTTATTTCGAATAGTCATAGAAAGGTTCGTCTGATTGAAATTCATAGTCCTCAATGAGCATCTGTTCACCAGTCTCATGGAACCTACGTGCACAACGGAAAATGTAATCCGTTTGTTCTGAATCGTCCAACAGGCCTTCCCACATCATATGATTCTTAAATGAACTCTCCGGATTCTTCACTAAGAATCGAGACGCATCAAGAGCATTACTCTGCACCCCAACAAGCGGGACATAGATGAGTTCTTCTTCGTTGTATTGTTCTGGGACCTCGAATAGGTCGGGTGTATCGCCCTTCTCGATAAGGACGACTTTATATGATTCACAGTCTAAAATCTTCATCTTGTACTTCTCTCAGTTATGAGCAGCATTATATAGTAGTATGGCCGGGGCAGTCAACTACTATTAAATATTTTTGTTAGGTAGTAACCTACGCAAAACTTCGACGTTGTCCTTACGTTTGTTTTTGCGGTCACCTTTCTTTCTAACCACGACGGTGTCTTTGTCGCTACCTGCTCCTGCAACTGAGGCTGTAGATACGGATAACTCTTCTTCAAACTGCTTCTTAAACTCTTCGTAAGTTTTCATAAATCTCTTCCAAGTAGTACCATCTTTCCGGTATTGCGGTCGGCATTGTCGTATCGATATATGCCAGACAAATGATAGGGAAACGCGTCCTTGTCAATGTAGTGATTAATTAGGTCAGTTAGTTCACGGCACCAAAAATTCTGATAGTCATCTATCAACAACCATCGGCATCCTGCACGTCGGACATTTTGTATATCTATAGACGCGCCTGCAACGGTGTGGTCACCATCAACGAAAACCATATCATACCCTATTATGTCACGGAAGTCAAGGTCTTTCGAATCCATTTTCGTAAAAGTAAAACGTTCTGGAAACATGTTCTCAATGCGTTGCGCGTTGAGTTCAGTGTGTTCATACTGACAAATGTCGATTGAGTGGTAGCGTTCCACATCCGTAGAGGCTAACCAACCCATCGCACTGTGACCGGCGTTAAACCCAATCTCCAGTACACTTTTTACTTCGGTATGTTTATATATTCTTTTGAGGGTCTCTACGGTGCGTTCCGTAAGAACTAAATGTCCTTCATCCTCAACCATTGACTGGTCAAGAAGTCTGGACTCCTCTTGAAGGTTCATCTCGTGATTTCGTTAGAACCGAACAGAACACGATGTCCTGTTCTAATGTGAGTACCCTCGTAGATGGCCAGACCCATAGTTCGATGTGTTGGGTCACCCTTTGTCACTCGAACTTGGTCACCCTTACGTACCTCAACACAACCTAGAGTCAATGACTCGTTACGCATACGGTACATGCCTGGGCCTAGAGAACCATCACTCAGTAGATACCAGTGGGTGTTTTCTGCGAGTACGTCAAGAACATCTATTCCGGTTTCTGTATGAATTCTTTCGACCTGTTTGTCGCTGAGATTACCGTGTTCTTTGATAAGGGCGAGTGCTGCACCATAACGTGCGACCACAGAAGAACCGCCTGGAGCCTTTGCCATGATTTTCTTCAGGTTGAATACTAGACGGTGAAATGAAGTGTAGTGGTCACGATAGGCATCACGATTTTCCATTCTGCCTAAATCAAAATCCTTATTCTTATTACCGTCCTTGTCGATGATACCCGCCTTGAACGCGCCAGTATCCTCGAACTTAGTTACGAGTAACTTTAGAAAACGTATCGTGTATACTACGTCTGCGGCTTGTTTTAGGATTCCCACTGCAGTGCCCTCAAATAATCTATTACATATTTATCCATTTCGATTCCCGTAATCTCTTCATTCTTGATTGCACGGAGATAAATTAGGAATGGTTTTAGTGCACCCCATTGCTCCAACGGAATTTTGAGTGCAAGTATCTCAACCCCAGCCTCATGTCCAAATACGTTGAAAATTACAATGAGGTGATTAAGTATGAGTCTATGAGATAACTCTCCTGTGGTATAGTACCTATTGATTAATCTCTTTACGTATTTAAAACGTTTTAGGTCATCAAAGAACTCATCCCCGTCGATGTGTTTGGGACTATAGTAATGTTTCGCTGCGTAGACAACAAGGTTATTTCGATTTAACTTCATAGTATGGGTCAATAAACTCTGGTAATGAATAGTCAACGGGTAGTTCAGGTTCGAGTTTATTTAGTGCATCTGTAAGAGGACGCATCCAATCGTAGTTTACGATAACTCCACCACCATGAGTTGATATAGTACGAGTAACTGAGGTGCGGTCCGCAATCTGCACATAACTGAATGCCCATCGTTCTTTCCTCATACGCATATCTATGACTCCATCATGTGCGAGTTTGCGGAGTTGGTGGTACTGGTATGCGTCTTCACCTACAATTAGATTGTTGTCGTAGTGCATGAGTTCTGCAGCTTTACGTGATAAAAATGTCATACGACTAAAACATTCGCTGCGTGTCGCGAACTTCTTGTAAAAACGATTTAGGTCTACGCGGTCTTTACCCCACCGGAGTGCAGTGTTTTGGCTCACTTTAAATGAAGTCATGTATCCTGCAGCGATAGTCTCTGCGGGTAAGTCTTCGTACGCGGCGTCAAAGTTATAGTCCCACGGATAACGCGGACCAAGCTGTTGAGGAATGTACCACCCATCTTTTTTTACTGTAAGTGAATCGTATTGGTCGTCCCACAGACCCTTACGCCAACTACTGAATTGCAGTTGATTATAGAGTGCGATTACGTCGGGTGCGTTTGGTTGCATAGCAACCGTTCGATACAGATTCCTACCATACTTGGTGATTATGTCATCACCATCGACGTGAACCATGTATTCGTTATCACTCTCTAAGAATAGTCTTAGAACAGAGTTTTTTCCGGTTGCAGCCGTACCATCTGATTCTGTTACATGATGTTCTATATTATGTCGTGTACAGAAGTCCGCCGCCTCATCTCTATACTCATCATTGAGCGTATTGATTACGACGACGACATCATTGAACTTTAACGTGTCAAAATGACGTGCAAGAGTCGCGAGACTTGCACTCGTTAAAATATAATACTTGAACATCTAGGAGAGTTTACGCAGACTCAATCGTTGCGATTATATCTGCCTTTCGCTTGCGCATATCGACTTTGATACCACGTGACGCTGCGATATCTTTTAGTTCCGCCTTGGTAAAAGAATCCAAGGATACTTCGATAATATGTTCTTCCGGAGCCGGGTGAGTTTCCTCACCCTTACCGAAAAGTTTCTTCAAAAAACTAATCACTTATTCATCATCCCATTCAGGTTCATCATCAGCAGGAGCGTCTTCGACAACTTCTACAGGTTTTGGTGCACGTGCGGCACACCACTCGGAGATTTGTGCGTCAGTTAGACCCACCGCCTTCAAGACTTCTCCAGTTTTTGGATTGACCCATCCTTTTTGAGATGGGACCGCGTCTTTGCACCAGCTTGGAGCTTTAATCATTTTAGTATCCTCGTTTTTGTCGAATTTGTAGAATAATCAACTCTTTGGTCAGAGTATCCATTCCACGCACTTCCAAACCCATGGCACTTGCCAAATCTAATAGTTCTGGCTTGGTCATGGAGTATAGGTTCTTGCGATCATAGTTAGGTATGATGTTCGTATCTTTTGGTTTTGCACGATTACGAAGCCACACACCTATAACCGCGGCTACCGCTACAACAACTACAATGATCTCAATCGTCATGATTAACTTCCCTTAACAGGACTCTTATCACCGTTAGATAGATTGTCTGCACCATTACGAGCAGGTGCCTGCTTCATATCTTTACCGCCCGCCTTGAAAGTTTTCTTGTGACCATCTTCTTCGTCGTCTTCGTATTTCTTCTCAGACTTCTTATGCTTCGCAATAAACTCTTTAGACTTCGGTGATTCTTTAGAGTCAATCTTTTCACCCTCAAGTGCATTCGCCTTTGGGTTCGCTGCCTCTTGCAACTGGGCCCAGAAGTCTTCGAAAGTTTCTGCAAGGTCCAAACCACCTACAGGATTGTAGGAATCGGATACCGCACTGAAACTCACGTATACACGTTTGAAAGTGCCATTATTACTCTGGTGGAACTGAGAGATTGCTTCACTAGAAGAATCACCACGACCACGACCGATTACTTTCTTAGTACCGCTTGAAGTAGTACCGTAGATAGTGTATAGACCTTCGTCTAGGTTTTCTTCTTGAACGCCTTCGATTTTAGAAATCTCAGCACTCTTACCACCTTTCTTTTTCTTCGCGTCGATGGCGTCGTCAGTCGCCGCGCGCTTCTTGTGTAGATATTCGTCAGAAGAATCAACATCACCATCATTATCGATGTCCTTGTCTTCACGATCTTTGAACTCTTTATCGTTCTCTTTATCGTCTACAGGGTCGAGTTTTTTCTTCTCTTGGATATCTAGTTCTTCAACTTGCTCAGAGACCGACTGCTTCATAGACAAGTAAGCCTCCATAACTTTATTAATGTTTGACATTATTGTCAGTCTCCTTCAATTATTACCCTACGTCAAAAAATACTTTGACGATGATACCAGCAAAAATAGTCATAGTAAGTGTAATTATATATTGCATTACTTTGACTGTCTTTCCTTGTTCTTTTAGTTCATCTTCAATGTCATCCATTCGTTGGGAGAATCTGTTCATTCTCTCGAAATGTTGTTGTGACGACTTGTCGATGTTAATAAGTTTTTCCTCGGCGCGAGCAAGGTTAATCATCGCGTCAGAAAGCTTATCAATTTTATCCTCGATTCTTGCGAGGCGCTGTTCTTCACGTTGCACATGCTCATGTAAGATATTGTTATTATCTGCCATTTTCGGTTAAACCCATTAAAGTGTATTGTATAAGTCATATAACGACTTAACTGTTAAAAGGTACATCTATTTATAACGTATCAATTACCATGCGCGGCACGACCAATAACGCGCCTTCCACTTCGGGCCAGGGTCTGCACAATTGTGTCTCGCCCTAAAACTTTTTCTACGAGCAGGGTTGTCTTTCTTAATCTCCATGTTAGGGTCTCCGAATGAAACCTTAACTACATTACCCTTTTCGTTCTTGGTGTAAACGTAGAACTTCTTAGAACCTCCACGCACAGGTTTGTTCAAGGTAACCGTCTTACCCTGATACTCTGCCTCGGTCAGTTCTAATTCTTCGTCGAGTGACGCACACGCCTCACAACAACCTTCTTCTACGTACTGCTTAAACTTTTTCACTATTTCTTTATTCCTCGGCGAGCAAGGTCTTTCTTATATGCATCACGTCTTGCTTGTCTATTTGCACCAACCTTAGCATTAGGGTTACGACCTTTCTTCATTTGACTCGCCACACCAAACTGGTCTGCCGTTCTTTGAATATTCTCATCAACTAGGTCTTCGGTCTTCACTGATTCAAGTGCACCCGCAGGTTGACCTTGTTTCTGATTAATGTCTAATGAAACCCTAGATTTTGGATGTTCAGATCGCATCTTCTTCAATGCTTCACGGCTGTTTCTTGCCTTGGTTTTGACAGTCATAGAACCACGACCGTCACCTACCTTTACAAAGAAGATCTTGTTCTCTTCAAGATCGACTGACTCTTTCTGCATCGCATTCTTGACGATTGACATGACATTTGCTTTTGTTGGTTTTGGGTGACTACCAAGGTCTACAACCTTACCACTCTTAGTCTTTAGAGATAGAGAGTATCCGTCTTGCTTACCACGCATACCCTTGGTGTTTCTCTTAGTAGCTGTAACAGTACCGTAAGGCGTTTGGTGCGCAATCGCAACGTCACCCACTGCTTCTCTCAATTCCTGAAATGTTTTCATTTTAACTTCCTCTACTTGCGCCTCGAAATACCTTCGTTCCCGCAACTGGATTGACTGTTTTTATATTACTACCCTTGCTATTTAGTGGGTTAAAATTCAGTCCCCCGTAGTTGTTGTCGGACGCCTGTTGCAGTCTTTGTTTCTTCGCAGCAGACATTTTCTTATTACGTGGTTTCTTCGATTTGCTCATATGTTGTCCTTATAGTAATTGCACCGATTCGATTGTTGACTGTCCGTCGTTATTGAACACTCTAATGGTGATTCTTGAATTACCACTGACCAACGGTATTGTCACATCGAAAGTGTCCGTCCCTCTAGTGTTTAAAACAATATCACTCCACTGAGATGATGATGTAGATTCGTAAGCATATCCATTAGTTTGGTACACACGGATTGTACCATAATTACTATTGTGAACGTAGTTACCTGTGATTCTAACTGAGGTTGCGCCTGTCATATCTGGTTCAATCCACCAGCTACCAGTTGACCATTGCGGAGCGACGACTCGCAGACCTTCTGCAACAATCGATGCTGTTGGATTTGTAGTTCCCGCGTTCTCATCTTGTTTACCATTACTCCAGTTCCAGTCTCCGAACGAGATACTACCCGTTGCAGTTCCGGTACCACCGTCAGCGACTGCACCGTTAAGTAGGTATGGAATGTCTGGGTCACCGGATGGACTGAAATCTGCGGTATACTTTGCGTAGTTGGAGTATTGCGGGTCACTCAAATATCCGTGTAAGAAGTTTTCAATTCCACCATTATTTGCATTCACATTACCTACACCCAAGTACTTGATTGGAGTGTCGAAAGATCCTGTATAGTTTAGAGTGCCTCTTGCAACACCATTAATGTACATGGTGATAACATCACTAGACCTAACAACCGCAACGTGGTTCCAATCGTTTAATACTACGTTAACCCCACTGAAAATTTCTTGTCTTGGAGATGGTCCACCGATTTGGAATACAAGTTCGGTAGAGGTGTTGTTCTGATTAATTCTCCAAGTGTTTGGTTCGTCATAAGCACCTGCTTCAACGATACGGGCCCAAGAGTCGTTGACCGATGAGAATTTGTACCAAGTCTCGAACGTAAAGTCGTCACTACCTGCGGTGTGGTCATTGACAGGTACATAGTGAGACCCAGTGTAGTATACTTCACCCGAATGTAGACCGAACGTCTCTGGTACAGATGGGGTTTCTGGGACTTCGACTTCTGTGGTGATATGGAATCCATACAATGCGCCGTTGAACCACTCTGGGCCATTCACCCATCCACCGATTTGAATTTCGGTCAGTGAACTGAAGTTAGCGGTCTCTGGGAAACTCATGTACTCTATACCATTTAAGTATATCGTCATTGTCCCTGCCGCGCGGACCATAGTGAAGTTATACCAAGTATCCACATCTAGTGTCAGTGTAGACACCTGCATATTGTTACCACCACCACGGAAGTACTTTAGTTTTCCGTTAGACTCAATCCTTAGAATAGGGCCGCCTTGGTCTCTCTGCGCAAATACGTTCTGAGGAGAACCACTGCCGCGTGTAAGGAACCAACCTTCAATCATAAAGTCGCCAGTGCCATACTTGAGTGCAGTAGGGTGTTCTATCTTGATGTAGTCTGAGCTACCATCAAACTGAATGATTGGTCGTCCGGTCTCACCATCTATCGCATCAACTGCCGTATCAGCAGTGACACCATTACCGTGCACGGTAAGGACAGAATCTCCTTGGACGTGTTCATATGGTTCGTCTGACAAACCTAAACCCAAAGAAATAAGACTGTATGAGTTGACCCAAGATGGAGTTTCTACACTTGGGACTGGTGGGTTATCCGCATCAACTCCAGAAATTACTGCCCCAGAACTAACAACGGCGGTAGATGAAATTATGTTTGCCATTCCTGTACCTTATGTTATGTAACAGTTTAATTCGTATCGACGGTTATCTAAGTTAGTTACCTGTACCGCCAATCTCTTATTCTTTTGACCAACCAACTTCAAGGTGAAACTATTAGTTTTACCATTAGATGGTTTCTTTGGTCCGGTTGCGACTTTATCGTCGATGTCGCTCTTGTCTACCTCAAAGCCCTTTTTCTTTGCAAATGCATATGACGCCTGCATTGCATCTGAATATGTCTTGTGGTAGATAGGGTAATCGTTCTTACCTTCTACTGCATATCCCATCTTCTTCAAGTCATCCTTGCTGTAAGATGGTGGTGGTTTACTGAAAAAATCAGACGACTTCTTAATCTTGTCTAGTCTCTTCTGCGAACCAAGACCATGTTTCGACGCACGTGCGGAAAGACGGTCTTGTGCAGACCGCCTTGCTTCTCTTATTTCAGTAAACTTTTTCATTAGTCGTCCGAACTACTAATGCCGCCTGGGAAGTTTGGTCTAGGCAATGTCCAAGAAGTACATCCCTTATCAAACTGACCGTGCTCTTCAGACTGCGCAACAACCCAAGAAGATAGATCTTGGTTGAAGGACTCTGCGTTCTCAAACATTTCTCCAAAGTCTGTACAAGAAGAAACGTCCCAAGTTCCGATCGAAGCGCTTCCGCCATTATTAAATGCGGTTGCGTCTTGGAACATTTCGTCAAACTCTTCAACGCTTGAGACATCCCAGTCACCGATATTTTGATCGAAGACTTCGTTCTCCTCAAACATCTCACTCATGTCTATGACATTCGAAGTGTTCCAATTTCCGATAGGTTGATTGAACGGAGTTCTATAGAACAGTCTGTCCATATCTGTGACGTTGCTAGTATCCCAATTGTTTATTGAAGGACTTCCGCCATTGTTGAAAGAAGGCGCATCTTCGAACATGTATGCCATATTCGTTGCACTAGAAGTGTCCCATCCACCGATGTCTTGGTTAAATGATTGCGCATCATAGAACATGCTATGAAAATTCGTTACACTCGAAGTGTTCCAATTTCCGATAGGTTGATTGAACTCAGTAGCGCTATAGAAAAAACCTTCCATATCTGTCATATTAGAAGTATCCCATCCGCTGATGTCTTGGTTAAATGAGGTGTACTTAAACATTTCATATGCTATCTCAACATTTGAGACATCCCAACCACTAAGATCCGATGGCGTAACATCCATACCGCTACACTCTTCAAACATGCTAGAAGTTCGATTTACTTGCGACATGTCTAAGTGAGTGATATTTAAGTATTCGATGTCCATTCCTTCAAACATAGAACGAGTGCTGGTTAGTGGTTCTGTCGACGTGAAACCAACGTATGGAATCCATGTATATCCAGCAGGAGCATAGTTCTCTCTCCAATATGAAGCAGTTGGGTCAGTATAAGGGGCGTTGCCACTAGTGGCTAGGATAGGATATCCATATCTATCCCAAGTGCTATCTAGTTTTGTACGGGTGTATGCCATTCCGCCGCCACCGCCTTGTGTCCATGCGGTGAATGTGAATTCATAAAATTCACGTGAGCGCATACACAACATCACAACAGGGCTGAAATTTGATTCTAATATATTACTGCCTATCGACCCTTCGTACACATCTTCAAATCTCGTAAATGTTAGTGTATTTGGATCATATGTGCCAGATGGAGCAACTGCCCAAAGCGTTCCGGCAGGACTAACATAATCTTCATTGTCATATTCACTTTCTAATACAGAGTTGTAAATGCCCTTGTTTGCGGCACGAGTTAATGTCGTAAATTCGTTGATTACGTCATATTGTTGATCGTTGTCAGCTTGTGAGAACTCGACGGTGTTTGTCTCCATTGACCACGACGTTCCGTTCCAACTGATACCTAGGCCAGGAATATCTTCTGGTTCATATTGATTTCTTGATCCTACAACACCCATTGTTGGATTTGCCCAAGTTACATTATTGTAAAAGTATCCACTAAAGAAGTGGTCATTGTTACTAGTAGAATATCCACCAAATCCATTGTCTGCTAATGTAGCTTCACCACCTGTGAATAATGCGAACACTTTCTTACTAACAGGGTCATATCGCATATGATGAATTGCGGATGCTCCACCAGGCGTGTTAATAGACCTAGTTCCACTTTCACCCCAAGTACCATAAGAGATCCATTGCAACATATCAATAGCATCCCAACCACCATTGTGAGTGATTGCTCGTCCTGAAGGAGATGCCATAATAAAGTCACCAGCATATGGGTCTACATAAGGATTTGGTGTTTCAGGTGCTGTTTGAGTTAATGGTAGAAGGTTAGTGATTGTTCCACCTAATCCGGTCACACCCTGATCTTCGTATGTATTTGTCTTTGAGTAATTCCACCCATGAATCTCTACACCTGTTCCGTCTCCCATGATCACTGAATCATCTGCATAGGCAAAGAATGTTAAATCTGCACCCTCGAAATGAGTGGCTGGCCATTTAACACTTGTTGAGTGAGTTGGATGCGCCCCTGCTTGTGCTGTAGACACGAACTCTCCGTCTTTAAAGACCGCAGTTCTTCCTAGATTCCCATCGCGGACAATTGTTAAACGATGAGGCGACCCTGTCCATCCGTTACTGTTAGCTCCAAATAAGAAATTATTATATCCATCAGTCGTAGTGCCACTTGAACTTGTAACCATACTTACAGCATCACCACCATTCGTGGTATACATCGAAAGACCACCATACTTCTTGTCTGGCGTTCCACCCAAAGTGAAGATATTTCTATATTGGTTGTCATTAGGTGCTGTAAATTCAACTTCGAATGTCCAACTAGTGAATCCGTCTTGTACGATTGAGAAATCGCCTTCGATATGAACAGGCCCATCTGCCCCTAATAAGTGGTATTGCGTTTCTGGCGCTGGGCCAGTTACTGGTGGGTTATCTGCGTCAACACCAGCAATGACCATGCCAGCATTAACAACAGCACCCGCTAAAATTTGATTTGCCATTTTTGTTTAAAACCTCTGTTTAAGTTTTATGCTAAGTCTTTGTCATGGTTCAGGTTGCCTTTCTTCTTCTTAACGATGAAAGCGTTAACCCTTGCCATTCCCCATTGTTGCGGTGTGGTGCCTGGCCGATGACCAGTCTTCCATGCCGCAACACCTCTATTATAAACCTTGCGAAGTGTGTCTGGTGAGATACCCGACTTCTTCGCCTTCGATGCGATACCGTCTGGACCTTCTTCCAAGTTACCCATGTCATCATACATAGAGTATCTCTTTTCTTCAAGGTATACTTTAAACGAAATCATTTATCCATCTCTCTATTACGAGCCTTGGCGCGTGATATACGTGCACGTTTTAACATCATTTGATGTTTTCTCTTATCAAACTCTTTCTCACGTGCGATAGCGGAACGTACATTAGACACTGCATCAATGTCTTCGCTCATAAGGTCTGCAAGTGCACGTGCGTTAATTCCCTTCAGGTTATACTTACGAATGACTTCTGCTGCGTAGTAACCATCACTGTGTTTATGTGATGACTTTGCCTTCATGTCTTTCGCAACCTTTGCGATTTTTTCATACTCACTGCGTTTGATAGTCTTAGACGCTAGACGTGCAAGGTCATGTGCCCATGAACGTTCATCAATCTCCATGTGTGGAGTATCTTTGACGTACTTCTTCTTGAGTTTGTCGGTTCCCCACTCACCTGCACCGTGTTCTTCTTTGACGCAGTTAGGGACCATCTTATCACCCTTTTTCTTCATACCAACCTGCTTGTAACCATCCCAACAGTCTTCGTCGTACATGTCCTTAAACGACTTAGTGTACTTGGATGGTTTAGTCTTCGCTCCCTTATCGCCTGGGGCTGGTTGATATGCGGACGCATCATTGTCTGCCTTCTTACCGTGTTTCTTGAAGTGCGCATCGCGCTTGTCCTTGGTGGACTTCTTCAATCCCGCATGGTAACGTGCAGGTTGTGTGCCTTCCTTGTCCTTTATATCTGGGTCTTGACGGGCACCTTCGTACGCAACAACAGGGTTCGATGTTTTGAAACCTTTCTTACGCATGATGGTCTTATTGACCACTTCGAACTCACCGTTCTTGTAATTGATTGCAACAGGTAGGTTTAGGTCACTCTGCACATCTTTCAGTACGGCTTCTGCGTCACCGTGTTTCTTGATGTTGCGACCTTTCTCTTTTGCGATTTTCTTGAACAGACGCTGAATCTCCGCAACCTTAATCTGTGGTTGGTTACGTTTGTCATTCATGCGGTCTGCAAAATGGCGAGTAAACTCGATGTCGATGTCGAACTTTTTCAACAGACGGTCACCAAATTTCTCTAGGTCTTTGATTTGTGTTTGAGAAACATCTTCACTCAAGGGCTCAACTGCGTCTAACCACTTACGCATTCTCTTACCTTCATGTGTCTCTACAATCACATAGTTTGCACCTAAGACGGTAACGGTGGCAAGTTCGTCAGACTCTTTTACTACCACCGTGTCGCCCATCTCGAACAGTTCACCCGCGACAAACATTTCGCGGGTATTCGATACTGATTCAAGAGTTAGGTGATTGCGGAATTCTTTTTCTTCGGTCAGGCCCATACCCTTACGCACGTCATTGAATAGTTTACGTGCATCCTTGTTGGACATTGACTTTGGGACGCCTTGCGAGAATGTGACAAAATCATTCTTCGAGGCGTTTTCTCTCTGCTTGGATGCGGACATACCTTCCACACCCTCAGCATCTGGATCTCTCTTACCGGCAGATACTATATTAATACTCTTAAAGTTGTAAAACCCATGTCGGGCCTTCACTCCATTGTACTTTTTAAACAGAACGTCGAATTCTCTAATCCTGTCTTCTCCGACGACCATAGTCACCGAGCGGTAACCTTGGTCATACAGAGAGACAAGTGCGTTGATTGCGGTCTTTACCGACTTATCAACCATAACATTACGCGCATGTTTTGGAAACATCTTGCGGACGTGTTTAATCTTATCTTGATACGACAACGGATTCTTCTTTGCGTCCGTTGACTGAGATACGAATACTTTGTAGTCTGCTTTACCAGACTTGGTCGCCAATGCATCCATTACCTTACCATGTCCAATGGTGGGTGGATTCATACGACCGAACGTGAAGAATACCTCACGCTCCTCTTCGATTAGGTACTGAGAAAAATTCTTAATCATTTAGACTGACCGCCACCACGCTTCTTCTGGATTTCGTCACGTCTAACTTTAGGTAGATTCTTGCGGGCCGCACGTGCAATCTTTGCTTGCATCGCCGGTTTTTCTAAGCGCTTCTCGATTTCTTTTCTGCGAGACATAGTCAAATCTGATTTAGGGACGCCCTTAACCAGTTTTGAGAATAGTGCCTTCCTCGCTTGTTTACGCGCACGGACCTTTAACTTGTCTAGGTTTGCGACTTTACGCGCTGCACGTTTACGGCCGATTGCAATTCGAGCCTTATGCCTCTTCATGCGAATCGCCAACTTACGACGCTGTTGGATATCTAACGCCTCGTCGTATTTTCCGTTTCTGCGCTTCTGCGCATTGTACGATACTTGCGGATCTTTACCGTCCTTACCATTATCGGTAGTATAATCTGCATCAGTAAAGTGTTTAAATGACAGAACTTTTGTCATCTAATTAGTCCTCTATTGGTTTATTCCATATTATCTACGGGCGGAATCCCACCCCTTTAATATATCAGATGAAAAGTTGTTGTATGAAAATTCCATACGGTCAACCAGTTTCACCGCATCACCACCAAGCGTGTCAATCGCAACATAACCTTCCTCACCTGTCACTTTGTAACCATTAGAGGTTTTAACGAATGTCTCGATTGTTTTTAATTTGTCAAGACTATTTATAAGCTTTAATTTCGCAAGTACGATGGTCTTCTGTAGTTCGAAGATTTTTTCTAAACTGGCTCGGTTCTCAGGTGAGAAAAAGGCCATTTCATCCTTCATCTTTGCGGTCCACGTGTCCTTACCACGTTGAGATTTCTTACTTGCAATCTCTTTCTTATAGTAGGCTTGTCTGTTACTTATCAATCCATTAACGTGTCGTTTTGGGTCTGGTAGTAACGCACCCGCACGTACGAATGAATTGTTGTATGTTTCGATTGCACCCGCGAACTTAGGGTTCGCTTCGAGTGTGCGCAATGTCGTACCGGATATCTGATTAAAAATTTTACCCGCAGTCGATAGAAGTGCAGTTACCGCATCAGTCTCTCGTTGAGTCATGGTTGCATTGGTTAGGTCTTTCAACATTGCGTCCTGTGACCATACGTTGCGTGACTTGCGGAAGGCCGCAACATCCACGCCGTACGACGCTCTCATGTTTTCAAAAGAATCACCCGTGTAGGTTGTGTGCCAGACGATACCAATCTTGGCTGCACGTAAATCCGCAGCCTCTTTCCAAGGTACTGCATATGCGATCGTGTTCGGGTGAAACATGACATATCGTTGTCCATCTATTTTCTTACCGTACAAATCTTTACGACTGAACAGGAAGTCACCTTGAACAACACCCTTGATACCTAACTCAGGGAGATACTTCAGTGCGTCTTTCAGTTTTGCATTGAGGTCACCCTTGGTGTCCGCGTCGATGTCCGCGTCGGTCTTGTAGACCTTCGGGTTCTTGTTGAAGATACCTTTCTTCGCAACAAAGAATTTACCGTCACGTGGGTCAGTTCCCGCAAACACTGCAGGCGCACCATCCCATTTCACAGAGACATTACCCTTTGCAGTACCGGCCAACATGTCACGCAGACCACGCAGTGCGTTAATCGCCTCGCGTGTCCCATTGACTCCACCGTAAAGAACCTTGTCCTCGATGTGGGTCATGTGAGTGTTCTTCTGTTCTGTTATGAATTCACCAAACTTTTCCATTAGTATACCTTACAGTATGGACCGGAGAGTCTTGACTCCGACCCTGCATAGTTAACGAGCCCAGAGGTAAACGCATTCTTTTGCGCCTCAGTACCATTCTCAACAATGGCGAACAACTGGACAGTCATAATTTTAGATAGGTACCAGTTCTGGTCCTTACCTTTTAATTCTGTTAAAAAATCGACTTTTGTCATATCGTCTGTATATGGTACTTTTTTATACCACTCATAAAACTGTTCTTCGTTCTCGGAAGTTCTTCCCTTAACAATCGTTGAGGTATCATATCAACATCAAACACGTCCTTTACAATGTTTGCGACTGGGCCGCCGGATACCTTACCCATGTTTGCGAACTGACCCTTTAGTTCTCCCTGCCATGTTGAACCGAACTTACGGAACTGAATCTTCTGTCCTGCAAAGTAAATGTAACCATCCTGAGACAACCAGAAACCACGTAGACCTAGAGTGCTTGACTCGAACTTATATTCCTTACGTGCACTGGTCATATTCAACTCACCGAAACGTGCGGTTGGTGTCTGTATCTGTTTCAGAGACACACCAATAATATCTTTGGCATCGTACTGTTCTACTAGGAGTTGATTGAGTTCTATGAGTGAATTTGTTTGTGTTAGGTCAACACGTGCACCCGCAGTAGACACTAACCAGATATCCGCAGGGGACCACTTGTTGATATCACCGAATGGTTTCCCTGCAGCGACATTCAAGGTCTTCCAGTGACTCTCTAATCCGGTGACCCAACTACTACCACGATGGCATACGTAGTTCTTCATACTGTTAGAGAATTTCTCAGCCAGTTTATCCGCACCTTTTTTACTTGAGACAATCCATTTCTCTGGTAATTTCGTTTTGATGTTGTCTAGTCTCTCCGTGACATCGTACTTACTTTTTGCCGCATCCATATTCGCTGCAGTGTACACTCCTTTTTGATTGTACTTAACTGCAAGGTAAACACATTGCGCAGATTCAACAAGAGCAGTCAAATCAGACCCCGCACCGGAACCGCCACCACCTTTATGTTTGCATTCGATGTAGTAGGAACCAGAACACTCGACTCTGCCGATAGAGGATTGACCGCCTTTGTCGTTGTACTTTGCACTATAGTCACTTAATACATCCGCTGCCTTGAGTAGCGCATCCACACGGTCTGCACCCTTTGGTAGTTGTATTATGACCGTCCTGCTGGTCTTCCCATCTACCACCTCGAAGTTGGCAAATTGAAGTTCGACCTTCAGAGTGTCTCTGTCTTTTGGCTGCGCCACTTAGTATCCTCTTACTCATCATTGAGTATAACAGATACTATTTATATGTCAAGGGCGTTATGAGAGTTTTCTTCGTTGTACTGCGCAATTGTCTCACGTAGTGGACGTACCCAATTGTCACGATGTTCAATGAAGATTTGTGGTTCGTGGTTGTCAACCGAAATGATTGTAACCAGTTGAGTGATTGGTTGACCCGTACGTTCTTCCCACATGATTGCGTAGGCGGACTCTTGCATGAAATAATTCTTAATCCAATCGAGCCGTTTAGGTTTCATGGAAGTCTTGAAATCAATGATAGAAGGACGACCATCGAACTCAGCAACGCAATCGACGCGACCAGCCACTCCCAAGTGGTTTGAGTAGAGAGGGGCCTCCTGTGCATATACTCGACCGATACGGCTATCCAAAATGGGCTTAAGATCAATAAAGCTACTAATAATGTCTGGAGTGTATCCATCTTTGAAGTTCTCTTCATTGTTGATGTACTTCTCAACGATGGCGTGTACTGCGGTTCCCCGTGTTGATGCACGGTGAGAAATACGGTTCGCTTCTTCGTGTCCTACGCGGGCCCGCCACTTGGCGATAGACTCTCGCGATAGGATAGAAAGTACAGTAGTAATAGAAGGAAGGTTGATACCTTCCGGTGTTTTGTACTCACGGCGACCGTTATGGTTCTCCGTTTTCATTTCCGTCAACTCGACGGGGACATGTTCAAATATCATTACAAATCGTCTAAATCAATTACAGGGTTAATATTCTCAAGTGCCTTCAGTTCATGTCGAACAATCACCCAAAGGAAAACCCAAGAAACCGAAGTGAGTATACCCACTGCGGCAAAAAAGTATAATAGGAATTCTACCATAATATTTCTCACTTGTCAATAGCAAAACAAAAGATTCCTCATGGATGCGGGGCCCGAAGGGTACTGTTATGTTTACTAGACTCTATAACTTGTCGTGACTTTCTGTCACTCACCGTCCGCGGCATAAGGTGGACATGCGCGTAGTTGAGAGATTCTACGGTTTACAAATTATCGCGTTTGCGTCGTCTTAGTAGTACCGGCCCCGCATCCCATGAGGAAATCGTTAAAATGGTGGAGCGAGAGGGAATCGAACCCACGACCTTCTGGATGCAAACCAGACGCTCTCCCTACTGAGCTACCGCCCCATTAAACCTATTTATACTATTTTAAATTGGAGCGGATTACTGGGTTCGAACCAGCGACCTAAACCTTGGCAAGGTTTCGCTCTACCAACTGAGCTAAATCCGCTAATCAATTAATCACATCCAAGTTCTTGACGTGACACCTCATCATTATTGATGGGACAGTTGCCACTGGGTAGAGACTCAGGGACATATCGCATCAAGTTAGGGTCACGCAAACTGTTCTCAAGAAACAATACTAGGCTTGCGATTTCGTCTTCGGTCAAGTCAAGAGGGGTAAATCGGTAATCTACTTGATGTAAGTCTACGTCTGGATGCTGAGGTACCGCATCAACTTTGTAACGAACTACATCTTCTAGTGAACTAAACGATGCACCATGACCAAACACTTCTGTATCTATAAGATTGTAAAGTGGCGGTACTTTGAACTTGTACTTATCCATGTCATCGCCCGTGAATCCACCACGACCTTCACGTGTCGCATCGTTGACCTCACCAATTGTATCTTCCCAGATATCAAGGTCATGGAATCCAACCGTCATAAACACATCATCCGCAAGAGCACCTGTAGGTGAAGATAGTGCGGGCCCAGTGTGGCACGAGTTACAGTTACCCTTACCAAAGAACACCTTTGCACCTTCAATCTCTTCGATTGTCATCGCGTCGTCGTTACCTCGCAAGAAATCTTGGAATGGTGCCTCGTTTGCAAGAACAGTGCGTTCGTACGCGGCAATTGCGAGTGCGGCTGCTTCCAACATGTCGTCTGGTTCTGCGACACCATACGCGTCCTCAAACATCTGTCGATACGTCTCGTTGGTGCGTAGTAGTGAGTCTGGACTATTCGTTCCCATACGGTGCACACCAAGACCTGCGACTGCCTGCGTCTCTAGTCCGGACAGGTTACGTAGGTTTGCTTCCTTCGGTGTACCTTCTGTGAAGTGACGGTCGGGGTCGATACCAATGTTCACAATACCACCCACTTCATTACCGAACTGACCATTCCAAAGCATCACTTCTTGGAATGCGGTATTCAGTACTGTAGGGGATGTTACTGGTTGTACATCAACGTCTGCAAGGTCTACACCTTCCATGACCATGCGATGGTCAAATCCAATACCACCCTCACCGATACCCTGACGGATACCAGACTTGAATCCATTCTGTGCATTGTGACAAGATGCACACGAGAACGTACCTTCACTGGAAGAGAGTTCACCTTCGGTGATACCAGTCTCGTGATAGATTAACTTACCCAGTGCGACCTTCTCTGCGGTAATAGGATTACTTGGGTCTTGGGGGATGTTATCGAAGTCATCACTATCGGGTAGGATGAAGTCTTCGGGCGTACCCATCAACTCAAACAATTCGTCCTTTGCGACCGTCTTGGGGTCAGGCGCTGGTGTGGTTACAGGTGTAGACGTAACGGGTTCCACGGGTACAGGTGATTCCGCCCCTCCCCCGCTACATGCGGAAATAACTAGAGTAGATGCTAGTGTCATCGTCAACTTGTTCATAATATACTCTCAACTGTGTGTATTGGCGGAGAGTGTAGGATTCGAACCTACGGAACCTTCCGGTTCAACGGTTTTCAAGACCGCCGCTTTCGACCACTCAGCCAACTCTCCATGTGTTACTGCATACTATACACGAGTCCACCACTCGTGTCAAGAACTTTTTTATGCCTTATAAGATTTTTTTGCAACACGGTCCCACTCTTGTGGTGTTACATCATTCAGACGTGGGGCGTTAGTATCCACCATGTCCCATCTATCTTGCGTGTTATAGTACACGTTACGAGTAGGTTGTGTGTATGATGCCTGCACGGATACAGGGGCATCGTCCAAGTGTATTTCATCCAACGGTTCAAGTTCAAGTTGTTGCGATTCTGCCTTCCGATAGGTTTCAGTAACCTTTTCAAAAGAAGACCATGCGTTCTCAAACTTAACCTTGTAGAGAGACTCTAACCCGATTAGTAGGTTAGCCATTTCGTCATTCGCCTCTGCACTCAAACCGGCAAACTTAGGATGGTCACATAGATACTTCGTCAACATCTTGATATCATCCACCACTCCCCAACATTCCATGAACTCTTGTTCAAGGTCAAACAATGGGTCACTCATAAATTTTCATCCCACGACTTCTGTATCACGTCTCTGTAATCTCTATAACCGTCCCGCAACGTTGAGTGGCCAGGAATGGTCAATGTGAGATTTGGATACATCACGTATCCGTTTTTCCCGTTGTGTATAATGAAGTCGTTGAGTATATTATCACAACAGGCATCCGGATGAGCCCTTCCCATCCGGTCAATGTAAAACAATGCGTATTGTCGCAACGCCTTCGCAGAGATGCAGTAAGACATTGCACTGGTAAATTTATTGACCTTGTAGATGTTGCCCTGCACATGTTCTAGTTTTTCTAGTGGACGACCACCAAGGTATAGTATGTCCCAATCATCGGGAACGTTATCAAGGGCCTCTTGTAACATTCGATGACTGTTCTCATCAAAGTGCACGTCATCCTCAAAGATTGCGATACCGTTCTCGACCTCGGTGAACGATGCGGCCACCAACGCTTTGAGTTGACTGAGAACAACACCAAACTCACCCTTGTATCGATAATTGGTAGCCCGATACTCTTCATAAGGTTTGTCTGCAAAACACCAGAAGACCTTTTCATATATGCCTAGGTCCCTAAAGGTTTTGCTCATGACTTCTTTGCGGTCAAAGTCATGCGGTAGGTTAATGCAGAATATCTTATCGAAATAGTCAAATGGATTCATCATGTTTCCAAAATAAAGGGGGAGCGGACTCCCCCTGCCGTCTTCTGGGCACCACTGATTCAGTTATTTGGATAGGGGAATCAGACCCTATCGTTTCCTTGCGGTAATATCCGCAAACGAGAGACCAGAGTATTTAGATGCACTGGAGCTCTGGTTGTAGTACCAACGTTCTCTCGCTCCGTACTCTGTCAATGAGTAGGTCAATCCTACCTGAATACCTTTGTAGAAGATTGTCCATTCGTGTATCATAACATTTCCTTATTGGTCGGAGATGTAGGATTCGAACCTACGACCCCCGCATCCCAAATGCGGTGCGCTACCAGACTGCGCCAATCTCCGTTAACTCTTAGAAACGAACTCGTTGATGACCTTGGCTCGGTTCATCACATCCTGCATACTAGGGTATTCAGGATACTCAGGTACTTGGTCCATTGTTGGAGCAACCTCAATGAGAGAGTCACGTTTTTCTTTCTGAGCCCAGTACTCATCGACTAGGGTTTGTTTCGCTGTTTCAAAGATTTGGAACCGAAGTTCATATGGTGTAGACATAATAAGTCTCCTTAGTTGTGTGTGTAAGTGAGCAGTTTTCCACATACTCAGGTGACGGGCGTAACGACCAGAGTGAGTTTAGAGTCATCTCAGGACTAAGTCTTAGTCGAGAGTGATTTCCTCTCGTTTTACTTTTGCAGGCTGACGGATGCCGAGAGAAATTTCGAGTCTCTCAATCTCCTTGTCCTTACGAGCCTGCCACTTTTCCTCAGTGCGTCCGTTCTTCTCAAAGAACTGTGACGCCTTGAGACGTTCGAGTGCGCCTTCACGTCGGCGCTTAACTACATGCTTACCTCGCATATCAATCCTCTTGTTTAGGTGGTTCTAGTTCTTCATAAAGAACGCACCACGTTTGCACTTTCTCCTGATCGGCGCATATCAATGCACCATACATAGGAATACACTTTTCTCGAATTACTACGCGTGAGTCCCAATCAAGGCATATCCTTTCATCTTCGATTGTACTACAACTCACGGCCGTTGTCAATAACACTGCTAAAAGAAATCTCATAATTTTCTCTCATGGTTGGCGGAGCGGACGGGACTCGAACCCGCGACCCCCGGCGTGACAGGCCGGTATTCTAACCAACTGAACTACCGCTCCTAATAAGGTTTGAGGCCTTCTTTGCCCCTATGGTATCTCCCCCATATGCAGTGTGCAACTTCGTGTCCAATCAACTCAGGTTCCCATTGCCACTCTGGGTCCTTTATGTACACGGTGCACTCGCCGGTCTCGGGTATCCAGAGAGTAAACGCACTCACTGAATCCCATTCTAATCCCAGATTCTTTCGTCTGGCTGCATTGAACTCGGCTTCGTTTTTGAGTAAAACAAAATGAACCTTTGGATGTAGGTTCTCGTATTCCTTTTCTAGGAACTTATAATCATCCGCACCGTAACGGTACGCATTGGTGACACCGGACGATGCGCATCCGGTGATGAATAGACTAATCGCTATCGTGAACGTGTAATTGAATAAGCGCATAATGAAGTACCTTTAGTAAGTCTTTTCGCGCATCGTCACGAGTCCCCTTCTTCCCGTAACGCTGTGCGTATTTCAAAACATTACCGATACAGAATCCTGTACCGTGCCCCCCATCAATAATAAATTCGGTCGCCTGAAACTTCTCTTTGGCGTAGTGTTGATTATATGTAGAGTCAATGTAACTCGCGAATTCCGCAATCAACTTATCCTCGTTGAACTTGTAGTCAATTGATTTTTTAGACATTACCACTCTCTCAAAATAGTTGTTGCAATCATAAACCCAGAAACCGCATTCAGCATAATGAGTGCTCGGTCTTTCCAGATTACAGATACCCAAGTCCATAGTATAATACCTACGAACCCGATTGTCAAGTCATACATGCGATATTCTGGTCCTGCTGAGCGCATTGCCAGAGAAGCAAGAATAAGAATTGATGCGGCCCACTTCAGGTACCAATCGAAGTTCTCGGGCCACCAATCTCTATCTGGTTTATTGCGACCGTCTGCTCTTACCATCGGGTCGCCACGTCCTTGCTTAGGCATAATTTTCTCACTGGTTCATAATAAATTGGTGCGAAAGGAGAGACTCGAACTCTCACGCCTTGCGGCACTGGTACCTAAAACCAGCGTGTCTACCAATTCCACCACTCTCGCAAAATGGCTGGCGAGGCAGG
>Ga0213865_10000507_pt1 | contig 26540 bp, 27 predicted proteins | sample PICome_6_FD_160100 | JGI IMG/M metagenome (GOLD analysis project Ga0213865, IMG submission 160100) | Coastal seawater microbial communities near Pivers Island, North Carolina, United States - PICO282 | ecosystem: Environmental > Aquatic > Marine > Coastal | place: USA: North Carolina...
CTCAAAATAGCCGCGTGCGCCTATAATTATACCAGCAGGCCAGCCGGCCGCTTTCGCCGCAGCGATACAATGGTGAATAATATTATGCCCGACCCCTTCGCCTTGATGGTCTGGATCGACTGCGAGCGGTCCGAAAAAAACCGCCCTGACCGCATCCTCCCCAACGCTGAGAGGCCACAAACGACAGACCCCGATCAGCCGGCCATTCAAACGCGCGACACGGGTTAAATCATGCAGCGAGGGGCCACCCTCTCGCAACCGTTCAGCGGTCTTGGCAAAATGTCCCGGACCGAAGGTGCGATCATAAAGCGCCTCTATGTCAGCGGCGTCACGGCAGGGGTCTTCAGGCAATATTTCAATCATTGGCTGGCCTTAGCGGCCCCCTAAAGAAAACGCAAACTGCGGCTTCAGCGTAATTGTAAGAGGACCGACTTGAGCTTCTCAACAAAGTCTAATGGCTGGTCGAGCATCACATGATGCTGGGCATTATCCACTGATGACATGACAATATCGGGCCGTAGCTCGCGCATATAGGCCCAGGCATTGTCGGTGACCAGGACCGAATTGGTTCCTCGCATAACGGCCATCGGACAATTGACCGCTACATATGCCTCGCTGAGGTCGCGCTGAAAGGCGAAACGACGCCAGATGAACGGGTCGAATTTCCAAGTCCAACCCTTACGACCATCCTCGAGCTCAACGTCTTTCAGACTATGACGCCCAATATAGTCGACAATGAAATGGTTCTCGCATGGCTGAGCCGGCGCGAGCCGGAACCGGGCCAGAGCCGCCTCTAAACTCGGATAAATCCGGTTCGGCCGCGATCGCTCAGGCGGTCCGTCATGCGGATCATCTGGTCGCCTAATCGCGCTATCGACAACCACCAGCCCGGCAAACTGGTCACCGTAATCAGCCGTAGCCATCAAGCCGATAAAGCCACCAAAAGAATGGGCAACAAGAACAGGCTTGCGGCCATCATCATTTAGACCTGACGCCGCAGCCACACCCAGCAATTCCTGAATGAATGTTTCGATTGTGTAGGCCGCTCGGTGGGAACTGTCGCCCATACCGCCAAGCGTTATTGCGACAACATAATATGTGTCGAGCAAGGCTGGCGCAATGAAATCATACCAATGGGCATGTGCCCCATTGCCATGCACCAGGAGCAAACCCGGTTTGGCCCGGTCACCCCAGACCTGATAATGAATTTTAGCGCCATCAACATCGACCCAACGCGTCGAATAGTTCGTATTGATCGCTGCCGTGAACCAGTCTGGTGGGATCGGGCGTTCGCCGCGATAGCGTTTTAGAGGCAACATCTCACTGTGATCGCTGCCAGAATACAAATCAGCCATTTCGCTCTCTTTTTTCAATTGTTTTGAAGACACCGGTGCCGGTCATGATCAGGCGCTCTCGTGTCCAGATACGACCAGACACCGTATGCAGATTATCAACACCGGAAATGACGTGCCCCTGCCCCATTACCCAGTCGCCCAATTCCGCGCCCGAAAGAAAATCGCAGACCAGCCGCACCGTCACCCACCAGGTCTTGTCCGTTTGAACCACAGCAGCCCCCCAGGACATGTCGGCGAATGTCATCAACATACCGCCATGCGCATTGGTCATACCGTTGACATGATGCTCGCCCACTTCAAACGCCCGGATTGGCGTCCCATCCTCCCGTTTTTCAAACAATGGCCCAACCTGCCTGCCATACCCTTTATGCCACGGCAAAGGCTTAAAACCGGCTGGCACAGCTTGCGATAAGTTTTGTGTTAAATCATCACTCATGCAGCTGAGATGCGCAAAAGCATATGCAAGGGCCAGGCCTCACCCTACGCAAACATATTCGCCCCGACCGGCCCGACCATGCCGCGTCCGCCGCAAAAATATATATATATTTTCAAATAGTAATCGATGCATGCCAACGCGGAACAATCCGGTCATCAATGTATAAGTACCGTAAAAAAATCGTCGTTTTGGCCCGGTTTGTCAGGATTTATTGGGCTTTCGTCTGCATGGGCTCGACATGAGGCACTTTATTCCATAACTTGATCTCGGGGGGGTGAGCGTCAATACTTGCTCTCTATCACCGAGAACAAAAAAATGCTTGGAGAGCGTAAACATGAAAACTTTAAACATTCTGCTCGCGACGACTGCGGTTGGCGTTCTGGTTGCCTGTCAGCCGGCGACCGAAACGGCCCCGGAAGCTGAAGCTGCCGTCGACGCTGTGGTTGAAACCGCAGAGGCCGAAGCCATGGATCCCGAAAGCGCGGATAGCTATGGCGGCTATATCGAATATGTCTGGTTGAAATCAGGTGAGAACAACTCACCGGAAGCCTTCTCCGCCTTTGTTGCCGACTGGAATGCGGCGACCGACGAAGCTGGCAGCGACATGAGTGCCTATGCTTATGTCCCCATGGAAGAAAATGAGAATTGGGACGGGCTGTGGGTCAACGCGTTTCCGAACAAGGCCGCTCGTAACGACGCCTGGGCAGATTATGCTGCCGCCGGAACAGAAGCAGCGCTTGCCGCAGCGCATCCTGGCGTGATTGAACCTGTTGGTGAGACCTATGCCGACAATGCCTATGGGTTCTACCGCTATGATGTCAGTGACCTGCCAACAAGCACGATGACACCATCGCTCGGCCCTGATCAAACGCCATATGCGGTCGGCGTTCTGGCTTGTAGCTTTAATGAAGGCCAAAGCTGGGAAGAGCTTGGTGCTCTGATTGAAACATCCTACATCCCATGGCTTGAAACAGTCGCCTCAGATGGTGGCGGCTACGCGCTTGCAATCGAAGTACCTGACTTCGAAACAGATCAGTTCGACTATCTCTGGAAAAATATCCACGAGACTGCGGACAGCGCAGCGGCCGGCGGAGCGGCTTGGGCCGAAAGCGGCGCTGATGTTCAGGCTGCATTTGAAGACGTTGCAACCTGTAGCGATCAGTCCTTTAGCGCTGGCTATGTTCTACGCGCTGTTGAAAGCTAGATATTTCCCCGTCTCATACGGGACGTCAAATCAGCCCGCCGGATCCGTCTGGCGGGCTTTTTTTATCCGCGATTCTGACTGACATCAGCAGATTTATAACGGCCCGTCCGGCGCATGTATCGTGCCGCCAGGTCCTACTTTATCCCCGTCAAGCGCGACACTCATTTCGGACGCAACGCCAAGCATGAGAATATTGGCGAGCATCTAATTGTATCGACACAGGCTTCACCGCCATAACACCCAAGCGCCAGCAAAGCCTCATCTGCAATGCAAGCGCCCAGAACTCGATCAGATCATGCGAAATTATGCCTCGAAAAGCTGAAACACAACCGGATAAAGTTGGCATGTCTTATGTAGATTGGCGAAGTTTAAGTATTCTGCTAATGGAGATTCTTCCCGCCCACCGAGATTGTTTACATAAAGGATTAGAAACATGACAAAATGGACACTAGCTGCAAGCCTGTTAGCTTCTGGAATACTGGTTGCCTGCCAACCTGCAGAAGCACCTGCGACTGAAGCGCCTGAGGCGCCAGTAGAAGAAGTTGCTGTAGAAGAAGTTGTTGCTGAAGAAGCTGCTGAAGAAGTAGTTGAGGAAGCGGCTGAAGAAGCTGCGGACGAAGCTGCTGAAGAAGCGACAGACGAAGTGGCTGTAGAAGCCCACGCCGACGAAGCACATGCTGAAGAAGCACACGCGGAAGAAGCTGCCGAGTAATTTTACGCTTGGCGAGTCGGCATCAGGATAAGGGTCCTGATTGCAGGCCAGCTTTTACAAAGGTGTCGGGTTTATCGCCCGACACCTTTTTTATTATCCTAGAAAATTGAATATCCACCATCGACGACAAGTGTTGTTCCGGACTGATATGCCGATGCATCGGACGCCAGATAAACCGCAATTCCTCCGAAATCATCCGGCGTTCCCCACCGTCTTGCCGGCACGCGGGAAATAACTTTGCTTTCAAATACATCGGAGCCTTGCGCCGCCCCCGTCATGTCGGTTGCAATCCAGCCAGGCAAAATGGCATTCGCCCTGATGCCATATCGTGCGTGCTCGACCGCAATACCCTTCAGCATGGAAATCAGACCGCCCTTGGTTGCGGCATAGGCTTGATTTCGTCCCGCTCCCTCAATGGCGGCCAGCGATGCAACACCGACCACAGAGCCGCCCGGATCGCCCGCTTTAGCGCGCTCGATTATATGCCTGACACTTTCGCGGAGCGTCCAGAATGCGCCATCTAAATTAACAGCCATATTCTTGCGCCAGGTTTCGGTATCCATATCAACAAAATTCGGCGCGCCAAAACCAACGCCGGCATTCGCAAAGCAGCTGTCGATCCGGCCCATTTTCGATACTGTATCATTGGTCGCGTCGACAACCGCACGCTCGTCAGCGACATCAACCTCCCATGCCATAACCTCTCCGGAGCCTAGCTTCGACAGCTCCTCAACCGCTTCGCGGTTCGCATCTGCCTTGCGCCCCCAGATTGCAACCGAGCCGTTACTGGCCGCTATAGCTCTCGCCATACCAAGTCCAATTCCGCGATTTCCGCCCGTCACGAGAGCGACCTTGCCAGCTAAGTTAAACGGTAAATAAGTCATGCTTTTTCCTCTTTATATTTCTAAACACGATGTCACTGACCTCTCAAAAAGAAAAGGACGGATGCCAAAAGACTTAGGAAAAAGTCGATTTCCGGACGTGATGCAAAAGCGGCTTACCGTTTAAGAAATGCTGCAGATTTTCAAGAAACAAGGCGTCGGTCCGCGCTGATGCCTGCTGTGTGACCGCCGAGATATGCGGGGTCAGCATCACCTGTGGATGCTCCCAGAACGGGCTGTCACCGCTTAAGGGTTCGTTCCGGAAGACATCCAGCGCCGCAAACCCCGGCTTGTTCTGTTTCAGCCCCGCAAGCAAAGCCGGCTCATCTACAAGCGCACCGCGACCAACATTGATAAAAAGGCTGCCCTGGCGCATACGCCCGAAAAAGCCCGTATCGGCAATCGCCTCTGTCGCACGATTATGCGGCATCGCCAGAAGCACTGCATCCGCGGTACCAAGTGCGTCATTCAACTGATCGGGGGTAATCAGCACATCTGCATCCGGATCGGTACCGGACGAACGGCGAAGCCCGGTCACATGGGCCCCGAGCGCCTTAAGTCGCCGGCCGGTTGCCCGGCCAATCATGCCAAACCCCAAAATAAGCCAGCGCGTCGAACTGATTTCACGTGCGGCCAGACGTTCCCATGATTTTGCGCTCTGAGCTTTACGCCGTGCCATGCCATTCTGGAAATGGTCTAGGCCCGCCCATATCACCCATTCGGCGATTGCGTCGGACTGAGCGTGACTGTTGCTAAACAGGCCGGCTTTGGTGCCAAGTGCCCTGAGCATGGGGTGATCGAACCCGGCGGCCCCAGATTGAAACCAGGCAAGCTGAGATTGCGCCAACACGTCTGCAAAAAATTTTGCGGCCACGGGACTGAAATATATATCGGCGGACCCGAAAGCGATGGCGTCACATGCCGCACCATCAACATCCGCATGCCAGGGCTGGCGGACGTCGCCATTGTCGTAATATAGCTGCGGACAAATATCAGATTTGAAGGGCTTCAGCCGGTCGGCAAGCCTCTGAAACGTCGCCTCATGCAAAAATATTGATCTCATGAAATTCTCGATAGGCTACTATATTAATACGGTTGCCATTGAATTCAGAGATTTACCAGCCTCGGCGCGGACCTGTTATCATCACGGCGCCGCCGGGGCACTATTGTTTGATCCGCGCTTTACCCCGCCCGAGTGCCAGCGCCTTGATCGCGCCCCGAAATGTGCGGACTTCCTGCACGGTCCAATTGCCCCGAATGAAACCATTACGGATATTTGTTTTCATCAGCTTGGTCTTGTCTTCCGGATAGAAATAGCCAGCCCGCTCCAATTCATCTTCGAAATGCTCGAACATTCTGATAAGATCGATCCGCGGCGCCAATTCTCCGACCCCCTCATTTGTGCCTTCAAACCGACCTTGCCGGCCCAGTGATGCGCCCCAGCTTGCACAAAAAACCCCGACAGCCTGGGCCAGATTTAGCGAGGCGAAATCCGGATTAACCGGATAGGTCATGATGACATCGGCGAGACCGACAACATCGCTGGGTAACCCGCTGCTCTCGCTGCCAAATACAATACCCGTATCAGCTGGCGCCAGAGCCGCCGTTTCCGCCGCGCTGACAGCATCCTGAACGATCTTCTCCATGCCGCGAGGCCGCGCCGTAGCCGCGATCACAGTTTTCAGGTCGCCAATCGCCGCTTCGACTGTCGCGAAAACCTCGACACACAACCCAGAATCAAACGCGCCAGCTGATAGCGGCTCCGCGGCCGAATTGGGCCAGCCATCCCGAGGCGCGACGAGGCGAAGCTGCGACAGGCCGAAATTCAGCATAACCCTTGCAACCGACCCAATATTTTCTCCTAATTGTGGCTTATGCAAAATGATCAACGGAGCAGGTTGTAAGTTCATAAATTTTCCCAGAGACAAACAGCAATAGTGGTCAAATATCGGGCCAAAAGGTCGACAACACCGCAATTACCAGCACGAAAATGCAGACACCCTTTTGACGCCAGCAGCAAGCCTGCTATAGCGCACACAAACACTACTGCAAAAGGAAATCAGTAATGGCAAAGATCAAAGTCGAAAATCCAGTTGTTGAGATGGATGGCGACGAGATGACCCGTATAATTTGGCAGATCATCAAAGACCAGCTTATCCACCCCTACCTCGACATTGATCTGAAATATTATGACCTCGGCATCGAATGTCGCGACGACACCGACGATCAAATCACAATCGATTCGGCGATGGCGACAAAGGAACATGGCGTTGCGGTAAAATGTGCAACCATCACCCCCGACGAAGATCGCGTCGAGGAATTCGGCCTTAAGCAAATGTGGCGTTCACCGAATGGCACCATCCGGAACATTCTTGGTGGCGTCGTTTTCAGAGAGCCAATTGTGATCGACAATATTCCGCGTCTCGTGCCCGGCTGGACCCAGCCGGTTGTCGTCGGGCGCCATGCTTTTGGCGACCAGTATAAAGCCACCGACTTTCTGGTACCTGGCGCCGGTAAATTGACGATGAAATGGGTTGCTGCAGACGGCTCTGATAGTCAGGAATACGAAGTGTTCGACTTCCCGAGCTCTGGTATTGCGATGGGAATGTACAATCTCGACGAGTCCATTCGCGATTTTGCGCGCGCCAGCTTCAATTATGGTCTCGTCCGGAAATGGCCGGTCTATCTATCGACCAAAAACACCATCATGAAAAAATATGATGGCCGGTTCAAAGATATTTTCCAGCACATTTTCGACACTGAATTCGCAGACCAGTTCGCAGAATTTGGCGGCACCTACGAACACCGGCTGATCGATGATATGGTCGCATCGGCAATGAAATGGTCGGGCGGCTATGTCTGGGCCTGTAAGAATTATGATGGCGACGTTCAGTCCGATACGGTTGCACAAGGGTATGGCTCGCTTGGTCTGATGACATCGGCCTTGTTGACACCCGATGGCAAAACCATGGAATCAGAGGCCGCACACGGCACGGTTACGCGTCACTACCGCAATCATCAGCGCGGCGAACCGACCTCGACAAACTCGATTGCATCGATTTTTGCCTGGACCAGAGGCCTCGAACATCGCGGCAGACTGGACAATACCCCAGAGGTCACAAAATTTGCGCGTCTGCTCGAAGACACAGTCATTCGTACTGTCGAAAAAGGCCAGATGACAAAAGATCTCGCTTTGCTGGTCGGGCCCGATCAGCAATGGTTGACCACCGAAGGCTTTATTGAAGCCGTTTCGAACAATCTCGAAACCGTTATGTCAAAAGCGTAAGCTTGGATGCTTGCGAACAAGGCTGATCTGGAAACAGATCAGCCTTTTTTTGGCCCAGTCTCCCGGGGGTTCATACCGGCAAGACGTGTGGCACTCACTTGTAGCGTACGCACTTGCAACACACCGGCCATGACAAGCGGTACCGGACGACGCAACGCCGCGTCACATTCTACAGCGTCTGTAACTCGCCAAGAATGACATGTTCCTGATTAAACCAGAGCGGTGATCTGGCGAGATCGATGAATTTTCGCTCATCCTCGATGAGGGCCTGAGACGCCAGGTCTGCGCCCGGATTCTGACCGGCGGCAAAAAAACTATCCCAGCTGTCAAACCAGAGTTCAGCAATACCATCATAGGCTTGTGGCGCGCCCCGCGGCCCCGCCACGGCCTGATCGGCTTTGTGTGACAGCGCATGGGTCTGCACATAACGGCGAATATTGAGAGTCGCGGCGTGGCTGGCAACCAAAGGCGCGTGTGTATCACGCCAATAGGTCTGGAATTCGGCCCGGCTCAAATCGGGCAATCGGTGCAGACAGAAAGTGAGTTTGATCACGGCTGCACCCTTGTTCAGTCGAGCAACTCGTAGCGGTAAACCTCGATGACCGTATTGGCCAAAAGCTTCTCGCACATTTCCTTGATCCGGTCAGCGGCGCGATCGGCGGGAATATCTTCAAGGTCGAGTTCGATCACCTTACCGATACGGGCGCCATTAACCTCGTCAAATCCCATGCGCAGCAACGTATCTGAAATCGCCTTTCCTTGCGGATCAAGAACGCCCTGCTTCAATCCGACATGCACAACAGCTTTCATCTATAAGGCTCCGATCCGATGATTCTAAGACGTCTGCATAAACCAAACAGCCCGCTATGAAAATGCCAGATACGCCGAAACACCGATAGCTGCCATCCCGATAGCTGCAAACCAGGGCAGATATTTCAAAATCCGAAGCCGGGTCAGTAATTTATCGAATTGCTGCTTGTCATTCAGGCGGGGAAACGCCCCATCGGGAACCGGTAATTCCAGGAATTTACACAGCGGTTCCCATCCCTCACGGACGTCAAAAACCAGCACCCGTTCCGCCGGCAATCCGGATTTTACCTCGTTGAGATGCTGGTCCCAGACCTTTTTGGCAAATGACTTGTCGGCGAAGCGGCCTTTAAAAACAGCCTGCCAGATGACAGCGTCCAGCATACGTCTGATCTTCTTTATCCGCGGAATCGGTCTCATCCATAATGGAAACCCGCTGGAGACCCGATAGATCGTAGCGTCCGCACTGGCATACCATGCCTCGAAATCGCGCACATTGAGGATAATTTTTGCATCGGGAAACGCGTCGGCCAATTCACGCCAATAACCGCATGCCGGAAAGTCGACGCAGGCCTGATAGCCGTCAAACACAGTTTGCCAGTCAAGTTTTGCCCCCTGGCCAATCTGATCCCAGTAATCAAGCTGGGCACCAGACCCCATGCTCAACACCTCGATCATGTGATGCGTTTTCGAATAGCCAAGCTGCTCCAGGGCAGCCTTCATCGACAATGTGCCAGTCCGGCCGAAGCCGGCGCCGATAATTTTTAATCCCAACCCGCTTACTCCGTTACGATTGCGCGTCGGTAATTGTTATTTCAGCCCGGCCTGAAAGTCCACAATCTCGGCCCCGCTGGCCGACGGCTTCAAAATACCAAGCCGGCGAGCAACCTCTGAATAGGCTTCGGTCACACCGCCGAGATCGCGTCTGAACCGATCTTTATCGAGCTTTTCATTACTATCAAAGTCCCAAAGCCGACAACTATCCGGACTGATTTCATCAGCCAGGATTGTTCGCTGCAAATCACCGTCAAAGTGACGTCCGAATTCGATTTTGAAATCAACCAGCCTGATATTGACCGCAGCGAACAGGCCGCTCATGAAATCATTAATCCGAAGTGCATAGGCAATCATTTCGTCCATTTCCTGCGGCGTTGCCCAGTTGAAACAGGCAATGTGCTCCTCTGAAACAACCGGATCACCCAACTCGTCATTCTTCAGGCTGAACTCGACCAGCGCCCGTGACAATGCGGTACCCTCTTCAACCCCGAGCCGTTTGGTTAAAGACCCTGCCGCAACGTTGCGAACAATGACTTCAAGCGGAATAATGTCGACTTTCTTGATCAATTGCTCGCGCATGTTCAAGCGGCGAATAAAATGGTTCGGGATACCAACCACATCCAGACGCTTCATCATGAACTCGCTTATGCGATTATTGATAACGCCCTTGCCATCAAGCACGGCCTTTTTTTCGGCATTGAACGCCGTCGCATCATCTTTGAAATACTGAATTATTGTTCCAGGTTCGGGGCCCTCATAAAGAATTTTGGCCTTTCCCTCATAAATCATGCGTTTTCGTGTCACGTTCTGTCCTCGCAAAAACCGGCTCGCTCGCGATCATCGACCCCGTCAAACCCGAGACCGGTCTGTACGCTATGCCGGGTCAGAAAGCAAAATGAACTGTCAGAAAATTTCAAATATTCAGATCAATTTTCCGCCCAGCTGCTTGTTTTGCTGCCAGTGCCATGCCCATATCAAACGTGGGGGGCTGTTTAATAACGGAGACCTGATAAATGTCGATTTTTGACGAACGCAAAGCCTCGCAAGAAGCCAAATACTCTATCGAACAAGAACTTGAATTTCGAATAATGGCGCGTCGCAACAAGCTACTTGGAGAATGGGCCGCCGAACGATTGCGGCTGCCGAGCGATGACATTCCAGACTATGCACTCGCAGTGGCGCGCGCCGATCTGGAACAGCATGGAGCGGAAGATGTGTTCCAGAAACTTCGTACCGATTTTGACGAGGCGAATGTAAACTGTAGTGACAGCGAAATCCGCGACCGTATGGCAGAGCTAATTTCTATTGCCCGCAAGCAGGTTCTCAGCGAAAAGGACTAGTAATGCGCTAGTCGAACTTATTTATGAGGTTAACAATGTCGAACGACATACAAAATTCTTTGCGTCAGGCCGTTGATAGCAATGAAATCCTTCTCTTCATGAAGGGCACACCCACATTTCCACAATGCGGGTTTTCTTCAGTTGTCGTCCAGGTTCTCGATTATCTCGGCGTTGGGTACCAGGCCATAAACGTTCTGGACGACCAGGATATTCGCGAAGGCGTTAAAGTCTTCTCACAATGGCCAACTATCCCACAACTCTATGTCAAAGGGGAGTTTGTCGGCGGCTGCGATATCATCAAGGAAATGTTCGAAAGCGGCGAACTGCGCGATTATCTGACAGAAAAAGGCATTGAGCTCAGCGCGTAATGTCTCAGCCTCTCTCTGAATTTTCGACCGCGCCAAGCGTCGGCATCGTATCGCTGGGCTGTCCAAAAGCACTGGTCGATTCCGAACGGATCATCACCCGGCTACGAGCCGAGGGCTATGCAATCAGCCCCAATTATGACGGCGCCGATCTCGTATTGGTGAACACTTGCGGCTTTCTCGACAGCGCTCGGAATGAAAGCCTTGATGCAATCGGAGAGGCTATCAGCTCAAATGGCCGGGTCATCGTCACTGGATGTCTTGGCGCCGAACCGGACGTGATCGAAGCCCGCCATCCAAATGTGCTGGCCATAACCGGCCCTCAGCAATATGAGCAGGTCATGGCGGCCGTGCATCAACATCTGACACCCCCGCATAATCCCCATCGCGATTTGTTGCCTGAGGCTGGCCTCAAACTCACACCTCGCCACTACGCCTATTTAAAAATCTCCGAAGGCTGCAACAATAGATGCAGTTTCTGTATCATTCCAAAATTACGGGGCGACCTCGCCTCACGGCCCATTCATCACGTATTGCATGAAGCCGAAAAGCTGGTTGACGCCGGTGTGAAGGAATTACTGGTCATCAGCCAGGATACAAGCGCTTACGGGCTGGACGTCAAATATGCCTCGCAGACCTGGCGTGGCAATACATATGACACGCGGTTCCTTGATCTTGCCAAGGGCTTGTCGGATTTGGGTGTGTGGACACGGATGCATTATGTTTATCCTTATCCACATGTCGACAAAATTATTCCGATGATGGCCGAAGGTCTGATCACGCCATATCTCGACATCCCGTTCCAGCATGCCAGTCACGCAGTATTGAAAGCGATGAAACGCCCGGCCAATCAGGACCGGGTGCTTGAACGTATCGGACAATGGCGTCGGGACGTGCCCGAGCTCGCAATTCGATCAACCTTCATTGTTGGCTTCCCCGGTGAAACCGAAGAAGATTTCGACATACTTCTCGACTTTATCGCGGCAGCAAAAATAGACCGCGCAGGCTGCTTTAAATACGAGAATGTCGCGCATGCTGATAGCCGCTCGCTGCCCGGGCATGTCCCGGAAGAGGTCAAGGAAGAGCGTTGGCACCGGTTCATGCAGGTGCAATCCGAAGTGTCTGCAAACCGGGCGCAGGATCAGATCGGTACGCTGCAGGACGTCATTATTGATGGACCGGGCGAAAACGCCGGCGAATATGTCGCGCGCAGCAAAGCCGATGCACCCGAAGTTGATGGCGTGGTTTATCTACAAAGCAATGCAGCGCTTAATCCGGGCGACATTGTTCCGGCAAAGATCACCGCAGCCGATTCTTATGATCTCTATGGCGAGACCGTCTGAGGCCATGGCTGCAACGATCAGACACCATGGGCGCTGGTCGGAAACCGGGTTATAAAACCGGCACCGGCACAGATCAGCATAGGCTAGCCGGCCGGTCAGACCGTTGCACCGAGCGGCTCAATCAAAAATGTCAGGCGCGGCAGTCGCAACCGGCCTAGCCCGCCTCGAACACCGCAATCGCTTCGGCCACGGCGACCATGCGTCTTGCCTCATCAAGATGCAGAAGTTCGGTCATCTTGCCGTTGACTTTGAGAACGCCTTTGCCCGCATTGGCCGGATCCGAAAAGGCCGTGATAATCGCCTTGGCCTGCGTAACATCCTCGGCCGCTGGTGCAAAAACAACATTGGCAACCGCCAGCTGCGACGGATGAATTAAGGTTTTGCCATCAAATCCGAGCAGCCGTCCCTGGTGACATTCCTCCTGGAGCCCGTCGCCGTCGCCAATATCATTGAAAACGCCATCAATCGCGATAATGCCGGCCGAGCGAGCTGCTGCAACCGACAGGCTCAAAGCCGTCTGAAATGCCGTTCTATGTGGTGGATCATTGATCGCACGCATCTCTTTCGCCAGATCATTGGTGCCCATAACGAAGGTCGTAAGCCGGGTGCTCGCCGCCGTTTCCGCAATATCCGACAGATTGAAGATCGTCTTCGGCATCTCGATCATGACCCAAAGCCCCATATCGTCGGGCGCACCAGCGGTGGTCATTGCGGCATTAATCGCCAAAATATCCTCGGCGCTGATAACTTTTGGCACCAGTATCGCATCAGGCCCGGCCGCGATCGCCGCCGCCAGATCAGCCTGGCCCCATTCGGTGTCCAGACCATTAATCCGGACAACAATTTCACGCTGTCCGTAACCACCTTCGGCCAGCGCCGCTTGAATGGTTTCGCGTGCGGAAATCTTCGCCTCCGGCGCGACCGCGTCTTCGAGATCAAAAATCAGCGTATCCGCTGCCAGACCCTTGGCTTTTTCAAGCGCCCGCGCATTTGCTCCGGGCATATAAAGACATGATCGACGGGGTCGGATGGTGGTCATTTAACTTTCTTCCTTCCAGAGCATAAATATTCTGTTTCAATTGCCCGAGCCAAGCGGTTTAATCAAGCGCCAGCCAGCGCAAGCACGGCCAGTTCAACGCCCGAAACACTAGGATACGGGCTGGGCGCGGCTGCGGCAGACACCAACACCCCGCTACGAACGGCCTAACAGGCTGGTTGACCGATCGCTTATATTGTCGACTCTACTCTGCTAGTCTGCGCCAGTAGCGGTATATGACAGAGACCTATTATGATATCATGGGGCATCCTTTCGACGGCAAAAATCGGGATCGAGCATCTCATCCCGGCCATCATAAAAGCTGAAAACAGCAATGTGACGGCCATTGCATCGCGCGTCCGGGAGCGCGCCCGGTCTGTTGCAAACCGGTTTGCTATCCCCAAATCCTACGGATCATATGAAGACCTACTAGCCGACCCAAACATTGATGCGGTCTATATACCATTGATAAGCTCCGAACACGTGACCTGGTCAATCAGGGCAGCGGATGCCGGAAAACATGTCCTGTGTGAAAAACCTATTTCGCTTCATGCCCGCGAGATCGAGGATATTATTGCGGCCCGCGACCGCAACAATGTTCTGATTGCCGAAGCCTTCATGGTGACTTACCATCCGCAATGGCACAAAGTCCGCAGCTTGCTTGCCGACGGCGCTATCGGCCGGCTCCGCCATGTTCAGTCAGTATTCACCTATAATAATAGCGATCCCAAAAACATGAGGAACATTCTCGCGCAAGGCGGTGGCGCACTGCCCGATATCGGGGGCTATCCGGTGGTGACCACACGGTTTGCGACGGGGTGTGAGCCGATCCAGACACGCGCCCACGTCGAAAGAGATCCAGCGACAGGCACGGACACCTACGCAATATGGCAGGCCGATTTCGGCCATTTTCAACAATCGGCCTATGTCTCGACCCGAATGGCATTGCGTCAGGAGATGTCGTTTCACGGCGATCTCGGCTGGCTCTCGCTTACTGCGCCTTTTAACCCCGGCCTTTATGACGCCGGCACCATCAATTTGCACAATAAGAACCACAGCCAGACAACCACATACCGCTTCGCCGCGATCAATCAGTACCAGCTTCAGGTTGAACACTTCGCAAATGCCCTAACCGGTGACGCCGAAAAGCTGTTCAGTCTCGAAGATTCGGTCAAGACCCAGAAACTTATCGATGCAATATACGCCGCCGAGGATAATGGATCATGGACCGAGGTCTAGCCGGTCCGGCCTGAATTTCGTCTCGCTCCAGCCTTGGTTTGGCCGCGTCCCCGGATAAGGGCTTAGCCGCAACCAAGCAAGCAGTAGTCAACCGACACACATCACACCAATATGATACGCCCGAGCGCAATTGATGCTCTAGCCGGTCACGACATGACGCCATCTGACAATTCATGCTGATCAGCCAATATCCACTTTCGTCATAAGCCCGACAGGTCTATGAAGAGCGCCAGACCGCCGGCATGGCGGGCCCGAAACCGTCCAGTTAAAGGTCAAAATGACAGAGATCCCTATCTCCGGTTACACAAGCCCCGGATTTGAGCCCGTCCGGGCAGCGTTCGAGGAAAATTTCACCGAAGCTGACGAGCTCGGCGCCTCTTTCTATGCCGAATGCAACGGTGTGGTACTCGTCGATTTGGTTGGTGGCTGGCGCGACAGGGCCCGCCAGCAAGTCTGGACGCATGATACGCTTGCGCCAGTATACTCGACCACAAAAGGAATCGCCGCACTAGTGCTGGCATCGGTGATCAATGAACTCCCAAAAGGCTATGACACCCACATCAGTGAGCTATGGCCGGCGTTTGCCGCCAGTGGCAAAGCGCAAATCACTATTGGACAACTCGCAAGTCATCAGGCGGGGCTACCGGGATTCCCGGAACCGATTGATCCGCAGATCTGGCTGACGCCGGATCTCTGCGCCGACGCGCTTGCAGCGCTTGCTCCATTATGGCCGCCGGGGACGGCCCATGGCTATCACCCGCAGAGCTGGGGATATCTGATCGGAAAACTCGTCAAGATTATTAACGGGCGAAGTCTTGGAACTGTTCTTCGGGAAGACTTCACGACAATGGCAGACATCGATTTTCATATTGGTACGCCCGCATGCGAACATGACCGCATCGCTGATATTATGCGCCCCCGGCAATTGGCTGACCTGGGCGAGATTAATGAGCCAACACGTGTGGCCTTCCTGACCAAATGGGCGGCCTCGAACCGGGGTGCAGATACGTGGCGGACCATTGAAATTCCGTCCGCCAACGGGCATGGCCATGCCAAATCGACGGCCCGGCTTTACAGCGTATTGGCTAATCGCGGGCGTCTCGACGACCGGCAGATAATTAATCCAGATGCATATGCCGGTTTAATCCAGCGCCGCGCAATCGGACCCGATCTCGTCCTGCCCTATGAGACCGATTTCGCGGCAGGACTCATGCGAAACAATCTTGGCTTCTTTGGTCCAAACCCGAACACATTCGGACATGCCGGCTGGGGCGGCTCAATGGCGCTTGCCGACCCCGACCAGCAGATAAGTGCTGCCTATGTCATGAACCGGCAATCGAATAAATTAATCGGTGATCCGCGCTCAAGGCGCCTTATAGACACGCTGTATCAGTGCTATTGAACCGCCAGCAGCGGTCGGTCAGGCAGATCACGATGTCGCCACGCCTTGCCCCCGCCGAAGCCGTTGCTCATGCATCACGCTATCGGTCGAATAGATCAATAACGCCACCCAGATCGTCGCAAAAGCAACAAGATCGTCATCCCCGAACGGCTCTTTAAATACCAAAACGGCGACCAGAAACTGCAATGTCGGAGCGATGTACTGCATCATACCAATGGTCGACAGATTCAGTCGTTTTGCTGCAACACCAAACAATATTAACGGAACGGCCGTGATCGGACCGGCCAGCATCAACAAACCAATGTCGCCGGCACTACTCGTATCTCCCGATACATTTGAGGATGACAATATCATCAGACCGATTATCGCAAATGGCGCCAGGATCATTGTTTCCATAAGAAAGCCAACGCGGCTGTCGACGATTACCTGCTTGCGAATGACCCCATACAGGGCAAAACTCATGCCGAGCGACAGTGCGAGCCATGGAAAACTGCCATAGGCCACAGTCATGATCATCACACCTGTTGCGGTGATTGCGACGGCCAGCCATTGCACTCGCCGCAACCTTTCCTTGAAGACAATACTGCCCAGTAAAACATTCGCCAGTGGATTGATATAATAGCCAAGGCTCGCTTCCATGACGCGCGCTTGATCAACCGCGTAAATATAAATCAGCCAATTGGTCCCGATCAGCGTCGCGGATAGCGATAATAACAGCATCCGACGAACCGTCAGAACAGCTCGAATCTGTGACCAGTTGCGGGCAATCAGAATAAAAATAAGTGCGGTCGGAAAGCTCCAGATAATCCGGTGCGCTAGCACCGCCGGCGGCGCTACATGATCTACGGCCCTGAAATAAAGCGGCAATGCACCCCAAATGAAGTAGCAGCCCAAACTGCACAGGAAACCAAGTCTGATTTGCGCGTTCATCCAAAAGCCGTATCAGGGGCGGCACAAAGACACCACAATTTTATAGCTTTGTGGGCTTTGTCTGCGCAGCAGCATGTTTGACCAGGCGCCCCTAAGCCACGAGGCGGTAGCCACCGGCGCCCGTCACCAGTAATTTGGCATCCGCCGGATCACGCTCGATTTTCTGCCGTAACCGATAAATATGAGTCTCGAGTGTGTGTGTCGTCACGGCCGCATTATAGCCCCAGACCTGTGTCAGAAGCTCTTCGCGCGCGACGACATGCTCGAGAGACCGGTATAGATACACCAGAATACTTGTTTCTTTTTCCGTGAGTCTGATACGCCGTCCTTGCGGGTCAATAAGCAGTTTTGCCGAGGACTGGAATTCATATGGCCCCAGCTGGAAGGACGCCGCATCGGAATTTTCGTACTCTTGCAATAATGACCAGACCTTGCCGAACAGGGCCGAAAACCGGAATGGCTTGCGCAGAACAAGACCGAGTTCCCGGGCCTCCAAATCGTTCACACCCGCCGTATCAAGGTCTCCGGCTAACAAAATTAACGGGGCGTTGAAACCGGCATCCTGCATGAGACTTTCCAGGCCTTGCAGCTCGACCAATGACAGGCTGTCAGCATCAATCACCACCAGGTCGACCTGAACCCGCAAGTGTAGATCCGAAAGTTCGGCGATGGCTGCGGCATGGGCTACGGTGAAATCCTTATTTGCCTTGAATTGTTCTGACAGTGCCCGCTGCGTATGCGGCTCTAGACCAACCAGCAGCAGCGTCTTTCTTGCAATCATAAACTTCGTCCTTGCCGGATCACCTTGAAAAGAGAATGGGTAATGACATACACTTTGTCATCCAAATTGTCACAAGGGAGACGCCTATTGGGACCGTCTTTATTTACCGCGACAGCCCGCGGCACGTTTTCCGGGAATGATATCTCGTGTCGCTGCGCCGTTGGCCGAAGCGGAATCCTTCTTGCCGACCAAAAGCGCGAGGGCGACGGCGCCAGCCCGCTTGGAAGCTGGCCGATGCGGCGGGTTTTCTACAGACCGGACCGCGTCGAGCGGCCGGAAACAATGCTACCATGCATTGCATTAAAACAGCATGATGGCTGGTGCGACCAACCCGGCCATATTCTATATAACCGTCCGGTCAGCCTGCCTTTTTCGGGCCATCATGAAGTGCTTTGGCGCGATGACGCTATCTATGACATTATCGTCGAACTCGGCCATAATGATTCGCCAGTCAAACACGGCTTTGGCAGTGCAGTGTTTCTGCATGTTGCGCGCCCTGATTACGCAGCCACGGAAGGCTGTGTTGCTTTATCCGCACCAGATTTAAGGCAGGTTCTGAAGCAGTGTGACGAACAGACCGAACTTAAAATTTGTTTCTGAGCGAGCAGCAAGACATCGGGGGCATGCCCGCATCGGTCACAAGCGTAACTGGTTATCAGGATATACACGCCGCGGTGTCACGCGTCGCGAGCACCAAACAAAGCCGTACCAAGACGGATGTGGGTCGCGCCACATCTCACCGCCAGCTGATAGTCTCCGCTCATCCCCATCGACACATCCGGCAGATCATATTCGTCAGCAAGCTTTTTCAATATCTCAAAATGCACCGCGGGCGGCGCGTCGATTGGCGGGATACACATCACACCCCTGATCGCGCCCGGCCAGCTTGACCGGGCACGCGCCAGCAGTGCCGGAAAATCATCAATGGAAACACCCGCCTTCTGGGGTTCATTGCCGGTATTGACCTGTATCAACAGATCCGGCGGGGATGCCCCGGTTCGTTCGACGGCGCGGATTAATGCGACGAGCAATTTTTCCCTGTCGAGGGTTTCGATCACATCGAACAAAGTCACCGCCGCTTCCGCCTTATTGGTTTGCAAGGGCCCAATCAGACGAAGTTCAAGGTCTGGTATATGCCGACGGGTTTGCCAGTGGCGTTCGGCTTCCTGCACCCGGTTTTCACCAAAAACGCGCTGCCCCGACTCCAATGCTGCGACCAGGCGGTCATCGGACTGTCGCTTCGAAACGGCAACCAATGTCACCGCGTCGCCAATTTCGGCTAGAATTGCAGATCGGGTCTCGCCAATCGTCGGAGTCTCTGTCTTGATATGCATTATGGATAAAAAGCACATTTGCCGGGCTCGCCGCAAGCTCAGAAGCGCTACACGCAAGGTCACCGCGGGACCTTTTCAGATCCTACCACGCCTATTTTACCTGACCGATCCTGTGCGCACGCCAGACCCGGCCAGAACTGCCCGTCAACTGCCCGCTGGTACAGTCATAATCTACCGCCATTTTGGCGCCGCCGATAGGCTGGTCGTCGCCCGGCGCCTCGCCAAAATTGCGATACGCCGGCGACTGCATCTGCTTATTAGTGGCGATCCGAAGCTGGCACGGGCTGTCGGCGCGACCGGTGTCCACTGGCCCGAAAGCTATATCCGGCAAGCCCGCTACTGGACGGGGCAATTTCGCCTGCAAACAATAAGTGCGCATAGCCGCATAGCGATCGCTCGCGCTGCTACCAATGGTGCCGATGCTGCGCTTGTTTCGACGGTATTTGCCTCATTCAGTCCGAGCTCCGGACCAGAGATGGGACCTGTGCGTTTTCGGCAACTCGCCCGACATGCGGCGCTGCCCCTCATTGGGCTCGGCGGTGTCAATCCCGGCAATGCCGGCGCAATATCAGGCGTGGCGGCGATTGCCGCAATCGACGGCATCGAAAGCGCTTTTGGACCCAACGTGCCGGTGGCATCGACGCCCTGACCTGTCGCTCAGACGAGCCCTCGCATTATACCGAGCCGACAACCCCAGCCAGATCATCAACGACCTTGTTCATCAGGGCTGCATCTTCGGCCTCCGCCATGATACGGATTAACGGCTCGGTTCCCGACTTGCGAATGACCAACCGGCCATCCACGCCCAGAGCGTCTTCCGCCGCCGAAATAGCGGTCTTGACCGTCACATTCGCGAGCGGATTTTTGCCTTTATAGCGGATATTGACCAGTTTTTGCGGAAACGGCTCAAAGACATGCGCAAGCTTGGACAAGGGCTTTTCAGCCTGAACCATAACAGCCAGAACCTGCAAGGCAGCCATCAGACCATCCCCGGTTGTCGAATAATCCGACATCACAATATGCCCTGACTGTTCGCCCCCCAGATTGTACTGCCCGCTGCGCATGCGTTCGACCACATAGCGGTCGCCGACCATTGTCCGTTCCAGCCCCAGACCAAGGCTTTGAAGGTGCCGTTCAAGACCAAGATTCGACATGACCGTTGTCACCACGCCATCACGCGATAGCCGACCCAAAGATTTCCAGTGACCCGCAATCAGCGCAATCAACTGGTCGCCATCGATTTCGCGCCCCGTCTCGTCAATGATAATGCAACGGTCAGCATCACCGTCCAGTGCAATGCCAATATCGGCCCGGTGGGTTTTTACTGCCTCCTTGAGCGCCCGCGTATCTGTCGAGCCAACCTCCTGATTGATATTTGTCCCATTCGGGCCGATTCCGATCGAGAAAACTTCAGCCCCCAATTCGTATAGGGCTAGCGGCGCCACCTTATAGGCTGCGCCATTCGCACAATCGACGCATATCCGCAGGCCGGACAACCGCATCCTGCGCGGGAAGCTCGCTTTCACGATCTCAATGTAGCGTGCCTGCGCATCATCGACCCGCAACGCCCGACCAAGATCGGTTGATGGCGCCAACATGCTGGCCTGCTCGCGCTCCATGCCCTGTTCGATCTCCAATTCAATTGCATCAGACAATTTATACCCGTCGGGACCGAACAATTTTATACCATTATCAGCATAGCCATTATGACTGGCTGAAATCATAACCCCGAGATCAGCCCTGAGCGAGCGGGTCATCATCGCAACGCCGGGGGTCGGAAGTGGACCCAGAAGAGTGACGTCCATACCCACCGCAGTAAATCCCGCGACCAGGGCTGGTTCGACCATATACCCCGATAGTCGGGTATCCTTACCAATAACAACCGAGTGCCGCCGCGGACTGCCTGTTCGAAAATACTCGCCCGCTGCCATGCCGAGCCGCATGATAATGTCCGGTGTCATCGGCGCCTGATTGGCAGTGCCGCGAATTCCATCGGTGCCGAAATACTTGCGGGTCATGAAAATCTCCCGTGAACGATCAAGACGACGCAGCCTTTGGCACGAAATAACCCCGGCTGCCAAGATCGGAATAGTCTCAGATATTCGCGCCCAGACAGAACGGCCTTTGAACTGGCGCCTAATATCTGACCGTAATTTTGTAACCTAAGCGCCAATATGCCCGCACCATCGCCCGATTCCGCGGCAGACTGAGTAGTCCTGTCCTGAAATCATTCAATCCGGTCAAGTCACAAACTGAAACTGAATGTGCTCTAGCCGGCCGGCCAGAAATGCGAATACAAGAACGGATGGTATTCAGGGGTCATCTTGCATGTGCGGAATTATAGGAATTGTCGGGCGGCAAAACGAGGTATCGGAAAAGCTGGTCGAAGCGCTCACACGGCTCGAATATAGGGGCTATGACAGTGCCGGCATCGCAACCGTTCAGCCCCACGGGATCGAACGCCGGCGCGCGGCCGGTAAATTATCCAACCTCCGTAGTCTACTCGCATCCGACCCGGTCAATGGTCGCTGCGGGATCGGTCACACACGATGGGCAACGCATGGACCGCCAACGACGGCGAATGCCCACCCCCACCGATCGGGGCCGGTTACGCTGGTCCATAATGGCATCATAGAGAACTTTCGGGAGCTACGGGCCGAGCTAGAGCAAGCAGGCCAAATTTTCGAAACTGATACCGATACCGAAACCATCGCACATCTGATCCACCACCATCTCAAGACAGGCCACCCGCCACGCGAAGCGCTCAGTCTGACATTGGGCCGGCTGAAAGGGGCTTTCGCGCTGGCCATTCTGGTCGAAGGCCAGGACGACATGATTATGGGCGCACGCAAAGGATCCCCGCTCGTTATCGGTGTTGGCGATGATGATATGCTGCTAGGATCGGATGCGCTCGCCGTCGCGCCGTTTACAAATAGAGTTATCTACCTTGAGGAAGGCGACTGGTGTATTCTCAGACCCGATACTTATGAAATTTATGCCGAGACTGGCGCCGCCGTCGAGCGCCCTGTAACCATCGTTCAAGGCAGCGCTGCAGCGGCCGAAAAAGGTAATTATCGCCATTTCATGCAAAAGGAAATCTACGAGCAACCTGAAACGACAGCACGGACAATTGGCGCCTATGTCGACGCCTTGAGTCAGTCCGTCATCCTGCCAGATCTGGATAGTGATGTCATTGACTGGACATCGGTCCAGACCTTGCAGATCGTCGCCTGTGGAACAGCCTATTATGCCGGCTGCATCGCAGAATACTGGTTCGAGCAACTCGCCGGTATACCGGTAAAGAGTGATATTGCTTCGGAGTTCCGCTACCGTCAGCCCGCCCTGCCGGTGCAAGATGGGCTCGCTATTTTCATTAGCCAGTCGGGTGAAACCGCCGATACGCTTGCAGCCTTGCGCTATTGCAAGCAAGCCGGTCTCAAAACTGCGGCTGTGGTCAATGTCGCAACGTCTTCGATCGCGCGGGAAGCGGATCTTGTTCTGCCAACTCTGGCCGGGCCGGAAATCGGCGTCGCCTCGACCAAAGCCTTTACCGCGCAGCTTTGCGCACTCGCCGCCTGCGCGATCGCGGCGGCAAAGGCGCGACAGCGGATCGATAGAAGCACTGAGATAAGTCTGACAGCTGCGCTGGGCAGTGTACCCCGCCTGATCTCTGATGCCATCGCGCTTGAAGACGACATTATCGAACTGGCCAAGTCACTCGCCAAGGCAAGTGACGTTTTATACCTCGGTCGCGGCCCGCATTATCCGGTTGCACTTGAAGGCGCGCTGAAGCTCAAAGAAATCAGCTATATCCATGCCGAAGGCTATGCCGCCGGTGAGTTGAAACACGGGCCGATTGCGCTGGTCGAAGAAACAACCCCAATTATTTTTGTCGCCCCGGATGACCACCTGTTTGAAAAATCGCTATCTAATCTCGAAGAGGTTGCAGCGCGCGGGGGTCAGATTGCTTTAATATCCGATCAGGCCGGTCTGGAGAAAGCTGCCGACAGCCCGCATCTCAAACTTTGTATTCCCGACTGCGACCCGTTCGTCGCACCGATCCTGGCCGCCATTCCGATCCAGATGCTTGCCTATCATACGGCTGTTGAAAAGGGCACAGATGTCGATCAGCCGCGCAATCTCGCCAAGTCGGTCACCGTCGAGTAGTCATTAGCGAATGCTATGCAAAAACATTTAACATTATTCGTATTGCTAATTCTATGTGTCTTTGCGGGCAGCATCATGCTTGATATTGCGCGATACTTTCGGAATGGGATGCCGAATTATGATTTCTATGTCCTGCCTGGTGGAATTCTTTTATTAATGATCGTTTCGCCAATAATATATGGTTTGAGCAAAGATTTGCTTAAAGAAAGAAGAGGACCGTAATTGCTTCTCCGTTACCGTCGAATAGTAAAATCTCGATTGACCAATAGAGCAGAGGAAATGCAACCATATGGAAAAACTTTATTAGCTCCATTATGGCTAATCTAATTATATAACATCTTATCTTCTGGTTCTTTTTTGAGTTCATTCATTGATTATTTTCAGTCGGATTAGGAATAATCGGTTCTCGTGGCATAGAATAAATTCCGGCGCTGACCTTGAAAGTTTTCCAATCTTGGTAAGAGGCATGCTCGTCGGCGGCATTAAACCGGTTGTCACGGCTTAGCTGCTGGTTTCGGCTTATGACGCGTTAGGTAGACAGATGAATTCTAATCACACTCTCTTGAAACTACTGTGCCTGACGCTGTTTGGTACAAGCATTTTGCTTATGGAAATCATCGGATTTCTTCGCCGTGACTATAACCCCCTTAGTCAGTACATTAGCGAGATGGGAGTGGTCGGGGCCCAATACGCGAACATCATCAATTATTTCGGGTTTCTGCCGATCGGCATTTGCGCATTAATTATGACGCTTAGTCTTCAGGCAAAATTATCAACGAATATAAGCTCCCGGTCGGGCTTTCTATTGGTCGGCTTGGGGATCTTTATCGGCTATTTTGGCGCTTTTATGTTCCCTTGCGACGATGGCTGCCCCACGCAGGGAAGCTTCAGTCAAACCATGCATAATGTCCTCGGTTTGATATCCTATATGATAATTCCCGCCGGCCTGCTTATCTTGGGAATTGGCCTGAGAAAAGGCGCCACGACCCTCAGCCCGCTTATGCCGGTCGTCATGGCTTTTGTTTATATGCTCGGCTTTTTTATGATGCTTAGCCCAAGTCAAATTGATCTACTGGGTTTCTGGCAGCGATTGGCCGACTACACGCTTATTCTGTTCTTAATTTTCGTCACCCTTTTTGCAAAAGTTGAACAAAATGATGAAGGTGAAGGACAAGAGCTCAACTCGTTGTGACGATAAGGGTTGAGAGCGAGCCTCTCATGCGTCGATGCGGATCGTCGCGGACCTCGCTTTCACGGCAAAACAGGACGCTGTAGTAAAGCATGCCAAACTCTTAGGCTGATGCGGCCAGAATGGCCAAGAAGTACGCCTTGATCGTCTGAAAAACGCTGTAAGCATCATTGGATCGGTTTTATCGGATCCGTGCTTTTCGGTCTCTATTCTATGATCCGTTTCAGTATCACCTTACCGGCGCGGCCGGTCAACTTAGACCGTCGACGGCTTCGAGCTCCGTGGGTCTGACTCATGCGGGCCGGCTAGCATCCGACGCTATGCCTGAAAGTGTTTGCCAGAAACCGGATCGCAATCTGCATAAGCCAAGCATGATCTAATGGATGTCGGACATTGCGACGGTCTTCACCCCGTCATTCACCCGCCCCAGCGCATTAACCGGGACGACGGATTAGGCGTTGTTTCATAGCGCCACCGCAAACAATAAGTAATCATCTTGCGGAAAAAAATAAATCATTTAGCATTTTTTTGCAGATAGCACATCGAATTCAACCATTTAATACACGATTATAATAGTTTAAATACGAATATAGTTTTCAATACTCAAATTAAGCGTCGTCAATGCTCAAACAAGAAGCCGAGTGGATTGCCGCAAAACTTGGGGCATCGGATACAGAAACGCTCTCCCCGATGCTGGACATTGGCAGTTCAACACGCGCCTTCCGTACTGAACAGAAGCCTTATATTCATACGAGACTATTTGGCCCTCTTGAGGCCCGCGGCGTGCACGTCATCTATGCCGACCTTAAGGCCGGCGACGGGATTGATATCACGGCCGATCTGCTGAGCGATGCCGGCTATCAGGAGATTAAAGCCCTCGGCGTGCGATCCATATTATGCTGCAATGTGCTCGAGCATGTCCTCGACCCTGCAGCATTTGCCAGACGCTGCTATGCATTGCTACCTCCTGGCGGACGCCTGATCATAACGGTACCGAAATCCTACCCGCACCACCGCGACCCGATCGACACTGACTTTCGGCCAAGCCCCGAAGATATACTTGCCCTGTTCGATACGCCGCTTGAGGTGGAGACGTGTGACATCATCGAAACCGGATCATATCGCGACAATCTAAAGGCCCGCCCCTGGATTATTACACGCCAGCTTTTCCGGTTGCCCTTCCCGTTTCTCGGCTGGACGAAGTGGAAACGCTCAATGAAGAAATTTTACTGGATGCTTCGTCCCTATCGTCAATCCTGCGTGATCATCCGAAAGCCAGCTATACCCGAATAGAGTGCAAACTGATGACACTGCAAGGCGGCGACTTGTGCGTGTGCCGAAAACTCTATCAGCGTAACTGCGACGATTGGGGCGAGCCCCAAGGCGCAAAAGCATTTCCCCCACAAGCCGGAACCGGTGCGATCGACATGCGATGCTGATGCCAAATACGCTTTAAGCAGAGCATTATAAATGGAAGTACCGCCGAACGCATCAATAACAGCGCCGCTTCTGTCGGATATCCGGCAGGCGTGCGCATCAAAGCGAACAGCATAAAATTAAACTTTATCTGATTTTTTATATATAATCACTTAAATATCCAACTCGCTCAAAGGCCGAACAGGGCATACGCCTATGGGTTTCGTATTTTTCAAAGCCGGTAACATTTAGAATGATTGATCTGTCAAATACTGAAGCATTTGCGCAAGGCGGGAACAGGGCCTGTTATCAACACCCTGACAATGAAAATATTTGTCTAAAAATAACGCATTCCGGGCTGCCACTAAAGCTGAAACAAGCAGCGCCCTGGTACAAAAAATATCGGGATGAAAGCAGGTTTGACGACAATATTAGGGAAGAAGCTGCCTATAGGCAGGCCGCCATATTGCGGCATGAACCAGCGACATGGGACCATTTGGCAAAATGGTACGGGTTCAAAGAAACCTCATTAGGCATCGC
>Ga0213865_10000508_pt1 | contig 26532 bp, 26 predicted proteins | sample PICome_6_FD_160100 | JGI IMG/M metagenome (GOLD analysis project Ga0213865, IMG submission 160100) | Coastal seawater microbial communities near Pivers Island, North Carolina, United States - PICO282 | ecosystem: Environmental > Aquatic > Marine > Coastal | place: USA: North Carolina...
ATTTCCAACAGACAACCATTAATAACGCCAGCACTACAGCCGATAGCCAAGCCCACCAATACCGTTTTAACCAGTTCCTGAATATATCAATCATCATTGCTCTTCCTTGTAGTTAAACAGTTCTGTCTAAATTTTTAAATACACTACAACTGTAGTACTTGGCAACTATAGTACTTGCATTCTAGTTTTTCTGGGTTTGGTTGCGATCCAGCCAGCGCAATTAAATTATCTCCCGCGCGACTAGGTGATTAAGCGGCACCATGCTTTTGTGCAATACACCAAATATCACTAGTTGCTGTTTAACTGTTTTGTAATAGATAACATGGCTGCCGTGAGGGAAGCTCAATACCTGTGGTCCAACCTCTGGTCTAGACAGGCCAATGGAGGGAGCTTCGGTGAGCAGGTGAATAGTTTTTTGAAGTGCTTCTACGTAATTTTGAGACTGAACAGGGCCCCACTCTGCAACTGTAAAACGGCGAATCTCAATCAGATCAGACTGGGCATCAGGGGTTAGGCGATAGGTAGGCATCAGAGCAGAAGCACCATAAAATGACACATTATTTTCGCACTGCGTTGCCCATTTTGCTCATAGCCACCACTGTGCACCGCAATGCGCGCCTTGTGAATCACAAAAATTCCTCCCTTTGCTTTATGCCATTTTATGGTGCTTTTGCGCTAGTCATGATGGCCGGCTTTTAGTTCATCAAAGAATGTATCACCATCAATTAGGTTGCCGGCTTTAATATCTGCATTGGCCCGGGCCGCTCTCGCTTGCAGCAGTTGCAACTTAAGCGTCTCAATACTTTGATATTCATCTGCTGAAATAACCACTGCAACGGGCTTGCCGTTTTTGTTAATTTGAATCGGAGCACGCTGAGCTTTTAGCAGCATATCTCCAAAGTGGGTTTTGGCTTCATTGGCGGAAAGAGCATCCATTGTAGTTAACCTGTCTGATATCGTTCGATTTGATTATTGTAGCTGAAATAAACGATCTTTAACAAAAAATCGGAGAAAGAAGTTAAGGGAAAACCACAGAGCAGAAACCACAGAACAAACACCACAATAAAACAAGATAGCCACCCCTAAGCCTAGCAAATAATTTACCTATGCTGTGGGTACATCGGTTTAAGATCTCTGGCTTCAGCTTTGCTGCTTTTAGTTTGTGAGGGTTTAAAAGCCTTCAAGCTGGCAATAATCGTCCCCGCATCAAATTGACTGGAATCCGATTGGGGGTTAAATAAGTGCTGATCCAACTGAGCAAACTGCGCTGACAGTTCCCCGCCTTGGTCGTTGCCTTCTATCAATTCCGCCAGCTGTTCTAGGGAGGTTAGAGAACTATTGGGAAATACTAGTCGCCCCCATTTAAGGATGCTGTCACGCATAGCTTTAAGATCTCGATCTGCTGCCTGTTTCTCGATCAATTTAAGGGATTGTCTGAGATCTGGATTATCCTGATTGCTAGCATTTTTACCGGGAGGGGTATTATTGGTTGGCGAGCGGCGCAGATAGAGCATTGCCACTAGAGCCGCTATCAGCAGGGCATTCAGCGCTAGCGACCAGCGGGTTAGTTGAGAGGGCTGTTGCTCGTCGCTTGGGGTTTGGGTATCGGTGGCGCTATTAATCGCAGTACTAGAGTTACCGATTATCCCATTGCTCTCAGAGGTCGGTGTCACTGGAGTATCCGCCACTATAACCTGAAAAGATTTAGCTGGCAGGGTGCTGGTCTGCATCCGCTGATTGTCGGTGTCCCACCATCTGACCGCTATGGCGGGCAGGGTTAACTCACCCGCGCGGTTGGGGACAATAGCCAGGGTTTCTGTGCGAACGCCCAGCACGCCGCCAGTGTTGATTTGATCCTCCAGCTTGGCCTGGTCGGGATATATTTTAAAGTCGTCGCCACGCAGTTCAGGTAGGGGTTGAATCTGTGCCGCGGTCAGCCCCTGGGCGCGGATATTGATAGTTCGGGTAATCGGCTCGCCGACTTTGAGACGATTGCTGCTGTCGCTCCAGGTCTCGGTAACCTGCAATTGACTGCTGGGCATCCACTGATCCACGGCTATGTGGGCCGGCTTGGGCAGTACATCGATGGTCTTTTCCTCGGTGAGGCGAATAATGCGGTTGCCGCGGGTAGAGAAGCTGCCAAATTGGCTAAAACCGCGCGCTTCATAGGCGCCGATACGCAGGGCGGGAATGGTCAATTTGCCGGCGACTTGGGGGAACAGGGCAAACTTAATTTCTAGCACCAGATGGTTTTTGCCATTGATAACTTTTTGGAACTGATTTTCGCCAACCCGCTGCACTAGTGCATCGGTAATATCCAGCTCCGACAGCGAAAAATCTTGCAGTTGCACCGATGTGATAAGGCGCACTGTGAGGATAATTTGCTCTTGGATATGTACCGAAGTTTTGTCTATAGAGGTCTCAGTGTAGACGGGCTGAGCTTTGCCACCTGTGGATTTGCCGGGCGCGCGTACCAGGATCTTTTGTGCTTGGCTGCGCTCCCCCTGATAGTTCAGGGCAGGTAGGTTGAGTTGGCCAGTGCGCTTGGGTAGCAATAGCATTTTCCAGTCGGTAGAGGATTGGCTTTGGCCATTGATTAGGCTGTACTGCTGTTGGCGACTGGTGGAGAGGATTTCAAAGTCTTTTTCTATTGGGCTAAAATCTGGATCACCGCCAGAGCTGCTGCCGCTGTAGCGAACCACAGCCTGCAGGGTTTCATTGGCTTCCAGTTCACTGCGGTCGACAATCAGCTGTAACTCTGCCCAGCTCAGGCTTGAGCCTAAAATAATCAGTGAAATAACAATGTTTGAAAAAATCGCTCTCATTTACCAGCGCTCTTGTTGATTGGGCGGTTTGGGACGCTGCTGCTCCCTAGCTCGCTGTTGGGCTTGATAGTGAAATTTGCGCCGCAATAGACCACCGGGGTCGTCGGGTACGCGGCGCAACCACTGTTCTAATTCTTGTTGCTGTTGTTTTGCCAGTTCATCTTGTTCCTCAGTCTGTTGGCTCTCAGCCTGTTGCAACGGGTTTTGCTCTGACTGTTGGTCGTCTGGATTATTCTGATGGTCCTGTGGATTTTCGGCCACCGATTGGTCCTGTTGCTGGCTGGAATCTTTCTGTTCAGATTCTTTCTGCTCAGATTCTGACTGTTGGGATTCCGATTGCTCGGGTGAGGCTGGCTCACTCTGGTCTTTGCTCTGCTCCTCATTCCAATCTTTATTTTCGGCCTGTTGGGATTGTTGTTGGCTCTGCTGATTTTGTTCAGATTGAGGCTGGCCCTGTTGCGATTGGTCAGATTGCTGATTCTGGGATTGGCTCTGGCTCTGGTCTTGGTTTTGCTGCTGCTGGCTTTGTTGCTGTTCTTTGAGCAGTTGCTCGATCAGCTCGCGATTGGCCAGGGCATCCTCCATATTGGGCTCTAGGTTTAGGGCTTGATTGTAGGCTTCAATGGCACCATCCAAATCCCCGAGTCTGGCCAGGGCATTGCCGAGATTATATTGCGCATCGGCACTGTTGCCCTCTCTGTACCGGTCTGCAGCGGCGCCATAGTCGCCACTTTGATAGGCGGCACTGGCCTGCCATTGGGGGTCTTCAAATAGGGCTGCAGCGGACTCTGGATCCTCTTTTTGCATAGCCTGATAACCCTGCTGGTCGGCGGTAAGCCACAGATCCTGCCAAACCGAGGCCTGTGCAGTGGATGGATCCAGTAGTGCTAGAGGTAGCGCCACAGTAAATACCAAGCCGCGGCGAAAACTGAGTAGGAGTAGGGGGATAATCAGTAAGATCAACCAGTGTCCCTGATCCTGCCATAGATCAAAGGAGCGCTCCAGTTCGGTGGTTGCGCTGGGAAGTTGTCCCTCGATTGACGCTATTAGGCGATTGATGTCGCTGTCATCGGCACTGACTGTTTGGTAGCTTCCGCCACCTATGGCGGCGAGAGATTGCAGTGCAGCAGTGTCGAGCTTGGGGATCAATATGGCGCCACTGCGATCTTTGACAAAGCCGCCGTTGCCCATGGGGATGGGTGCGCCCTGTGCAGTGCCTATGCCCAATATCGACAGACGCATACTGGGGCTGTCAGTCAGTTGGGTGCGAATATCGGCAAAAGCTGATCTTGAGACGCCATCGGTGATCAGGACCAGGTCGGCATCGCTGTGTCCGCCATCCTCTGCGATAGCAATTGCAGTGGCCAGTGCGTCTTCGGTGTTACTGCCATACTCTGGCAGTAAGCTGGGATGTAGCGTGGGTATCAGATTGATAATGGTGTCTGTATCTTCGGTCAGTGGCGATACTGCATGGGCCTCGCCCCCATAGACCACGAGACCGGTAAAGCCCTGCTGACGGAGGGCTAAAATATCCATCAACTTATATCTGGCCCTTACTAATCGGCTGGGGGTCATATCCTCTGCCAGCATCGAGGGGGAGAGATCCAGTATCAGCACCAAGGCTGAATCCTCTCGGTGTACCGGTTGCGGTAATTTCTCCCAAGTAGGCCCAGCCAATCCGACACAGAACAGCGACCACACAAGCAACAGTGCCGAGAATTTCCTCGGCGTGCGACCACTGGAATTGTTGTCATCGGTCTGCAGTAGGTAGGGGATTAACTGGGGATGGATAAGTTTTTCCCAGTTGCCGGCACTCTGGGTGCTTTTTCTGACAATCAGCAGACAGATAGCTGCGGGAATCAGGCCCAAGAACCACAGCGGGCGCAGGAAGTGAAAGTCTGTCAGCAGGGAGAAATCAGGCATAATCTCTCCTCGGGTGCCGCAGCCATGCTATCAGCAAGCTCAAGACAAAAGCCAAGCCCAGCGGCCAGTGGAATAGAGAGATGGTTGGTCGCAGCATCTCGGCCTCTTGATCCACCGGTTCCAAGCGGTTTAATTCCTGATAGATGGCGTTGAGCTCTCTGGGGTCTCGCGCCCGAAAGTACTGGCCACCGGTGACCTGCGCTATACCAATGAGTTCCTCCTCGTTTAGATCGGCACTGGGGTTGATGGTGCGCATTCCAAATAGGCCGAAACTCTCCTGAGATTCGGCACCTATGCCAATAGTGTAGATTTTAACCCCGGCGCGTTGAGCCAGTTCGGCGGCCTGTTGTGGCTCCATTTCGCCGGAGTTGTTGGCGCCATCGGTCAGCAGGATAACCACTCTATGGTTCTCCGGACGCTGTTGCAGGCGTTTCACTGCCAGACCTATGGCATCCCCAACCGCGGTGCCGCGACTGCCAGCAAAGCCGATTTGCGCTTCATTTAGCAGGGTTTGCAGGCTGTTGGTATCAAAGGTTAGAGGTGTCTGTAGATAGGCTCTCTCGCCAAATAAGATCAGTCCTAGGCGATCTCCCTGGCGCTGGGTGACAAACTCGCCAACCACCGATTTAACTGCCATTAGGCGATTGACTGTGGTGCCGCCCATCTGCATATCCTGTTGCTCCATACTCCCAGAGATATCCACGGCCAATAGCAAGTCGCGGCCATTGGTTGGCAGCGCCACTGGATCGCCTATCCATACCGGTCGTGAGAGGGCGAGTAGGGCGCTCAACCAACAGAGTGTCAACAATACTTTGAGGAGCTTCCTGCGCCAGTTGCTAATGACTGCAGAACCCTGTTGGCCATCGGCAATTTGCACCAGTGCCGGTGCTCGCAGTGCCCGAGTGCCGTTAGTGACAGGACTGCGCAGCCGCCGGTAGATCAGCGCGGCGGGAGCTATCGCAAGCACCCAGGGCCAGAGTAGATTTAGCATGCTGAGGGCTCCCGATGTATTTTGTCAGGATGCCGCTGTACCCAGACTCTGGCGCTGTTAAAAATAGCCTCTGTCAGCTCTTGAGAGGGCGTTTGGTCAGCGTAGAGAAATGATTCAATACAGTTACTATTATCTAATAATATCAATGATCTATGCTGTGTATCTAGAAAAGATATAAATTCATTAATACCTAGGTTGGCCAGTGGTTCACGGGGGTAGGCGCTAATCGCCGTGCGACGTAGAATTTCAAAGGTAGCAATCACTTTGGGCTGGCAGGGTAGCTGTTCTATCTGTCTTAGCTCAGCCATAGCCTGACGGCGGTAAAGTCGGCGGTTATAGCGTTTGATCGCCATGGCTCCTAGGTAGCAGACAGCGGCAACTATCAACAGCAGGAGTAGCCACCACCCCGGAGCAGGAGGCCACCAAGATATGGGATCCGGAAGATGGATATCGCGCAAATTGGCTAGGGGATCAGTAGTATTCATGCGAATTTAAGATACCCTAGTGCGTTTGCTGAGCTGTTTGCCGTAGGCTTTGGCCAACACATCCATCAATGGATCTGCAGTATCAAATTTCAGCAACCCAGCGGACAGCTGTTCGCTGAGTTTGCGCAGTCGCTTAGTTCGCTGTTTAAACTGTTCGGCAAAGCGTTGGCGCAGCTGTCTGTCAGTGGTGTCGATACGCGTCTGCTGTTGGCCATCGCTGACCGCATAGACCGCTGGCGTGGGCAGCTCGGTTTCCAACTGATCGTAGATATGGCAAAAGTTTAGGTTGCAGTGGCGGGCCAATTCAAACAGGTGGCTCTCGCATTGGCGATCTAGGTCATAAAAGTCACTGACGATAAAGACTGTACTGCCCGGCAGAGTGAAGCGCCTTGACTCCTCCAGCATAGCGGCCAGTGAGTAGTGATCCTGACGATTTTCCAGCAGTGCCTCGCTAAATTCTTGAAGACTGTGGATAAACTGTAATACCGCGTGATGACTGCGGCGAGCTTTGATATCCACTTGGGTCTCGGCGCCAAAGATAATACCGCCGGCGCGGTCATTCACCGCCAGCCCCGCCCAGGCCAGTACTGCAGCGACTTCACAGGCCACCACCGACTTTAAGCGCTGACTGCCAAAAAACATTGGATTGCGAAGATCGCAGATAATTAGAACCGGACGCTCGCGCTCTTCGGTGAATAGTTTGGTGTGCGGCTGTTGAGTGCGTGCCGTAACCCGCCAATCGATGCTGCGTACATCGTCGCCCGGCTGATAAATTCTCACCTGATCGAAATCCATGCCGCGCCCGCGAAAGCGCGATTTGTGGCCGCCGGCCAATAGCTGTCGCGCCTGAATTTTCGGGAACCCGGTGAGCTGCTTCGCGCCATGGCGCAGCTTGATCAGGGTATTGGTGTCGGCGATAGCCGGATTGGATTGTTCGGCCTGAGGCTGATTCATAGTCTGCCAGAATTTATGCTGCGGGCACGCTGGCCAATAGTTTGTCGATCACTTGGTTGGCACTGATGCCACTGGCCTCTGCTTCAAAGCTGAGAATAATGCGGTGACGCAATACATCATGGGCTACGGTACGCACATCATCGGGCGTCACAAAGTCTCGTTGATTGAGCCAGGCCACTGCTCTGCTACAGCGGTCTAAGGCAATGGTTGCGCGAGGGCTGGCGCCGTAATCCAGCCAGTTGGCCAGATCGCCGCCATAGGCATGGCTATTGCGGGTAGCCAGAATCAGCTGTACCAGATATTCCTCCACCGAGTCGGCCATATGCACTTCGAGCACCTGTTGTCGAGCCGCAAGTAAATCCTGTTGTGTCACTAATTCCGGCGTTTGCTGCTCGCCGACTACTTCCTCTCTGGAAAGTTTGAGAATGGTTCGCTCAGTTTCTGGATCCGGATAGTCCACCACTACATGCATCAGAAAACGGTCCATCTGCGCCTCTGGCAGAGGGTACGTACCCTCCTGTTCGATAGGATTCTGCGTGGCCATCACCATAAAGAGTTGCGGTAGCGGGTAGGTGGTTGTGCCCACCGAGATCTGCCGCTCTGCCATGGCCTCCAGCAGTGCAGACTGCACTTTCGCTGGCGCTCGGTTGATCTCATCTGCCAAAACCAGATTATGAAACAGCGGGCCGGCTTGAAATTCAAAAGTACCCTGTTGCGGTCGGTAGATGTCGCTGCCGGTAATATCCGCCGGCAGTAGATCAGGGGTAAACTGAATGCGATGAAAATCTGCCTCTAGTCCCTGGGATAGGGTTTTTATCGCCTTGGTTTTTGCCAGTCCCGGTGCCCCTTCAACCAGCAGATGACCATCGGCGAGCAGGGCGATTATCATGCGCTCCACTAATTGCTGTTGGCCGACAATATTTTGGTTAAGCCAGGTTGTTAGATTTTCTATGTTGTGTTGCAAGGTAGACCTCTGTAGAAATTTTTGGTGTCAAAATTAAATGCACAAAAAGAGTGCTGGCAGATTCTAGTGAGTCTGCCGGCAAGTCTCAAATACTATTGAAACCTTAAGTTGATCGGACTAGTGGCTAGTTGGCTGGGGTTCTAAGCGCTACTGTTTATTTAGCAGTCTTGCTGCCAGCACTAGCTAGAACTAAAGGTTGCAAGCCTTCTGTTGCAGTGTCGCCTGACTGAAACCGCTGTAGTAATCGTTGTAACCCAGCTGCCAGCCATTAGTCCAGGCGACATTTAATGGTGACCCCTGTTGATAGGGGCAGAGTGATTTTGCGCGACCTCGAATAGCGACTTGATAACCGCGACAATAGGCGCGTTGGGACAGATCTTTTTTATGTTTTCTCATAGGTTTCTCCGACTTTTCACACTGAGTGGATGTTGGTGCTGACAATATCCACCAGCAAATTGAGTGGAAATGACGATACAATAGGCACTCAAGTTCAGTATAGACCGGCAGATTAGACTTTTGCACAACAGTTAATAATTTTGATTTGCTAGCAGCTGTTTTGTTCCCCTAATCCCATAAATTTTTAGGAAGGTAATCGCTTGCAACCAACAACAGTATCAACTGCCTGGATAGCCACCTGTCCCAAGGGCATGGAATCCCTGTTAGTGGACGAGTTGACGGCGCTGGGTTCAGAGGCAGTTAAACCCACTGTCGCTGCTGTGCACTTTGAGGGCACGCTAGAAATAGCCTATCAGGCCTGTCTTTGGTCGCGTATTGCCAATCGAATTCTGCTGCCGCTGCACAGATTTAAGTTGCAGAGCGCCGATGATCTCTACCAGCGCTGTAATGAGATAGCATGGGAGCAACATCTGACTGCCGATCAGAGTGTCGCCGTAGATTTTGTCGGCACCTCCCAGCATGTAACTAACAGTCTGTATGGCTCCCAGCGGGTCAAGGATGCCTTGGTAGACCGTATCCGCACCCTGATGGGATCGCGACCCAGTGTAGATACCAGAGAACCCGATATCCGCATTCAGGCGCGCCTGCACCGGGGGCAGGTGACAGTCTCTCTGGATATTTCCGGAGAGAGTTTACATCGCAGGGGTTACCGCACTGGACAGGGCAGCGCACCCCTGAAGGAAAATCTTGCGGCAGCACTGTTGTTGCGCGCCGCATGGCCGCAGTGGGTCGAGCGCGGCGGAGCGCTTCTGGACCCTATGTGTGGCAGCGGTACGCTGTTGATTGAGGCGGCCATGATGGCTGCCGATATAGCGCCGGGCATAGCTAGGCAGCGCCACGGATTCAGTGCTTGGTTACAGCATGATGAGACATTGTGGGAATCCCTAGTAACTCAAGCCGAAGAGCGAAAAAACGCTGGCCTAGAGGCTCTGGATTTAGATATTCGCGGTTACGATGCCAACCCGCGAATCCTCGAAGTTGCCAGAAAAAATATAGAAAGTGCTGGCCTCGATGAGCATATCCGAGTCGCCCACAAGCCGTTGGATCAGTTTGGCAAACCCACTGCGGATACAGGGCTGTTGATTACCAATCCCCCTTACGGTGCCCGTCTCGGCGAGCTGGAGGGCCTGATACCGCTCTACCAAAAATTAGGAGCGGTGTTACAAAAAAACTTTAGCGGTTGGAGAGCCGCGGTTTTCACCGGCAATTTGGATCTGGCAAGACAGATCGATCTCTCCCCCAGCAAGCAGTACAGTCTGTTTAATGGCGCAATAGATTGTAAGCTATTGGTGTTTGATAAGATGCAGTCAAAGTCGCAGCAGATTGCCGAGCGCCTGAGCAGGCCCGCACCGGTTAAGCCCCTAGATGAAGACGCGCAAATGCTGCTCAATCGGTTGCGCAAGAACGCCAAGCGCCTCAGTGGTTGGTTAAAAAAATCTCAGGTTAGCTGTTACCGGCTCTACGATGCCGATATACCCGAGTTTGCCGCGGCTATCGATATCTATGATCAATCCATTCATGTGCAGGAGTATGCAGCGCCCAGTTCAGTTAGCGAAAACATTGCTCGACAGCGCTTTGGATCTATCAAGCAGGCGGTCAAGGCCTATGCGCAGAACAATCAGGGCAAGGTTTACTACAAGGAGCGGCGCCGGCAGCAGGGCGACGCCCAGTACCAGCGACTGGAGCAGGCGACTGGAGATGCCTTTGAAGTCCAGGAGGGCAGGGCGAGTTTTGAGGTTAACCTCGCCGATTATTTGGACACCGGGCTGTTCTTAGACCACCGACCGGTACGCAAAATGGTTGCTCAAATGGCTAGGGGTAAGAGTCTGCTGAATTTGTTCTGCTACACGGCAACGGTCACTGTTCAGGCGGCACTTGCGGGTGCCGAGAGATCCCTGAGTATTGATATGTCGAATACCTATCTAGACTGGGCCCAGCGCAATTATCAGCGCAATGGTCTAGACACAGCTGTACACCAACTGGTGCGCGCCGACTGTCTGCAGTGGTTGGATAGCGAAACTCAAAGCCAGACCTATGATGTTATTTTTCTCGATCCGCCAACGTTTTCAAATTCTAAAAAGATGGAGACTGTTCTCGATATACAGCGGGATCATCCGCAGTTGATTCGCCAGGCTATGGCCAAATTAGCCCCTGAGGGCACCTTGATTTTTTCCAATAATTTCCGCCGCTTTAAAATGGATGAATTGATAGCACGCCAATTTGACTGCGAAAATATCACTGCGCAGACACTGGATCCAGATTTTCAACGCAATCAGCGTATTCACAATGTCTGGTCAATTACGAGGCGCAGCAGTTTTGATAGCTAATTTTTTGATAGCTAATTTGGGAGATCTGAGATAACTGTGGACACAACTACCACTATAACCCTGGTGACTGGATCTCATTGCCACCTCTGTGAACAGGCCAAGGCAGTGCTATACCCGCTGATCGAGGCGCGTCAAATCCAGCTCACAGAGCGCAGTGTTGATGAAGATCAAAGCCTCAAAGACCGCTATGCACTGCGTATTCCGGTGCTGTTGTTACCCGATGGGCGGGACAAGGGCTGGCCTTTTACCGCGGCTCAAATCGACAGGATGCTAGATCAGCTAAGCTGAGAACTGCCTGATATAACGATCCAGCGCATTGGCAAACTGCATGCGGTCCTGTTGACTTAAAGGCGGTGGGCCGCCGCCCACTTGCAGGCCACTGGAGCGCATAGAGTCCATAAAATCGCGCATATTTAGGCGGGCGCGAATATTGGATTGGGTATACATCTCGCCGCGGGGATTAAGTGCCGCCGCCTGTTTTTCAATCACCTCAGCGGCCAGAGGGATATCCGCAGTAATTACCAGGTCATCTCGCTCTACCAAGCTGACGATGTGGTTGTCGGCTACATCGAACCCAGAGCTGACGCGAATGGCACGCACGGTTGGGATACGCGGCACAGACAGGGTCTGGTTGGCGACTAAAATGACCTCGATTTGGGTGCGCTGGGAGACGCGGTAGAGAATATCTTTAATCACCGTGGGACAGGCATCGGCATCGACATAAATTTTCACGGTGGTTGAGGCTCTGCAATAAACTATTGAGAGTCCGATTATAACCCTAGGCTTGGGTTGGTGTGCTGAATTTTAGGGCTTGTAATGACTTTTACAGTAGGTAAAATGCCCCCCACTATTTGATTAAATCATGTGGCCTCTAGTATGGGTCACCACTGAAAGGAAAAACTATGCCGACTATTACCCTTCCCGATGGTTCCCAACGCAATTTCAGCGAAGCTATTTCCGTGCTCGATGTAGCCGCCGATATTGGCCCTGGATTGGCCAAGGCCACCCTAGCTGGTGTGGTCGATGGCCAGCTGGTTGATGCCTCTTACAAAATGACCGAGGATGCCACTCTGTCAATTGTCACTGACCGCTCTGAGGAGGCATTGGAAATTATTCGCCACTCATCGGCCCACCTGTTGGCGATGGCGGTCAAACAGCTATTTCCCACAGCGCAGGTGACCATAGGGCCGGTGATTGAGGACGGTTTTTACTACGACTTCTCCTTCGAGCGCACCTTTACTCCAGAGGATCTGGAGGCTATTGAGAAGCGCATGCAAGAGCTGGCTAAGCAGGATTTTGCGATCTCCAGAGAACAGTGGGATCGGGATGAGGCAGTGGCCTTTTTCGAGAATATTGGTGAAGCCTACAAGGCAGAAATCATTGCCAGTATCCCCTCCGATGAGGCTATAGGACTGTATCGGCAGGGCGACTTTATCGATCTGTGTCGCGGTCCCCATGTGCCCTCTACCGGCAAGTTATCGGCCTTTAAATTGACCAAGGTGGCCGGTGCCTACTGGCGCGGTGATAGCAATAATGAAATGTTGCAGCGTATCTATGGCACCGCTTGGACCAACAAAAAAGATCTCAAGGCCTATATCAATCGGCTGGCAGAAGCTGAGAAGCGCGACCACCGAAAAATTGGCAAAAAACTGGATCTATTTCATCTTCAAGAAGAGGCGCCGGGCTCGATTTTTTGGCATCAGAAAGGCTGGTCTATTTACAGCGCCATTGAGCAGTTTATGCGTTCCAAGCAGCGTGAGCACGGCTATCAGGAAATCAAAACCCCACAGATTGTCGACTACAGCTTGTGGCAGAAGTCAGGTCATGCGGATAAATTCGGTGATGATATGTTTTCCCTCGACACCGAGGACAGGCAGTATGCTATCAAGCCTATGAACTGCCCCTGTCATGTGCAGATATTTAATCAAGGACTGAAAAGCTACCGCGATCTGCCATTGCGGCTGTCAGAGTTTGGCTCCTGTCATCGCAATGAGCCCTCGGGATCTCTCCACGGTATTATGCGGGTCCGCGCCTTCACTCAGGATGATGGGCATATCTTCTGCACCGAGCAGCAGATACAGTCCGAAGTCTCGGAGTTTATTGATTTTCTGCATCAAATTTATTCGGACTTTGGCTTCGATGAAATTATCTATCGCCTCTCGACCCGACCAGAGCAGCGAGTCGGATCAGATGAGAGCTGGGACCGCGCCGAGCGCGCGCTGGCTGAGGCGCTAGATGCCAAGCAGCTCGAATGGCAAGAGCTACCCGGAGAGGGAGCCTTTTATGGCCCCAAAATAGAGTTCTCCCTCAAAGATTGCATAGGCCGGGTGTGGCAGATGGGCACTATTCAAGTGGATTTCTCGATGCCGGGTCGCCTCGATGCCCAATATGTCGCCGAGGATGGAAGTCGCCAAACACCAGTGATGTTGCACCGCGCAATTTTGGGATCTTTCGAGCGTTTTATCGGTATTTTGATCGAACAGTACGAGGGGGCATTTCCATTTTGGTTGGCACCACAGCAGGCTGTGGTGATAAATATTACCGACTCTCAGGCCGAATATGCCCAATTAGTCGCTAAATCATTGCAAAATAAAGGTTTTAGGGTCAATTGTGACTTGAGAAACGAAAAGATCGGCTTTAAAATCCGCGGTCACTCAATGCAACGGGTACCCTACTTGATTGTGGTTGGGGATAAAGAGATAGAATCTGGCACTGTGGCAGTTCGAACTCGCGACGGCGAAGATCTAGGTAGTATGTCCCTAGACGCATTGATCGACAGGTTTGAACAGGACGCCGAGAGGCGTAGCAGAGCTTTTGACAATACAGCGGAGTAAGGCTAATTAACAAAAACAGTAAGCGGGCAAACCTCAATGAGGATATCACGGCTCCTGAGGTGCGACTGATCGCCGCCGATGGCGCTCAAGTGGGCATAGTTGCCATAGAAGAGGCGCTTCAGGCGGCACAGCAGGCATCCTTAGATCTGGTGGAGATCTCGCCAGATGCCCAGCCGCCAGTTTGCAAAATCATGGATTATGGCAAGCACGTTTTTGATATCAAGAAGAAGCTTGCCCTGCAAAAGAAGAAACAAAAGCAAACTCAGGTCAAGGAGATGAAGTTCAGACCTGGGACCGATGAGGGCGATTACCAGATAAAACTGCGTAATCTGACTAGATTTTTGGAGAATGGTGACAAAGCCAAGGTGACCCTGCGGTTTCGCGGTCGAGAAATGGCTCACCAAGAACTGGGAATGGAGATGATGCAGCGCGTGGAGGCAGATCTCTCCGAGCTGGCTCAGGTCGAGCAGTATCCCAAGCTAGAAGGCCGTCAAATGACTATGGTACTGGCGCCTCTCAGCAGGAAGAAGTAGTAACTAGCAGGAAGCAACGAAGTACACCCAGCAAGATATCAGCGCGACCCGCGTTCAGCCAAATTTTTTGGCAGGCTGTCCGGGCGGCTCTTGCTGCAATTTAAACCCTAATATTTAGGAGAATAGAAATGCCAAAAGCAAAGACTCACAGCGGAGCTGCAAAACGCTTCAAAAAGACGGCTGCAGGCTACAAGCACAAGCATCAGCATAAAAGCCATATCCTCACCAAAATGACCACCAAGCGCAAGCGCCAGCTGCGGGGTACCAGCATCTTATCCAAGGCTGATTCACCTCGAGTGGACCGCATGTTGCGCAGTGTTTAAGTCGTATTAAGTTATCAAATTTTGGTAGGAGAGAATTATGCCTAGAGTAAAACGCGGGGTTGAAGCCAACCGCCGACACAAAAAGATTTTAAAACAAGCCAAAGGTTATTACGGTGCTCGCAGTCGCGTCTATCGCGTAGCTGTGCAGGCAGTGACTAAAGCCGGCCAGTACGCCTATCGCGATCGCCGCGTCAAGAAGCGCACTTTCCGCAGACTGTGGATTGCCCGTATCAATGCCCAGTCGCGAGTTGAAGGCTTGTCCTACAGCCGCCTGATCAACGGTTTAAGCAAGGCGGGTATAGAATTGGATCGCCGTGTATTGGCTGATCTGGCCGTTTATGACAAGGCTGCCTTTGGCGCAGTGGTAAAAAAGGCCAAAGCTGCACTAGCTTAATTTTTGCCCGAGTTTATATTTGGGATATCAGCGAAATAGGGAAGGGGCAGTTGCTCTTTCCCTATTTTTTTAGGTTAAGCTCTCAGTCCCGGGATAAACATCGAGTTTATTGTGGGCAAATAAACCGATAAAATTTAAACATCGGGTGATGGTAAAAGATTATTTTTTGCAAAAGTCTCAGGTTTATATAAACAGTGCTGAATGCCTCTGCATTATCACTGGGGGCACTGCAGGTAAAACGAGGCTATCTGGAAGTTTGAAATGGTTGAATTAGAACAAATTGCGGATCGAGCACAGACGGCAGTGGCAGCTGCCAATGACCTGTCCAGCCTAGAGACACTTCGGGTTGAATATCTCGGCAAAAAGGGCCAGTTGACCGGTCTTTTGAAAAGCCTGGGTTCCCTTGACGCAGACCAGCGTCCCGCCGCCGGCGCCAAGATCAATGAAGCCAAGCAGGCGCTGTTAAAGCTGATTGATGAGCGCAAGACAGTGCTAGAAGCTGAGGTGCTCAATCGGCGGCTCGCCAGTGAAACCATCGATGTCAGCTTGCCTGGACGTGTACAGCAAGGTGGCGGTGTGCATCCGGTTACCCGCACCATGGCGCGTATTGAGGCCATTTTTTCTCGTGTTGGTTACCGTGTCGAAGTGGGGCCAGAGATTGAGGATGACTACCACAACTTTGAGGCGTTGAATATTCCCAGCCATCATCCAGCGCGCGCTATGCACGACACCTTCTATATAAATCCCAGCACGGTACTGCGCACCCACACCTCCCCAGTGCAAGTGCGTACCATGGAAACCCAACAGCCGCCGATTCGAGTTATCTGTCCCGGGCGCGTCTACCGCTGTGATTCCGATCTTACCCACACCCCGATGTTTCATCAGGTCGAGGGATTGGTGGTGGACAGAGATATCAGCTTTGCTGATTTAAAAGGGGTGGTCGATCAGTTCTTAAAAGCATTTTTTGAAGCTGATTTGCCAGTGCGCTTCAGACCTTCCTACTTCCCATTTACCGAGCCGTCCGCCGAAGTGGATATCCAGTGCACCAACTGTGGGGGCGAAGGTTGCAGAGTCTGTAGTCACACCGGGTGGCTGGAGGTTATGGGCTGCGGCATGGTTCATCCCAATGTGCTTGCCAGTTGCAATGTGGATGGAGAAAAATACAGTGGCTTTGCCTTTGGTATGGGCGTTGAACGCTTGGCCATGTTGCGCTATGGGGTCAATGATCTGCGGTTGTTTTTTGAGAATGACCTGCGTTTTCTCAAACAGTTTTAGGGTTGAGTATATGTCTGGGTCTGACAATTACAGTTTGCTATGCGCCCTGTGGCAATGCGTAGCAACGAAGTATCAAAATACCTCAACGGACTATTTAAATAAGGATAACTCCATATGGACTGTTGATTGTGGTTTTCCCAGTCCAGTTCGAGGCCTTCAAGTGGGTGTAAATTTTGCGATCCAACTGCGGAGTAAAGGATGAAATTTAGTGAATCATGGTTGCGGCAATGGGTAGAGCCCAAGATTTCAACTACTGAGCTGGTGGCGCAGATTACTATGGCCGGCCTGGAGGTTGATTCCGTAGCGCCTGCAGCACCGCAGATAAGCGGTGTGGTGGTGGGTGAAATTCTGTCGGTTGAGCAGCACCCCGAAGCGGATAAGCTAAAGATCTGCCAGGTGGCTGGTGTCGGTGATTCGCCGGTACAAGTGGTCTGTGGCGCTGCCAATGCCCGTTCCGGTATCAAAGTTCCCTTTGCTACAGTGGGTGCCCAGTTGCCCGATGGTCTTAAAATCAAGAAGGCCAAACTGCGTGGTGCTGAATCTCACGGCATGCTCTGCGGCCAAACTGAACTCAATCTGGGAGATGATGACAGCGGGCTATGGGAACTCCCCGAGAATATGCATACCGGTGAGGATCTAGTCGCTGCCCTGCAGTTAGATGATCAGATCATAGAGGTCGATTTAACACCTAATCGCGCCGACTGTCTGAGTATTCGCGGCTTGGCCAGAGAGGTTGGGGTGTTGAATCAGGTGACAGTGGCGGAGCCGCAGATCCCTGCTGTTGAGGCCGTGATAGACGACTCTGTAGGTGTTTCTATTGAAGCGTCAGAAGCCTGTGGTCGCTATGTGGGGCGGGTTATCAAAGGTGTTGATCTCAGTCGGAAAACCCCACAGTGGATGCAGGAAAAACTGCGGCGCAGTGATATTCGCTGCCTGGGGCCTGCTGTAGATATCACCAACTATGTGATGTTAGAGCTTGGCCAGCCAATGCACGCCTTCGATAGATCAAAAATTGAAGGTGATATTGTGGTGCGAATGGGTCGCGACGAGCCCCTTAGGCTGCTGGATGATTCAGAAGTCAGCCTTGCCGCCAACACAGCGGTAATTGCCGATCAGGTCAAGCCACTGGCGATGGCGGGAATTATGGGTGGATCGGATTCGGCAGTCTCGGATGACACTGCGGACATTCTGCTCGAAAGCGCCTGGTTTAACCCCATTTCGATCGCTGGAAAGGCGCGTAACTACGGCAAGCACACAGATTCCTCCCATCGCTTTGAGCGGGGTGTCGACTCCGAGCTGCAGATTCAGGCTATGGAGCGCGCCACCCAGCTAATGTTGGAGATCTGTGGAGGCCAGCCTGGGCCGCTGAGCCTCTCAGAGCAATCAGATAATCTTCCCCGACCGGCTATCATTAAGTTGCGTGATCAGCATCTGACTAAGCAGCTCGGCGTTGCTATAGCCGCAGATCAGATCGATAGAATGCTGTCTGAACTGGGTTTAACCCTGCAAACTCGAGACGATCAGACAGGTGTTTGGCAGGCGCCCAGTTGGCGTTTTGATCTCGCTATCGAGCAGGACTTGGTTGAGGAGATTGCGCGGATTTACGGTTACAATAAATTGCCAGTAACTACCCCCGCTATGGCGGTTGAATTAACTGCTGATCAAGAGACAGTCAGGCCGGCCCATGTGCTTGCCAGCCGCTTGGTGGCTATGGGCTATCAAGAGGCCATCACCTACAGCTTTGTCGACCCCGAAATTAGACAGGTCCTTGATCCAGATAGAGAGGCAGTCAAAGTGGCCAACCCGATTTCCCAAGACCTGTCCGTGATGCGAACCAATCTATGGCCGGGATTGCTGACCACCGCTATTTATAACCTCAATAGACAGCAGAGTCGGGTGCGGCTATTTGAAATAGGGCAGTGTTTTATCCCCTGCGATGATTCCGATGCTGTGGCTGGGTGCAGTCAAAACTTGGCGCTGGCCGGTTTGATATGCGGGTCTCGTGCTCCAGAGAGTTGGGCCTCGACTCGCGAACCTGTTGATTTCTATGACCTAAAGGGCGATCTCGAATCGCTGTTAGCTGACAGTTGTGATTCTGATAAATTTAAATTTACCGCTGCCAATCACCCTGCGCTACATCCAGGGCAATCGGCTGAAATTACGCACAATGACCAATCTGTTGGCTGGATTGGCAGACTGCATCCGCAGCTAGAAGCGCAATATGATATCAATAAATCGATTTACCTTTTTCAGGTAGATGTCGACAAGATATCCGAAATTACCCTTCCAAAGGCTAAAGATATCCGCAAGTTCCCCGAAGTTCGCCGAGATTTGGCATTTGCTGTCGATCCCTCTGTGACTGCTGATGACCTACTCTCCGCTGCTCGAGAGGCGGCGGGTGAAAATCTCGCTGATTTAAAGCTATTTGATGTTTATCAGAGCAAAGATCTTGATAACAAAGGAAAAAGTATCGCATTGGGCTTGACCTTTCAGAATGCTTCACGCACTCTTACGGATGAGGAGATCAATCTCGCCGTCAACGCTGTAGTCAAAAAGCTGGCGGATCTTTATAGTGCTGATTTAAGAAGTTAGGTGGCAAGAGTATGGGTGCTTTAAGTAAAGCTGATTTGGCTGAAATGCTGTTTGACGAACTAGGTCTCAACAAGCGCGAGGCCAAAGAACTGGTTGAAATGTTCTACGGTGAAATTGTTAAGGCTCTAGAAAATAATCAACCGGTGAAACTGTCGGGTTTTGGTAATTTTGATTTGCGTGACAAGAACAGCCGCCCGGGAAGAAACCCCAAAACGGGAGAATATGTGCCGGTCTCGGCGCGTCGAGTGGTTACCTTCAAGCCTGGGCAGAAACTCAAGGCCCGTGTAGAAACCCATGCTGGAACCAAGTAATAACAACCAGTTGCCGGCAATTCCCGGCAAGCGCTACTTTACCATTGGTGAAGTCAGCGAGTTGTGTGCGGTAAAGCCTCATGTCCTAAGGTATTGGGAGCAAGAATTTCCCAGTCTCAACCCAGTCAAACGGCGGGGCAACCGACGTTACTATCAACGTGAAGATGTGATTCTTATCCGTCAAATTCGATCGCTGCTCTATGACCAAGGTTTCACTATTGGCGGCGCTAAACAGCGTCTGGAGGGAGAGCCTGCCAAGCGAGAGAGCACGCCCTATAATCAGTTGCTGGAACAGACGATCTCCGAACTTGAAGATATCCTCGAGAACTTGAAGCTCAGGTGATGCAGGCCTGGGAAAACAGCATTTCAATGTTGCAATAGCACAGGCATTCTGTATCATAGCCGACCTTAAATCGGGGCGTAGCGCAGCCTGGTAGCGCACTACACTGGGGGTGTAGTGGTCGCAGGTTCAAATCCTGCCGTCCCGACCAATTTCCCGTGCTACAGGCCCCTGATAATGCTCTGTAGCCACCTTAGCAAGTCGCTGTATACCGCATCTCTCTGTACCTCCTTGAGCATTTCATGCCGGCCATTTTGATACAGGCGCAACTGCACATCGGAGACGCCATTCTGTAACAAAATCTGTTTGAGTTTTTTCACGCCAGCCCCCTGATTGCCAACCGGGTCCTCACTGCCTGAAAAAAGATAGATAGGAAGGTCGCTGTTTAGCTTTTTCAACTGTTTCCTGGCAAATATTTCTCGTAAACCCGCAGTGAAATCACACCAGGATTGCGTGCTAATTGCACCGCCACAAAATGGATCTTGCAAGTAGTTATCTACCACAACTGGATCGCTTGATATCCAATCGTGGTCGGTCCGACTGGGCTGGAATGGTTTGTTGAATTGACCAAAAGACAAATATTCCAAAAGCTGGCTAGAGGTTTTTCCGCCCAGTCTAAGACGCTCAAACTGTGCGATATATTGCCCAATACCGCTTATGATCGGATGCCTGTAGCCAGATCCGGAGAGTGCTAGGCCAGCCAGTTCTAATGGAAAGTCACTGTTGAATCTAGTCCCATACCTCTGACACAGGTCCAGTGCCATGTAGGAACCCATACTGTGTCCCAAAATAATAAGAGGTACTTGCAGATTCTTTCCAATATGACTAATTAGATGCCACTGATCTTCGATAAGTTGGTTCCAGCCGTCGTTGTCAGCCAGATGGAACAGGCTGTTGGCGCGATTGCCGGTCAGTCCGTGACCGCGATGATCGTCTGAACTGACGGTTATGTTCTGGGCATTGAGAAATTTGGCCACCTCAGCATAGCGACCGCCGTGCTCTGACATGCCGTGCATAATATGAACCCATGCCACGGGACTTTGTGCAGGCCATAGGTGGTAGTAATGGTGTTCTGCGTTATTGTTAGGCAGCGGCAGACTAAAAATAGTATCTGTTTCCATGGCAAACCCTTTTAACTATACTAGCCTTTTATCCCCAGACCCTGAGGCTTTGGTGCAAAATTGATTGTCATAAAACCTTCATAATTGAGGATTAAGGTCAATTGCGTATATCTAAGCTGTAATGGATCTCGCCCAAACTTATGAAATTAAAAAAAATAAAAGCCATCGAGACGCCTTACGCTGATATCTCAGAGGAGGAGTATCAGATTGAAAAGCGCAGATTACAAGTGGAGTTGCTTAAAATTCAGCAGCGCTTGATCAAAGAGCAGCGGCGCCTAGTGATTGTATTTGAGGGCAGAGATGCAGCTGGTAAGGGTTCAACCATCAAGCGATTTACGGAAAACCTGATGCCCAATAACTTTAAGGTCAATGCTTTTGGCATTCCCTCTGAAGCGGAATCTAGGTATTGGTTTAGGCGGTATGAGCAACATTTTCCCAAACCTGGGCATATTGCCTTCTTCGATCGCTCCTGGTACAGCAGAGCGCTGATTGAGCCTACTATGGGTTATTGCTCCGAGGCTAGATATAAACGCTTTATGCGCAAAGTGCTGGATTGGGAACACCGCCATATTGACGATGGCCTATTGTTAACCAAATTTTATCTTTCGATTGATAAAGAGACCCAGCTGTTTCGTTTTGAGGATCGTCTCAGCAACCCGCTAACCTATTGGAAATTTTCAGAAAATGACCTTCACGCACGTAAAAAGTGGGAGATTTTTACCCGCTATAAAGAGCAGATGTTCGATCACACCTCGTCGGAAAAATCGCCCTGGGTGGTAGTAAATGCTAATAGCAAGAAGGCGGCGCGACTGACCAGCATGCTGTATTTAATCAGGGCCACTGGGCGGCGCAGTTTTGAGCCCCTCACTGGTGAGGATGTGCGATTGAGTCACAGTATTAAAGTAGGGGGGGTAAAGTTTCGCGGACTGACCTTTCAACAGCATGCGGTGTTGCGAGAACTCAAAGAGCAGGAAAGACTTTTTGTGGATTTGGATGAATAACCTTACAATTAGCGGCTAATTAGCCAACATCTAAAACCCGCTGTTTAAAGGAATACTACCATCAAAACTTATCCGAGCAACCTCCGTGAAACCATCGACCTCCCTGTAATTGAGTCTGCTGGCGGTCTGGTCTGCAATAATAAAAACCATCTGTTACTGATGTTTAAACGCGGTAACTGGGATATGCCAAAAGGCCGTGTCGAGCCGGGACAGTCCCGAGAATCCTCAGCACTGCGCGAGGTTTGCGAGGAGACTGGCTTAAGTCAAGATAAGCTTCTTATTAAAGGCAAGCTGGTGTCCACTTGGCATACCACCCGCCATGAGAACACCAAGTACCTAAAGAAAACCCACTGGTATCTGATGCATTACAGGGGCGGCGATGACGATACCAAACCTCAAGTCGAGGAGGGGATTATTCAGTGTCGGTGGGTGCACCTCAGCGATTTGCCTACTTACCGCCAGCTTATGCGTGTGCGAGTGGATTATGTGGTCGACTTCTGGCATCAGAATCTGGCATACCAGTCCTAATTTTTAGTTTTCCAAGATCAACATAAAAAAGGGCGACTTGAAGTCGCCCTTTTTGTGCTTGCTGTTAAGTCTAGAACTCATATGAGTAGGTTGCACCAAAAGTTCTTGGTGCTGATGGATAGCCACTAAAGATAGCTGCCGCTGCCCCTGCAGCGTCAGTTCCCGGTGAAATGAAGGTGGTTTCCATCCACTGCTCGTCAAACACATTGTTTGCCCAAAGGCTAAGGGTGTTCGCGCCTTTGGCCATGGACAAATTGAGGTTGACAACATCTTTGCTGGACTTATCGAAGCCATTGGTTGCCAATACCGCAAGATGTTCTGGGTTTTCAAGTGTAGTGTAATCACTTTCACTCAATAGAGACACAGATAGCATATTCTCAAATCCCAGTGCATCGAAAGTATAATTAGCAGCCGCAGTTAGTCGGCGTTTAGAGACTCTAGATGGTGTTGTGTGACTTAGATCAACATCTTCGATCACATGTCCTGCACCGTACTTGGGATCATGGAAAATACCACCCAATGCCAGACTTAGATTCTCTGATAGAGCGAAAAATGACTCAAACTCGATACCGCTGGATGTTTGCAGCGGCGCGTTGGAAAATGCATAGCCACCACCCACAAAGGTTGTAGTCTGGAAGTTTTCCACCTCTTGATCGAAATACGTCAAGTTCATATAACCATTGGAGAATCGCACTTTGGCGCCCAGCTCATAGACTCTGGATTCTTCAGGTTTAGCATATCGCTGACCGTCAATAGCAAGGTTCAGATTAAGCGGATTGTTTGCCGCAGTTATGCCCCGCTCAGCTAATTCAGCGGCAGAGGGTTTCGAATCCCGACTTAAATCCCAGGAAGATGCTTTATAACCGGTAGCCACACCAGCGTATAGCGTCAGGTCAGAAGAGGCCTCGTAGGATAGTTTGACTGTGTAGTCGGTATTAGAGTCTGAGGACTCTTTATTCTCAAATCCAAGCGTAGGTGTTAAGTACTGTAATGCACTTACATCTGTGCCGTCTAAAACAAGTAAGGATGCAGGTATTACCGAGAAGGGCACATTGTGCTCCTGAGATAAGCTTACCTTTTTATCGTCCTCTAAGCGACTGACCCCAACTAGCATCGACCATTGATCGTTGAGTTGAATATCCCCTTGAAGGAACAGTGACAGTGACTGGTTAGATTGAGTGGCTGAATCGACTACGCCCTGTCCGGCTTCATAAAACTGCGTATTTCCTTCACCAAGGAATGCGCTGAGAGCAGAAGCCTCTAAGAGACCAAAGGTGTCTTGGGGCGCAAGTGCCGCCGCTTGCTCAGCGGTTGCGCCCTGTGCCATCGCTGTAGACACTGCCAAACCATAGGCAGTGGCATTCATATAGCCTCTCCAGGCTGAGCCCAGCGTTATTTCGCTGGTGCCATCAATATCTTCATCGCTGTAGAAGAGGCCGGCAGTCCAATCCACATTGGCAGTGGTAAATGACAATCTTAATTCTTGTTGGAAGCTATCGACATCCAGTTGGTCGCGACCATTCCCGATTAAGTTTGCACTATCGAAGTCAACATCTTGATAGGTAGCGTAATCCATGGTGCGATAGGCGGTCATGCTAGTTAGGTTACCCCAGCCAAGGTCTTTATCGATTTTAATTGAAATCCCGTCATTGTCATTGTAGTTAGTAGGCAGGAAGTTAAAGTAAGTCTTTCCGGCCCACGCTGCATCTGGATCTGTAGCGGCATTGGGAATACTTCCACCAGAGGCAGCGATGGCTGCATAGGCACCGTTATCAAGACGGTAAGTGTTAACCACGCCGCAACAGGTTTCGTCGATAGCGCTGGTTTCAGCAATAACTCTCACAGATAGATCTTCTGCGGGCGTGTAGAGAAAGTCAGCTCTAAAGGATCCTCGATCTTTATCACTAACATCGCCGCTTACACCTGGCGTTTGGTTTTCAAAAAAACCGTCCCTTTTATTAAGGCTGCCACTCAGAGCAATTGCTAGGTTTTCGGTAGCGCTAAAGGTGGAATAGTAGTTGGCTTTTTTAAGATTATAATTACCGGTGCTAAGACTAATTTTCGAGTAGCTCTCATGGGAGGGCTCTTTGGTTTTGATGCTTACCACCCCAGCAGATGCACTTTTGCCGAAAAGTGTGCTCTGTGGACCGCGTAATATTTCAATTTGCTCAACCACTGGCAGATCATCCAAGGCGCCTGGTACTCTGGTTCGGTATACGCCATCCACAACCACTGCTACGGCCGGCTCAATACCAGCGCCAGCGCCGCCACCGCCAAAGCCCCTTATCCAAAAGGAGGAATTTAGAGACGTTTGGTTTTGACGAGTGTCAAAGGACGGAGACACTTGTTTTAGATCCATTAAATCAACAACATTAGCGGCCTCAATTGCCTCAGCGCTAATTACCGATACTGCAACAGGTACTGATTGCAGCGTCTGTTCAGATTTGGTTGCAGTTACTACGATTTCATCAATCTGCGCCTGCGCTGCGCCAGCCGACAGCAGAGTTGCTACTGCCAGTGGGAGATAGGATTTATTCAACGTAAATTTATTCATACTTTATACCCCTATTTTTAATAGTAAAACTCGACTGAGTTGGCGATTTATCGTTTATCAGTCTGCTTGAAATAAACCACATTTCTGAGCATATAAAAAATTATTAGTTACTTATACCTAATAATTAGTAGCTAACTGTAGCACCGATTTAAAGACAATCAAGTTGAAAATTGTTTTTCTTAGGACTCAATCTGGCTAATTTGCGAACAATTGATACAGCTGACACGCGAGATCGTAACAGGAGTGTTGTGTAATTATATGGAGGCTTTGATGCTGGGTAAATATTTTTTTGCAATCTTATCTCTGGCTGTCATGCCAATAAACACTGCTAAGGCAGAAGTTATGATAATTGACAATTTCAGCGATATTCCGCAGCGTAGATGGGAATTTATTAGCGATCAGGTGATGGGTGGTGTTTCCACAGGGATCGTGGAGTACAAAAGTGAAAAGGGTATTTCCTACGCCCTTTTAAAGGGTCAAGTCAGCACCGCCAACAACGGTGGATTTATTCAAATTAGGACAGATATTGATCAGCCTGAAACTGGTGCTTGGTCAGGCCTGCATATCAAAGCGAGAGGCAATACTCAAACTTATTACCTATTTCTGCGAACTGCTTTTACTCTGTTGCCCTGGCAGTACTATCAGGCTAGTTTTGATGTTACCGAGGACTGGACAGTCTTTCAGCTGCCATTGAATGCATTCGCTCCATCAAGTCGCTGGCTGCCCAATCAGGTGCAGTTCAAGTCCATTCGCAGTCTTGGTATTGTAGCCTTTGGCAGAGATCACAGCGCAGCTGTAGAGGTAGCTGAGGTGGGATTTTTCTAGATAGTTCCTCTGGGCGCAATCTTCCCAACCATTGTATTCAAAAATAACTATTAGCATTCAATAATGATAGTAGGGGTTCAGTTTTCAACAGTAGCTAGTGAAAAGTATTGGCGAGTTCTAAAATAACTCGTCGAAGTTCTTGTTAAAAAATATGCGCCATCGGAGAGGATGGCGCTTAAAATCTACTGTAGGTTTTCGGAACGCAATTTGAGCAGCCAGCTGTCCTGACGGCGTTCCGCTTCAAAGAACACTGCTGCGGTGAATGTGACCATTGCGAGAAGGATAAAGTGCGCGGCCATACTGATTCCCATATAAATTACACTGCCGACATAGATCCCAAAAACTACTGACCACATCCATGCGAGAACCGTCATTATCCACATTCTGGAAAGCGGATCTGGTATGTGACGCAGGGGATTCTTGTTGTGATCCATCACGGAGCAATAGCAATCATAAAACCATAGAAAAAACAATTTTAGTTTCATGATTACACACTCATTTAGTTATATTCCCTTTTTCTACGGATAGAAATAATAGATTGGATGAACAATTCTGAGATCATGCCAAGCACAGTCGGCTGGAGGTCAATTGTCCACAGGTTCTATTTGCACTGAGTAAGGGTTAGTAGGGTATTTATATATTTCGCGCTCCAACGGGAATTAATTGACACTTAGCCACAGTCGATATTGACTCCACCTCGCTGCTCACCTATAGTACGCGCCCTTGATAACTAGACCAATACGCACTCGTAGCTCAGCTGGATAGAGTACTCGGCTACGAACCGAGCGGTCGGAGGTTCGAATCCTCCCGAGTGCGCCATTCCTTTAAGCTTACCTGTTTACATCAGGTCGGATTGCCGGCCGCCAAGCACAGCGTGGCGGCGTTCACCTGCGCTCAAAGCAATGCTTTGAAAAACGCTGGTCTCATCCTCCCGAGTGCGCCATTTCTTTAAGCTTACCTATTTATATCAGGTCGG
>Ga0213865_10000510_pt1 | contig 26487 bp, 21 predicted proteins | sample PICome_6_FD_160100 | JGI IMG/M metagenome (GOLD analysis project Ga0213865, IMG submission 160100) | Coastal seawater microbial communities near Pivers Island, North Carolina, United States - PICO282 | ecosystem: Environmental > Aquatic > Marine > Coastal | place: USA: North Carolina...
TCTCATTTTGCAGGAGATTTTTTCTTAGGTATAGACATAATGGTAACCTCTATGCTGGTCAACTTTCTGCTGATGTGCATTACGGTAATCCGCATCAAAAAATACAATGCGCCTTTGTACCGACAAATCGAAGTCTTCAAAAAAAGAAGCTTACAAGGTTTTGTAGGCTGGGGAGGTATTATCTTTCTAACACTCTTTTTGGGAATCCATACCTATAAAGATTTGAGTGCAACTGCTGTTAGTGCTTGGTACTTTCATTCTACCTATGTTTGGCTTCTTGTTATGGGATTAGCCAGTATAATATTTGCACTGCGATGGATTGCGCTAAAACGAAACAAAACAATCTCTAAGGACCATTTTAAATCCTTATCAAATGAATAAATTCAAGGTAATGCGACAAAAAATAGTTTTATTTCTTTTCTCGATCATACTCTTATCATGTACTGATGATAAGACTACTCAAAATATCGATACCTCAATCAGTTTAGAAGAACTCTTCAATGAATGGAGAGCCTTTGAAATACCTCCACTCAGAAATGGAGTGCCCGACTACAGGCAAGAAACTTTTGATCGCCGCGCAGACGACTTTCAAAAACTGCGAAACACCTTAGAGGCATTAGCTATAGATCAGTGGCCTATTGAAGATCAAATTGACTGGCATATTCTTTGGGCTGAGATGAATGGATATGAATTTAACACCAAAGTGCTAAAGTCTTGGCAAAGAGATCCTGCCTTTTACAAGGTGATATGGACGGCTAAAAGTGATGTTCCTGCGCATGAAGGCCCAACTCCACATTTTGTCATTGAACTCTGGCAGTATGACTTTCCGCTAAATGCCGAACAGAGGTCTAAATTCACCAAAGACATAGGGCTTATTCCCAATTTCTATGAGCAAGCTAAAGAGAACCTAACAGGAAATGCAAGAGATTTATGGGTTGCAGGAATACGCGATATTGAAACGCAAGTCAAGGTGCTCCAGTCTATTTTAGAAAAACCTGGAGTAGCCGAAAATGCAGAATTGGTAGCCGCTATTGACAAGGCTCAAAAGGCAACAATAGCATTGGCGGATTGGTTAAAAGAGCAAGCGCCATCCAAAAATGGGCCTTCTGGTATAGGTAAAGACCATTACACCTGGTATCAGCAAAATGTACACTTGGTTCCACTCACTTGGGAAGATGAAGTCTTTTTATTGAAAAGAGAATTGGCGCGCTCCTGGTCTTCTCTTAAGCTCGAAGAACACAAAAACAGAGCTTTAGACGAACTCTCTGCCGCGGATTCTCCAGAAGCCTATGATGAGTTGGCGCGAAAAGCCGCAAAAGAATTACTCGATTTTCTAAACAACAATGATATAGTTACTGTCGCTGATTATTTTGAAGGGGCTTTAAATGCGCATTTGGGTGTTTTTGTTCCAGAAGAAACCAGAAACTTTTTCTGGATTACAGCGCATCTAGACCCTAAGCCATTGTTTTCGCATTTTTACCATTGGTTTGAATTGGCGCGAATGCAAGAAGACCCCAACCCTAGACCCATTCGAAAACAAGCACTCTTATACAATATTTTTGATTCTAGAAATGAAGGTCTCGCCACAGCAGTTGAAGAAATGTTTATGCAAGCTGGATTGTACAGTTCAAACCCGAGAGCTCGAGAAATCGTTTATATTTTGATATCCCAAAGGGCTGCAAGAGGATTGGGTTCATTATACGCTCACGCCAATATGATGCCTATGGAAGAGGCGGGGAAAATACACGCAGAGTACACTCCAAGAGGTTGGATGAAAACAGAAAAAGAATTGCTTCTATTCGAACAGCATTTATACTTAAGACAACCCGGGTACGGCACGAGTTATATTACAGGCAAATATCTGATCGAAGAAATGATGATGGAAGTCGCTAAAAAAGACGAGGCTCAATTTGAACTGAAAAACTTTTTTGATAGCCTGAATCGCATCGGTAATATTCCTGTTTCACTCGGAAGATGGGAAATGACTGGAGACCCTTCACAGTTGAACGAAATAAGAGCAAATTACAAGCCCTTATAGCTGTACTGCCCTTTTTTCTTTAAAGGATTGTTTGACAGCTAGTGCAATTTTTAGAGCTTTCAAGCCGTCGTTTGCGGTAACTGTGGGAGAGCTTCCTCGGTCAAGGTGATTTACAAAATCAATCATGATATTTCTGTAAGACTCTTCGTATCGCTCAATAAAAAAGTGTTTGGCTCTTGCGGTATGATATCCGTCTTTATCAGCGATAAGCACCTCATTTTCTTTTAAATTCTGGGTGGATACGCTCCCCTTTTCTCCGAAATATTCAATGCGCTGATCATAGCCGTACGAATTGTATCGGCTGTTGTCAATTTGAACCATACAGCCATTTTCAAAAATTAAAGTGATCACAGCGGTGTCAATATCATCGTAATCTTGCAAAGGCAAATCTCCAAACACTGCTCCATGAGCGATGACTTCTTTGACCTCGCTACCCACCAGATAACGAGACATGTCAAAATCGTGAATACTCATGTCTAAAAACAATCCCCCTGAGTGCTTTACAAATTCCAAAGGAGGTGGAGCAGGATCTCTACTGCTGATTTTTAATACGCGTGCAGCACCTGCCTTACCCGCCTCAACCGATGCTTTGAGTTGCATGACATGAGGGTCAAACCTTCTGTTAAAACCCAGCATAAATTTGATGTCGCTGGTTTCAACAATCGATACAATTTCATTGACCTTCTCAAAATTGAGATCTATGGGTTTCTCACAAAAGATGTGTTTTTTGGCCCTTGCTGCTTTGACGATATGTTCAAAGTGAAAAGCGGTTGGTGAGGCAATGATGACTGCATCTATATCCGCATGCTCTAGCATCTGATCAAAAGAATCAAAGTGTTCGGTAACACCTTGCATTTGGAGAAAATCGAGATGCTCAGAATGCACAGGACAAGCAGCAACGATTTGAGCTTTGTCGCAATAGCGTTGCACATTTAACAGGTGTACCTTACCTATTCTTCCTAAGCCGACAATTCCAAATTTGATCATCTAAAACCGAAGTGTTTCAGGAAGATACTTGGCGATTAAATCCTCGTAATAGGGCTTTAATTCTTTTACGTTTGGAGGCTCTGGTGCCTTGGAATATAAATCATAAGGGTTGAAAGCCTTTACCCATTTGAAATATTCTCGATCTTCATCGTTTAACAGAAAATCATAAGCTCCTTCTCTGTGTTGTGCATAGAAAGAGTGATAACGAATCATATAAAGGGCAGGCTTGGGCAAATAATCTTTGACAATTTGATAGAGGTATTCGTCATGGCCCCAGCTCATTTTGACCTTATCTAGCCCACAATGCTCTTGGTAAACTCCAAACTTAGTGCTATAGACTTCATGTGTTGAATCCGGGTTACTGCTAAAAAAATCCGGATAGACTATTTTGTCAGAAAATTGACATCCTACCGGAAAGGTATCTCCAACTACCGCCCACTGTGGTTCACCGAACAGGCAAAGTACCTTACCTAAATCGTGTAAAAATCCAGTTAAAACAAACCAATCAGGATGACCGTCTTTTCGAATGGCCTCCGAGGTTTGCATCAAATGCTGCAATTGATCAAGGTCAATATCGGGATCGCTGTCATCAACAAGGGTGTTTAAGAATTCAAGGGCATCCCATATCGACATTTCTCTTTTGTTGAAGGCCAAGAATTCTTTCTCTTTTTCACAGACAAAATCATAGGTTTGAAACTTGTGATTTAATTGATAAAATTCCCGTACAGTAGCGTCTCGATCTGAATCTACGTAATTTCTAAATTCACTTTTCTCTTTCGAAGTCTCTGGATCTGGGTAGCGCTCTAACAAGTCATCTTCCCAATGATCCATACTTTTTAGTGGATTCGCTTTTGGTTTTTCCATATCTAATATTTGCTGAGTATAAGAAGCTATGCTAAAACACAACCTTCGTTCTACACCAATTAGCCTTATGAATTTATTTAATTTTTTGAACAAAGCCCTCAATATTCTGTATATTTTAATGGCATGGAGAACAGCGCTGCTGCATATTCTAAAGAAATCGCAAGTCACTATAAGGCGTATCGCCCTGAGCTGCATTCGGTTTTACTTAAAAAATCTTTACAGGCGGATTCATTTCAACGCGGCTTAGATGTAGGCTGTGGTGTTGGGCATTCAAGTGTTGCCCTGACCTCCTACTGCAAAAAAGTCATTGGCCTTGAACCAAGTACATTTATGTTGCAACAAGCTCATCAACATCCACAGGTATGCTATGAATCAGTATATACCAAAGTTTCAAAACCCTACGACTTACTGTGTTTTTTTGGTGTGCTATTTTACCTTACTGATGAGGAAGTCAACCAATACCTCAATGGTTTAACTGCATCGGGCTCGCTCCTAGTAGCCGATTTTAAAATTGATTATGATTTGAACACTCAGCGAATGCAATTGAAGCCCAATGCTTTAAATTATGAACACATTCCAACTCAAAACCTCCTGACTCAACAAGCTCGTTTACTAAAATCTGAGGTATTCTCTTCTTCTTTTGAATGTACCGCTCGAGAATTACTTCATTTGATGATGACTGAACCTCATATCGAGTCGGCTTTGATTCAGCGATTTAAAACTTCAAACTTTGCTGTACTGCACAAAGAAATTTCTAATTTTTTTACAGAAGACGTAGTTAGACTGCAGGCCGAATTGAACTATTCGCTCTACAAAAAGAACTAAAAAGTGTTTTTCAGTGCGAACTTTTCACATTTGCAACTTATTTCTTAGAAACTATTCACGCTTTGAGTGATTCTGATAGTAATCATTTAAACCTGTTTTACAAATCATATTTTTGCAATAAATTCGATGAAATGCATATTTTATCGATGAAATGCACTTTTTATACGTTTTAGTGACCTACGTTTGTAAAACCAAATCTTACCATTATGATTATAGCGATTGCAACATTTATAGTAACAGAAACATTAAAGTTTTTATCAGAATAAAACTAAACCATAAAAAATTCCAATCATGAAACGACTTGCATTTCCATTAATATCCGGCATTACCTTAGGTTATTTGGTAGCCTATTTTATCATGGATTACTTTTTGCTAAGTTCTTAAAATTTTTGTCCCATGTCTTTAACCATAGTATTAATTACAGTTTTAGTCGGAAGATTCATCTCCGCACTTCTACTTAGTCCCAAATCCTAAATTGTCCCAAATCTTTAACTGTCCTAAATCTTACCTTTTTTAAAAAACTGAACGGATGAAAATCAAAAATCGAAACGAAGTAATAGCTGTCTCTTTAGATCTTCAAGTCTCCTATGAGAAGTCAATTTTAGGAGACTACGAAGAACAATTTTCCTTTAGAATTATAAGACACAACCTTTATGGAAGTGAGTGTATGGCAGAGCGCGACAATTACCAAGACGCCCTTGTATTAGCCAAGAAAGAAGCTGACAAACACAGGGTTCAACTCTACGTTCAAAACGCCATTAGTCAATTGCGACCAAGCTCAGTTACCTTATTTGCGTAACTCAAAATATTTAGTATTCATTTTTAGTAGTAATTAGTTTGAAGTCTTCACTCCCCGTGAAGACTTTTTTTATTTAATACACAGGCTGGAAGGCGCGTTCATTTTTGATTTAGGCTAATCTTTATTAACTTGTTTTTTTAAATAAAACAATCTCCCATGAAAAAAACAATCCTTTTTAGCCTTTGCTTATTTGTATTTACAAGTATTGTAGTCGCCCAAAATCAAGAACGACTCAGTGTTCATTATTTCGATGTACCTGATCAATTAGTTGAAGAATTTTTAGCCTTTAACAAAACAAGAAATCAAATGTTAGAAGATGCTGGCTTTGGTAAAGATTTTTACAAATTATACCGAGTTACTGACGGTGATGAGGCGGGACAATACCGATACTTTATGATCAGTCAGTACACCAGTGACAAGCATTATGAAATGACCCATAATGTCAGTGAAGCCTATCAAAAATTAAATGACTCTTTCTGGGATTCTGAACTTGGAACTATATTTACAATGGACGATAAAGGTCACATTTATCGAAAGGTGTACCGTATCGAAGACTAGCAGTCTAAACTTTAAAGTCTACTCAAAACCGTCTTCCCAAGCACCGTATATTAAGTTGGGTAATAATATAAATTTTTGTCCCAAATCTGACTTTTTTTCCTCGAGTGCTTGGTTTCTTTCACTATTGGTGTCTTTGTCAAAGACGCTGTCAAAATCAGAGAGGTTATCTCCTAAAAATAAGACCACATCGAAGTCAGTGAGCTGATTTCTTCGCTCTTCTTTGCTGCTTGTCTGATCTCTTAACAGCATTATGGTGTCTTCATCAAAAGGAAAACCAAGCGCCATCAAATTTGACTTTGTAGGTGCATAATTCTCCACCCTTCTATTCGAAATATAAATCACCTCTACTCCCATACGCTCAGCGTAGGTGTAAAAGTCTAATGCTCCAGGAATAGCAGTAGCTATTTCTTTATTTACCCATTCAGACCAAGTGGTTTGCGAGAAACTCAAGTCTTTTTCGATAAGCATTTCATTGTAGGGCAGATTGTTGAGTACGGTTTCATCTATATCGGCCACAACAGCAATGGGTTTATCACGATCCATAGCCAGTGCACGATCCAGCTCTAATTTAGCAGAATTATAGGCCTGTATGCAAAGTGCCTTGTACTCAGTGGCATTTTTTTGCCAATACATCGAATGATCCTTTCTAGAAAATTTAGTGTCACAACTGCTTAAAGCAACTATTAGTGTCAAAGAGAAGACTAGTTTTCTCATTATTTAATCGTTTAAATCTTTTCAAAAATACGCTAAAGACCCTTGTAGATCTTACTTCTGTCTTGAGTTAAAAATCTGTCCTAAGGCAGATGACATAAACGCCAGAGAAGCAAGTATATAAAAGGCCGCTGCTATATAATTATCCGTTACGGTTTCATCGGGATATAAAGCTCCCACTAACATACAAGCCCCACCGAGCATTAAAAAAAGATTCGAGTTTTTAATTAAAAATTGTTTCATTGTAGCGCACTGCCATTCTTGGCTGCAGTGTGCTTTAAAAGTACGAAATCACAAAATTTAAAATCCTAGATTTTTGAGTATATTGAAAATCAATGAACTAGAATGGTGTCGCTAACCATTTAAGACTTAACCGACAAACCAATGCAAACCTTACTCACTTTTCTGGGCTTTATTTTTTTTGTAGCCTTTTACTCCTGGTATAAATTGAGAAATGAAAACTTGAACTCCAAAGAGGGGTACTTTTTAGGCGGAAGAAGTCTTACCGGAGTGGTCATCGCAGGCTCAATGATTTTAACCAATATTTCGACAGAGCATCTCATCGGCATGAACGGCTCTTCGTATAAAAACGGATTTATTATCATTGCTTGGGAGGTGACTTCTGCCCTGGCATTAGTATTAGCTGCAATTTATTTTGTGCCTCGTTACTTAAAAATGGGGCTTACTACCATTCCTGAATTTTTGGAATATCGATTCGATGAGTTTACCAGATCACTTGTCGCATTTTTCTTGATGATCTCTTTTGTCGTGACCCTTCTGCCTATTGTATTATACACAGGAGCAATCAATTTAGAAAGCATTTTTTCAATCTCCGAAAACCTTGGGGTTTCTCCTCAAAAAGGATTGTGGATTACTGTTTTGGGAATAGGAATTGTAGGCTCTGTTTATGCCATTTTTGGAGGACTAAAAGCAGTTGCTGTCTCTGATACCATCAATGGTTACGGATTGCTTATTGGAGGTACACTCATCCCTCTTATCGCCCTTTATCAAATTGGAGATGGCGGTATTTTAAATGGATTACAGAAGGTTTATGATTTTGCTCCAGAAAAATTTAATGTCATTGGCGCCAAAGATTCTATTATGCCTTTTGAGGTACTATTTACGGGCCTTATGATTAACCAAATCTACTTTTGGAGTATGAATCAAACTATAATTCAAAGAGCATTAGGTGCAAAAAATCTGGTTGAAGCTCAAAAAGGTTTGCTCTACACTGGGATATTGAAATTAATAGTTCCTGTAATCATCATTCTTCCTGGGGTTATTGGATTTTACTACTTCGGAGAGATGCTTTACGATAAGCAAGATTTGATCTACCCTGAACTGATTAAAAAAGTACTTCCAAAAAGTGCCACCGGTTTATTTGCAGCCATCGTCATGGGTGCAGTGCTCAGTACCTTTAACAGCGTTTTGAATAGCGCTTCGACCATCTTTAGTTTTGATATCTATAAAAAGCACATCCGACCCGAAGTTAAAGACGCCCAGCTGGTTCGAGTTGGAAAAACCGTTTCAACCCTATTAGCCCTTTTTTCTATTCTTGTAGCTCCTTTGGTCGTGAACGCTCCTGATGGATTGTATCAACTCCTTCAGCAGTTAAATGGAATCTTCTTTATACCAATAGCTTCGATTATGTTAGCCGGTTTTTTCACCAAAAATATAACTGCATTAGCGGCAAAATCGGCTTTAATCTTTGGCCTTTTCTTTTATGTATTTTTCACTTTTATCTATAAGATTGATCTGCACTTTGTTCATTTATGGGGGATTGAATTCGTGCTCAATGTGGGAATTATGATTTTCATCTCAAAGATTAAACCTCATGAAAAGAATTTTGAAATCATTGACCAGCAAATTGTTCCAATGCGATCTTGGAAATACACCAATCAACTCTCAGCAGTGCTTTGTTTAATAACACTGTTGATTTACATCATACTCGGCCGTTTTTAAAAATCAGAATAACGAAGGTTTAAGCCTAATGATAAGAGCGATTAAGGCCCACCTTTTGGTGATGTAGACCCTTTTTTTCTTCCTGCGAATTGCCGCATAAATTTGTTTAGCGGCCTTATCTACTGGTGCAATCCAGAACAATCCATTGCCCTTGAGAATCGCAGTGTCGACAAAACCAGGTCGAATATCCGTAAGAGCAATACGAAGTTTTAATTTTTTAACTTTCTTTCGCAATCCTTTGAAATAATTGATTTGATAGGCTTTTGTGGCATTGTATGAAGGGGCAATTCCGTTACCTAATAAACCTGCGATAGAACTGATGTTCGCCAGATGACCATGACCCTGCTTTTGAAAATAATTCATCGACCAATTCGCTACACAAGTAAAACCACCCACATTTGTTTTTACGACATCGTGGCTGATTTCGAAATCGAGGCTCTTATTTAGGTGACCTATACCGGCAGAAATAATCATCAAATCAAGCCCTCCGATGGTTTGGCTTAACTCCTCGCAAATTTGTTCGATTTTGTCGGTTTGCTGAACATCCATCACCTTATAAAAAACCCGATCTGGAAACTTTTTTTGAATCTCCATCAGAAGTTCTTCTCTCCTTGCGGTAATTCCAACCACGTAACCGTCGTTAACCAAAGAATCGACTAAAGCCGCGCCAATTCCAGACGAGGCCCCGATTATAATCGCCTTTTTCATAGAAGATTAGACTTTTCGTTTCCAAACTTGAGAACGACCAATAAAAGAGAAGCCCAAGTAACCTCTTACATTCAAGGTGTTTGAATCGTCCAATTTGATAGTGCAATCATAGGATTTTCCATTGGCTGGATCTAGAATTTTTCCATCAGTCCAAACCTCGCCGTCTTTGGACAAACCTTTCACAATAATCAATCCTTCAATAGGTTGATTTTTTTCTTTACCCTTACACTTTTCGCATACCTTTCCTTGATCTTCAGGCAGCAATAAACGCTCGATTTTACCATAGAGTTTTCCGTTTTCGACATAGAGGGTAATCTCTGATTTTTCGACTCCAGTTTCATCATCAATATTCACCCAAGTTCCCTGAACAGAACTGGTTTGAAAGGATAGTAAAGCAGCTAAAATGATTGCGTACATATATTTAATATTTAAAGCATTAGAAGTTAGTGATTATTTAATTTCCGTTTCAATTTGATCGAGGATATTTCTGTCTTGAAGTAAACGCTGTTGCACTAAACCGATGTACTGCTTGTCGATATTTGTTTTCAATCGAATGTCGTATAAGAAGCTATCAGGCAATCGTAAATCACCCGTATATCGCGACCTAACAGGTAAATAAAATTCGGTAGACTCTTTGCTTAAAATGAGCATGTTTAATCTGGCAAAACTCTGCAAATTTTGCATGAACATTTCATTGTTGTAATCCTCTATTTTTTTAATGAAGTTATGAACGGTGTATTTGTTTTGTAGGCCCTTAACCAAATCTTCATTTGCGATTAGCTCAATTAGACCTGAATTCTGAAGACTTCTGTATTCTTCTTGATTGTCGACTAAAACAGTTCCCATATTCGAGACAACCATCACGTGATATCCAATAGAATCTCGCATTTGCTCAGTAAATTGATTGTGATGCTCAAAAATCCATTCGGCAGAACGAATGGACATTTCATGTATGCGAATGTTTAATTCAAAATCTGGTATATCGTTGCTGCTGATATTTTCATAAATTCTACTGAGCGATTGCTCTTTTAGTTGCTCTTTATATTGTTTCTCGCGTCTGTATTCCATAAAAAAAGACAGAGTAACCCCCAGGGTAATGACCAAGAATTCAAGTGCGTATCTGATGTAGTGTTTTTTCATTTTAAAATGACTTTGGTGAGGTGATTTCTATTCCAATTCCAATTGAATTTCTTTAATCAATAATTGATCTCCTGATATGAGTTCATCTACTCTCTTCAGGTATAATTCGTGCCACCATCTCTTTTCATGAAGGGCTTGAACAACCTCAAGAGGTATTTCTGAATCGCCGGTGTAAGTGGCATCAATAGGATAACCTCTCACATTGGTTTTCTCGCTATTGATGTATACATTTTTATGTCTGTAGGGCTTTAGACGTTCTACAAAACCATCTATTTCATCTTCAAGATGCTTCATGTATTCATGGGTCACATATTTGTTTTGAAGCCCAATTACAATTTCTTCATCTTCTATAAACTCGATAAGCCCTGAGTTTTGGAGGCTTCGATATTCCTCTTGATTATCGTAAAAAGTGGTACTTGTAAAAGCTGCTAATTGAATGTAATATCCTGTGGTATCTGGATGAAAATTGCTGACGTTTTGATGATTTTGATCTATCCATCGAATGGCATTTAAGGCGTCAAGATGAGCAGCCTTGTTAAATCCGTAATCTTCATTGTCGATTTCTAAGTTTTGTAATACTCTACTGAGCGACTGCTCTTTTAGTTGCTCTTTGTATTGTTTCTCGCGTCTGTATTCCATAAAAAAAGACAGAGTTACCCCTAGGGTAATGACCAAGAATTCGAGCGCGTATCTGATGTAGTATTTTTTCATTGGTTTTGGTCTATTTTGAATTACAATATAACCAAAGTTGTTGAAGTGCTTTTTATGGAATATTCCTATCGCTATTAACATAGTATTAAACTGAATAACAAATAATTACTTGTTAATTTGCCTGCTGACGCCTCTATTTATCTGCAAAATGTATTTGTTTGTTGAAGCTTATAGCTTGTAACGAGTTTATCGCGTTTGTTGCAAAGGGTTATAGATTATAGCATACGGAGAAATACCCAATAAAAGAGATTCGATATAATGCTAAACAAAGTTTTGATTATGAGGGGTTTATACCTAAAATTATATAGTGAACCAGATTCTAATCTGAGAACTTTGTTCATTTTTCATTAAAACTGTTAGAGGCACGGCGCAAACCGTGCCTTGTTTTTTTATTGATGAGTTCTACTTATTTTGCCTAAAGTCAAAAGAACTTATAATGCAACTTACTCGAGATAACTTCAATAAGGCCAGAGACTTTATACTTGTGAACGCCCGTATGATCGAGCGGCGGCTGTTTCATTTTTACTTTGAGCAAGGTTCTGCTGAAGGTGTGTACCATGCCATTTACGCCTATCGCAATGAAGATGGCGGATTCGGACATGGAATGGAGCCAGATACGGCATCTCCAGAAAGCCAACCTTTATTTAGCGTTATGGCTTTAGAAACTTTAGATGAAGTAGGCTACCTGAACAAAGAAATCATTTTAGAAGATTTCATGCCTTATTTTGAAAAAATCACCACTGATAAAGGTGGAATTCCATGGATGTTCAAACCTCTTTCTAATTATCCCTGCCAAGATCATTTTAAAACGGTTAAGGAATGGGCAGCATTGAGCACAACCTCATCGCTCTTAGGGCTGTTGGAAAAATACAAAGTCAATCACCCATGGATGGTTAATGCAGAAGAATTTGTGTGGTCTGAATTTGAGCGAATACAAGACCGACACAGTTTTTGTTACCTCTGCGTTCCTCGTTGGCTTTATTTTTTAGCACATACTAAAAACCGCATTAAAGCTGACAAACAAATTAATTACTTGAAAGAAAGCATACTGCTCAAAAACTTTAGGTGCGCAGACTACAGTGACGAAGGTTGGGGCTTATACGGTAAACCGCACAGTCTTGATTACGCTCCATCCCCAACGGGTATTTTGGCTAAACTTTATGGGCAAGAACTCATCAATGCCGATTTAGACGAATTGATTCGGCGCCAAAAACAAGACGGCCGATGGGACACCTGGTATGGGTTAAGTGAAGGAACTCGTTTAGAATGGGCAGGAATGCAGACCCTCTACACTCTAAAAATCTTAAAAAATTACGAGAGAATTGACACTGTTTAAAGCTTAGCTTTAATTAAAATAATTAGTTATATTGCAGAATACAACTTAACTAATTATATTATGGAAACTTCAGATTTAATTTTTACCATTTCTGGTACGTTAGCTGTTTTACTATGTGCATTCGGTGCCATCAAACAAAACAGAAACAACTTCTTACTTGGCATTGTGCTATTTAGCTTATTACCGATTATTGGCGAGTATATGGCCTATTCGGCTACAAACAATTGGGGTAATTTGATTACCATGATCACCTTCGTTGGGGTTGCCATTGTCGCTTTACCTAACAAAGCGAGTTATGGTGCAGATAATCTTGCGGCCACTGCAATTGCCCGTAAAATCGGATTGATGGTTTTAATCACCAACCTATTTCAAGCCTATATCATTCTGCAGGTTAGAGAAGATGTTGCCGCACATTTCGGATATATGCATGTGGCTATTGCACTTCTCATGATTTATGTGATTATCCGCTCAAAAACGAGTTCAGATTTCTCTTGGAAATAATTTAAGCTTTACAGCAAGAGTTTAGCATTGCATCATTTGTTCGTTCTCAACTGAACAGATGGTGCGATTTTTTTATGCAGGTTTTGAAGCTGTGAAACAGATAGATTCCTTCTGACTCTAATTCGAGGTACTACTGTAAAATTGGTGTTGTAGTGGTTCTGTATAGGTAAATCTTAATTATTGGTGATATTTTTTTTTCTGTATAGTTTTTGTTGGTGAATTTTTTGGGTAAGCTCATATTTTGAAAAGATCTTCGAATACTAACTAAACGCTTTACATGTTCGATTCTGCCCTTGGGAGAAATACCCTTCTCAAGCTTCCTATACTTCTCGCTTTTTGTTTGACTTCATTCGTTAATGCCCAGGTAGGTCAAACCCTTTGGGAAGAAAATTTCAACAGCTTTGACACTGCCATCTGGAATGTCGATCTCGGAGATGGGTGTCCTGATTTGTGCGGTTGGGGAAATGACGAATTGCAATCCTACCAAAACGAAAATGTTAGCATAGAAGAAATTCCAGGTGAACCAGGCAACTTTGCCTTGGTGCTCGAAGCCAAAAAAGATGCTCAAAATAATTTTACTTCAGGCCGGGTAACAACTAAAAACAATCTGGGCGTCAAATACGGAATGATTGAAACCCGTATAAAAGTTCCCGATGATTTATCAAAAGGTTTATGGCCTGCGGCATGGCTTCTCGGTACCAACATAGAGTCAGACGGCTGGCCGTTCAGTGGAGAAATGGATATGATGGAAATGGGTCATAATTCTGCCTTTAGAGCTGAACAAGAATTTGGTTTTGCCAATGAAAATAATTTGGTCGGTGCCAATCTAATTTTTTACGATACCGAAGCTTGTTCAGATCAAAACCCGACATGTGCCGCGAGTATCGCTTTTGATAAATACTACAACGAACCCTATTACGACCCTTCAAACCTTACCGATCGTTTTTTGACCTATCGCCTTTATTGGGACGAAAACTACATTCGATTCACTGTTGAAGATCGAGGTATTGTTCAAAATCTCTATACTGGCCCTTTTCCAATTGGCGATCGTTCTTCAGCCTTTACTAAGCCCTTTTACCTACTGCTGAATTTAGCTGTTGGCGGAACCTTCACAGATGCTTTAAACGCCTCTCAGGTAAGCGCTGATTTTCCAGCTAAAATGTATGTCGATTACATTAAAATTAAAAAATGGAACGGTCGAGGTGAAGTTTTTACACCAGAGAAAATCATGGCCAATGCAGGTGCGAACAAACAATTAGCAGTCGGAGAGAGCATTCAACTCAACGCTTCAGGAAGTTACGGCCCAATAAGTAGCTATGAGTGGAGCTATAAAGGTGGTGAGGTCTTGGCTAATAGTTCATTACACGAGTTGACCCTTTCAGAAGGCACGTATGAATTTGAACTTAAGATAACAGACAATGAGGGAAACACCGATTCAGATACGGTCAAAATAACAGTGGGCAATAGCGAAATCGGTGCGGTTATTTGGGAGGATAACTTCGATTCCTTTGACGAGAATAATTGGAATATATCCATTGGTGATGGATGCGACGAAGGCATCTGTGGCTGGGGTAATGAAGAATTACAATCCTACCAACAAGAGAATGTTTACATCGAAGAAATCGATGGTGAACCCGGGAATTTTGCACTCGTTCTTGAAGCTAAAAATGAAAGTGTAGGCGATTTAAATTTCACATCCGGAAAGGTTACCACAGAAAACAAAGTCGCCATTCAACAAGGTGTTGTTGAGGTGCGAATGAAGGCGCCAGATGTTCAAGATGGTTTATGGCCTGCTGCTTGGCTATTAGGTATCAATCACAGACAAGTGGGTTGGCCTTATTCAGGCGAAATCGATATGATGGAGATGGGCCATGCCCAAAGTACCCGACAAGCTGATGATTATTTCGGGCCTGCCAACAACTTTGTAGGTGCCAATCTCATTTGGTACGCCAGTGGAGCCTGTGAGCCAGATAATCCAAGTTGTGCCGCCAGTATTGCCTTTGACAAAAATTATACAACCCCTTACACCCCTTCATCTCCACTTAACAATCGCTTTGTGACATATCGCATGTATTGGAGTGATGAACAGATTCGTTTGACGGTAGTTGATGGTTCAGCGGAATACGATTTATACACCAACCCCTTTCCGATCAGTCCAAATGAAGACGTCTTTAAAAAACCGTTTTACTTTATTTTGAATTTGGCTGTAGGTGGAAATTTCACTGGTCAATTAACAGATAACGACATAAGCGCACCGCTTCCTGGTAAATTACTCATTGACTACGTACGGGTTAAAAAATGGAAAGGCGAAGGAGAAGTTTCTTTTTCACAAGGTACATTGTTGGCCAATGCAGGCGATGAGATTATCCTCGAAGACTTGGATAAAAATGGTATTGAAAGCGTTACACTCGATGCTTCTTCAAGTTATGGACCTATCACCTCTTACGAGTGGAGCGAAAACAATGTAGTGCTCTCACAAGAGCAAACAGCCAACATTGATTTAAGTTCAGGAATACACAATATTAAACTCCTTATTCGAGATGAATTTGGCAATGAATCTGAAGATTTTGTGAAGGTAGACATAAGAGAAATCCTTTGGGAAGAAAACTTCAACGAATTCAATACAGATGTTTGGGAGGCTGAAATTGGCGATGGATGTGATGACGGTCTTTGCGGTTGGGGCAATAATGAGCTGCAATCCTACAAACAAGAAAATGTGTATATCGAAGGGATTCCTGGGGAGGCTGATAACAATGCCTTAGTCATTGAGGCAAAAGTCGAAAATGACAATCAATCTGCATTCACCTCAGCACGAGTCAAAAGCCAAGACCAACTCACTCTCAAATACGGTTTGGTCGAAACGCGCATTAAGGTTCCAGACGATTTATCAACGGGGCTCTGGCCTGCTTTTTGGCTTCTTGGAAACAATATATCTGAGGTAGGTTGGCCAAGATCTGGTGAAATCGATATGATGGAGATGGGGTACAAACAACAATCGTTAAGAGATGAAGGTTTTGAAAATGTAACCGAAAATGAAGTCGTTGGCGGAAACATCATCTTTTATTCTGATGAGGCGTGTGCACCAGATAATCCAGACTGTGCTGCAAGTATTGCTTTTGACAAATATTACTCCAAGCCGTATCGAAGTTCCTCTAATACCTTAACCGATCGTTTTTTAACCTATCGTATGTATTGGGATCCCAATGAAATTAAACTCGCTGTCGTTGATAACGGTCAGGAGTTTGAATTCTATACAGGTCCTTTTCCTTTAGGTGCAGATGCAGAAGAATTTCATTTGCCGTTCTTTTTTGTGATCAATCTAGCTGTTGGTGGAAACTTTACCGACGCCCTTAGCAATAATCAAGTAACGGCTGATTTTCCAGCAAAAATGCTAGTGGATTACATTCGCGTCTACAAATGGAACGGCTATGGAGAGGTCGCTACTCAAACAGGAATAATTGCTAATGCCGGACCAGATATCGTCAAAAAAGACGAAAATGGTGATGGTGTAGAGACCGTATATCTCGATGGAACTTCAAGCACACATCACTCTGGAGAAATCACCTCGTACAGTTGGACTATTAATGGTGAAGAAGTGGCAAATACCGCTTCGAGCCAACTCGAACTGGCCCGTGGAACCTATACTGCTACTTTGACCGTTGCAGATCAGGCTGGAAATCAAGCTAGTGACGAGCTTTTAATTACCATAAGCAGCGGTGGTTTAGGCCCTGTTGCTAACGCAGGCGAAGATCAACAAATTGAAGATGATAACGAAGACGATTTGGTCACTGTTACTTTAGACGGATCAGCCTCTGAAGCAGTTGCCGCAGCATTATCTACCTATGAATGGTTTGAAAATGACCTGCTTATAGCAAGTGGAGTCAACCCTACAATAGAACTCTCTACAGGAATACACATTATCACCTTGATCGTCACTGATGAGGATGAGATGTCAGCCACAGACGAAGTGGTCATTACTGTAATAGATCCTGATAATGAAGCTCCCACTTCAGTTGCGGGAGAAGATCGCAGCATCAACGATGAAGATGGCGACGATCTTGTTGAGGTTACCTTCGATGGTTCTGCAAGTTTTGATAACGATGGAACTATAGCATCCTATGCATGGCGCATAGATGAAACCATTGCCTCTGAAGAAGTATCTTTTGTTTCAACCCTAAGCACTGGGGTCTACAATGTAGAATTAGTGGTGACCGATAATGATGGAGCCGAAGGTACAAGCAGTTTTATCTTAAGTCTTGTAGATCCTGATAATGCAGCCCCAATTGCCCGAGCAGGAGACGACCAAGTAGTTATTGACACCGATTTAGACGAGCTTGAACTGGTCGTTCTAGATGCTTCACTCAGTTCAGACGAAGACGGAAGTATTGAAGCCTATCGCTGGACTGAAAACGATCAAGTACTAGGTACGGAGTCTAACATAGAAATTGAACTGAATTTAGGTGAACATATTATAACTCTTGAGGTTCAAGACGACGATGGGATTAGTTCTACTGATCAAATCAGCGTCATTGTCAACCAACGTCCTGTAAGTGAAGCTGGAGATGAACAAACCCTCATCGATACCGATGGAGATGGGCAAGAAACAGTTTCCCTTGACGGATCGCAGAGTTACGATTTAGACGGTTCAATCACCGCTTATCAATGGCTATATAATAATCAAACTATTGGAAGCGAGCAGCAACTTAATTATGCCTTTGCCATTGGAGCTCATGAAGTGACTTTAGCGGTTACGGATAACTTTGGAACGACCGCTGAAGATACGGTTACCGTATTTGTTTCAAGAAATTCAAATAATGCTCCAACGGCTAATGCCGGTGATGATTTAGAAGTATATGCAGATCGCAACAGCAATGAGATCACCTTAACACTTGATGGGTCTCAGAGCAGCGATACAGATGGTTCTATTTACCGCTATGAATGGATTAAAGACAATACCTCTATTGCCTCTACCGCTTCAACTCCTATTACCTTAGGAATAGGAACTCATCAAATTGAACTAAAAGTTACTGATAACGAAGGTGCATCGTCAAGTGATATACTTACGATAACCGTATTATCTAAAACGAATCTCGCACTTAACAAATCAGTGAACACCAGCAGTCAAGAAGGAGCCTTTGGTGGAGACCTTGCAGTCGATGGAAACGACCAAACACGATGGTCTAGTCTATTTTCAGACCCACAATTTATCAGTGTAGATTTAGAAAACATCTATCAAATCAATGAAGTTGTACTGCTATGGGAAACTGCTTCTGCGAAAAGCTATGAAATTCAAACCTCAATCGACAATAATTCTTGGGTAACTGTTTACAGCACCTCAAATTCGAATGGAGGAACTGAGGCCATAAATCTAAATGGTCAAGGGAGATTTATACGACTGAATTTATTGAGCAGAAATACAGAATACGGATACAGCTTATTTGAATTCGAAGTCTATGGAGAACTTTCAACGAATCAAGACGAAAATCCACCAACAAATTTAAGTGCTAGTGTTGCTGATGTAGGTTCTACTAATGTCAGTTTCAACCTTTCGGCATCTGATGATTCGGGTTCAGTAGTGTACAGCGTGGTGCAAAACGGCCAAGAACAGCTGTTTAGCGGAACCTCGTCTCAACAAATAAGTGCCACTTATACGGGCTTAAATCCTGAAACCACCTACAACTTCAGTATCAGCGTTAGTGATATTTACGGAAATACCTCAAGTGAAGTAGTAAACCTCAGCGCGACAACGACTGAGAATCAAAATAACTCATGTGCGGGCCAATCTGATGTTTCGAGTCAAGGCAATTTTGAAATTGGATATACCTATAGTTTTGTCACTGAAGGAAATGATGTAAAGGTCGAATTTGAGTTGCTAGATAGCAAAACAGACCTAATTGCTTATTTATGGAGGGAGACTCCTTTTAGTGAGAGTCCAATGACAGCGCTTGGAGGTCAAAAATTTACCGCAACCATCGCCAATCAAACACTAGGTAGCGAAATAAGTTATGCCTGTAAATTTGCTTTTCCTGGAGGTCTCGCTGTAACTGAATACATCAAATACACCGTTGGTGACAATTGTTCATCTGCAGCTGATGACGATGACAATGATGGCGTTCCAAATGGCGAAGATTTATGTCCAAATACCCCTGCGGGAGCAGATGTAGACTTTAACGGCTGCGAAGTGTTTACCCTTCCTGCCGATACCTTTGTGATTAAATCTAGCTCGGTGACCTGTGTCGGAGAATCCAATGGAAACATTAGCATTGAAGCCACGAATTCCAATTATTCATACACCTATAGTATCAATGATGAATTAGCGCAGCCTTTAAGCTCGAATAATGTCCTTATTGAAAATTTATCACCTGCGACCTATTCAGTTTGCGTGGGTGTAGAGGGAGAACCGGATTATAAGCGTTGTTATACGGTCACTATTGAAGAACCTCTGCCGCTTCAAGTTTCCTCAAAATTAAATGAGGATTTAAACGGTTTAGATATAGAAGTATCAGGACCATCTTCTTATCAAGTTGAGCTCAATGGAGAGAAGTTTACCTCATTTGACACTCGACTCAGCCTTAAACTAAACAAAGGACTGAATCGCATAAAAATTTACACCGACCTGGATTGTCAGGGTGTTTATTACGAGGAATTATTTGTTTCTGAAAAAGTTGTGCTATTCCCAAATCCAGCAACAGAAGAGGTTAATATCTTTATAGCAGGATCAGACCAAGAGGTTAAAGTCAGAATTAATTCAATTGTTGGGCAAAGTTTGTACGAGCAAACTAAAGAAGTGCCTTTTAATCGTGTCATCAACTTGAATTTGGGATTATTCAAAGAAGGAATTTATTTGATTCGAATTTCAGGGGAAACGGTGGAGCAAACGCAGAAGCTCATCATTAAATAGTAGGGAAATAAACATAATTATTTTTATTGCAAATTAAAATAATTACATTTAATTACAATTTAAATATACCTATGCGATTCTTTAGTTTACTAGCTTTTGCCTTGTTCAGTTGTCTTTGTAGTGCTCAAGATTTATCTCAAGATAAGATTGATGCCATGATGCAAACGTATAGCGACGCCTGGTCTAATGCCGACGCTACATTTATTAGCAATTCTATTTACAGCACACCTTTCTCTGTTTACACCGACCACAAAACAGTACTTAACACCAAAGATGAGGTCTATCAATGGTTGGTCAACGCTTTTGAACAATTAGAAGAAAACAAGTACTCCCATTCTAAGGTGATTGAAGTAACGACCTTGGAGAACGATCAGTCCAAAGCCATTATTAAAATGAGCTTTACTCGATATCTAAAGTCAGGAGCTGTGATGGGAGCTAAAGAGCGACATGCCTACTACATCATAACTGCGGTAGATGGAAAGCCAATGATCTCAGCCCTATTAGGATTTACTCCTATATCAGAATAAAGACTTTACAGACCCCAGTTTTTCAATTGGTGGTTTCTTGGGGCAGTTGATCTTAGCCTTTTTTGAATCTTTTCGAGATACATCGTATTGTAGCGTAATCTCGAGATGTAATTGGGATTTTCTTGATCTCCATTCCAGCAGTGCTCAGCCATATCTCCGTAATCAACCTCTCCGTTGTAGTAAGGGTCAGTAGTGCCTTCTAAAAACTCCTCAGTCAATACTACTGCATTATTGAGGTAATAATTATCCATATCACCGCAGTACAAATGCACTTTTCCTTCGAGATCTTCTCCAATAGAGGCCCAGTCTCGTTTCATGATATGACTCAAATCGTAATTCTCTCTCCAATATTCAGCCACTTCTTTGTCAATTTCGCCTGTCTGTTTGTTCCAAATAGGCTTAGGATAACCGTCTTCACCTGCAGGAGAATAAACCGCTTGCCAAATGTCCCATTGATCTCCTGAGCGGCCTTTGCTACCCAAGGCCATTTCTCTTCGATTCATCTGTCTTAGCGAAGATTGAATGAGCCCTTTTCCGTCTCGTCTTCCCGGACGAAGTGTTTTTTTGAATGCTCCTTCACTGTAGTAGGCATTTTCATCTTCGTATAAATTGACCACAGTATAGGCTCTAAAATCAATAGGATCTGGACAGGCCGCAAAGCATCCATTGTATTCTTTTGGGTAAAACACTTGAACGGCTAAGGCTTCCCATCCGCCAGTCGAACCTCCGTATAAAAATCGGCCCCAACCTTCTCCAACTCCATTAAACATGGCCTCAACATGAGGGATTAACTCATAGGTTATGGCATCTCCGTAAGGGCCAAGATTTGCAGAGTTAACGGCATAAGAATCGTCATAATACGGATTTTGATGCTGAATTTCTATGGCAATAAATCGCGGAAAATCGTCAGAAACCCATTGCTGATAAAAGTCATGTGCTTCTTTTTGTTGAATGTATTCATAACCTGTTATACCAAACCTGGCATTATATACATCGTCATTTTCAGAAGCAGTCGGGGGCTCTGGTCTAAACCCACCAAAAGTCTTTGGAAAATGTCCGTGAAAGACCATTAAAGGGTACTGGGTTGCTGCGTCTTTGTCGAATCCATGAGGCACAAGAACATTGGCTTGTAAGTACATAGGTCTACCCCAAAAGGCAGTCAACATTTCACTTTGAATACGAATGTGCTTGATGTATTCTGAGTCTGCAACCGGTGTTATCGGGGGAATTTCTTCTGAAAGATGCAATTGTACCTTTTTAGTATTTGCTGTGATTTCTATCCACTGTGGTGCGCTGTAAATATTTTTAGGACTCGTGTTCCAATGCTGCCCTTCACCCTGATCCATGGGTAATTGAACACTGTGCCCATTGGCCAATTCAAAGGTGTCGTACTTGTGCAGTAAGGCTTGAACGTAATACCTTCCCGCTTTTAGTTCTTTTAAATTTTCTAATGGATAAATGGCCTCATTTTCTCCGACCAATTCAGGAGTTTCTGCCTCCCAGTTGGATACATCTTTACCAATTACAATTCCAGTATCGTCATTGTCATTGATTTGAAATCGAGGTTCGCTTCGGTCTGAAGAGCTGACTAAAACAAGTAATCTACCGTCAAAAGCAGACGAAGCTAAACTTGAGTCATAAGTCACTTCAAATTGAAGTTCATTTGAAGAAGAACATGAGGCGAAAATTAAAAAAAGAAATAAGGAAGTGGTAAGGCGAATACAAGTGTTCATGACAGTATATATTTAATATCTTCATTTTAAAAATAACACATAAATTTTTGGCCACAGATGATTCGAAAAGCAGAAGTATCCGATGCGACAGAAATCGCTTCGATTTATAATTACTACATCTTGAATTCCAGCTTTACTTTCGAAGAGGTTCAACTTAGCGCAGAAAAGATGGCTCAGCGCATAAATATTCATCCCAAAATGACTTGGTGGGTGTATGAAGAAAACCAAAAGATTCTCGCTTATGCCTTTGCTGCGCCATGGAAACCCCGATCAGCCTATAAAAACACCGTTGAAGTAAGCATATATGTAGATAAAGACCAGCACTCTAAAGGAATTGGTCTTGCCCTCTACTCCCATCTACTAGAAACTGTTCGACAAGAAAATTTTCATGCTGTATTGGCTGGTATTGCACTACCCAATGAACAAAGCGTCAAGTTTCACCAAAAATTGGGGTTCAAAAAAGTAGGGCAACTTCGAGAAGTCGGATTCAAATTCAACCGTTGGATTGACGTGAGTTATTGGGAACTACTGTTTTGACTTTCTTTAGAATTCTCCTCTTTTGTGAAAACATTAAAGAGCTCTTCTAGCTCTGTCTGGTCTTCAGAAGCTATTATTTCCTCTACAAAATTTTGCCAATCCTGGGTGTACATTGATTTTCTTTGATTCCACCAATAATAGAAGCCCGGTTGTTGCAGACCACTGTATACTGCCATTGAAATAGTCTTTCTTAAATTCTCATCTAATACACCCTGACGCTCCAAATAAAGTGCATTTTGCAAATGCAAATTGAGCGAATGTAAGCGCATGATGGCTTGAAACTTTTCAGTTTGACTTACCGATTCTGGATCGGCTAAAAACGTCAAAAAAGATTCGGTTTCTTCAGTATTTTCAAAAAAGGAGTTGTACCAATCGGCTATATTGGCATTCACTGAATTGGCGGTCGAGGTCTTTAGGGCAAGAGAGTTGTTTTCATATTGTACTGAGACTAAAAACAAACTGATGACAATTCCTAAGGAACCTACAATTTCTGCAACTTTAGATAAACGATCTAAAAATTTCATTGGAGTACTGTTTTTGATTTGGCACTAAATTTAAAACTTCCATTGAACAACTGACAAAGCATCAGTTTATACGATTAAACTGACAGGTAAACGTCTGATTTACACGATTATTTATCCTTGATTACTTTAATCCTTGGTTCACAACGACGCATTGAGGTGTGCTGCTTGGAACGCTAATTTTAATTTTATTCAGCTGTATTTTTATCAGCAGAGGCATCAAAAAGCTCTTCAAGCTCTGTATGGTTTTGAGAAGCTATAATTTCTTCTACAAAAATTTGCCATTCCTCAGTGTACATCGATTTTCTTTGATCCCAAAAAAAGTAAAATCCAGGCTGTTGTAATCCACTGTATACAGCCATTGAAATGGTCTTTCTTAAATTCTCATCTAAGACGCCCTGGCGCTCCAAGTAGAGCGCATTTTGCAAATGTAGATTAAGCGAATGCAAACGCATGATGGATTGAAATTTTTCAGTTTGACTCACTGAATCTGGATCGGCTAAAAACTTTAAAAAAGATTCGGTTTCTTGTGTGTTTTCAAAGAAGGAGTTGTACCAATCAGCAATATTGGCGTTTACCGAATTGGCCGTTGAAGTCTCTAAAGCCAGAGAATTGTTTTTGTATTGAACTGAAACCAAAAATAAACTAATCACAATCCCTAAGGAGCCTACAATTTCTGCGACTTTAGATAAGCGATCTAAAAAATTCATTTGGGCGCTGTTTTGACTTGTTACTGGTTTAAATTTAAAACATCCTATGCACAAACAAAAAACCATCAGCTTGTAAAAGAAAACTGATGGCTCAATATGCTAGTAGTCTAAAATTTACATCATTGTTTTACCTGTAAATACATTGACGCCTTGTGGTAGTGGATTACCACTTGCGCGTCTTAGCATTACGACCTGACCCGTGTGCCATAAAGCATCTGAAAGAGGTCCGTTAATTGCATGCCAAAAAGGAAAGACCATGTCTTGACCATTGTAATTGAATTTAATCGGCATAGATGCAAAATCAGGGTTTTCTGCTAACATTTCTTGCATTTTTTTCAGATTCATCAATGTACCGCTTCGAAGTTCTTCGAAAGTCATAGGGTCCTGTGAGAAATCGTATTGCTTACCTTCAAAGGCGTGAATAACCATTTCCGTTAATCCGTAGATGTGTTCAATGGCATGCATAGAAGATCTTCCAGATTCACTTGGCTTGTAACTCAGGTCATTTTCTGTCAAAGATTCTGTCGCCCAGTAATATCGATATCCCAAGCCTTCTACCATTCTCGATAGTACGGTATGGGCTGTAAATTCATCTTGATACGGGCCTATTTCTGCATATGGAAGCTCTTGTTGTTGTGCATTCATAGTCATTGTAATTAGCGCAAAAAGCAATACGTATACATTTTTCATATTAGGTGTTTTTTATGGTGTTTTTCAATTTAAAAATAAAATAATAATCTGTTTTATGGCCTATGTCTGCTGAAAAGATGAATTTAATTTTTAGTTCATTGTAACATTTGGCTTATATAAAGGTCTTAACTTTAAGGCTTTTTATTATGTTGAAATGAGTGAAAAATTTTTCTGGCTTTTATTTTTTATGGTCAGCTATACCTGGAGCCAAGAAGAGCTTTACGATCAAAAAACCTATAACACCCTGCAAATTCAAAATGCTGATGCGCCAAAAATCGATGGAAAACTCGAGGAGCCCGTTTGGGACCTAGTCGAATGGTCAGGTAATTTTATCGAACGCACTCCTGATGAAAATTCACTCCCCTCTCAACCTACTGCATTTAAAATACTATACGATCAAAAATTCCTTTACGTCGCAATCAAAGCCTATGATAGTATTCCTGAACAAATTGAACAACGCATGTCTCGACGTGACGGGTTCGAAGGTGACTTCGTAGAGGTCGTTTTTGCGAGCATAGGCGATAAACGAACAGCATACAGCTTCACAACCACTGCTGCCGGTGTTAAAGGAGACGAGTTTATCACCTTTGGCGATGGAGATGAAAGTTGGAACCCGATTTGGTATACCGCAAGCAGCATTGAAGATAACGGCTATATGGTTGAATCTAAAATTCCATTTTCACAGTTAAAATTTGGCGATGACCCAGAGCAATCTTGGGGCTTGCAGGTCAATCGAAGAATTTTTAGAGAAGACGAGGTCTCTGTTTGGGATCGAGTTCCTTTAGATGTAGGTGCTCCCATCGCAGAAATTGGCACTTTAAAAGGTCTTAAAAATATCATTCCGCAAAAGCAGTTAGAAATACAACCCTTTGTGGTCGCACAAAATGATCGTTATCCGAGAGAAGAAGGAAATCCCTTTAAAACAGGTAATGATCAGATTACCAAATTCGGACTGGATGCGAAAATCGGTGTAACCAATGATTTAACCCTTGATCTCACTATTAATCCTGATTTTGGTCAAGTCGAGGCTGATCCCGGAGCGATTGCATTAGATGGTTTTCAGATTTTCTTTAGAGAACAACGTCCTTTCTTTATCGAAAACAACAACATTTTTGATTACGGTTTTGCCGACGGAAACGACAACCTCTTTTACTCAAGACGCATCGGGCGAAGCCCTCAGGGATTTGTATCTAGACCTGCCGGAGCATACGTTAACACACCTAACAATACCACTATTTTGGGCGCCGCTAAATTCTCAGGAAAAACCAAAGACGGCTTATCCATAGGAATCATAAATGCCCTCACTGCAGAGATGAGTGCAGAAATTAGAACTGAAGACGAGCGAAGTTCTCAAGTGGTAGAGCCGCTCACTAACTATTCTGTGGTGCGTTTACAACAAGATTTGAACGAGCGGCAATCTTTTGTTGGACTCATGTTAACCGGAACAAATCGTCAACTTCCAGAATCCTTGAATTATCTACACAAAAGCGCCTATTCTTATGGGGTTGATTTTGCCCACAGCTGGGATGATTTTAGCAAGTATTTGGTTGGAACTTTTGTGGGTAGCACAGTTAATGGAACTCCAGAGGCCATAACGAGAACACAGCGCAGTATTGTTCACTTATTTCAACGCAGCGATGCCTCACATGTTGAGGTCGATACTACCCTTACTAGACTTTCTGGTACTGGAGGACGCTTAGAGTTCGGTAAACAAGGCGGGAGTGCATG